>Ga0182742_1002865_pt1 | contig 18138 bp, 13 predicted proteins | sample eDN5th37CBELigMG_FD_128880 | JGI IMG/M metagenome (GOLD analysis project Ga0182742, IMG submission 128880) | Enriched Miracle-Growth compost microbial communities from Emeryville, California, USA - eDNA 5th pass 37_C BE-Lig MG (version 2)... ...
CGCGTGACGGACACCGTCCACTCGCCTGCCCGCTCTTCGTAGCGGGCAGCGGCGCAAAACGTGCTGCCCCAGAAGTCGATCTCCATCGCCTTGGCGTAGATTTCGAGCCAGTCCGCGATCTTGTCCTTCGACGTGTAGAGCGGCCAATGGCTCGGGAACGGCAGATACGGGAAGTGATCGAGAAAGACGGGGTCGTGCAGGTAAAGCGAATCGTACCGCGCGCGCCAGCCGTCTCCCGGCTTCTCAAGCGCATCGATCACCAGCGCCGGCACGCCGAGCCGCTTGAGCCGCGCGGCGAGCATCAGGCCGTTGTGACCGCCTCCCACGATGAGGCAATACGGCTGCACGGTGTGACCGAGCGTGCGCGCGGTTTCTTCGCGCTCGTCACGCCAGGTGCGACGGCCTTTCGAGGCACGATGTTCGATGCCGTCCGGACGAGGACGCCGAGGTCCACCGATTTCCCCGTGCCCGATCAGCTCGACGATTGCAGTGATGAGCACATACGCGCGGCCGTCTCGAAGCTGGACATGGCCCCTGCAACGCGCGGTAGCCGTGCTGAACGTGAACCAGCCTTGCGACTCGTCCGTCATCGGCAGTGACGGATCATCGGGCGTGAAGCCGGTCGCACCGATCACGCTCGCCTGTTCGCGAGCCATCGCAGCGATCGCGTCCCGCCCATCGAGGGTGATGATGTTCCAGGTGAAGGCGACGAAGTCGCGCCAGTAACACTCGTCGCCGAACAGGTCGCCCCAGTTGGCCTGGGCCGGCGCTGCTAGCGCCTGCTCGAAACGCGAGAGCCATGCCGAAACGGCGCTCGCCGCCGTGCCCGCCGCTGGGCTCCCCGCTGCACGCGCCGCCTCGCTTGCCGCCACACCCACCGCCGTGCTCACCGATGCACCGTCTGCAGGTGCCACGCCTTTCTGCTCTGTCATGTCGTTCAGCTGGCCGCCGCGGGCACTTTCTCCGGTATCGGCGGTTTCTCCGGCATCGGATAGTCCGCCGCATTGTCGACCCAGCCGCGCTCCGAGAAATCCATGCGCGGCGGGGCGAACACATCGATGAGCCGCATGCCTTCGCCCGCGATTCCCTGCGAAGTGTGGATCACGCCTGCCGGAATGATCGTAGTCGATGGACTTGCCACGTGCAGATGCAGGTCCGGCCGCCAGTGACGCTTGTTCGGCGTCCAGGGCACTCGAAGGTGATGAAGCCAGTCGCCCTCAAGCGCAACCGATCCCTGCTCGAAATCGGCATGCGAGTGCGGGCTCAGCTGCGTCTCGTCGCGCGGCTCCAGGAAGCGCGCATACGGAACCATCATGAGCTTGCGAGTTCGGAACGCGTGCACCATTCCGCCGCGGGCATAAGCCTCGAGCGTGGAATAACGACGCAGGCGATAGCCTCCCACCGGCTCGGGCCAGGGAACGATGGGCGCCACTTCGGGCGCACCGTCCGCATAGATCGCGGCGTTCCGCGCGAGCCGGGCGAGCGCTTCGTCGGCCGTGATGAGCTGAACCACGTGACCGCCGCGCTCGAACCGGATCGTCCAGTCTCCCGGCGGCAGGATGGCGAGGTCCTCGACACCCAGCGTCTCGCTTTCGGTGCCGGACGAAACGCGGACGCCGCCTTCGAGCGCATAGACGAACTGCTCGTCTTTCGCGGTTCCCGTGAGTGTTGCTCCCGCCTCCCCCACGCTGCAGACCACCGCGAAGTTCGCGCCTCGCGTAATCCACGAACGGAGTCTCTCACCCGTGAGCTGCGGCTTTTCCTCGTAATAACGACCGATCGATGGTTCCCGGAACATGCTCGTCTCCCGCCCGCCGCTTCCGTCAGTCTCTCTTCTGGCCGGAATTGAACTTCTCGGCGATCGACTCGGGAGGCACCGTCGGCGCCGCGCCGCCCATGAACAACGGCACGAACGTGCGCTCGATGTAGCGCCACTTGCCGTCGTCGCACTTCACACAGCGGTCGATGAGGTCCGTGATCATGATGGGCGGAGCCGTCGGCAGGATGGGCGCGCCATCCGCGGCGTAGAGGAGCATGATGGAATACGTCGTCGCATGCGTCTCGTCCGTGAACTCGGCCCGGAAATTCGTGATGACGTGGCGTGATGTCCGCGTGCCGCGATTCGTTCGCCAGGTGTAGAACTGCTCGATCGCCGCACGGCCGACGAGCGGCTTGCCGCCGCCGTTGAAGATGCCGTCTTCGACATACATCTGCGAAACGCCGGCGCCGCCCTTCAGATCGACCTCGTACCAGTAGTCGATCATGTTCATGTACAGCACCTGGGTCTCGATCGCTCTTCGTTCCGGAGTCACTCGCATCTCCTCTTCAGTCGGCCATCTTCCGCCCGGCCGTTTCACGGACGCAGAACAGCCATAGCACCGCGACGGCAAACGAGGCCAGGCCGAACACCAGAAAGACCAGTGTGACGGAACCGGTCAGCTGCAGCACCCCGCCCACCAGCAATGGCGTCATCATCGACGCCGCGCGCGCGATGCTGCTCGACGTGCCGAGCGCGAGCGAACGGATGCGCGTCGGATAGGTCTCGGCAGTCGAGGGCCAGAGCACCATCGATCCGATCGAGATGCCGATCTGGCCGACGATCGCGAAGCCGACGAGCCAGAACGTCGCGTCGAGATCGATGAAGATCATCGCGAGCAGCGCGATGCCGCCGATCGCCGTTCCCGCCATCGGCAGCGGGCGTCGGCCGATCCGGTCGATCGTCTGCCGCAGGATGATCGGCAGGATGAAAATGCTCACGGCGACGATGGCGTTGTAGCGAAGCGCCTCCGCCACCGGAATCTTGAAAGTGCCGACGTAGATCGAGGGGATCCACGTCACGAGGCCGAACGAAACGAGCGAGGTCAGGAACCAGAGCAGCGTCGTCACGATGAACGTGGTCCGGATCTCGGGCGCGAACAGCATGGCGAACGGCACCTTGTTCCCGCCGCCCACGATCGGTGCCCGCAACTCGACCGCCGGGAGCGAACCGCTGCCCAGTCGCTCGAGCGAGCGCGCGGCGGCATCGCCACGGCCGCGAGCCGCGAGCCAGCGGGGCGATTCGGGCAGCATCTGCGTGAAAGGCAGCGCCAGCAGAGGCACGGCGCCGAGCGCGAACATGATCCGCCACCCAAAGGCCGGAATCAGCCATGCGCTGAACAGGGCGGCGAGACCGAAGCCGCTGACCATCAGGAACTGGAACGTGCCGAAGAAGCGGCCGCGAGTCGCGGTCGGCGCGATCTCGTTGATGTAACTGATCGCGACGGGAAGCGCGCCACCGATGGCGAGACCCTGCACGGCACGGAACGCGATGAGCTGCTCGTAGCTCCCCGCCATGGCGCAGGCGATGGCGAGCACGCTCATGACGAGCACCAGCAGCTTCAGGAGCGGAAGGCGTCCGTGACGTTCGGCCAAAGACCCGAACACGATCGCGCCGATGAACTGGCCGCCGTAGCCCGCGGAAATGAGCCAGCCGGATTGCAGCGCGGACAGGCTCCACTGCCCACCGAGCACGGGCAACGTGTATGCGATGACCACGCTGTCCCATGAATCGAACAACATGAGGAAGCCGAGGAGCCACGGCGCTTTCGCGCGCACGGACCAGGAGCCGGCGGCATCCAGCGCCTCGCCGACCCATGAAGGTCGGGAGGGGGCACCCTGCTCCGGCCGGAATCCGTCATTGGGCGTGTCCGCCACCGCGCCGTGAGCCACAGTTTCCCCCTCGTCAACGCTTTTTCGTTATCGTGCCGCAGCCTACAAAGCAGGTATGCGGGTGTCCAACGAGACTCCGTCGCGTGCCCACGATCCAAACGTGACGACTTCCGCCGGAGGCAAGAACGATGTCCGCTATAGACAAGAACGTGGATCCTGAGCTTTGGCCCCTCGTGGAAGCGTTTCCGCCGATCGAGCTCAGTGCCGACACGCTGCCGGGATTTCGCGCCGCCATGGTGCAACTCTCGGTCGTGCCCGATCCCGCGAGCCACGCCGATGTGAATGTCCGGGAAGTGACTGTACCGGGCGGTGGCAAAGCGGCGCCGAGCATTCGATGCCTCCTGTTCAGGCCGACGCAATCGCTGAGCCTGGCGCCGGCGCAGCGCGCGCCAGCTCCAGCGTTGCTACACATTCACGGCGGCGGATTCGTGATGGGCATGCCCGAGATGGATCTGGCGCGGAACATCGAGCTGGTTCGTGCGACTGGCTGCACGATTCTTTCAGTGGACTACCGGCTGGCACCGGAGCATCCGCATCCCGCGGGGCTCGAGGACTGCCACGCCGCGCTTGTGTGGCTCGCGGCTAACGCCGGGGAACTCGGGATCTCCCCCGAACGGATCGGAGTCATCGGGGAAAGCGCGGGCGGCGGGCTTGCGGCTGCTCTGGCCTTGCTGGTGCGCGAGCGAAACTCGATGGCGCTTGCACGAGGAGCCGGTGGCGAGAGCCCGGCGGGGCTCGCGTGTCAGGTCCTGATTTATCCGATGCTCATTCCGCCGGCGCGCTCGATCGACGCGTCGACGTCCAGTCCGCATACGGGGCGATATATCTGGACCCGCGCGTCGAACGCCTACTGCTGGTCGGCTTATCTTTCAGGGGAGCCCGCGAATCCGTCGACGATCGCAGGGCTGGCGCCGGATCTCAGTGGCCTGCCGCCGGCGTTCATTGCCGTGGGGGCAGTGGATCTTTTCGTGCACGACAATCTTGCGTACGCGAGCAGGCTGATCGCTGCCGGGTGCGCGGCGGAGGCGCATGTATATCCCGGCGCCATTCACGGCTTTGATCGCGCGGTCGAAGCGGGAGTGACCGCGAGGTTTACGCGCGACCTCGTCGGATTTATCCGAGCGCGCCTGGGAAGCGCTCAGAGGTCGGACGGCTCGGGAGGAGGAGCCCCAAAATAGAAGCGGTAGCCGTTCTCCCCGATGCGCTTGCGGACCTCTTCGTCCGGCACGCACAGCTTCAGGCGCTCGATGGCCATCCCGTAACTGGCCGCGTGCTCATGCCCGACGAACGGCGCATCGCTCCCCCAAAGCAACTTCTCCGTTCCGAAGCGGCGAAGCAGATCCTGCGTGTATTCGACGGGGAGGCTCCAGTCCGGAAAATGCTCGTCCGGATGCCGGAATCCTGAGCTGATCTTCACCCACGCATTTCCCCGGTCGAGCAGTTTGAGCATGCCCTGATAGCTCGCTGCTGCCAGCCGTGGCGCCGGGTCGTGCCATCCGAAGTGATCGATCGCGAGCTTCACGCCCGTATCCATCAGCTTGCTGGCCACTTCCACCAGCCGATGCCCCTCGATGTTGAGGTGGACGTGCATGTCCAGATCCCGAATCCGATAGCACATACGCTGGAAATCATCGCTGCCGATGTCCGGCAGTTCCTTGCGCAGGAACCATTGCAGCCGCACGCCGACGATTCCATCCGCCTTCATTGCTTCAAGCGTGTACAGGTCTACATCAGGATCGACGATGGCCGTTGCCCGCAGCCGCTTGTGCTTGCGCAGGGCGCGGATCGAATAATCGTTGTAGGTGCCGAACAGGCTCGCTGCTGCGATCACGCCGAAACGCACACCGTGAGCATCGAGGTCCGCGAGGAAATCTTCTGCAGAGTAGACATAGTTGGGACGTTTCCAGGCCGTGCTCACGAACGGCATGCCAGGCCCCCAGACATGGGCATGGCAATCGATCAGCGGCCCCGCGACTTCGTGCCCCGCGCTCATCCCGCCTGACCGAGCGCCTTGCCATAGAGCTTGTGAGCCGTGCCACCGAAGAACTGCGCACGCTCCTCCTCGCTCAGCAGTCTTGCCGAGACCCGCAGCCTCTCGAGCTTCTCGCGATAAGGCGCCGGGCTCTGGCCGACATCCGACCCCCAGAGCAGTCGCTCCGCGCCGAACCGGTCCGCCAGCGAGCGCACGAAAGCGGCGCTGTCGTAGTGATGATCCTCGAGCCGATCGAAGTTGATGTCGGTCACCTTGAAGTACACGTGGCCCAGTTCGCCGAAGGCCGCGACACTCTCCGCGATACCGAAACCCGGCGGCGGCGGCACGACGTACTGCACTCCTTGCGAAGCTGCGAAACGCGTTTCCGGCGTCGACGCGTGCGGCACACCGACGTGGTCGATCAGGATCGGCACGTCGCGAAATCGCCGCGCGACTCCGAGCAAAGCCGCGCGCCCTGCTTCATTGTTTCTGCGATACAGGATGACGGTGACCGGCAAGCCGAGATCGGAAGCGGCAGCCCATAGGCCCAGCGCTTCCTCGCTATCGAGCCAGGCCGTGTCCTTCTCCGTCAGTTGCGGGGCGACGATGCGCAAGCCACCGAGCCGATGTTGTTTGGCCAGGGACTTCAGGGTCCCGGGCGAAGCCGGATCCTGCGCATCGAGCACGACGATCGGCACGAATCGCGCGGGATACGCCGCCACCGAATCCAGCGCGTAACGATTGTCGTAACCGTAAATCGTCGCGCGCTGGACGATGCAGGCATGCGCGACGCCGCCGGCATCCATCTCGCGCACAAGGTCTTCAACCGCAAAGACGACCGGGCTCACCGGCGCCTGGGCCCCGCCCCGCAGTGTCGAATACGGATAGCGTTCGCGATCTGCGGACAGGACGTGAGCGTGGGTATCGAAAAGCATCTCTCTTCCTTAGTCTTCCTCGCCAGGAGGATCTATGCCGCGCATCCCCTATCCCGATATTTCCACATTACCCGAGATCGTGCAGAAGCGGATCGCGGACCTGCCGCTGAACATCGTCCGCATCACGGCACACGCCTCGGTGCCGCTGTTCGAGGCCCAGGGCCAGCTCGGCCGCGCGTGCGCGGATCCCCAAGTGCTCGAGCCGCGGCTGCGCGAGACGGTGATCCTGCGCGTGGCGCATCTTTCGAACAGCGCATATGAGCTGTATCACCACATTCCGCTCGGCCGCGCGGCGGGGCTCACCGAGGTCGAGCTTGGGGCGCTCGCGGTGGAAAACTACGCGAAGCTGGATCCGCTGCTGGCAGCGGCGGCGCGCTTCACGGATGAAGTGGTGAAGCAGCTTTCGCCCTCGGACGAAACGCTGGCTACGCTGCGGAAGCTTGTTTCGGACCAGATACTTGTGAACATCGTGCTGACCATCGGCTGCTACATGTCGATCGCTCGGATAGTGGCGGTGACGGGCATCGAGCCCGATACCGCTGCGGTCAGCCGCCTGCCCACGAGCTCCGACGAGCGCGGGAACTGAAAGTGCCACGATTTCGTGCGGAGCCGGGCGCGGGCGAGCTCGCGCCGGGCCCGTGCTGGTCAGATCTACCGGCTCGCCCGCACCATCTCCGCCGCCGCTTTTCCGAAGAGCGTGGCGTCGTTGCTCACCATGACGAGCGAGTAGCCCATCTCCAGATACTGCCGGGCCTCGGCCGGCGCGCCAGCCGCGATGCCTGAGAGGATGCCGGCATCCTTCGTCGCCTTCAGCACCTTGCCGACCAGTGCCTGCACCTCAGGCGAGCTCGCGGGACGGCCGCTCGAGAGGAACAGATCGCCCAGCCCGACGAAGATCCCGTTCACATGCTTGAGTGAGGCGAACTTCGCGGCGGCTTCGAGCGTCGCCCAGTCTTCCAGCTGGACCATGCGCAGGCATTGCTCGTCGCCGCGCTTCAGATAATCCGGAAGCTGCATGAGTCCCCAGCGCCCGGCGCGAGAGGTGAACCCCAGGCCGCGCTCGCCACCCGGCGCAAACACCATGCGTGCGGTAATCGCCGCGGCCACTTCGGTGCTTGTGACGCGCGGAACGAGGAGCCCATCGGCACCCGCGTCCAGCAGCGGCTGAACGGGAGATCCGAGCTGATCCGGCAGGCGCACCAGCGCCGCCATGCCCATGCGTTGCGCGGCGAAGATGAGGTCGTATGCGCGGTCGAGCGCGAGCGGAGCATGCTCCAGGTCGATGACGACGAAGTCGAAACCGGCGTGGCCGAGCAACTCCACCGTTTCCAGCGCGGGAATCTTCACCCAGGTGCCGAGCAATCCCCGGCCGGCGGACCGGACCCGATCCATGAAACCTTCAAGCATGGCTACCTTCTCCCCCCTCAAGTCCGCCGCACTTTAATCGAACGATTCGTCGTCGCGCCCGCACTGGACGGCACGAATCCTTGACCGCGCAAGAGTGCCACACACCACCGCCGGATCACGATTCCTTTGCGAGGCGCGCGTGCCGATGCCACGGCCCCCGCTTCGCCCTACAATCGGCCCAACCGGACACGCGCATGAGGGGCACGCATGACGACCGGATCCGCAGCGCTGCTGGCGGCACGCGATCACGACGCTGCCGGTCGGCACAACGACGCCATCAACGCGCTGACTGCTGGTGCCAAGAGCGGCGACCTGCAGGCCATGTCAGAACTGGGGCATCGACTGCTCGTCGGCGATCGTGCACCCCGGCTCATACCCCATGCCCTCAGCTGTATCACGGAAGCCGCCCGCCGGGGCGAAGGGCGCGCGCTCGCGCGAGTTGCCGCGCTGACAGCCGCCGGCGCGCATATGTCTCAGGACTGGCCAAGAGCTTTGCGCTTGCTGGGGGAAGCTGCCGCCGCTGGCGACGAATCCGCGCGGGGGCAGCTGATGAGCCTTCAGCCCGCCGCAGACTCGCCGGAACAGACTAATCCGCAGGCGGGTAACACGCAGTCCGCTGCTGGCCCAGCGTCATCCCCCGCAACGCCTGACGATTGGCGAGCTCTCGCCGCGCGTGTGCGCCTCGAAGAATGGCTCTCCCCCGCCCGCCCCGAGCCGCTGCACCCGAAAGTTCACCGTGTGCCGAAGATGGTACCCGCGTCCGTCTGCGCCTGGCTCATCGCGCGAGCCCAGGGCCGCCTGGAACCGGCCACCGTTTACGACTCCGTGATCAAGCAGGACCTGGTGCACGAGATGCGCAGCAATACCCTCGCCAACTTCGACTACGCGACGCTCGACGTCGTGCAGTTCCTCGTGCAGGCGCGCATGTCCCACACCTGCGGCTATCGCATGCAGCACTTCGAGGCGCCGATGGTGCTCCACTACGACGTCGGCCAGCGGATCACGCCGCATTTCGACTTCATCGACGCGAGCGCCCCGGACTACGAGCAGCAGATCCGCGAGCAGGGCCAGCGCATGATCACCTACCTGCTCTATCTGAACGACGACTACGACGGCGGCGAAACCACCTTCCCCGAGCTCGGCATCGTGAATCGCGGCACGACCGGCGACGGCTTCTACTTCATCAACGCGCACGCGGATCGCTCGCCTGATCGCTCCATGCTGCACACCGGCTCTCCTCCGACCGCGGGCGAGAAGTGGATCGTCTCGCAGTTCATCCGGGACATTCCCCTGCGCCCCTGAGCAAAACCTCTGTCCCCCGCTTTCGAGGCGGTTAACCCCTCGAAGTTGTTTCCGCCGAGCAACAAGCGCCGCCCCGCGCGGCGCGCGAGTCATACACCCGTATTGTTCCTTATGGTGACTTCCGCATAAGGCAAGCCTCTCTTCCGACGCGGCGTGGTTTGCAAAACGCGTTCTGCCTTATAAGCACAAACACAGAATTAGAAGGCACGACGCTCCATCAGAGAGGGTCTGTCCATATGGCGCTTCAGCTCGCCCCCGGTCTCGGGCGACGAAGCGCGGCGATCGATTTGTCGATTACGTCCACGTCCACGTCGATTCGATAACGTCGATTAGAGGGGGGAAAATCCGATGAAGACACTCCGTGCTGTCGCGCGGTCCGCGGGCTATTCCAGCTGGCTCGTGCGGGCCGCCGTCGCCGCTGCCATTTCCGGCAGTTTCGCGGCTCCCGCCGCGGCGCAAGACTCCAACGTCACCGAGGCCGCGGATGGCCTGCAGGAAGTGCAGATCACCGGCTCGCGCATCGTGCGCCGGGACACCGAAACCACGAGCCCGCTCATTACGGTCGAGCGCGAGATCCTCGAGAAGAACTCGTACATCTCGATCGAGCAGGCGCTCAACGAATTACCCGAATTCATGGCGGGCGGCGCGCTGATGGGCGGCAACGCCGTCACCAGCCTGTCCGCCGCAGGCGATGTCGCCGGCGGTTCCGGTACGGGCAACATGTTCGACACCGCACGCCCCGTCGACAACGCGCGTCTCGGCACGTACACGCCCGGCGCCGCCACGCTGAACCTGCGAGGTCTGGGAACCAACCGCTCGCTGACACTCGTAGATGGGCGCCGCGCGATCTCGAGCAACGCGTCGGGCGCCGTGGACCTCAATACGATCCCGCAGATCGTCATCGACAACATCGAGGTCATCACGGGCGGTGCCTCGTCGGTGTACGGCGCGGACGCTCTCGCGGGCGTCACGAACATCCGCCTGCGCAACAACTTCGAAGGTATCGAAGTGCGCGCGCGCGGCGGCATCAACGAGGCGGGCGGCGACGGCAAGGAATGGCAGATCTCCACCCTCATGGGCCTCAACATCGCCGACCGCGGTCACGCCATGGTGGGCATGGAGTTCAGCAAGCGCGAGATTGCGTTGTGGAGGAACCGTCCCTGGTTCGAAGAGGTGATGAAGTCGCCGCTCTCCAACGCGGGCGATTACCTCTTCTCCGTCTGGCCGGGCTATGCACCCGGGCAGACCAACACGGGGTGTAACGCGGATTTCACCGTCTGCACCACGCAGAATCGCGCGCTCAACGCCGGCGGCGGCAGCAACAACGTGTTCAACAACGCATGGGCCGGCAACGGTCCTTCGCAGGCGGCGATCAACCAGATCTTCGCGGACCGCAGCTGTGTCGGCGTCAACTGCGTCACGAACACGCTGGGTGGCTTCTTCTTCAATCCTGACGGCACGGTGTTCGTTCGTAACTCGAACGCCACGGTGGCCGGCCAGGTTCTGCAGTTCGGCCCGCAAAGCTTCACCGGCCCGCTCGGCGGCACGCCAGACGCTCCTGACGAAGTGACCTGTAACTATCTGGCGAACACGAACAACCGGATGCCCGGGTTTCAGTCCATCTGCAATCCCCAGCTCAATCGCGTCGACTGGGACCGCCGGCTGACCAGCCCGCGCGAGGGCTACACGCTGTTCGCGAACGCGGACTTCAACATCAACGATAAAATCCAGGCGTACTCGGTCATCGGCTTCGCGAACTCCGATACGGAGACGCGACGCGAGCCCGCGCCGACCAGCGGTGCGTTCGCCGTGTCGATCCCGTACCACTCCGACCCGAACGCCAGGTACCTGCCTTCGATCGCGCAGACACCGCAGCCCGGCATCGCCATCGGCGACACGCTTCCGGAATACCGCGTAGGCGGTTCGCGCGGTACGAACTGCGCGCCGGTCGGCGGCTGTACGATGCAACAGGCGTTCCCCGTAACGCCCGAAATGCAGTTCCTGCTCAACTCGCGTCCGGACGTGGTTCTTGGAAGCATCGGCGGCGCGGCGACGGCGACGAGCCCGTTCAACGGCCTGTCCGTCTGCGAGCTCCGTACGATCGACGCGAATGCCGGCGTTCCGGGCCACACGGCGCAAGTCGCGGCGGCGGATGGTCGTCCCGCCTACACCATCGCGATGGATCCCAACACGGGCGAGACGTTCAAGATCTGCGGCCCGAACTCGGCGTGGCGATTGCAGAACCAGTTGATGTACCTGCCACCCCGCGGCACGATCAACGACAACACGACGTATCAGTTCACGGCCGGATTGCGCGGCGACCTGGGCCTCTCGGACTGGACCTGGGACTGGCACATCACGCAGGGCGAATCGCGCACCAACACCGAATACGTCGGTTACATCTCGGCGCTGAACTACTCGAACATCATGACGGCGCCGAACTACGGAATGGGTTACCGCGCGCAGAGCCAGGGTGTATCGAACAAGGTGCTCACCTGCACGAGCGGCCTCAACCCCTTCGCGCAGGCGGCCGGCACGCTCGCCATCACGCAGGACTGCATCGACGCCATCACGGCGAACCAGACGGATCGCCAGACGATGACGCAGACCGACACGGAGCTGAACCTGCAGGGACGCCTGTTCGCGCTGCCCGCGGGTGAAGTCCGGTCGGCCGTCGGTGCGAGCTGGCGCAAGAACCACTACACGTTCACGCCGGATTCGCTGCGCGAGAGCGACTTCATCGCCGATACCTCGGCCGGACAGTTCGGCGTGGGTTACGTCGATGGCGAAGTGTCGGTGAAGGAGATCTACGCCGAGTTGCTCATTCCGCTGCTCAGGGATCTGCCGGGCATTCGCCGCCTCGAGCTCGAGCTCGGTGGCCGCTACTCGCAGTACACCACCGGGCAGGACGTGCCGACGTACAAGGCGCAGATCAGCTGGGAACCGCTCTCCTGGCTGCGCGCTCGCGGCGGCTACAACCGCGCCGAGCGCACGCCGAACATCGCGGAGCTGTACACGGCGACCACCGTCAGCTCCCAGCTCACCGGCATCGGAAACGATCCCTGCTCCAGCTCGGTGGCCGCGCAGTTGCCCGCATCGAACAATCCCAACAACCCGAACCGCGCGCAGCTCCAGGCGCTGTGCTCGGCGCAGATCAACGCCGCGGGCAGCAACAACTCCTCCACCTTCCACGCGGATCCGAACGCTTTCGTGGCGCTCGGCGGCGTGCTGACGTTCGGGGGCAACCCGAACCTGGAGAGCGAGCAGGGTGACACGTGGACGGCGGGCCTCGTCTTCAACTCGCCCTTCGACCATGCGCTCGCCCGGAACATCACGGCGACGGTGGACTGGTACAAGATCGAGATCAGCAATCCGATCGACGTGCTGAGCGGACAGCTCATCCTGAACGCGTGCTTCAACGTGGACGGGACGAACCCCACGTACTCGCTGGACGATCCGGCGGGCTACTGCCAGCTCATCGAGCGCGATCCGACGTCCGGTTCCATCAGGACCATCCGGGCCAAGTACGCGAACATCGGCGAGCTGAGCGTCGCGGGTGTCGACACGGCGATTCGCTGGAGCGCGCCGATGGCCGACCTGGGCCTTGCGTCGATTCCGGGAAATCTCTCGGTCAACGTGAGCGCGAACTTCCTCACCGAACAGAACCAGCCGGTCACGGTCGGTGGCGAGGTGAGGAACTTCGCGGGCTTCGTGGGCGCATCCAAGCTGCGCACGAACACCACCGTGGGCTATCGCTGGAACGACAGCCGCGTGTCGCTGAGCTGGCTGTTCCGCAAGGGCACGGACGGCCTGCTGGCGAACAACACGCCGAGCGATACGGTTGCGGGTTATCCGTCGGATAGCCAGTTCAACCTGAACGCGGGCTCGCGGTTCGGGCCCGTCGACGTGTCGTTCAGCGTGAGCAATCTGCTCAACAGCGAGCCCGATCGTGGCGGCTGGTTCGTGGCGGACGAGACGGGTGGCTTCGGCACCTTCGATCCGTACGGAGACCTCGTCGGCCGGCGTTACTCGCTGAGCTTCACGATGGAGTTCTAACGCCCCCCGTTAGGACACCTGTGACGAGCCCCGGCGGCGCCCGCCGTCGGGGCTTGTCTCGAAATCCCGCTCAAGGCTCGAGCTGACGCGCATAGGGCTGATGGCCCAGCACAGTGCGTATCCGGGCGGCGCCGGGCGTGCCGGCGTCCAGTGCCTTCTCGAGATTCTCCACGTACTTCGGCATCCGCATGGGCGGAAGCAGCGGCTCGTCTGGATCTACGGTTGCCTCAACGAGCACCGGGCCGGATTTGCCGAACGCCTCCGTCAGCACCTCGCGACAGCGCTCCGCCGTGTCGACGCGGTATGCCGTGAAGCCCATGGCGTCTGCGACCTTCGCGAAGTCGATGGGCTGCAGGTCGCACTCGTATTCCGGGTTGCCGAGGAACATGAGCTGTTCCCATTTGATCTGGCCCAGCGTGTTGTTCTTCATCACGACGATCTTGATCGGCAGGCGATATCGCGCGACCGTCGCCAGCTCTCCGAGCAGCATGCTCAGTCCACCATCGCCCGTGAACGCGACGACCTGACGGCCGGGGAAGGCAAGCGCAGCCGCGATGGCGTAAGGCACCGCGCATCCCATCGTCGCCATCATTCCGGACCCGGCGAACTGCTGGCCCGCTCGTGACTGCACGTAACGGGCGAGCACACCCGTGTTGTGTCCCGAATCCCACGCAACCAGCGCATCGTCCGAGAGACACTGGCCGAAATCTCTCGCGAGTCGTCCCGGGGAAAGCATGCCCTGATTACCATCCGCTGAGTCGTTGAGCAGGGCGAACCATTCACGCTTGCGTTCCTGCGCACGCTGCAGGAACGAGCGGTCCGTCTTCCGCTTCAGCCGCGACTTGAGGGCGCGCAGCGTCTCACGCGCATCGCCGACCAGCCCTGCTTCCACGGGGAATCGCAATCCGATTCGTCCCCCATCCCGGTCGATCTGGACGCCGCGGGCCTGACCGGGCTTCGGGTAGTACTCGACGTACGGAAACGTCGAACCCACGATGAGTAGCGTATCGCACTCCTTGAACGCTTCCTGGGACGGCCGCGTGCCCAGAAGGCCGATGCCTCCCGTCGTCAGTGGATGCTCGTCCGGAACCACCGCCTTGCCCAGAAGCGCCTTGACGATCGGCGCGCCGAGCATATCCGCGACTTCCACCAACTCGTCTCGAGCACCCAGCGCACCGGCGCCTGCGAGAATCGCTACTCGTCTTCCGGCATTGAGCGCTTCGGCGGCACGGTCCAGCTCATCCTCCGGCGGCAGCCGGACGCTGTCGGCATGAGCGAACGAAGCATGGTGAAGCACATTCCTCGATGAAGGCTCGACGTCTTCCAGCGTCTCCTCCTGAACATCCGTTGGAATCGCCAGATGCGCAACGGCGTGTCGCGAGCTGGCGATGCGACATGCGAGTGTGACCGCGTTGTCGACGTGGGCGGCACTCATGATTCTCGTGGAATACGCCGCGACGTCCGCAAACAGCTTCGTGTGATCGACGTCCTGCTGCGTGAAGGTATCCATCAGGTCGTGATACGGAAGTCCTGTCACTGCCACGACAGGCGCCTGGTCGAACTTCGCGTCGTACAGCCCATTCAGCAGATGGATTCCGCCGGGGCCCGTCGTGGCCAGGCAGCACCCGATCCGCCCCGTCCACTTCGCGTGAGCGCACGCCATGAGAGCTGCGGATTCTTCGTGGCGCACCTGGATAAACCTGATCTGCTGAGGCCGGCGCCGGATCGCTTCCATGACGCCGTTGATGCCGTCGCCCGGCATACCGAAGATCGTATCGATGCCCCACGAAATGAGCCCATCGACGAGCCGCTCGGCCCCCGTACGTGCATGACTCGCTTCACTGTTCATGATTCGTGTCCTCGCTCGATGCGGAGCTCAAGATCGGCCCCGCCGCTATGACGTGAGCACGCGGCATGCCGCGCGCAGCGGAACACTCCTGCTTCGCCCCGCGTTTCTCGCTTGCCCTCAACCAGGGGAGATCCCCGCGATGAACGCACCCACGATCACCGTCGCCTTCGCGGCGATCTACGCCTTTCCTGCGGCAGCGATCGCACAACAACCCGACCCGCTCACCGATTTCCAGATTACCGGCCACGTTTACGAGCCTCAGGCCGTGCCGCCCACCGATGAGCGCGTGAACGCACTCAACCTGCCGCAAGGCTTCGATATCGCCCGCTTCGCTGAAGGTCTCCACAACCCTCGCATGCTCGCGGTTGCGGACAACGGCACCATCTATGTCACGCAGAGAACGCCCGGCAACCTCGTGATGCTTCGTGACGTTGATGGCGACGGCATCGTGGATTCGCAGAAAGTCGTGCTGTGGCTCAAGGATCTGCACGGCATCGCCATCCGCGGCGACAGGATGTATCTCGCCGATGTGCACACCGTTCGTGCCTCGCGCATCCGTGCGGATGGTGGCGTTACACAGCCGCAGATTCTCGTGCGGGGGCTGCCGGATGCCGGGCAGCATCCGAACCGCACACTCGAGTGGGGTCCTGACGAGGCGCTGTACCTGAGCGTCGGCTCGACGTGCAATGCATGCCCTGAGCCCAATCCGGAAAATGCGACGCTTCTGAGGATCGACCCGGCAACTGGCGAGCGTTCCATCTTCGCTTCCGGACTGCGCAACACGATCGGCTTCCAGTGGCACCCAGGATCGGGCCGTCTCTACGGAATGGATCAGGGAATCGACTGGCTCGGCAACGATCATCAGCAGGAGGAACTGAACGAGATCCAGAGGGACAGGCTCTACGGCTGGCCCTTCGTCTACGAGAACGACCTGCTCAATCCGCAGGACGAGCCTATGGACGTGACGCAGCCCGAGTGGGCCGAGAAATCAGAGGAACCGGTCGGCCTCTACACCGCACACGCCGCGGCTATGCAAATGCGCTTCTACACCGGCACGATGTTTCCCGAGGCGTATCGCAACGATGCGTTCATCGCCATGCACGGCTCGTGGAACCGCAAGCCCGCGAGCGGTTACGAAGTCGTTCGCGCAAGATTCAATGGAAGCGGAGATTTCATCGGCTTCGAGCCTTTCGCCACTGGCTTCCTGGTTCCCCAGCCCAACCGCGACCCGCCGCTGCCTGGCGCGCAACCGCTCCCTCCTGATGGCTACATCGGAAGACCGACCGGCATTGCGATCGCGAGAGACGGCGCGCTTCTCGTCGGCGATGACAGCAACAACACACTGTATCGAGTGTCGTACGGCAAACCAGCCGGGACACCATCACCGCAACAGCTTGCGAGCGAGATCCTGCAGCCGCGCTCCTCCACCGCCCTGCAGGTGCAATCGGGAGCGTTCGCGGCGGGCGGCCCCATTCCCGAGAATTACTCGGATTATGGGCAAGGTGTATCGCCACCGCTCTCGTGGTCCGCGCCGCCCCCGGGAACGAAGGCGATCGTGGTGATGATGGAAGATCCGGACGCGAAAAGCCCCCTGCCCTTCGTTCACTGGATTGCAGTCCTGCCGCCCAACACCACTTCGCTGCCGGAAGACGTTCCTCCTCATGTCGAGCGCCACCCGAAGGCGCCGGGAGCGAGCCAGGGCAGCAACTCGCGCAGCATGATTGGCTACTTCGGACCAAGGCCGCCCACGGGCGATCCCCCTCACGCGTACCACTTCCAGGTGTTCGCGCTCGATACAGCTCCCTCGTTACCGGCCGCCTACAATCGGCATGCGCTGCTGAAGGAGATGGAGGGGCACGCGCTTGCTTCGGGCGAGGTCATCGGTACGTTCGCGCGAGCGCCTTGAGCGGGACGGGAACGCCGTGAGCGTCGTCGGAGTCAGCGCCCCGGTCGCGAGTGTCAGCGCACGCACTCGCCGCGTTGTTCGAGAGACGCGTGTGCGCGTAAAAAACTGACGAGCTGCGCGACAACTGCGTCATCAGTCAGCACACCGCAGTGATTCAGCCGCCGCGTGACGAGCAGCCGGCCGCCCGGTAGCTCTTCCGCAAGCCGCCGCGCATGGCCGATGGGAGCGACATCGTCGTGCTCGTCGTGAACGACCATCGCCGGCACTCGAACCGCGGCGAGATCCTCTGCGCGATATGCAGGAAGGAAAAGCGCAGGGCGTGTGAGCTCCACCCATGCATCAGCAGGACCGACGGCCCCTCGCCTCCCCAGACATAGACCTGAAGCTGCAACTTGCGATAGCGCGACCGAACGGACGCCGCTCGCGCGGCGAGCACCCTCGCGCCCTGTCTCAAAAAGCCTCGGCTGGGAGTGGAGAAAAGTGTGAATGCGAGCCGCGCGGACAGCCGCGGGCTGAGCCACGTGATCGCACGATAGAAAACTCGAAGGGCGCGCCGGGTGGCGAGCGAAACGCCCGGAATGCTCGCCGGAACGTGCGCAGGCCCGCCTGCCGCAGGCCCAACTGTCGTGGGCCCGCCTGCCGTGAGCCCGGCTGCTGTGCCTGTTACTCGAGCTGCCACCGCACGCCGGCAAATATTTCGTTCTGAAGATCGGTTTGCTCGCGATCCACCAGATCGAGCTCGAACCAGCGGTACCCCGCGAAGCCGATCAAGCGATCGTTGATGCGGATTTCCGCGCGCGCCATGAAATCGCGCAGATTGTCGGCGGATCCGAAAGTCAGCACGTCGGGCGAATAGTACGCGCTGCCGACGATGGCGAGTCCCGACCGGCGCTCCAGATCCAGGCGCGCTTCGAGCCCGAGCGACAGCGCGAAAACGTCCTCGTTTTCCTCATCCAGAAGCGCGGCATACGCCTGCGGCCCGAACTTGATGTCGAGCGCGCCC
>Ga0182742_1002866_pt1 | contig 18136 bp, 14 predicted proteins | sample eDN5th37CBELigMG_FD_128880 | JGI IMG/M metagenome (GOLD analysis project Ga0182742, IMG submission 128880) | Enriched Miracle-Growth compost microbial communities from Emeryville, California, USA - eDNA 5th pass 37_C BE-Lig MG (version 2)... ...
AGGGCTACGGCTACACCATCCACTTCGAGATGCCCGGCGGGGTGGAGGTGGAGCTCTACCAGCCCCGCTACCGCAAGTAGGCAGGGCGTATTCGCGCCGGGATACGGAGAGTGGGGGTGGAGCCGGTGACCCCGCCGCGCCGCCGGTATAGCCTCCGGACGAATCGAGCCCGCCGCGGGCCGGCGGGCTCCCCACGGGGGTCATGCCATGTTGCGTCTGCTCTTCGTTCCACTGTGTCTGCTGCTCCTCGCGCCTGCCGCCGCAGGCGCAGACGACGCGTCCTTCGTCGGCGCGCGCTGCGACGGGCCCTCCGACTGTCCCGCGGGCTTCACCTGCGAGGCGGTCGAGGTGGGCTGCGACGACGTCGTGGAGCCCGCCCCTGCGTGCGATTGCCTGCCCTGCTTCGGGGACGACTGCCCCGACTGCCGCTGCACCGGCGAGGTCGATCCCGGCGGTGCGTGCACGCCCTCCACCGAGCAGCGTTGCGTCTTCGAGCCCCAGCCCTGCACCTCGGACGTGGAGTGCACCACGCCCGGCTTCGTCTGCTGGGTCGAGGAGAGGTGCGAGGGGAGCGGCTGCGACTGCGCGCCCTGCCCGGAGGGGGAGCGGTGCCCGCCGTGCGATTGCGGCGGCGAGGCCGAGGTCAGCTGCCGGGTGGTGGGCGGCTGGTGCATGCCCGACGAGGTGCCCTGCGACACCGCCGCCGACTGCGAACACGGCTGGGAGTGCGGCGCGATCCCCGGCGGCGGGAGCAGCGGCCCGACCGACGAGGTGTGCGTCTGCGACTGCCCGCCCTGCGCCGACGAGGAGGCCTGCGAGACGTGCGCGTGCGACTGCGAGGAGGCGGGCGGAGGCGCCGGCGGCGCGGACGAGCCGGAGAGCGCGGACCGCATGTGCATGCCCGCGGGCTGGGAGGAGCAGCTCGCCGAGATGATCCCGGTGGGCGCGGACGACGGCGGCGTCTCGCGCGGCGACGGCGAGGCGCTGGGGGGCGCGCCGCAGGGGCAGAACGCCGCCACGGACGACGACGCGCCCGCCTCCTCCGGCTGCAGCGCCGCCGGGGCCGGTGCGGGGACCTCGATCCTCGCCGCTGCCGCCGCCCTCGCCCTGGCGCTCCGCCGCAGGGACTGAAGCCGGTTCCACGGCCTGCGGGCGCCTGCCCGGCCGCCCGCTGGGTTCCGGCGCGCCTGCCTGCTGCTACACTCGACGGGGATTCCGACCGGAGTGAGCCATGGGCGGGGCAGGAGAGAGGGGCGCGGCGCTCGCGTCCCACCGGGCGGTGCCGGGCCTCCCGCTCGAGGGGCAGGAGGCGCCGGGCAGGTTCGTCGGCAGGGAGGCGGAGCTCGCCGCCCTGCGCGAGCTCCTCCGCGACGAGCGCCTGGTCACTGTCCTGGGGCCGCCGGGGATGGGCAAGACCCGCCTCGCGCTCCGCCTCGCCCAGCTCGAGGGCGCCTCGTACCAGGGGGTCCACCTCGTCGATCTGGCCGAGGTGCGCACCGCCTGCGATCTGGTCGCCGCCACCGCGCAGGCGCTGGGGGTGAGCCTCGCCGGTGCCTCCGGCGAGGAGGAGCTGGCGCAGCTCGGCGCGGCGATCGCCGCCAGGGGCTGCGCGCTCTTCCTCTTCGACAACGCGGAGTACGTGGCGGCGGAGGCAGGGCCGGTCCTCGCCGGCTGGCTGGAGCGGGCGCCGGGGGCGCGCTTCCTCGTCACCTCGATCGTGCGCCTCGGCCTCGCGGCGGAGGCGTGCTTCGAGCTCCACGGGCTCTCGCCCGCGGAGGCGGTGGAGCTCTACGAGACGCGCGCCCGGCGGGTGGCGGGCTCGGTGGCGGCGGAGCGGCACGCGGTGGAGCAGCTGGTGGCGCGCCTCGACCGCGTGCCGCTGGCGATCGAGCTCGCCGCCGCGCGGGCGCGGGTGCTCCGCCCCCGGCAGCTCCTCACCCGCCTCGACGACGGCTTCGAGGTGCTCCGGGGCGCCTCCGCCTCGCGCCACCCCTCGGTCCTGGCGGCGATCCGCTGGTCGTGGGAGCTGCTCGAGCCCTGGGAGGCGGACGCGCTCGCCCAGTGCGCGGTCTTCGCCGGCGGCTTCACCCTCGACGCGGCGGAGGCGGTCCTCGACCTCTCGCCCCACCCGGACGCGCCGCCGATCCTCGACGTGCTCGAGGCGCTCCGCGACAAGTCCTTCCTCCAGCTCGATCCCATCGGCCCCTCCGACGAGGCGGGCGCGCGCTTCCGCCTCCTCGAGAGCATCCGCGCCTGGGCCGCCGCCCAGCTCGAGGAGGCGGGCAGCGCCGGCGCCGCGCGGGACAGGCACGCCCGCTTCTTCGTGGCGCTGGCCGACCGCGGCTGGGACGGGGCGCCCGACACCGTGCACCTGCGCCGCCTCGTCGCCGAGCGGGAGAACCTCCGCGCCGCCCACCGCCACCTCCTCGACGGCGCGCCGGCGGACGCGGCCCGCGCCGCCCTCGCGCTCGCCCGGGTGCTCGCGCTGCGCGGTCCGCCCCTCTCCGAGGCGGGCGTCCTCGAGGCGGGCGTGCAATCGGCGCGGCGGGCGGAGGACGGCCTGCTCCTCGCGCGGGTGCTCCGCGCGCGGGCGCTGGCCCGCATCCGCCACGGCGCCCTCGCCGGCGCCCGGGCGGATCTCGAGGAGGCGTGCGCGCTCGCCTCCGCGGCGGGCGATCGCCGGGTGGTGCCCCACGTGTCGATCGAGATCGGGCGGTTGCTCCACGCGGAAGGGCGCTTCGACGAGGCGTGCGCCCACCTCACCGAGTGGATGGAGGCGGCGCGGACGCTGGAGCTTCCCTTCCTCGAGGGCTACGCCTGCAACCTGCGCGGCATGGCCCGCGAGTCGCAGGGGCGCCTGCAGGAGAGCGCCGCCGATTTCGAGATGGCGCGGGAGATCTTCCGGCGGGTGGGGAACCGGCGCTTCGAGGCGATCGCCCTGATGAACCTCGGCGTGGTCCTCTCCAGCATCGGGCGGCTTGCCGACGCGGTGCGCCTCTTCGAGAAGGCGATCGCCGCCTTCCGCGAGATCGACGATCGCGCGGGCGAGGCGGACACGGTCCTCAACCTCGGCAACGCCCACCTCTCCGCGGGGCGGCTCGACGAGGCCGAGGAGCTGCTGCGCGTGGGGCTGCGCCTCGAGCGCGAGCTGGGCAACCTGCGCGGCGAGGCGCTGGCGCTCGCCAACCTCGGCATGACCGCCCACGAGCGCGGCGAGCTGCGCACCGCCCGCGAACTCCTCCAGGAGAGCCTCGGCCTCTGCAGGGCGAGCGGCAACCGCCACTTCTTCGGCGTCTTCCTTCCCTTCTTCGCTGCGGTGGAGGCGGCGCTCGGCCACCTCCACGAAGCGCGCGCCGACTTCGCCGAGGCGCGCGCCTACTTCGAGTCGCTGGGCGATCCCGGCTGCCTCCACACCCTCGAGGTGCTCGAGGGCTTCCTCGAGCTGGCGCAGGGCGCGCCGCGCGAGGCGGTGGAGCGCAGGATCGCCGCGGCGCGCGAGGTGCTCGACGCCCCGGTGGGCGCGCTGCGCTCCGCGGAGCTCGCGGTGGCGGTGCGCCTCCTCGAGCGGGCGCACGCCCACCGTTCGGGCGAGGCGGTGGAGGCGGAGCGCGGCGGCGCCGCGGACGAGGCGGCGATCGAGGTGGGGCCGGAGGCGCGCTGGTTCCGCCGGGGCGGCGGACCGGCGGTCGACCTGCGCCGGCGCGGGGCGCCGCGGCTCATCCTCCGCGAGCTGGTGGATCAACGCCTCGCCGCGCCCGGCGTCGGCCTCTCCGTCGAGGCGCTGGTGGAGGCGGGGTGGCCCGGCGATCGCGTCCTCGCCGCGTCGGCGGCGGCGCGCGTCTACGTGGCGATCCGCACGCTGCGCGCCCTCGGCCTCGACGGCGTGCTCCTCCGCCAGGACGACGGCTACCTGCTCGATCCCGCGGTGCCGCTCCGGCGCGGCGGGCGATCGATTTAGAAAGATTTATGTGGCTGGACAGCGCATCTGCGCGACGCTCGTGGAGTACCCGTACGCAAGGAGCGCGACCATGACGAGGATGCAGACGGGGGTGCTGTCGCTGGGGTTGGCGATGCTCCTCCTGGGCGCAGGCTGCGGCGACGACGAGACGACGCCGGGGCAGATCGACGACGGATCGGGCGGCAGCGGCGGCGCCGGAGGCACCGGTGGCGCCGGCGGATCCGGTGGAGATGGCGGCTCTGGCGGCGCGACCGAGGGCGGATGCGGCGCGCTGCCCCTCCCCGGCGCCGTCGAGGAGGGCCGTTGGAGCGAGGCGTTCACCGTCGCCGGCTTCACCGGCCTCGACGGCGTGATGCCCGCGGTCTGGGATCTCGAGACCGATCCGGAAGGCAATCTGGTCGCCACCGGCTACTTCAACTGGATCGGTACGACGCGGGTCGATCCGATCGTGCGGCTGGTGGACGGCGCCTGGTCCACCTTCCCCACGTCGTGGGGCGAGGAGGGGATCCCGCCCGAGTTCAGCAACATCGCCTTCGGTCCCGGCGGTGCGATCGCCCTCTCCACCCACGAGCAGCGGGTCAGCTTCGGCTCTGAGCCCAGCGGCCGCCTCTTCCTCGACACCGGCGCGGGGATGGAGGAGATCGGGCGCTTCGAGGGGCAGGTCCGCGAGCTGGCCTGGATCGACGGGCAGCTCTGGGTGATGGGCGGCTTCGTCCTCGACGAGGGCATCGGCGGCCTCGCCATCTGGGACGGCACTGCGTGGAATTCCGCGCCCGGCGGCGCGGTGGACGGCCCGGTCTTCACCTACCTGCAGGAGGAGGGCGCCCTCCTCGTCGCCGGCAGCTTCACCACCATCGGCGGGATCGCCGCCCGCTCGATCGCCTCGTGGGACGGAACCGACTGGACCGCGATCGACGTCGATTTCGAGGGCGACGTCCACACGCTCGAGCGCGACGCGGACGGCGCGCTCATCGCCGGCGGCTTCCTCCTTGCGGGCGAGGGCGCCGGCGGGATCTACAAGCAGACCGGCGACGGGAGCTGGGAGCTGCTCGGCGACGGCGTGGGCATGGGCATGGGCCCGGGCGTGGTGAGCGACCTCGCCTGGTACGACGGCGATCTCTATCTCGCCGGCTGCTTCAACTACCTGGGCGGCGACGTCCGCGTGCCCGAGGCGCTCTACTCGCCGCAGATCGCCCGGTGGAACGGCGAGGCCTGGGAAGCGATCGAGGACAGCGGCCCCTACACCGCCTGGTACGATCCCCGGCCGTGCGGCCCCTTCACCTCGCGCCAGCGGCTCGCCGTCCACGACGGGCTGCTCTACGTGGCCGGCGCGTTCGGCGCCACCGGCGGCGTCGCCTCCCAGAGCATCGCCGCCTTCGACGGCACCACCTGGCGTCCGGTCGGCGGCGAGCCGGGGCTCGGGCTCACCGGCGCGGTCCACCAGCTCGCGGTGGGCGGACCGTCGTGCACCGTCTACGCCTGGGGCGAGATCACCCACGCTGGCGGCGTCCGCACGCCGTCGCGCATGGCCCGGTGGGAGGGCGCGGGCTGGCAGCCCGTCACCGGACCTGCGCCGGAGGGGCTCGAGTGCGGCTCCTTCGAGGTGGACGCGGCGGGAACGATCTTCCTCGGCTGCACCGATTGGGAGGCGATGCGGGGCAGGGTGTTCCGGTGGAACCAAGGCTGGGAAGAGGTGGAGGGCGAAATCGGCCCGATCTTCGCCATGGAGATCGACCCGCAGGATCGCCTCTGGGTCGCCGGCGGCACGGAGACCGGCTACCTCGCCCGCCTGGACGAAGAGGGCTTCACCGTCGTCGAGGACGGCTTCGACGGGATGGTGGCGCTGATCGCCTTCGAGCCGGGCGCCGGGGCCCGGGGCGTGGCGGTGGCGGGCGCCTTCACGAAGGTGGGCGACGTGGCCGCCAACCGCTTCGCCGTCTTCGACGGCGAGGCGTGGAGCGCACCCGGCGGCGGCATCGTCTCCTGGCCCACGGCGATCGCCTGGGGCGAGGCGGGCTTCTTCGTCTCCACCACCCGCGACAGCGAGGCCGATCCGCTTCTCGTCGGCCACTGGGACGGCAGCGCGTGGCGCGAGCTGGCCACCCGGGAGAACGGTCTGCCGCCCCCGGTGACCGGCGACCACAACGTCGCGCGCCTGGTTGCCCGCGGCTCCACGCTCCTCGTCGTCGGCTCCCTCTTCCCCGACGACGGCAGCGGTGGCAACGCCTTCGTCTGGGACGGCGAGCGCTTCACCGCCGTCGGCGGCGGCGTGGGGGCGGTCTCGGTGTACGACGCCGCCGTCGCATCCGACGGCCTCTGGTTCGGCGGCTGGATCGCCGAGGTGGGCGTCCCGGGCGAGCGGATCCCCAGCGTCGGGGTGGCCCGCCTCACCTGGGCGGAGTGATCGCGATGCGGATCCCGCTTTACAAGGCCGGTCCGTTCCGCTAGAAAGCCGGCCGTTCCGCAAGCCGGAACGGCCCTGTGCGGTGTTAGTTAAGTCGGTTATAACGCCGGCCTGTCACGCCGGAGGCCACGGGTTCGAGTCCCGTACACCGCGCCAAAGAGAAGCCCCGCGGATCGCGCGATCCGCGGGGCTTCTGCTTTTCAGGACGGTGGCGAGCGGGCCGCCCCGCGGGGCGGCCCGTCGCTCCAGCATCACTGCAGCGGCTGGCCGCAGGTGACGCCGTCGAAGTCGTAGCCGTCGCTGCCGTTCTGGTCGGTGAGGTCGGTGAGGCGCACCGCCGCGATCCGATCCAGGCCCGCGAGGGCAGCGCCGTCCAGGCCGATCTCCCCGTCGCGGCAGACGGTGCCGAGCTCGACCCAGATCGTGTCGCCGTTCGCGTCGGTGGAGCCGTCGCTCACCTCGATGAGCGCCTGCTCGCGGTAGGTGTTGCAGCCCTGGCCGTTGCGGCCGTACGAGGTCTCGACGAAGCGCAGCACCTCGGTGGTCTCGACCCAGCCGTCGAAGACGTAGACGATCGAGCCGCCGTTGCGGCCCAGGGTGTAGAAGCTGAGGCGGCCGGCCGGCTCGTCGGCGGCGTCGTCCACGTCCTCGGGGAGGCCGAGGCCGTTGTCCGGGTTGCTGCGCGCGGCCGGGATCGGGTTGCCGTTGGAGTCGACGCCCTGGCTCTGCTCGTACCAGGCGTAGAAGCCCTCGGAGCAGAGGTCGATGGTGCGCTCGTTGCCGCCGCAGTGGACCGCCTCGATCGAGTCGAGGTCGAAGCCGTCCGCGTCGTTCGGCAGGTTCGCCGCGTCGGAGATGTCGATCACCTTCACGAAGCGGGCGCCGAAGTGCTTGAGCTGCCAGGGCGCGTCGTCGCCGAGGGTGGCGAGGTCGAAGCCGTGGGCGCCGTTGCCGCAGGCGGTGCCCGCCAGCTCGGCCCACACGACGCCGTCGTACGAGACCTCGACGCGGGCGACCTCCGGGTAGTTGGCACAGGTGTACGACCCGCCGGTCACCTCGTGGAGGAGGATGTCGTCGCCGAGCTGGTCGCGGACGAGGAGCGGCATGCGCGCGATGTACGTGCCGCCGATGCCGAGCGAGGTGAAGCCGCCGGTGGGGCTGCCGTTGGGGCCGCCCGCCGCGTGGCTCGGATCCGAGCGCTCGGGGAGGACGGGGCTGCCGTCCACCCGGGTGCCCTGCACGAAGGCGAGGCTCTTTCCGTAGTTGGGGTTGGTCTGGACGCCGTCGACCCAGACCTGGTTCATGTCGCGCGGCCAGTCGTTCTGGGCCCAGTCGCCGAAGCACTTGTTGATGCCGGGGAACTCCCGGTAGGTGAGCGCGGCGATCTGGTCGGGCGTGAGGTCCCGGGCCGGGATGGCGGTGGAGGCCTGCGAACCGTTGCCCATGCCTGCGTCGGTGGCGGGGCCCTCCTCGACCATGCTGCAGCCGCCGAGGAGCGCGCCGCCTACCGCCAGCAACGCAATCTTCCTGTCGATCATCTGGAAATCCCTGCGAGGGCAGAGTTCAACCGCGCCGCTGCATGCTGCTGGATCGACGACGTCGGCGCAGACGCGGGGGCCCCCTCGATCCGTCGTCCCCCGTGTGCCCGGTGTCGTACCGCCGCGCACAATGTGCCGACAATGCCATGCTCGCGACGCCGCCCGTCGGACCCTGCTACCTCGCACGGGGAAACGCCGCTGCTCCATGGGGGGCACGACGCCATGGATGCCCCTGATGGAGGGTGCCGCCCGGAAAGAAAATCCACCCGGCCCGCCGCGCCGGGGCCGGGTGGAGGACGGTCGCGTCCCCGGATCAGAGCGAGCGCAGGAACTCCACGAGGTCCGTCTTCTCGCCCTCGGCGAGCGCCAGGCCGAGCGCCGCGTCGTAGTGATCGACCACCGCGCGCAGATCGGCGAAGCGGCCGTCGTGGTAGAAGCCGCCCTTCGCCCGGGTGAAGAGGCCGCGCAGCGGCGTGGTCCGGTACATCCCGGTGGGCGAGCGGCTCGCGTGGAAGTCGTCGATGCCGATCTCCTCGGGTGCGTGCAGGTTGTGGCCCGGCTCGCTGTAGATCGGCGGCACGTGGCACGACGCGCAGCGCGCCTTCCCCTCGAAGACAGCGCGGCCGCGCTCCGCCGCCGCCGCGTCGAACGAGCCCTCCGGCGGCGACGGCGCGCGCAGCGAGAGCTGGTAGATGTGCAGCGCGGGCAGCCTGGCGGTGATGCGATCGTCCGCCTCGCGGATGTTGCCGAGGCCGAGGCGCGTGGCGACCGGGTACTTCTCCGGATCGTCGAGGCGCGGATCGTAGAAGGTCCCGACGCCGTGCATCTGCGTGTTGGCCACGTAGGCGTTCCAGTAGGTCACGTCGCCGAAGCCGGTGTAGGTGGCGAGGTTGACGCCGGCGAGGCCGAACGCCGCGGGCAGCACCACCGACGAGGTGGTGCCGTCGGGCTTGAACGCCTTGCCGTCGAGGACGAGGAGCGCGTCGTAGCGTCCGGGCCCCCAGCTCTCCAGCACCTGCCGCACCGTCGCCTCGTCCACCTGCAGCGCGTCGGTGAAGAAGGAGAGATCGGGGGCCGCGCCGACGATCGCGCCCACGTCCAGATCGCGGTTGGGCCAGCCGTCGAGGCGCCGCCCCACGCCCGGCGCGAGGGAGTCGTCCACCGTGGAGTGGCAGAGCGCGCAGGTGATGCCGACGGAGGCGAGCCCTCCCGCCTCGTCGAAGAAGCCGCGCACGCCCACCACCGCGTCGGCCTGCAGGAGCGCCAGCGTCGTGGCGGGATCGTCGAGGTCGATCGTCCCCGCCCCGAGCCCCTCGATCACCTCCGCGGGGAGGGCGTCGGCGTCCACCTTGAGGCCGAGGGCGAGCGCAGCGCTCGGCGGCACGCCCGCGCCGACGCCGCCGTTCGCCTCGCCGGCGATGGCGCGGTGCAGGCCGAGCGTCCCGCCGAAGAAGCGCTCGCTGCCGAAGGTGTCGTGGCGAAAGACCTCGCGCCCCTCCTCGAGGAAGGCGCTGCCGCCGCCCTTTCCGTCCACGCCCCGCGCGTGCCTGCCCGTCGTCTCCTCCGCGCAGGCGCAGACGAGAAGCGACATGGCCGCCAGGTACCAGCGTTTCATCCCCATCACCCCCTGTGCTCGGCGATCGAGCGAGCACCGCTACAAGGGTGACGGGCGCGACCGTTGCGGGGAGGGGAGGGCGACGCCGAAGGGGCCCTTCTCCCAGGGCCCCCGACGCGCGGAATCAGGCGCCCGGAGGGCGGGTCCTCGCCGGGACGCGGATCAGCCGGCGCAGAAGAGGTCGACCGCGATGCGATCGCCGTGCTGCAGCCTGCACGTACCCTCGAGGGTGATCCGCGCGGGCGCCCCGTCCGTCGCGGGCTCGAAGGTGAAGCCCTCGCCGTGGCGGCAGAGCACCTCGCTCCCGTCCACGCGCCGCAGCTTCACCTGGAGGAGCCTGCCGTCGTCCGGCGCGTCGTCCAGCTCCACCACCTGCTCGGGCTCCACCAGCCTGGCGATGTCGGTGAGTGCCACGCCGAAGTCGTCGGAGCAGATCGAGGCGATCAGACCGCGCTCGCCCATCGCCTCCACCGCCTGCGCGTAGCGCACGCCCACGCCGTAGGCCTCGTCGGTCGCCGACCTGCAGCGCGTGGGCGCGCCGCTCTCCGGATCGACCGGGCCGATCACCGCGAGGAAGGTCTCGCGGGTGCGGCCCGTGCCGGTGCCGTCGTCCAGGTTCTGCAACAGCTCGACGTAGCGCTCCACCGGCTCGAGCGCCTCGCGCCCCGCCGTCGATTCGCAGGTGTTGGGGATGCAGGCGCGCGTGCTCGGATCGTCGAAGTTCTTCACGCAGTAGGCGCCATCGCCGCATTCGTCGTCCGCCTCGCACGCGGTGGGGAAGCAGCCGGGATCGAGGACCAGCGAGGTGCCCGCTGGATCGGAGCAGTCGTCCTCGTCGGTGACCACCACCACCAGCAGGCGGGCGCCGGGGCGGAGGAAGTCGGGGTTGGCCTCGGTGAGGGCGAGGCGCATCGCCTCCAGCCCCATCTCCTGGCCGGTGCCGCCGGTGCCGCGCCGCACGAGCGCCGAGAAGCGCTCGATCAGATCGGGGTCCTGCCAGTCGAGGACGCGCGGCCCTTCCTCCTCCTCGCCGGGGAGCGTCGCCGGCTGGAGCCTGCCGCTCGCCTCCGGGAAGCGCACCAGCGCGCCGGGGGCGTCCTCGTCGCAGCTCTGCCGGGCGTGCTGGCTGACCGCGGTGGTGACCACGCCCACGCGGAAGTCGTTGGTCACCGGCCCCGTGGCCAGCGCGGAGACGAAGCCCTCCAGCTCGCTCGCCACCTTCTCCTGCTCCTCCGCCATCGAGCCCGAGTCGTCGATGACGAAGAGGATGTCGGTCTGCACCGCGGGCGGCAGCGCCATCCGCGTGGTGCAGTCGGCGACGACGCCGTCGGGCGCGCCGCCCACCGAGCAACCCGCCGCCACCAGCGCGGCCAGGGGCATTGCAACGAATCCGAGACGCATGGTGCTTCCTCGAGCCGGCGCGTCAGGGCGCGGCCGACTCCTCCAGGATGGTGAACTCGACGCGGCGGTTCTTCGCGCGGCCGAGGGCGGTGTCGTTGGACGCGATCGGCTGGTCCTCGCCGAAGCCGGCGCTGTCGAAGCGCCTGCGGTCGATCCCCCTGCCCACCAGGTACTGGACCACCGCCGCCGCGCGGCGCCTGCTCAGATCGCGGTTGAGGGTGGCGCTCCCCACCGAGTCGGTGTGGCCGTCGATGCGCACCCGCTTCAACTCCGGATGCTCCTGGAGCAGCTTCGCCACCTGGTCGAGCACCGCGTGGGACTCGCGCTTGATCGTCGCCTTGCCGGTGTCGAAGTTGACCGCGCCCCGCAGCTCGATCCTGCCGTTCTCGTAGCGGGCGAGGGGATCGCCCGAGGGGCAGCCGTCGTACTTCGCCGGGCCGTACTCGTCGGGGCAGGCGTCCTCGTGGTCGGGGATCTCGTCCTCGTCGCCGTCGGGGCAGCCCTGGTACTCGCGCGGGCCCGCCTTGTCCGGACACATGTCCTCGGTGTCGGGGATGCCGTCGCGGTCGTTGTCGGGATCGGGGCAGCCGTCCGCGTCCTCGAAGCCGTCGCGATCCTCCTTCACGTCGGGGCACTGGTCCTCGTCGTCGGGGATGCCGTCCCCGTCGCGATCGTGGAACTCCCGCTGGTAGCGCACGCCGGCGAAGGCGCGGAAGGCCTCGCGACCGTAGCCCGACTCGCCGGTGAGGCCGCGCCCCACGCCGACCACGCTGGCGAAGCCCCCGCCGAGATCGCTCTTGAGGCCGAGGAGCGCCTCGAGGCCGGTCTTCATCGCGTCGGCGTCGGGGCCGTTGAAGGGCGCGCGCGCGGGCGTCGCCACGTTGAGCTCGGCGAGGGCCACGTGGCCGCCGCCGAGGAAGGATTCGGGGAGCGCCCACGCACCCGCCGCGGAGAAGGCGAGCTCGTCGCCCACGTGGAGGTTGAGGAACCGGCCCGCGTCGCTGCGGTAGCGGTAGCCGCCGCCCAGCGCGAGGCGCACCGGGCCGAAGCTGCGCTCCGCCACCAGGCCCGGGGCGATCGCCACGCCCCGCTCGCCGAGGAAGCTCTCGTCGTCGCCGGTGGGGAGGCGCACCTCTGCCAGCGCGGCGAGGCCGATGCCGTGGAGCGCCTCCTCGAGGAGGCGCGCCTTGGCGAGGAAGCGGACGTCGCCGAGCCCCCACGCGGCCGGTTCGTCCGCGGGGAAGCCGGTCTCCTCCTCGAGGCGCGCGAAGCCGTTCGCCTGCCAGAGGGTGAGGGGGAGATCGGCGCCCACCTCGAGCCAGCCGGTGAGGGCGTAGCTCGCCATCAGGTGGAGATCGAGGCGGTGGGCGAGGAGGTCGTCGATCTTCTCGTCGCCGAGCCGCAGGGCCATCAGGCCGTGGTTGTAATCGGCGAAGAGCGAGAGGCCGAAGGAGCGGGCGGGGGCGGTGCGGGCGCCTTCGACGGTGAGGAAGGCGTCGCTGCCGATGGCCAGCTTCCCGCCCACCGGATCGATTCCCCGCGCCAGCGCGTCCGCGGCCGCGGCGCGGACGGGCAGCGCGGCGGTCGCGAGCAGGGGGAGGGTGGCGAGGATCGTGCGGAACGACACGTCGGGGGCTCCTGGATGGGTTGCCGGACCGGCAGCCTACCCCCAGGCATCACCCGCAGTCAAAATAATGAAAAGATTCCGCCGCTCAGGACCACTGGTCGGGGAGCGGCTGGGGGCCGGGCACGATGCCGGCGATGTCGGGATCGACCCCGGGGGGCGCCGCAGGCGCCTGTTCCTTCTCAAGCTTCCGCTGCCGGGCCTTCTCCTCCTTCATCTGGCGCTGCTCGCGGCGCTTCTGCTCCTTCTGGCGCTTGCTGAACGATGGGCGTGCGTTGTTTCCCAAACCGACCTCCTGAAAAAACGCGAGGGCCCGCGGACGCGGACCCTCGCGATCACCGGATCAGGCCTTCCGGAAGGCGTGGACTTCAGATGGAGCGGACGTTGGCCGCCTGCAGGCCCTTGGGGCCCTGCTGCACCTCGAACTCCACGCGCTGCCCCTCGGCGAGGGTGCGGAACCCGTCGGCGAGGATGGCGGTGTGGTGCACGAAGACGTCGTTGCCGCCGTCGTCCTGCGAGATGAATCCGAAGCCCTTCGAGTCGTTGAACCACTTGACGATACCCTGTGCCATTTTCTGCTCTTTCTCTTCAGCTCATGGGGAGCCGTGTTTCCGTCCGTGCGCGACATGCGCCCGGACCTGCCCCATGCGATACAGGGTCCTTCGAGAGTGCTTTCCGGAATCGCCCCGCAACCGCAACGTCGGCGGAATCGTGGACCAGGTCGAACGACCTCTCCGCGATCGAGGTAGTGACAGCCGACGCGTGGGCGCCATTCCTCGCACGTCCGCGGTCCGGTGTCGAGCGAAGTTCCGCCGCGCCGTCCGCCCCCCCCTGCGTCGGACGATGCGGGCGCCCCCTCGCTCGACCCGCGCCGCCGCGCCGCTGCTTCCGGGCGCGTCGTTCCGCAGCGTGAGCGCGCGGGCGCCCGCCCGCATTCCTGCCCACCCTGCCGCGCCTCGTCCGGCGCCCCGCTGCATGGCCCACAGCCGCTTCCTACCGTGACGGGAGGAGGTGGCCCATGGCAGGCAAGGCGGTGGTGGGCTTCGGGCTCGCCGCGGGGATGCTTCCCCTGGCGCTCGCGCTGGTGCCCGAGGCGAGCCCGGCGGTGGCGCCGCTTCCCACGCTGGAGGAGCTGGCGGAGCAGGCGACCGTCACGCTCCATCCCTCCCGCTGCGCCGGCGCGGTGGTGGAGGACGGCCGGCACGTCGCCACCGTGGCCCACTGCATCCGCGGCGAGCGGGTGGAGGTGGAGCTCCACGACGGCCGCGTCCTCGGCGCGCGGGTCGCCTTCCGCGACGAGGCGAAGGATCACCTGCTCCTCGAGCTCGACGCGCCCGCGCGGGTGCGCCCGCTCCCCATCGCGCGATCGCTCCCGGCGCCGGGAGATCCGCTCTACTTCGGCAGCAGGCCGGATCGGCCCATGCCCGCGCAGGAGATCGAGGTGACGCACATCGCGCGCTGCCCCTCGCTCCCCGGCGTGGACGGCGCGATCTTCACCACCCTCGACGCGCGCCCGGGCGATTCCGGCTCGCCGCTCCTCGATCGCGACGGCGCGCTGGCGGGGATGGTGCACGGCGGCGCCCGCTGCAGGATCTCGACCCCCGCCGCGGGGCTCGACGCGGCGCTCGCGCCCGCCGGGTGAGGCGCGATCCGATCGTTCTCGCCGCCGAAGCAATTCGGCGCTTGAACGGAGCGCCCCACTGGCTATGTTCCGCCCGCAACCGGGAGGTGGGGGCGCATGATCGGAAAGCTGCTGCAGGCAGAGCTCGAGGCGCTGATCGAGGCGGGCGCCTGGGAACAGCTGCGCAGCGAGTTCTCCGAGATCGAGCCCCCCGACATCGCCGAGCTCCTCGAGGACATCCCCATCGAGCAGGCGGTGGTCCTCTTCCGCCTCCTGCCCCGCGACAAGGGCGCCGAGGTCTTCTCCTACCTGCCGGTGGAGCGGCAGGAGGAGCTGGTCCACTCCCTCACCAACGAGCAGGTCCAGCAGATCTTCCGGCGGATGTCGCCCGACGACCGGACCCGCCTCCTCGAGGAGATGCCGGCGGAGGTGACCCGCCGCCTCATCGCCTACCTGGGGCCGAAGGAGTCGGCGCAGGCGCGCATGCTCCTCGGCTACCCGGAGGACTCCGCCGGCCGCTTCATGACCCCCCGCTACGTGGCGGTGCGGCCGGAGTGGACCGCGGCCCAGGCCCTCGCCCACGTGCGCGCCAACGCCGAGGGGAAGGAGACCCTCGACGTCGTCTTCGTGGTGGACAAGGACGGCAAGCTGCTCGAGGACCTCAACCTCTCCACGCTGGCGCTGGCCGATCCCGAGGCGAAGGTCGGCGACCTCGAGGATCGGCCGATGATCGCCATCCCCGCCACCACCACCAGCGAGGAGCTGCTCAACATCTTCGAGCGCTACGACCGCTTCGTCGTCCCGGTCACCGACGCGGACGGCAACATGCTCGGCATCATCACCGCCGACGACGTCCTCGATCTGGCGGAGGAGCGCGCCACCGAGGACATCCAGCGCCTGGGCGGCATGGAGGCCCTCGAGGAGCCCTACCGCTCCGTCTCCGTCTGGCAGATGGTGCGCAAGCGCGGCGCGTGGCTCTCCATCCTCTTCGTGGGGCAGCTCCTCACCGCCTCGGTGATGGAGCACTTCGAGGGGGCGATCTCCAGCGCGCTGGTGCTGGCGGTCTTCATCCCGCTCATCATCTCCAGCGGCGGCAACTCCGGATCCCAGGCCACCTCGCTCATCATCCGCGCGCTGGCGCTGCAGGAGCTGCGCCTCGCCGACTGGTGGCGGGTGCTGCGCCGGGAGTTCGCCACCGCGCTCCTCCTCGGCCTGTGGCTCGGCCTCCTCGGCCTCGTCCGCGTGCGCGCCTGGGAGTGGATGGGATGGGCCGACTACACCGAGCACTCGGCCCGGGTGGCGCTCACCATCGCCGTGTCGCTGGTGGGGGTGGTCCTGTGGGGCTCGCTGGTGGGGAGCATGCTCCCCTTCGTGCTCAAGCGGCTCGGCCTCGATCCGGCCACCTCGTCCGCCCCCTTCGTCGCCACGCTGGTGGACGTGACCGGCCTGCTCATCTACCTCGGCACGGCGACGCTCTTCCTCGGCGGCACGCTGCTCTGAGCATCGCGCGCGGGATCCGGACACACATCTCCGCGGCGGGCGCGGCCACCGCTGGGCGCGATCGTGGGCGGCGAGCTGGGCGACGGCACGCCTTCCGCACCGCGTCCTCGCCCCGTTCCGATCAGCGAGCGAGCGCTTCCCAGATCCGCGCGGCCGCCGGATCCGCCGGCGTGCCGTGCACCCGGGCGAGCACCCTGCCGGCGGGATCGACCACGAAGACCCACGGCGTCGTCCCGCTCCCGAGCCGCAGCGCCCGGGCCATCCCCTTCTCGCTGTCGAAGAGGGAGCGGCTGCGCCACTTCTCCGGCACGTTGTCGCGGGCCTTCGAGCGCGCGTAGGCGTCGGAGACGAAGAAGGGCACCCCCACCGAGATGATCGAAACCCGCTGCGCCCGGGGGGCGCGGCGATCCGCCTCGTCGAACCAGGCGTGCATCGCGTCGCCCGCCTTCCGATCGGTGATCGCCACCAGCAGGGTGGGCCCCGGCCCGAGGAGGTCCCGGAGGAGGTGCTCGTTGCCGTCGACGTCGAGCGCGCGGATCTCCGGGAGCTGCTCGCCCACCGCCGGCGCGGCGAGCGCCGCGGCGGCGGCGAGGAAGAGGGGGAGCACGCAGAGGCGCAGCCAGCACATGGCTGCGAGGTGGCCATCGGCCACGGTGGCAGAAAGCCCCGGGGGTGGGGGCGGGGCGACCTAGAACGCCCGCGCCACGGTGACGTGCCCGCCGCCGTCGGTCGCGCCGCCGCCGAAGATCCAGCCGCCGGGGCGGTGGAGCTCGGGGACGCCGAGTCCGATCGCCGTGCCCACCAGCCCGCCGACCAGCACGTCGGTGGGGAAGTGCATCCCCGCCGCCACGCGTGCGCTCGCCACCGCGCCGGTGAGGGCGGTGGCGGTGCCGTAGAGCGCCACCCGCTCCCACGGATCCAGGTCGCCGGAGAGGTCGAGGATCCGCGCCGCGGCGAAGGCGGCGGTGGCGGTGTTGGAGGTGTGGCCGGAGAAGAAGGAGTGGACGTCGAAGGTGCCGCCGCCCGGCTCGCTGTAGGTGAAGGGCCGGGCCCGCAGGGTGAGCTGCTTGGTGACGTCGGTGACCATCTGGTTGATCAGCATCGCCTCGGCGAAGATCACCAGGTGGGCGACCAGGTTCTCGTCGCGCCAGCCGTCCACCGCGGTGACCACGCCGCCCGCCGCGATCGTCACCCAGACGATGGCGTCGCTCGGGGTGAGCCACCCGTCGCGGACGTAGCGGGGCGCCCAGTCGTCGATGCCGCCGGGCGGATTCCTGGCGGGGCGGGTGAGGAGCTCCGGCTCCTCCGCGAGGCTGGCGCCGCCGAGCCAGAGGGCCACGGTCCCGGCGGCGATGCCGGCGTCGATCCAGGGGGAGACCTGCAGGCGCTCCTTCGCGCCGGCACCGGCAGCGGTGAGGGAAGCGAGCAGAACGAGGACGAGGCGCGCGATCCTGGTGGCAAGCATGGGCGCGGGCAGGGTATCCCGGCAGCGCGGGGTGCTGGCAAGGAGTCGTGCGATGGCGATCGGGATCATGGGGGCGATGCAGGAGGAGGTGGGCGGGCTGATCGCGGCGATGGAGCAGCCGCGCGCCAGCGAGCACGGCGGCCGCACCTACTGGCGCGGCACCCTCTTCGGCCACGAGGCGGTGGTCGTCTTCTCCCGCTGGGGAAAGGTCGCCGCGGCCACCACCGCCACCCATCTCGTCGTGGCCGAGGGGGTGGACGAGCTGATCTTCACCGGCGTCGCCGGCGCCGCCGATCCCGCCCTCCGGGTGGGCGACGTGGTGATCGCCAGCTCGCTGGTGCAGCACGACATGAACGCCGAGCCGCTCTTCCCCCGCCACGAGATCCCGCTCCTCGGCATCAGCGAGTTTCCCGGGGATCCCGACCGCACCAGGCGGGCGCTCGAGGCGGCGAACCGCTTCCTCGCCCACCCGCCGCCCGCCGCCGCCCGCTTCGGCATCGAGGCGCCGGTGGCGATCGCCGGCCCGGTCGCCAGCGGCGATCGCTTCATCGCCGGCAAGGCGGAGCTGGCGGAGATCTGCGCCCGGCTGCGCGGCCTCGCCTGCGTGGAGATGGAGGGCGCCGCGGTGGCGCAGGTCTGCCACGAGTACGGCGTCCCGCTCACGGTGATCCGCACCATCTCCGACGCGGCGGACGAGGGGGCGCCCCTCGACTTCGCCCGCTTCGTGCGCGAGGTGGCCGAGCCGTGGTCGGTGGGGATCGTCCGCGAGTTCCTCACCCACAGGTAGCCCGCCCGGCAGGGGCCTTGCCCGCGGGGGGAGGGCGAGCAGGTTCGAGGCATGTCCGCCCCGGGGGCATGGCCCTCCCATCGCTATCTCTTCGGCGCGGGAGCGACGCTCCTCCTCCTCTGGGGGACGGTGCGCCTCCTCGGCGCGGCGCTCCAGCCGATCTTCCTCGTGCTGATCGCCTGCCTGCTCGCCTTCCTGGTCCACTACCCGATCGACTTCCTCG
>Ga0182742_1002867_pt1 | contig 18123 bp, 22 predicted proteins | sample eDN5th37CBELigMG_FD_128880 | JGI IMG/M metagenome (GOLD analysis project Ga0182742, IMG submission 128880) | Enriched Miracle-Growth compost microbial communities from Emeryville, California, USA - eDNA 5th pass 37_C BE-Lig MG (version 2)... ...
GACATCATTGCACACGATATTTTCTAAGCTTTCACGAGCAACTACTAAATCAGCTTGACCATCTTTAACGAATACTACTGCTGGTCGACGAATACGATTATAGTTACTTGCCATCGCATAGTTGTACGCTCCTGTACAAAATACTGCTAATAGATCTCCGCGATTAACTTCAGGTAGCTTCAAATCCCAAATTAGCATATCGCCACTTTCACAGCACTTTCCTGCAATTGAAACAATTTCTGTCGCTTCCTCATTTGCTCTATTTGCTAAAACTGCTTCATATTTTGATTGATATAAAGCTGGACGAGGATTATCAGTCATCCCTCCGTCAACGGCAACATATTTACGTACCCCAGGAATATCCTTTTGTGTACCTACTGTATATAATGTTGTACCTGCATCACCAACTAAGCTACGACCTGGCTCTACCCAAATTTCAGGCCAAGCATAATCTGCTTTAGTAAAGTTCTCCTTTAGTGAGTCTGTAATCGCTTTAACGTATGTTGCAACTGGAAGAGGTGTATCACCTTCAACATAACGTATACCAAAGCCACCACCTACATTAATAACGTCAAACGTAATATTATGATTATTACGGATTTCAACCGCAAATTGTGCAATTTTTTCAACAGCCATTTTAAAGCCTTCAACTTCAAAAATTTGTGAGCCAATGTGGGAATGAATACCTAATAACTGAATGTTAGCAAGCTCATTTGCTGCAACAACAGCTTTTTGTGCAGAACCATTTCCTAAATCAAAACCAAATTTAGAATCAGTTTGACCTGTGGAAATATAATCATGTGTATGTGCTTCAACGCCTGGAGTAATACGCAGTAATACTTTAACAGTTACGTTCTTCTCAGCTGCTAGCTCGTTTAAACGATATAATTCAATAAAGTTATCAACAACAAAGCAGCCAATACCTGCGTCAATCCCCATATAAATTTCTTCATCTGTTTTATTATTACCATGGAAGTGAATACGCTCAGCTGGGAAGCCGGCTTCAAGTGCAGTAAATAGCTCTCCATCTGAAACGACATCAAGAGATAAGCCCTCCTGCTCAGCTAATACACACATTGCTTTAACAGAGAACGCTTTTGAAGCATACGCAACCTGAAAGCGTAAACCACTTTGTTTAAATGCTTCGACATATTCACGTGCACGCTGACGTACTAATGCTTCATCTACAATATATAATGGTGTACCAAATTGTTCTTTTAAGTCAGCTACATCACAGCCACCGATTTCTAAATGTCCGCGATCATTAATTTTAGTTGTGCCATGTAAAAACATAGTATCCCTCATCTTTCCTCTACCACATATCGATAGACCGATTTTATACAAATCAGTATACCTTATATTAACGCTTCGAGAAATGGATATTTTAACATTTCATTTGTATTTTAACTCTTATTTTGGTTATTCCGCTCGAATTGCTGCGGTTTATTAATGTTTGGACGTATACGATTTGCAAGCATTGGTTTACGAATTAGCACATTCATGCATGCTTTTAAATCGAAAGGAATTAATGGCCACATATATGGTCGATTGACTGAGCGCTGCGTAACGAGCAAAATAAAAAATACGGTTAAAGGCACTATAAAACCGATTAAACCAAACGCTGCAACTGTTATGATAAGTGATAATCTGATTAAACGATTAGCTAAACTTAACTCATAGCTCGGTGTAGCAAACATTCCTACTGCTGCAATGGCGAAATATAATATGACCTCAGTCACTAGCCACCCAGTATTTACAGCTAAATCTCCTAGCATAATAGCTGCAACTAAACTCATCGCTGTTGCAATCGAGCTAGGAGTGTGGACCGATGCTAGCCGTAATAAATCTATTGCAACTTCCGCTATGATGAGCTGCATAACTATAGGAATATAGGCTGATTCCTTAGGTGCAATAAACGATAAAAACTCTGGCGTATATTGAGGCTCCAGGACAAGGAGTAACCACAAGGGCAATAATACTAATGAGTTTATTATCCCAATAAATCTAACCCATCTTAAATAGGTTCCAACTAACGGCGTTTGTCTATTTTCTTCAGCGTGCTGAAGTAAATCAAAATAGGTAGTAGGCAATATCATCACGCTAGGTGATGTGTCAACAAAAATAGTAATTGCACCCTCAAGTAAGTGTGAGCTAACTGTATCAGGACGCTCTGAGTATCGAACTAAAGGGAATGGGCTCCAGCCCTTTTGAAATATAGCTTCCTCTAATTGCTTATCTGCTAAAGGCAAGCCGTCTACCTTGAGCTGATCTATTTTATGCAATATGACCTTGAGTAAATCTTTGTCTACTAAATCATCGATATAGGCAATCGCTATATCGGTCCGAGTTCTTTCTCCAACCTGTTTATAAATGTATCTAAGCTTAGGATCCCGTAAACGTCTACGAACAAGACTTATATTAGTAAGCATCGTCTCATTGAAACCATCACGACTTCCTCGAACTACCTTTTCAAGCTCTGGTTCACCCATTCCACGACTAGGGTAATTTCGAGTTTCAAGCACCATTGCGTCTTGAGAACCTTCAATAAATAGTAACGATTCACCACCAAGCACACTCGTCATTGCCTTATTCCACGATTTTTCTACTTTGACCTGTGCATTCGGAATGTATTGACTAAAGATTGTATGAAATGGACGATGCTCTAATTCATCTTGTTTAATATAAGTTAACCGTTCAAGAATATATAAAACCATTTGTGAATTCATTAAGCCACTTAATGAAACAAAGCTGACATTCTGCTCAGCGATAATTAAATGTCTTACTGTTATATCAAATGTTTCCTGATATCCAATATCCAGACTAAGCTTTTCGATAAGTTCGGTTTGGGTTGTTGGAATAGTATCTGAAACCTTATCATCAGTTTGTTTGCTTTGTTCTGATGAAAATTGCCTATCCTCACCCTTTTCTTGAGGAAGTCCGCTTAATATGTCTTCTAAATTTTGCTGTTGCTCATAATTATTTCCTTCACCAAATTGATCTGTTGACATATTTTCCTCCTAAAAATTAATTCAAATCAAATCGTAGCATTATTGTAAAAACAACCAATCTATTAATGAGGCAACGACCTTACCAAAAACCATCGCTAACATTAGTCCAGATAACGAATGAACTAGCTTTAGTCGTTTAGCTATTATCGGTAAAACATTCATAACCTCTGCAAGTGCAGCTGCAAGCATACCTACAAATATGCCATTAAATATGCCACCTATAATTTGTGTCATTATAAGTGGAAACATAAAATGAATATTTAACATATCTAAAAATGAGAAACCAAAGGCACCTGAGACTAATGCAAGCTCAAGCTTAGCCGATCGATCATAAGCTTTAGATACTTGTGCTAACCTCGGTATTAAATCAAAAATAACAAGCAATGCCACATAGCTTGCTCCGATAACTATTCCACTAGACAATCCTATGAATACCTGTAAAAAATACTGCATAGCTACTTCTCTCGCTTACGTCTAATTTCATCAGCAACAACATAACTATTAACATTTTCTTGATACAAATACATCTCAACCTCTAATGGATTAGGCTCTTCATTTTTTCTTCTCTTAAAAGCATGATTAAAAAACAAAAGCATACCTACGCCAATACCAATTGAGTATGGAATTTGAAACCATAATGGCCGCTCTATACGCTCACCGGTTAAAAGTTGTACGACTCTAACCTGTGTTTCATACATATTGACATCAGAATGGAAGTTCATAATAGCAAGTCCCGATCCAAAAAATAATATAAGCCAACATATGACAAACACGATGGGACGTTTTCTCTTAATTGTTTTTTCTATAATGAGAAGTGTATGAGGTTCACCTACTATCTCAAATTGAAGCTGTGGATATTTATTTTTTAAAATTTTTATTATATCTAGTGCATCGATAACAGCACGATTACCTTCGCCCTTTTTATGAACATAAACCATACACGTTTTAATCTCTTCGAGTAGATGTTCATTCTCGCACCATAAATATGCAATTTGCTGTAGCATTACCGATTCATCTGGCGATATCGTTAATTTCTTTTTAAGCTTTATGTACAGTAATGGTTGCAAATAACCTCCTCCTTAACCGTCTATTTATATTATTGTTTCCTGCATGAACTAAAATATGTAGTTAAAAACAAATAAGCGATAGTAGCATGTGCGCAACTATCGCTTATTTATTATTGGGCTATTTGATTTTTTATCGATTGTAATATTTTTTTCTCTAGTCTTGATACTTGAACTTGAGAAATACCTAAACGCTCAGCTACTTCTGATTGCGTTTTATCCTTAAAATATCGCAAATAAACAATCATCCGTTCTCGTGGTGATAAATGATTTATTGCCTCACTTAAGGCAAGTTTGTCAAACCATTTCTCCTGAGAGTCATCAGCAATTTGATCCATTAACGTAATTGGATCGCCATCGTTTTCATAAACAGTCTCATGAATTGAAGTTGGAGGCTTATTTGCTTCTTGAGCAAAAATGACATCCTCAGTAGTAATCCCTAGTCTTTCTGCTACTTCAGATACGGTAGGTAATCGTCCTAATGTTTTAGACAGCTCATCCTTCATTTTACGAACTTTATTGGCTGTCTCCTTTAAGCTACGACTAACCTTTAAGGTTCCATCATCTCGTAAAAATCTTTGGATCTCGCCTATAATCATAGGTACGGCATAGGTTGAAAACTTAACATCATACGATAAATCAAATTTATCAATTGATTTTAACAATCCTATGCAGCCTATTTGAAATAAATCATCTGGCTCATATCCACGATTCATAAAGCGTTGGACAACTGACCAAACAAGTCTAATATTAGAGCTTACAAGTCTATCTCTAGCTACAGATTCTCCAGCTTGACTTAAAGCTATTAATTTTTTCACTTCTGAATCTTCAAGAAAAGGGGTTGAGGCTTGTTTAAAATCAACGTTCATGGAGGTTCACTCCTAACCTAATTAAACAGCACATTAGAGCTTAAAATACGTCTACGCATCCTAACAGACGTTCCTTTACCTAATTCGCTTTCTACTTCAAATCCGTCAACAAAGCTTTCCATAATCGTAAAGCCCATACCAGCACGCTCGCCATCTGGCATCGTTGTGAACAACGGTTCTCGTGCTAATTCAATATCTTCAATCCCTTTTCCCTCATCTGTAATTTGAATCGTAACCATTGTATCCTCTATCGAAACAGCTAACTCCACCTGCTTCGAAGCATCATGATTATAGCCATGGATAATACAATTTGTTACTGCCTCAGAAACCGCAGTTTTGATTTCATTTAATTCTTCAACAGTAGGGTCTAAATAAGCAATAAATGAAGCTACAGCCATACGTGCAAATTTCTCATTTTCAGAACGAGCACTGAATACAATTTTCATATCATTAGAACTCATTATGAAATCACCTCCAAACTTGAGAGTGCATCACTTTCATTTTCATAGGTGTCGATAATTTTAAATATGCCTGAAAGCTCCAGTAATTTTGCAATCGTTTCATTCATATTACAAATTAGCATTTTGCCTTGCTTAGCTTTAATAAGTTTGTAGCGTCCTAAAATAACACCAATGCCTGAACTATCCATAAATTCAAGCTGCTTGGCATTAATAATTAAATGTTTTACTGAAGCTTTAATGATTGCTTCATCCATTTCTTGACGTACAGTATCAGCTGTGTGATGATCTAGCTCGCCGTTTAATTCAACAATTAAAATATTTCTATAATGTTTTATTGTTGTGTGTAAACTCATCTGTGCGTTCAACTCCTTTTTCATGATTTGACTGATAAGTGAGTAGTTTTGCTCAGTACAATTTCAACACAATAAAGCTTATTCCTGCCCCTCGACAAAACTAGAAGAAGCTAGTCATAGAATGACAATTTTCTAAAATAAAGCTTTTAATGATTAATTAAATAAGCTCTTAGTTGAGCGTTTTAATAAATCGAACCAATTTGATTTTTGTATGCTCTGCGGTGATACGATTTCATACTCTTTTATAATTGAATCCTTATGATATACGATTAATTTTCCGATTGGCTGTTTCTCTGCTACAGGTGCATGAATAGTATCATCCATATCGACTTCGTAGTGAATATCTGATTCGACTGTTCCTCTAGGTAATACAACTGAAATAGGTACTGTTGTAACAATCGTTACTTTTGATTCCTTCCCGCGTTCAATATTTAATGTCCCTAACTCAGTGTTTTCTGGAACAACAACAAAGCTCTTATATGTATTAAAAGCGAAATCTAACATTTGTGACACTTCAGCATTTCTTACCTTTGTTGAAGGTGCGCCCATTATTACGGCAATGACACGCATGCCATCTCGTGCAGCAGTAGCTGATAAGCAGAATTTCGCTTCAGATGTGTAACCCGTTTTTATACCATCAGCACCAGGATAGAATCGTACTAATTTATTTGTATTGACTAGCCAAAACGGCTTTTCACTATTTTTTCTTAAATAATCTTGATATTTTCCAGTGAACTTTAAAATTGTTTCATGCTTCATAAGCTCACGTGACACTAAAGCGATATCATAGGCAGAAGAATAATGGTTAGCTTCTGGTAGTCCATTAGAATTCATGAAATTTGTATTTTCCATACCTAACTCTTTAGCTCGTTTGTTCATCAGCTCCACAAATGCAGCTTCTGTACCCGCTATTTTTTCAGCTAATGCTACTGATGCATCATTCCCAGATGCCATTGCAACACCTTTAAGCATCTCTTCAACAGTCATTTCTTCTCCGACTTCTAAGAATATTTGAGAGCCACCCATTTTTGCAGCATTTTCACTTGTTCTTACTAGATCAGTCATCGCAAGCTTATTTGAATCGATAGCTTCAACAACTAATAGCATAGTCATTATTTTTGTAATACTAGCTGGTGGCAGAGCAGCATGACTGTTCTTCTCAAACAATATCGTTCCACTATCTGCATCCATTAAAATTGCTGAAGTGGCGTTAGGTGCTAAATCAGGTACTGCTGCACTTACTTCTCTGCTTGGAATGTCTAAATACATATCCATTTGAGAAGCTGAAATAGGTTGCGTAAATAAAGGCAACATTAATAGTGCACATAACATTAATACAATCTTTTTCAATTTAGTTCCTCCAGTTATCATAATAAGCTTTTTATCCAAATTGATGAATCGCTTTTGCCAAAGTAATTCATTACTTCTTATTATTTCCAAATACTAGCCTTACTATTCGATGGAACCGAAGAATTAATTTAAAAATAAAAAAACAACTCACTAGACTCGTAATCTAATGAGTTGTTTTATTTATAGTTTATTGTAACTTTTGAACGCCATCGGCTGTTACAATGGCATAAATCAATGGAGTACGACTAGGAGCTTGTGCAGTAAAGGTAAATGCTGCTCTAATCTCCTCTACAATAGGATGCTCTTCAGTAATTGGCTCATTACTATAGACGGTTATTAGTGGTTGCCCTTGCTCAACCTTGTCACCAACTTTAGCTTGTAAAACTAAACCAACACCATAATCAATGGCATCTTCTTTTGTAGCACGACCAGCTCCAAGCTTCATCGCAGCAATACCCAGTTTAGCTGCTTCAATAGATTTGATGTTCTCAGATTGCTTAGCCTGTATCGTATAGGTATACTTCGCTTGTGGTAAAAGCTCAGGAGAATCAACAACCTCAGCTAGTCCATCCTGTGCAGCAATAAACTTTTTAAATTGCTCTAAAGCTGAACCGTTTTCGATACTTTGCTTAACAAGCGCTAATGCTTCTTCTACTGTATTAGCCTTCTTACCTAATACAATCATATGTGAAGCTAATGTATAGCACACTTCAGTTAAATCATTTGGTCCCTTACCACTAAGCGTATCAATAACTTCTTTAATTTCAAGAGCGTTACCAATCGCTAATCCTAGCGGCTGATCCATATCCGTTATAATAGCTACCGTTTCACGCTTTACTTCTGTTCCGATATTAACCATGACCTTGGCAAGCTCAATGGACTCCTCTAACGTTTTCATAAAGGCTCCACTACCTGTTTTTACATCGAGTACGATGGCATCAGCACCAGCAGCAATTTTTTTACTCATAATAGAGCTCGCAATTAATGGGATAGAATCTACTGTTGCCGTTACATCTCTTAATGCATACAACATTTTATCAGCAGGTGCTAGCTCCCCTGATTGACCAATTATTGAGATTTTAATGTCATTAACTTGATCTACAAAAGCTTGCTCTGTTTTTTCAGTCTTAAAATGTGGTATAGATTCAAGCTTATCAATTGTGCCACCAGTATGTCCCAAGCCTCTACCTGACATTTTAGCAACTGGTACTCCCATTGATGCTACAATGGGACCGATAATGAGACTCGTTTTGTCACCTACTCCACCAGTAGAGTGCTTGTCCACCTTCACTCCATTAATTCGACTTAAATCTACAGTAGCACCTGAATGAGCCATCGACCAGGTTAAATCAGCAACTTCAGTATTTGACATACCATTAAAAAAAACAGCCATTGACCATGCAGACATTTGATAATCTTTTACTGTGCCGTCTATGTAACCTTGAATTAAATATTGTATTTCAGCACGAGTTAATGTTAACCCATCACGCTTTTTTTGTATGATATCGACAGCTCTCATAAGAACCTCCAGGTCATTAAATTATTGTGCTTTTTTAAGAACTCTTTTCGATTTATAATTTAACCGCTGTGCAACAAGAATAGCTTTGTCAAGTTCTTGACTTACCCATATGACATCCTTATCCAATAATGAGCCTCTCTCCTTCGCCAAATCCTCCATTACTCTTCTGAGTAATTCAATCTTTTTCCGATTAGAATAATCCATTACAGCATGTCCACCATTTCTATTTATAATAACATGGACCATTATACGACGAATTGAATCTCATATTGTGTCATATTAAGGCGCTAGATTGTTACAACTTTGTGACAGATATACTAAATTTTGGCGATTAATGACGTTATTAGTTCTAAAAACTGTGCTTGTACGCGATTTGTAGTTTCTATAACTTCATCATGCGTCAAAGGTTGATCTAAAATGCCAGCAGCCATATTTGTTATACAAGATATACCTACGACTTCTAGACCAATTTGACGTGCGGCAATCACTTCAGCAACTGTAGACATACCAACCGCATCAGCACCTATTAAACGAAGCATTTTAATTTCTGCAGGTGTTTCATATGTTGGTCCCAATAACCCAGCATAGATGCCTTCTACAAGCTGTACATTTTTATCTGCTGCCACTTGCTTGGCTACTTCTCTTAAACGTTTACTGTAGGCTTCAGTCATATCTGGGAAACGAGCACCAAAAGCTGGATCATGCGGTCCAATTAATGGATTTTTACCAGTAAGGTTTAAATGATCAGTAATAAGCATCAGATTACCTTCAGCAAACTCTAAGTTAATGCCTCCAGCAGCGTTCGTCACAACTAAAGAGGCTGCGCCTAAAGCCTTCATTACGCGAACAGGAAAAGCAGTGACTTCAGCTGCATAGCCTTCATACATATGGAAGCGTCCACGCATTAATACGACATTTCTTCCAGACAATGAACCGATTAATAACTCTCCAGCATGTCCTTCAACCGTGGAAACTGGGAAGTTTGGAATAGATTCATATGGAATAACAGTTGCGTTTTCAATATAATCACCAAGTACGCCTAGTCCAGAGCCCATAATAAGGGCAATTTCTGGTACAATCGTCGTCTGTGTTTTAATATAGCTTACCGCTTCATTAATTTGTGCACTGATAGAAATATTTTGTGTCATCTCTTTTTCCTCCATTAATTTAACTCATGTAAAAAGCTTGTGCCATTGGCAGGAGCTTGTACATTAAAGTTTTCTGCAATTGTTGCTCCTAAATCAGAAAATGTTTGTCGAGGAGCTAAACCTTTTACTGCTTTAAACTGTGGACTATATAGTAATACTGGCACATACTCACGTGTATGATCTGTTCCATGATGAATCGGATCATTACCATGATCAGCTGTAATGACTAGCAAATCCTTTTCACCGATTTGAGCCATTATATCTGGAAGTGCTTGGTCAAATTGCTCTAAGCATTTTCCATAACCAACCGGATCGCGACGATGACCATAAAGTGAGTCAAAATCAACAAGGTTCGTAAATAATAGACCTTTAAACGATGTTTTTAGCAGCTCAATTGTTTTATTAATACCATCCTCATTACTTTTAGTTGGGTGTGAATGATTAATCCCTTCACCGTCGAAAATGTCGTTAATTTTCCCAACAGATATCGTATCAACATTCGCATCTTGCAATAAGTTCAATACCGTTTTTTGAGGTGGTTTAATAGCATAATCGTGACGATTAGGCGTTCTAACAAAATTACCAGGCTCTCCTTTATAAGGACGTGCAATAACCCTTCCTACAGAAAAACGATCCTCCATTGTTAGCGCTCTAGCAATTTCACATGCACGATATAATTCCTCTAAAGGAATGATATCTTCATGAGCAGCTAATTGAAAAACACTGTCTGCACTTGTATAGACGATCCACTTTCCTGTTTTCATTTGCTCTTCGCCAAGCTCATCTAATATTTCAGTTCCGCTTGCAGGCTTATTTCCCATAACTTTGCGACCAGTTTTTTGTTCAAACTGCTCGATAAGCTCAGCTGGAAATCCCTCAGGAAATGTTTGAAACGGCTTCTCAATCTTTAGCCCCATAAGTTCCCAATGTCCAGTCATCGTATCTTTACCTACAGATACTTCAGCCATTTTTGTATAATAAGCTTCTGCTGGCTCCGATGGCGTCCAATTATGTATCGGTGCAATTCGGTCTAAGCCTAATTTTCTTAGGTTAGGTAACTGCATCGGATACTCTTGGGCGATGTGGCCAAGTGTGTGTGCACCGACATCATTAAACTGATTTGCATCGGGAAGCTCACCAATACCTACACTATCAAGTACAATTACTGCTATGCGCTCAAATTTCATAATTTCACCCTTATGTATAATTTTTTATGCTCGTGGATGAGCTTGTACATATGCATCCTTCATTTTTTGTTTCGTTAATGTTGTATATTTCATCGTTGATGAAATATCAACATGACCTAACATCTCCTGAACAACTCTTATATCAGCCCCATTTTCTAATAGATGTGATGCTACTGAATGTCTAAACATATGTGGAGTAACTTCTTCAACGCCTGCGCTTTTGGCAATTTGCTTCATATTCTTCCAGAAACCTTGTCTTGTCATTCTTGTTCCTAAATGACTTAAAAACAGAGCAGAATCTGAAGTCTTTTCAGTTAGAAGCTTCTGTCTTCCATTCTGCAAATAGTTTTCTAATGCAGCTTTAGCATATTGACCAATAGGGACATAACGTTCCTTTAAACTAGGACTTATACATTGCACAAAGCCTAAAGCTAAATGTAAATGCTCCACATTTAGTGCTACAAGCTCAGAAACACGGATACCTGTAGCATACATTAATTCTAACATTGCTCGGTCTCTTAAGCCAGTTGGATTATCACTAGAGCATTGCTCGATAATAGCTGAAATATCCTCTTGAGATAAAACATGCGGTGTTGCCTTTGCTTGCTTAGGTGGTTCAATATATATAGTAGGATCAAATGTTATATGATCATGAATCATCAAATAGTGAAATAAACCCTTAATTGAAACAATATGTCTTGAAACCGTTGCTGGCTTTAAATTTAACTGTTGCAATACATTCATATATTTCATTACATGATGCTTATGGACCTGAGTCCATTGCAAAACCCCATTTTCATCTAAAAAGGAAACAAACTTTTGTAAATCTCGTTCGTATGATATGTAAGAATTGTGAGAAAGTTGCTTTTCATGTTTTAAGTATGACAAATATTGTGTAAGTACGGAATACATAACTTCCTCCTCAAAACTTTAATTTTCTCCATAAATATAAAAAACAGTTAAGCGTTCTAACATCGTTAAAGTACTAGCCTCACTATCACCTTGATTAAATACTTTCACAGCATGTCCTCTTGGCATTTTGTAAGGGTCATACTGATGAAATAAATCACCTAAGCTTTGAAAAATTAACGATATTATACTTAATAATACAATAAATAATAGCGTAAACATAATGTTTCGTACTGTGTTATTCAACATTTTCACCTTTATCCCTCCTCTTTATAAAACAAGCCTATGTTATGAAGGGATAAAATATGAAGCTTGAACATAAAAAAGACCCTTCCATAATTAATATGGCGGGTCCCGATCATGATTGGTTAGTTCGACAAGATTTACATATTCCATGAAAATCTAAACGATGATCAATTGTTTCAAAACCAAACTGTTCCTGCAATCTTATTTCTAAAGGCAGTAGCCAGTCCTCTTTAATTTCAACCATTTTACTACATTGTATACATATAAGATGATGATGGTGATGATTATTTTCATCTCCTCTTAAATCATAACGAGCTACGCCATCACCAAAATTAATTTTCTCTACTATATTTAAGTCTGTTAAAAGCTCTAAAGTGCGATAAACCGTCGCTAAACCTATATCAGGTGTTAGTTCTTTTACTAGCAAGAAAACATCCTCTGCACTTAGATGATCTTCTTCATGCTTAAGTAAAATACGAACGGTAGACTCGCGCTGAGGAGTCAGTTTATAGCCTTGTGCTTGAAGCTGCGCTTTTATCTTTTCAATTTGAGCGTCCACTTTTCTCCCCCTAATATGTTACGACTAATACTGTTAAACATGTATTTATTATATTAGGAGCGGATTCAATTAGTCAACTTATTCACTTACCTAGATGTAATAAAAACATTAAAAAGATATGGTGAAAGATAGGTTTGAACTGCTGTTGCAATTACTACGATCAAAAATGCTACCCCTACAAGCTTTAATAGCTTATAAAATGGAGTAGTCCAGCTTTGCTGCTTTATCATTTTTACTGATTCGTAGCAATAGCTAGCTAATGAAAAAGATAGTATAAATAACCCTACTAATATTAATAGCGAAGACGGAACTAACCATATTACGATATAGGCAAGTGCATCATTTTCCCAAATGAAATAAAAGAGCTGTAGAGTTGAGCCTAAAATAAACGCTTTAAGAAAAAAGATTAGTAATGTGATGGGATAGCCTATTATCGTTATACCAAAAATGAACATAAAAATAAAAAATCGCAAATGGTATAGGAAGTTCAAAATAAACATTTCAATTGTCGATGATATCTCATTGTTATATGAAAACATAGAGCCCCAATGCTCTAGTATATCTGACATTTGAGCATGTGGGAGCATTTGTACATATACCGTACCAAATATAAAACCAATAATCGCTACAAAAAAAAGGTATAAATATCCTACATAGCGTGTAGCCATATTATCCAACAGCCCTTCTACTAAATATATAGTAAAAGTATGCTAGATTTATAGGAGTTATACCTTTTATTATCTCTATCTTATTATTTCAATGATCCAGTTTTAGAAAGTAGTTTCCATGCATATATCGCAAAGACTGTTTTTACGTCACTAATATAGCCACTTTCAATAAACTGCTCTGCTTCCTCTAAAGTAACTAAATATACATTAATCTCTTCATCTTCATCTAAATTCATTTGACCTAATATAACATCGTCAGTGTAGTAAACATAAAGTAATTCATCAGCAAAGCCAGGTGATGTATAAAATTTTTCAAGCAATGTTATGGACCTTGCCCTATAGCCTGTTTCTTCTTCTAATTCACGAATTGCTGCTTGCTCTGGCTCTTCTTTTGGATCAAGCTTACCAGCTGGAATTTCAAGCTGAACCTTATCCATAGGCTTGCGATACTGCTCTACCATCACCATCTTACCATCTACAATAGCGATTACTGCAGCAGCCCCTGGATGCCTTACAATTTCTCTAGTTACTGTTGTTCCATCACGTAAGGTAACTGTATCAAGCTGTAAGCTAATCACTCTTCCTTTAAAAATCTGCTCGCTTTTTACTGTCTCCTCTTTCCAAACCGACTGTTTATTTTTCTCCATCCTACATCCACCTTAATTTATTGGAATATATAAAACTGGACAAGCATAACCTCAAAAAAGAGGTGATAATATGCTACTTCATACAAATCATAAACAATTATTTATAACAGGTAAAGCAAGTGAAGTTAAACAAGCTCTTGCCAGTATTAAAAAGGAAGCTACAAAAAATGAAACGCTGCAGCAATATTTACTACAGCGTCCCACTATGTCAATAAAAGTTCATATTAACTCCCTTATTTAATAACTTCGCTATATTTAGCTGATAGTGAAATAATCGTTTGTGCTAGTTCACTAATTTTCACAAGGTTTTCAACTTTAATTTGCTCATTAGTAGTATGGATATGCTCGTAGCCAACAGCTAAGTTTACAGTTGGAACACCTTTTCCATTAAAAATATTCGCATCACTACCCCCGCCTGAATGGAAGCAGCGCGGTGTTTTACCAATTTGCTTAATAGCTGCACTAGCTAATTGTACAACAGGCTCACTCTCCTCATGACAATAAGCGGGGTATACAATTTTGCTTTCGAAGTTAGCTTTTGCACCAAATTGAGCTACTGCCTCTTCAACAGCCTCCTTCATAGAAGTTACCTGTGCATCTAATTTATGCTGAACAATACTTCTTGCTTCAGCCACAATTTTCACATAATCGTTAACAATATTAGTTGGACCACTACCTTCAAACTTACCGATGTTCGCTGTTGTTTCATGATCAATACGACCAAGCTTCATTTTGCTTACTGCTTTTGCAGCCACTTGAATAGCTGATATGCCTTTTTCTGGACTTACACCAGCATGAGCTGTTTTTCCAATAATTTCAATAACAACATGTGCTTGAGTAGGAGCTGCAACGGCAATATCACCAACCGCTCCGTTAGAATCTAGGGCATAGCCATATTTAGCTTTAATTAACGATGAATCTAATGCCATTGCCCCTTTTAAGCCCGCTTCTTCGCCTACAGTAATAATAAACTGAATAGCGGCATGTGATTGCTTAGTTTCCTTAATTACTCTTACTGCTTCAAAAAGTGCAGCAATTCCGGCTTTATCATCAGCACCTAAAATAGTGGTACCATCAGAGCGAATATAACCATCTGCGTCTACTTGTGGCTTCACACCCTTACCTGGTGTAACAGTATCCATATGGCATGTAAATAATAATGTCGGCTCATTAATAGCATCTACAGTCGCTGGTAAAAAAGCGATTAAATTGTTTGCACCATGACCCGTTTGACCCATAGAGTCATCCTCTTGCACCTCAAAGCCTAAATGCTCAAGCTTTGCTTTCAAAAGCTTACTTATTTCCTGCTCATAACCCGTTTCGCTATCTACCTTTACCAGCTCACAAAATTCTTCTACTAATCGTTTTTCATTCATCATCAATATTCCTCCGACTTTTACTATGAAGTGTTTTACTTTATAATAGATATATTATAGTTTGAAAGGAGTATTCCCGTCATGCGTCAACAAAAAATTATTAAAGTCGTTGCTATCGTTATTATCGTTGCATTAGTTGTTACCACTTTATTTGCTAGTATTGGCTCTTTTATTACAAACTAAGGGAATAACCGAATCTTTCACGAAATATCGGCATAATTTGGTTGGCCGCTTCTTCTACAGATAAGGATGAGGATGTAATATCATTAAATGACGTCACACCAAATTGTTGTATCCCACAAGGAATAATATCAACAAAGCCCTCTGACGCTAGTCCTGCTTTTATGTTTAATGCAAAACCATGGCTAGTAATAAAGCCTTTACGATGACGGGCTTTGTTGAATTTAACACCTATAGCAGCTATTTTCTTATCTCCTACCCAAACCCCAGTCATGCCCTCTTTTCGCTGACTCTCTACTCCATGCTGTAATAACCATTCTATAATTACCTGCTCTAACGTTCGCAAATACAAATGTAAATCTAATCCAACACTATGTAAAAAAATGAGTGGATAGCCAACTAATTGTCCTGGACCATGATACGTAATATCTCCACCACGATCTATATTATATACCTTTATCCCTTTTTCAGCTAATTGAACTTCATTTAGTAATAAATGCTCTGGATGACGATCAGTGCCTAAAGTAAATGTAGGTGAATGCTGAAGAAGGAGAAGCGTATCATGTCGCTTCTCCTCGTCAATGTCCTTCACATATTTCTTTTGTAAGTCCCATGCATCGCTATAATCCTGCATCCCTAAATAATGAATATCCAAATGCTGAGATAAAGTAGAAAGTTGATATTTTTGCATATGCAACCTCTCCTATCTACTGGAATGAATTCTCTTTTTAGCTCATTTTCATTAGTAAATTGAGCTTTCCAGGTTATAAGATTCTAAATTTTCTTTTACGCGTTGTAAAAATCTACCACAGATTACACCATCCAGAATACGATGATCTAATGAAAGACAAATATTAGCCATTGATCTAACTGCAATCATATCATGTATGACAACTGGCTTTTTGACGATAGATTCAAACGTTAAAATAGCAGCTTGTGGATAGTTAATAATGGGATAAGATAATATTGAACCGAATGAGCCAGTATTATTTACTGTAATTGTACCACCTTGCATATCACTTAACGTTAGCTTGCCTTCACGTGTTTTACGTGCAAGCTCTTCAATTTCTTTAGCTAGACCTGCGACATTTTTATGATCAGCATTTTTTATGACTGGTGTCATGACAGAGTCTTCAGTTCCTACTGCTAAGGAAACGTTAATATCACGTTTTACAATAATTTTATCGACAGCCCACACTGAATTCATAATTGGATAATCTCTTATCGCATTTACAACCGCCTTTAACATAAAGGCTAAATACGTTAAGTTTACCCCTTCACGCTTTTTGAACTCATCTTTGTATTTATTACGTAATAATACAAGATTTGTGACGTCAACTTCAATCATAGTCCATGCATGTGGAATTTCACTAACACTTTGCCTCATATTTCTCGCTATCGTATTTCTAATCGGTGTAACATCTATATAGGTTTCACCACGAGATTGCTCATAGCTACGATCAATCTCAATTATTGGTACCTTAGGAGGCTCTGTTAAGTGAATACCTGAAGCACGTACGGGCGTATTCACAATTTGTGTTTGCTGCTCTATAAAGTTAGCATTTTGAGAGCTAGATGTTGTTTGCTTGTTATTGGCAATGTAAGACAAAACATCTTTACGTGTTATACGTCCTTCCATCCCCGTACCATTTAATTGCGATAAATCAATATGGTGCTCAAACGCTAACTGTTGTACTGCTGGTGAATAACGGGCAGCTTGTTTGCCTTGTGCAGTTTGATTTATTGTATTGTTTTTCACAGCAGTGTCTGTTATTGATGACTGTGCGGAAAGCATCGAACTTTGCTTTGGTGAAGTGTCTGCTTCAGCAATCCTTGTTTCATCTGCTTGCTCAGCTTCTCTTTCAATTAAGCAAATAACTGCACCTACTGCTGCTTCCTCACCATTGCCAACTAATATTTTTACAAGTTTACCTGCAACAGTAGAAGGAATTTCCGCTGTTACTTTATCAGTATTAATTTCACAAATAGGCTCATAAACCTCGATTAAATCTCCAGGCTGCTTGTACCAACGGTCAATAACGGCTGATACCTGCGATTCAGCTAATTGAGGTAAAGTTACTTCAATAATAGAACTCATAAGATACACTCCTTACTATACGAATTAGCTGTAAATCTATTACTCCGTTTAAAACAATGCCAATTCACGCATAGCTTCTTTAACTTTTTCTTTATTGAGTAAGAAGAATTTTTCTCCCGGAGGATTTATTGGCATTGCTGGTACGTCAGGTCCACATAGTCGCATAATAGGTGCATCAAGATCAAACAAAAGATGCTCAGCTATTAATGCTGCAACTTCTGAACCAACTCCTCCTGTTTTACTTGCTTCATGAATAATCAATACTTTTCCAGTACGCTTTACAGAATCTAAAATTGCTTCTACATCAAGCGGCTGTAATGTACGTAAATCAAGGATATGAGTACTAATGCCCTCTTCTGCCAGATCTTCTGCCGCTTCCTCTACAAAACTTAGTGGTCTGCTATAACCGATTACGGTTATATCATCACCTTCTCTTAATACATTTGCTTTACCAATAGGGACGATATAATCCTCTTCCGGA
>Ga0182742_1002868_pt1 | contig 18112 bp, 18 predicted proteins | sample eDN5th37CBELigMG_FD_128880 | JGI IMG/M metagenome (GOLD analysis project Ga0182742, IMG submission 128880) | Enriched Miracle-Growth compost microbial communities from Emeryville, California, USA - eDNA 5th pass 37_C BE-Lig MG (version 2)... ...
CCGACTCCTCGCTATTCTCCCGCGAGGTCGGCCGACAGGTCCGCGACCACGACGCCCTCGGGCACCCGGACCTCTTCGATCGGTTCGGGCCGGTCGTCGAACTCGAGCTTCAGCGCCCGGCACATGGTGGCGTGCATGTCGTACATGCACGTGATGTACGTCAGTTCGAGGATCTCGGAGTCGGAGAGCTCCGCCTGCAGGACGGCGAACACCTCGTCGGGCACGCGGCCACCGTCGTGGACGAGTCCGTCGGTGTAGGCGAGCACGGCGCGTTCGAGCGGGGAGAACAGGTCGCTGATCTGCCAGGACGGGATCGCGGCGATCTTCTCGTCCGCCATGCCGAGCGACCGCATCTGCTTGCAGTGCTGCGAGAAGACGAACTGGCTTCCGCGGGCGTACCCGGCGCGTGCCTGGCCGAGTTCCCGCAGGTGGGGATCCAGTTTCGCGTTCCGGTAGAGCGAGAATCCGCGCACCGCGTGCCGGAACACCGAGGGTGACTGGGCGAAGACCGTCCACCAGTCACCCGGGGTGGCGTGGATGGTGCCGTGATCGACGGCGGGATCCTTGTCCGGGCCGAACAGCCTGTCGTAGAAGAAGAGGATCTTCTCGTCGGTCACCTCGGCGCGGGGGACCTCACGAAGTCGGGGCATGGCGGGCTCCTTTCGGGTTTGTCAGCGGACGCTCGTCGCGCGCCGGTCGGCGGCGGTCTTCGGCTCGTGCCGGACATCAGCTTCCGTGAATTCTCGTGTCCAGCACGCGAATTCCAGAAGAGCGCCGTCCGGATCCTGGAAGTAGAACGATCGCACGAAGGTGCCGGCATGCACCTCCCGGGACACCCCCGCGGGGCTGTCGTCGTGGTTGAGGACACGGCTGACCGCGATGCCCTCGGCCTTCAGTCGGCTGCGGTACTCGTCGAACTTCTCCGGCGGCACCGCGAAGGCGACGTGGTTCATGGAGCCGACGGCGCTGGCGAGTTCGCCCTGGTCCGGCAGGCCCTTGGGTGCGGCGATACCCGGTGCGGCGTCGGGGGAATCCGCGAGCCAGAAGAACGCGAGGGTGTTCCCTCCTCCGCAGTCGAAGAAGAAGTGCTGGCCGAGTCCGTCGGGCAGGTCGAGTGTCTTGACGAGCGGCATGCCCAGCACGCCCGAGTAGAAGTCGATGGTGCGTCGCATGTCGGAGCACACGAGCGCGAGGTGGTTGATTCCGCGGAATTCGAACTTCGGATCCGAGTTGTCCATTGCGATCCCTTTCGGCGCGATGACGAGGAAGAATATGTCGTGGCTGTGGCCGAAAAATGACTTGACAGTCATGTCATCTTCTTGGATAGTTTGACCGTGGCCAAGTCATCTGTCAACACCCCGTCCGTCCCTGCACCGGTCGACACCCTGACCGCACGCGGCCGCAAGACCCGCGATGCACTGCTCGACGCTGCCCGCACCGTGTTCGAGACCGTCGGTTTCCCCGACACGCGGGTCGAACAGATCTCACAGGAGGCCAAGGTCTCCTACGGAACGTTCTACCGCTACTTCGAATCCAAGGAAGACATCTTCCGCGAGCTCAGCACCCGCCTGTTCGAGGACGTGCACCGTCGCGAACCCGCAGAGCCCGACCTGTCCCCCGCCGCCCGTCTCGTCGCGTCCAACCGCTCCTACTACCAGGCGTACCGGCGCAACGCGCGACTGATGGCGATCGTCGAGCAGGTCGCGACGTTCAACGACGAGTTCCGCGCGCTGCGTCAGCAGCACCGCCAGCAACTGGTCGAACGGACGTCGCGGGCGATCGCCCGCTGGCAGGCCGACGGGCTCGTCCGCTCCTCGCTCGACCCGGTGTTCGCGGCCCGTGCCATGGCCGCGATGGTCGACCACACCCTCTACCTCTGGCTCGTCCAGGGCGACGAGGCCGACGAGGAACGGCTGCTGGACACCCTGGACCAGATGTGCCTCGGCGCCCTGGGACTCGACCCCGACACCGCATAGCTGCGAGGAGAACTCTGCCCCATGAACGGCATGTCCCCATGAACGACCTCGCCGATCGCTTCTTCGCCGCCGTCGAACGCGGCGACGAGGCGACACTCATCAAGATGTACGCGCCCGACGCGTGTATCTGGCACAACGACGACGGCCTCGAGCAGACCGTTTCCGAGAACCTCCGAGTACTGCGGTGGCTCGCGCGGACGCTCGAGGACTTCCGTTACGAAGACATCCGCCGGCACATCCTGCCCGACGGATTCGCTCAGCAACATGTGGTCCGCGGCGTCCTCCCGGGGCACGGCCCCCTGGAGATCCCCGCCGGCCTGTTCGTCCGCGTCGAGGACGGACACATCTCCCGCATCGACGAGTACGTCGACTCCGCCGCGATCCGACCCCTTCGCGAGATCGGTTCCCGCAACCGAACATCGCGCACCTAACACGAGAGGGAACACTCACATGACGGTGAACCACCCCGACGACGAGCTCGCCGACCTGCGCGCCCGGATGCGCGCCTTCATCGACGGCGAGGTCATCCCCGCCGAACCGGTCCTCACCCGTGAGGGTGACGACGCCCGGAAGACGCTCGACGGATTGCGTTCCCGCGCCAAGGAACTCGGACTCTGGGCTCTCGGGCATCCGGCCGACGTCGGCGGCGGGGGCGTGCCGTTCCTCGACTTCGTCTACCTCAACGAGATCATCGGACGCTCCGAATTCGGTCAGCTCGCCGTGGGTTCGGTGTCCATGCAGGACACGCTGATGCTGCGCAAGCACGGCACCGAGGAGCAGAAGAAGCGGTGGATCCCGCCGCTGGTCGCCGGGGACTTCCTGCCGTCCGTCGGCCTGACCGAACCCGACGTCGCCGGCTCGGACCCGACCCTGATCGAGACCCGCGCGGAACTCGACGGCGACACCTGGGTCATCAACGGGCACAAGTGGTTCACCACCGGTGTCGCCGACGCCGGATACTGCTCCGTCTTCGCCCGCACCGAACCCGAGTCCACGCCGCGCCACTCACGGATCAGCGCGATCATCGTGCCCACCGACACCCCCGGGTTCGAGATCGTCCGCTCGATCCCGACCATGGGACACGACCCGAGCGACCACTACGAGGTCCGGCTCACCGACGTCCGCGTCCCGGCCGCCAACCTCCTCGGGGAGCGTGGCAAGGGGTTCGTCGTCGCCCAGGATCGTCTCGGCCCCGGCCGGATCTTCCACTGCATGCGCTGGCTCGGCCAGGCACAGCGGGCCTTCGAGCTGATGTGCGAGCGCGCGAACGTCCGCTACGTGCACGGCACGCTTCTCGCCGAGAAGGGCGAGATCCACCGCTACGTGGCGGAATCGGCAGCCGAGATCCACGCGGCGCGCCTGATGACCCTCGATGCGGCACGCGCCATGGACGCCGGCGAGGATGCGCGGGTCCAGATCGGCCTGATCAAGTTCTGGGGAGCCCGGATGCTCCACAACGTCGTCGATCGGGCGATCCAGGTCCACGGGGCGCTGGGCCTCACCGGCGACACGCCGCTCGAGGAGATGTACCGCCGCGCCCGGTACGCGCGGATCTACGACGGCCCCGACGAAGTGCACCGCATGTCGACGGCGCGTCGTCTCCTGCGCGACCCCGAGGCGGCACCGTGGCGATGACCGAATCCCCCACCGCCACACTCGCCGACGGCATCGCCGACGTCCTGTCCGCTGCCCGCGGCGAGACCGTCACGGTCGCGGACGTGCACCGGCTCACCGGCGGGGCGAGCAGGCAGGTGTGGTCCGTCGAGGCCCACGCCTCCGACGGCAGTCCCCTGCCGGTCGTGCTGCGCCGCGACCCGCCCGGCCACGGAGACGCCGACCGCATGCGCGCGGAGGCGGCGTGCCTGCGTGCCGCGGCCGCGGCCGGCGTCCCGGTCCCCCAGGTCCTCGCGGCCGGCGACACCGCACCGGGGATCGACGCGCCCTATCTGCTGATGAACCGGGTCGACGGTGAATCGATCCCGCGCAAACTACAGCGGGACCCGGAACTCGCCACCGTCCGGTCCGAGCTCGCCGAGCAGATGGGATACGTCCTGGGCCTGATCCACCGCAGCGACGTCGCCGAGGTGGCGATGCTCGATTCCGGGGATCCGCTCGACGCGATCGAAGCGGTGTACCGGGAATTCGACGAGCCGCGTCCCGCCGTCGAGACGGGATTGCGCTGGCTTCGCGACCATCGACCGCCGGTGCGGCCGAAAGCACTGGTACACGGCGATTTCCGGATGGGCAACCTCCTCGTCGACCGCACCGGGATCCGCGGCGTCCTGGACTGGGAACTCGCCCATCTCGGCGACCCCATCGAGGACCTGGGCTGGTTGTGCGTCCGCTCCTGGCGGTTCGGTGCCGAGTTGCCGGTCGGTGGCATCGGCACCCGCGAGCAACTCGTCGACGGATACGAACGCGCCACCGGGATCCGCCCGTCGGATGCCGAACTGCACTGGTGGGAGGCCTACGGCACGCTGCGCTGGCTCGTCCTGAGCCGATTCCAGGCGCAGCGGCACCTCAGCGGCGAGGAGTTCTCCCTCGAACTGGCGTCCATCGGACGCCGGGTGTGCGAATCCGAGTACGATCTCCTGCTCGTGCTCGGACTCCTCGACGACCCGGGCGAGGCGCCCGAACCGCGTTCCGAGGCCGCCCCGGTTCACGACCGGCCGACGACGAACGAGATCGTCGATCTCGTCGCCACCACACTCACCGACGAGATCGCGCCCGCCCTGGCCGACGATTCCGACCAGCAGCGCTACCTGTTGCGGATCTGCGTGAACCTCCTGCGCATCGCCGGCCGGGAACTTGCCGCCGGGGACGACGCCGCGAACGCCCTGCGCGCTCGGCTCGGCGAACTCGGCTGCGGTACCGAGGCCGAACTCGCTACCCAAATCCGCTCGGGTGCACTCGATTACGACGACGTCGCCGTCCGCAGGGCCGTCTCGAGCGCTGTCCTCACCAGGCTGCGGGTCGCGAACCCGCGGCACCTGGTTCCCTGAAATTCGAAAGGTATTCCATGTCCGACCTGCTCGGCGCCCGGACCGCGACGCGGCCCCAGCTGCGCCGCCTGCTCGACGCCGGATCCCCGGTTCTCGCTCCCGGCGCCTACGACGCACTCACCGCGCGGCTGGCCGAAGCCGCCGGATTCTCCACCGTGTACATGACCGGATTCGGCACCGCCGCATCACTGTTGGGACGACCCGACGTCGGCCTGCTCACCGCGACGGAGATGGCCGACCATGCGCGCCGGATGGTCGCGGCCGTCGACGTACCCGTCGTGGCCGACGCCGATACCGGCTACGGGAACCCGATCAATGTGATCCGCACCGTTCGCGACTACGAGAACGCCGGCGTCGCAGCGCTTCAGCTCGAGGATCAGGTCTCGCCCAAGCGGTGCGGCCACATGGCCGGAAAGGCCGTGATTCCCGCCGGGGAGATGGTCGCCAAACTGGAGGCGGCGACCGCGGCACGGATCGACCCGGATCTGCTCGTCATCGCCCGCACCGACGCGGCGGCGGTCGAGGGTATCGATGCGGCGATCGAGCGCGCGAAGCGTTACGCCGATGCGGGCGCGGACCTGCTGTTCGTCGAGGCACCCGCGAGCGCCGACGACGTGCGCAAGGTCGCGTCCCGGCTGAAGGGCCACCGCCTGGTGTTCAACTGGGTGGAGGGCGGCCGGACCCCGGGTCTCCCCCTGGACGAGCTCACCGACCTCGGGTTCGCCCTGGTGCTGTTCCCGATCGGTGCGCTCCTCGCGGCGACCCGATCGGTGCGCGAGTTCTACGGGGCTATCCTCCGGGACGGAACACCGCGCGAGGTGCTCGGCGAGCTGCCGCCTTTCGACGAGTTCACCTCGTTCATGGGTCTTCCCGAGATCGACGACCTCGGGCAGCGTTTCGCCGAACGGTGACCGGACTCGAACCGTCCGACGACCCCCCCGACCATTTCGGAATGACTTCCGTAGTCGTCTCGAACAGATGATGCCCCCTTCAAGACGCTTCCGCCGGGCCTCTACGCGGCACGTAAGCGCCAACCCCGTGAGTGGGGGCTGGATGGAGCCGGCCGTCGAACTGAATGCGCGGAGTCCAGGCTTCGTGGATGGCTGCGTCGTAACGTCGTGTGCCCTCCACCTCGGAAGGTCTTCACGTAGAGTCCACCCACCTGCCCCACCCACCGGAGCGTTGGAAGGTCGTGGCGATCATGTTGTCCCCTGCTCGAAGTGCCGCCGTCATCCTGTCCCTCGGGATTCTGGCGACCGGGTGCGCAGCAGACAGTGGTGACGATGAACCCGACACGACAACCGCCGACGCAGCCGGAACGTCCTGCCGGCGGGTCGAATCGTTCGCTGGGACACTCCGAGTTGGGAGCCCGACGCCGATGCCGCCGACCGAGGCCCCAGGCGACCGAGCTCCGACACCCGGCGATGTTCCAGCGAGTGTGGCCTATCCCGTGCTCGAAGCCGTCGCTGTCAGCCCGGGCACGGACGCAGAGGCGGAGCCCGACACGGTCGTCTTCAGTTTCGGTGGTGATGGTTCGATCGGATGGTCCGCGCGTTTCGTGGACATCGCTTTCCGTGACGGCACCGATGTTCCCGCCCCGGTTTCCGGGAAGTGTCTACTACAGGTAGACCTGAGTGGGGTGGACACCGGTGATACCTGGACCGGCGGATCGCCGGTCCACTTGTTCCCCTCCGGTGCCTCGGAGACGGTCGAAGTGTTCAGCTATCCCAGCGAGAACCACCTGGCGCAGACGTTCATCGGTACCCGCACCAGCACACCGGTGATCACTGTCGATACTGCGGACCCCACCGGTACGCTCATCATCACGGTCGAGACGGCAATGCGGTAATCACCTCGGGAAGGTTCGCGCATGACGCGCGGTCGACCGGCATGGCCGGGTATCCAGGAGCCGGCAAGGACTGTTCGCTGTACCCGAGAACAACGCTTCGGCCGCGAGGCCCCTCGACCCCAGCCCTCGTTGTGAACGAGTACCAAGGCCCTCGGCTCCGAGCCGAGGGCCTTGGTCGTGGGTGGGATCAGGCGACGGTGACGAGATCCGGTGAGGCGTCGCGGCCGTCCGGCACCGGCCGGGTATCCCGGCGGCGGCCCGGAATCCGGGAGACGACGGGACCGAGAAGACCCCGGATCACACTGATGACGCCGTACGGCAGCACGAAAATGAACAGGATCAGCGCCGCACCGTACGTGATGCCCGCGGCGGACTGGTTGATGTCCGCGGTCCATTGCGGCACGTACACGACGAACAGAGCACCGAACACGACACCGGGGACCGTGCCCAGCCCTCCGACGACGATCATCGTGATGAACGCGATCGCGAGCGGCAGCCCGAATGCTTCCGGACCGACGTACTGGACGACGAAGCTGTAGAGCACGCCGCCGGTACCGGCGAGGGCGGCACTGAGGGCGAACACCGTCGTCTTCGCCCGGGTGGCCGGAACACCGAGTGTGGTGGCGACCGCTTCGTAGTCGCGAATCGCGATGAGCGAGCGGCCGATCCGGCCGGTCGAGAGCCTGCGGACCGCGAGGTACGCGAACAGCGCGACGACGAGGCACAGGTAGTACACCCACTGGTCCCGCTCGAGGCCGGTGAAGCCGGGCGCGTCGGCAGCGGAGATGTTGATGCCGGCGTGACCGTCCGTCACGTGCTCGAACCGTTTGATGACCGCGGGGGTCACCAGCGCCAGACCCAATGTGGCCAAAGCGAGTTGGAGTCCGCGCAGCCGCAGCGCCGGCAACCCGAAGGCGTACCCCACGAGGTAGCACACGACGAAGGCGAGCGGCAGCAGCAGCAGGTACGGAACACCGTGGTTCTCGACGAGGACCCCGCTGAGGTAGGCACCCACCGCGAAGAAGAAGCCGTGCCCCAGCGAGATCTGACCGGTGTTGCCCGTCAACAGGTTCAGACCGAGTCCGACGACGATGTAGACCAGGACCATCGACCGGTCGAAGTTCACGTACGGCGCGGACACGAGCGGGGCGACGACGGCAACGAGGACGACGGCCACGACCGTGACGCGTGAGAGCCAGAGCGGAGCATCGAGCTCGGCTCGCGGTCGGCGAAGTGAATCGAGGAATGTCATACCCGTGCAACCTTTCTGGTCCCGAACAGGCCCTCGGGTCGCAGCAGCAGGACCCCGAGGATCAGAGCGAGTGCCACTGCTTGTTTGAAGTCGTGCCCGATCCACGAGATGTACGTACCGGCAAGGTTTTCGGCGACCCCGACGCAGAGTCCGCCGACGATCGCGCCGACCGGGCTGTCGAGTCCTCCGAGCACGGCAGCGGCGAACGCGTAGATCAGGGAGGCGACCAGCATGTTCGGCTGGAGGAACAACTGCGGAGCCGCGAGCGAGGCAGCGAGCGCACCGATGGCGGCGGCGAGCCCCCACCCGATCGTGAGCATCGACCCGACCGGTACACCGATCAACCTCGCGGACTCCGGATTCCCGGCGGCAGCGCGCATCGCCAACCCGATCCGGGTGCGCTGGAAGAGGACGAACAGCAACGCCGCGACCACCACGACCGCGCCGACGATCACCACCGACTGACGGGACATCGCGACCGGCCCCAGGGTGATCGCCGGGCCGGACACGATCGAGGGGAACTCCTTGCTCTGCACACCCCAGATCCAGCCGGCCGCACTGTTGAGCACGAGCATGAGACCGAGCGTGATGATCACGAGCGGCATGTGGTTCGGGGACGAGGCGAGCGGCCGGATGAGGACCCGCTCGGTGAGGGCGCCGAACAGGAAGGCCACCACCATCGCACCGGCGATCGCGAGATAGAGCGGGGCGCCCCACTGGTGGAACTGCCAGGCGCAGAACGCCGAGATCATCGCCATCTCGCCCTGCGCGAAGTTCACGATTCCGGATGCCCGGTAGACGAGGACGATGCTCAAGGCGAACGCCGCGTACAGCGCACCCCAGGTCAGGCCGTCCACGACTTGCTGAAGAAACACCTGCATGACTGAAACTCCTCCTCAGTAGCCGAGGTAGGCGCGACGCACCGCGTCGTCGTGGGCGAGAGCCTCGGCGGGGCGCTGGGCGACGACACGCCCGGCGTCGACCAGGACCGCCGAGGATCCGATCTCGAGTGCCAGGTGGGCGTTCTGTTCGACGACGAGAATGGTTGTGCCCGTGTCCTCGTTGATCTGTCCCAGCGCGCGGAACACCTCCTGGGTGATGCGGGGTGCGAGTCCCAGCGACGGTTCGTCGAGCAGAAGCAGCCGCGGTTCGGGCACGAGTGCGCGGGCGATCGCGAGCATCTGTTGTTCGCCGCCGCTGAGACCGGCGGCGAGTTGCGTCCGGCGTTCGCGCAGGCGCGGGAAGAACTCGTACCACCGCTCGATGGACCGTGCGGTGGCGGACTGCGACGTCGTGTACCCGCCGATGAGGAGGTTCTCCTCGACGGTGAGATCACCGAAGGTGCCCCGCCCCTGCGGGACATGGGCGATACCGAGACGTGCGATGCGGTCGGTTCGCATGCCGCTGATGTCGCGGCCGTCGAACACGATCCGTCCGCTGGTGTGCACCATCGCGCAGATCGATCGGAGGATGGTCGTCTTTCCGGCACCGTTGGCGCCGAGGACCACCGTGACCTCACCGGCCGGAACGTCGAAGTCGATGCCGTGCAGGACTTCTGCGTTCCCGTATCGCGCGTGGAGATCGTGGACGGCGAGCAGGCTCATGCCGCACCGCCCAGGTAGGCCTCGACGACCTCGGGATGTGCCGCCACTTCGGCGGGATCGCCCTCGGTGATCTTCCGTCCGAAGTTGAGCACGACGATCCGGTCGGAGATGGACATGACCATCGCCATGTGATGCTCGACGAGCAGCACGGAGAAGCCGCGTTCGTCGCGGAGGTCGCGGACGGTCTCGGCGAGTTCGAGGACCTCCTCGTGGATGAGGCCGTTCGCCGGTTCGTCGAGCATGAGCAGTTTCGGCCGCTGCATGAGGGCCCGGGCCAGTTCGACGCGTTTGAGCGTCCCGTAGGGCAGGTTGCCGGCCGGTTCGAGCCCGACGTGGGCGAGGTTCATCGCCTCGAGCAGCGCCCACGCCTCGTCGCGTTCGTGTCGCTCCTCGCGCCGCGCGGCCGGCGAACCCAGCGCGGTGCGCAGGAATCCGGCGCGGGTGCGCGAGTATGCGCCGCTGAGTACGTTCTCGACGACGGTCATGGTGGGAAAGAGCCCGATGTTCTGGAAGGTCCGCGCGATACCTGCCGCGGCGATGCCGTCGGCGGGCAACTCCAGCAGATCCGTGTCGCCGAACGTGATCCGGCCCGAATCGGGCTGGTAGAGCCGCGAGATGCAGTTGAAGAGCGTCGTCTTACCTGCGCCGTTCGGTCCGATCAGTCCGACGATGGTTCCGGGGGCGATCGAGAACGACGGACCGTCCAGGGCGACGACGCCGCCGAAGCGCAGCCGCACGTCCTCGACCCGCAGTTCCGGCACGGCTGCGGCGTCGCCCGCCGCCGCGCCGGTGTGCACCGTCACCGATCCTCGCCGCGGGTGACCACGGCGTCGTAGTGCCAGCTGCCGTCCCGGAAGGTCATCGGGGCCATCGACGTGATCGCGTACGGGTAGTCGGGGGTGGTGTCGAAGGTGATGCCCTCGATGGACAGGTCCGTCGTCACCCCGTCGAGGTTCCGGACCGCGTCGAGCAGATCCGTTCGGCTGCAGCCGTCCATCTGCTCGAGAGCGGTGACGAGAAGCTGTGCGGTGTTGTAGCCGGTTGCCGCGATCGTGTCGGTGCTCGCGAAATCGCGTGCGTGCCGGGCGGCGAACTCACGCCACTGCGCCACACCGGGCTTGTCGTCGTGTTCGGGGCTGCTCACGTCGTAGATCCAGTAGAACGAGTGGATCCCCTCCGCGGCTTCCAGACCCGCGGGTGCGAGCACGAAGTTCGTGTCGGTCGCGCCCGAGTAGATGTAGGTGTCCGGCTTCCAGCGCAGTTCGTGGGCCTTCTTCAGCGACTGGGTCACGAAGCTCGCGGTCGCGAAGTTCATGAAGACGTCGGCACCCGAGTTGGCAAGGTTGACGACCTGCGAATCCACGGACGGGGTGGTCGGTTCGTACGACTGCCGTGCGACGATCTGCGCGCCGCTGCCCTCGAGGGCGGTTTCGAGTGCGGCGAGGCTGCCGCTGCCGAGGCTGTCGTTCGGGTAGAGCACCGCGATCTTCGCGTCGGGGTGCCGGGCCAGCATCTGCTCGGCGTGGGCCGAGACTTCCCATCCGGTCTGGGGATTCACGGCTCCGGCGACGACGGGGCGATCGGCGGCGGAGGCGAGGAGTTCGTCGCTGCCGGTCATGGGGAAGACCAGCGGGACGTTCTTCGACGACAGGTAGTCGACGACCGCGAGGGTCGACGGTGTCCCGACGAGGTTGTGGATGGCGAAGACCTGTTCCTGCTCGACCAGGGAGCGCACGTTGCCGACGGTGCGCGCGGGGTCGTAGCCGTCGTCGAGGGCGGTGTAGACGATCCGGCGGGTCTTACCGTCACCCATCGTCACGCCGCCGTCCTTGTTGATGTCCTCGAACAGGGCGGTCGCGGCCTTCGCCTGCGGACCGGCGACGGACTGCATCAGGCTCGAACCGAAACGGATCTCGGTGTCGGTGATGCCGGGATCGCATTCGCCCGCTTCGATCGTGGCGCCGCGACCGGAACAGGCGGTCAGCACGGCGGCTGCGGACAGGGCGGTCAGGCCCACGGCGAGAGTACGTTTCATGATCGCTCCGGGGAGGGTGGGGAGGGAGTTTCTGTGCATGACGGGACCGGCGGCAGCGCGATGCTGCCGCCGATCCGGTGGGGGCCGATCAGGCCGGGGAGGGGGCGAATCGATCCCGTAGGTCGCGCTTGAGGATCTTGCCGGTCACGTTCTTGGGGAGGGTGTCGACGAACTCGACGCGGCGCGGCACCTGGAAACCGCCGAGATGCTCACGGCAGGTCGCGATGATGTCGTCGGCGCGCGCGTCGGCTCCTTCGCGGAGAACCACGACGGCACAGACGATTTCGCCCCAGGTTTCGTTCGGAACGCCGATCGCGGCGGCTTCGGCGACGGCGGGGTGGCGGTAGAGGGCCTGCTCGACCGCGAGGGACGCCACGTTCTCGCCGCCGCTGATGATGAGGTCCTTCTTGCGGTCGACGATGTACACGAAGCCTTCGGCGTCCTGCCGCACCAGATCGCCGGTGTGGAACCAGCCGTCGGTGAAGGCGGCCTCGGTCGCCTCGGGATCGTTCCAGTATCCCGACATGACCTGGTCCGCGCGCACGATCATCTCACCGATCTCGCCGCGGGGAACATCGTTCATCGCGTCGTCGACGATACGAATGTCCGCCAGACGCATCGGTTTTCCTGCTGCCGCCAGCAGTTCGGGCTCTCCGTTCGCGGCCCGGCGATGCGACGCCTCGTCGAAATGGAGGACGTTGCCGGCCAGCTCGGTCATGCCCATTCCCTGGTAGAAGTCGCAGCCGAGCCGGTCCAGGCCTTCGCGGAGCACCGCCGCGGGGATGGCGGACGAGCCGTATCCGATCGCTTGGAGTGTGCCGAGGTCGTGCTCGTCGAGTGCGGGATCCTGTAGCAGGAAGTTGATCATGGTGGGCGCGAGTCCGGTCTGCGTGACCTTCCACTGTTCGACCGTCCGGAGGAAGGTCGCGTTGTCGTAGGCACGCAGAATCCCGACCGTGTTGCCGTTCAGGTGGTTGAGCAGCGTCACGTAACCGCCCACATGACAGAGCGGGAAGCAGAAGAGGAACACGGTGCCCTCGGGCAGGTTCCAGTGCAACGCCGACGACGTGATGCCGCTGATCAGGTTTCGGTGGCTGATCGCCACGCCCTTGGGCATTCCCGTGGTGCCGCTGGTGTAGACGAGCCACGCGATGTCGTCGGGGGACGGCCGGGTCACCGGCGGCTGCGTCGATGCGTGGCGGACGAACGACTCCCAGGAGGTGTCCTCGTCGGAACCGTCGATGACGACGATCGTGTGGACGGAGGGGACGCGCTCCCGGACCGTTGCGGCGACCTCGGCGAATTCCTCGGAGACGACGAGCACCGATGCGCCGGAGTGCTCGACGAGCGCGACGATCTGTTCGGGATGGAGTCGGAAGTTGAGGATGGTCAGCGCCATTCCGGCCATGGGGACGCCGTAGTAGCAGTCGAAGTACTCGGTGCAGTTCGTCGACAGGATCGCGACCCGGTCACCCGGATTCGCTACGGCAAGAAGCGCATTCGCCAGTCTACGGGTTCGGTCACGCAGTTCGCCGAAGTCGACCACGTCGTTCTCGAATCGGAGGGCGATCCGGTCGGGATGTTTGCGTGCGCCGTACTCGACGATGTCGCTGAGCAGCATGTCGGGGATTCTCCTGAGGTCGAGGGGATTGTGCGAGCGACCGCGGCGCTCAGCGGATGGCGAGCGGATTGATCGGCGACCCGACTCCACGGGTGAACTGCAGGGGCGGTCCCGCGTAGAAGAAGTCGTAGACGCCGTCGGCCGCGCATGCCGCGGCGAGCTCCTCGAAGTTGAGCATCTCGGCGAGCGTCATGCCCATGTCGCGGATGAGCACCATGTGCAGTTCGAACAACGCGCCCGGGTTCTCCCCCGGCATGACCTCGACGGCCCAGTTGTCCGCGCCGACCACGGCGACGTCGCGGTCGCGGAGCCACTGCGCGCAGCCCAGCGACAGACCGGGTTCCCCCGCCATGTACGACGCCGGGTCGCGCTCGGCGAGAAACTTTGCATGCCAACCGGTCCGGATGAGCAGGATGTCACCCGGTCCGACCTCCACCTGCTGAGATCGGGCGACCGCGTCGAGTTCGTCCGGTCCGATCGCGGTTCCCGCCTCCAGCCAGTCGACACCGCGGTGGCGGGCGATGTCGAGGAGGACGCCGCGGCCTGCGATGCCCCTGGACTGCGTGTGGATGCCGCACTTGTCGGCACCCTTGACCGTGATGCCGGCGCCGGGATGACCGTTGTAGATCTTCTCGTCGTACTGGACGTGCGAGAGGGCGTCGTACTGCGATCCGGCCTGCAGCGGCATGAACACATAGTCGTCGGCCCACTTGAATCCGCCGGGCAGAACCTGCTCCTGGCCGTTCTCGGACATGAGGCGGATCGGGTTGATGCGGGCGCCGCCGGGCTGAGGCCCGTCGCCGTCGAGGGGGATCCCCAACTCGAAGATCTCACCCGTACGAATCAGCTTTGCCGCCGCGACCAGGCGTTCCGGGGTGATGAGGTTCGTCGTACCGCGCTCGTCGTCGGCACCCCACCGCCCCCAGTTGCGCACCTTCTCGCCGAGCTCACGCATCGCAGGAACGGGCATGGTCTTCCTCCAGGGATCTCTTCGTGACGTGACAGTCATGTCAACTTCATTGATTCCGATTGTGAGCGACAACACTCGAAGTGTCAATAGGCCGCCGTTCCGGGAGCGCGCCGGGCGACCGCATCCTCGGCGACCTCATGACCGGGTGGCATGAATCCGACTGGAGTGCAGCAGATTTGGCAACCACCGACTCGGAGTGGCGCCCCGCAAGACTGCTCGACCCACCGCACCGAACCGGCCCCGCCCCCATCCATCTCGGGGGCGGGGCCGGCAACGGCGTTCCTGCGGGGCCGGTCGCGGTGTGATCAGTCCGATGTCAGCAGCGCGGTAACCATCCGCGTCATCACCGACGTCGCCTCGGGAATCGACAGTCGCGACACGTCACGCAGCGACACCCAGGTCGGCCAGGTGACGGCGATGCCCAGCGCCTGCAGCACCTCGCCGCGGCGGGGGACATCGCGTCCGGCGAGTTCACGGGCGAACAACGCCTCGATCTCCGAACTCACGCCGCGCAGGTACCGCACCCGGTTGCGCTGCAGTTCGCGGGAGAACGGCGCCCGGAGCTCCGACGACCGGGCGAAGGGGGCGACGAATTCCAGAACCCGGGCACGCTGACGGCAATACGTCTCGATCCGCTCCTCCAGCGGCAGGTCCGCGTCGATCGGCTCGATCATCGCGTTCTGGCGACGCAGCACCTCGGCTCCCGTCGCTGCGAACAGGGTCTCGAGGTCGTTGAAATTCCCCCACAGAGACCGGAGCGATACCCCGGCCCGGTCCGCGATCTGCGCCCCGGTCGGCGAGAGTTCACCCGCGCCGATCAGCGAGATGTGCGCTTCGACGATCGCACGGCGGGTCCGCTCGCCCCGTGCCAGGCGCCCGTCCACGACGGGCGGCGCGTCGACCCGTCCGGCGGCACCGTCGACCGGTGCTCCGATTTCGCGCGCCGGAATCACTCGCACGGCCGGCGTACTTCCGCTGACAACCCCCATCGAATCCCCCCAAGTCTTCGTTCTAGTCGGTCTCGAGCACCGCAGTCCGCACAGTGGCGCGAATGATCGAATCACACAAGGAGGCGGTTGCGCGACGGGTTACCGCTGCTCCGCGAACCAGAGAAAATCCGTGGAAAGTGCCGGGCCAGAGGTGCAGTTCCACGCGGACGCCGGCGTGCAGGAGCCGCTGGGCGTATTCGAGTCCTTCGTCGCGCAGCGGATCGAGTTCGTTGACGGTGATGTAGGTGGGCGGCAGCCCCGACAGATCCTGTTGCCGCGCCGGCACCGCATCCCCGGTCGGCGGCTGTTCGCCCAGGTAGTGACGCCAGCTCAGCGCCGCCTTGGTGTTGTCCCACACCGGGGTGTCGGCGCCGCTGCGCATCGAGGCGGTCTGGAGCCGGTCGTCGAGTTCGGGCTCGAGCAGAACCTGCAGCACGATCGGCGGGCCGTCGAGGTCCCGGGCGCGCAGAGCGACGCTGGCGGCCAGGCCTGCGCCCGCGGAATCGCCGACCAGGACGATCCGGTCCGGATCGATGTCGAGATGCGTTGCGCTCGAAGCGATCCAGGTCAGCGCGGCGTAGCAGTCGTCGACGGCGGCCGGATACGGATGTTCGGGGGCGAGCCGATAGTCGACGGAGACGACGACCGCCCCGGTGCGCCGCGCGATCACCGAGTTCAGTGCGTCGCTCTGCGCGGCCGAACCGAGCACGAAGCCGCCGCCATGGATTTCGAGCACGACCGCCCGGGATCCGAAGTTTCCGTCCGGACAAGCGTCCGGCACGAACAGCCGGACCGGAATCTCCGGACCACCGGGCGCACCGGGGATCAGCCACTCCTCGACGGTGACGCCCGAGGTGTCCGCGGGACCGAGCTCGGACATCAACGCGTCGAAGGTGCGGCGAGCCTCGTCCAGATTCTCGAGGCGCAGGTCGGGTAGCTGCGCCAGGACCGCGGCGAGATCGGGGTCGACCGTCGCCGCGAACGGCATAATCTCACTCATGCCGGATGACATTAACTGATTCGGCAGTCGCAGTGCAGATTTTCTCTGCGGCGAAACTATTCGGCGAGCAGGCCCTTCGCGATGTGCGTCACCTGGATCTCGTTGCTTCCCGCATAGATCATCAACGACTTGGCGTCGCGCGCGAGCTGCTCGACGCGGTACTCGGCCATGTAGCCGTTGCCGCCGAACAACTGCACCGCTTCCATCGCCACCTCGGTCGCGGCACGCGAGGAGTACAACTTCATCGCCGACGCCTCCGACAGGCTCACCGGCTTGCCGGCCGTGGCGCGTTCGATCGCGCTGAACACCATGTTCTGCACGTTGATGCGCGCGACCTCCATCTCGGCCAGCTTGAGCTGGATGAGCTGGAACTGCGCGATCTCCCGGCCCCACAGCTTCCGGGACTTGGCGTACGCGGTGCACAGCTTCAGGCACTGCTCGATGATGCCGAGCGAGAGATAGGCGATGCCGATCCGTTCGGCTGCGAACGATTCCTTCGCACTGTCCTTGCCGTCGCTCTTGCCGCCCTCTTCGGTTTCGCCGAGCAGCCGGTCGCGGGTGATGCGGACGTTGTCGAAGAACAGTTCGCCGGTGGGCGAGGAGTTCATGCCCATCTTCTTGAACGGGGCGCTCTGCGTCAGCCCCTCCATGCCCTTGTCGAGCACGAACGCGAGGACCTTGCGATCCCGCCGATCGACGGCCGCGTCACCCTCGTCGAGCTTCGCGTAGACGATGATGACGTCGGCGTAGGGACCGTTGGTGATGAACGTCTTCTGGCCGTTGAGGATGTAGTCCTCACCGTCGCGGCGCACGGTCGACTTCATGCCACCGAACGCGTCGGAGCCGGAGTCCGGTTCGGTGATCGCCCAGGCGCCGACCTTCTCCATGGTGACCAGTTCCGGCAGCCAGCGCTTCTTCTGGGCGAGGGTGCCGCGACTGCGGATGGTGCCGGCGGTCAGGCCGAGGCTCACGCCCATCGACGCGACGAGACCGAGGCTGACACCGGCGATCTCGATGTTGAGCAGTGCCGCCATTCCGGGCGAACCGCCCATCCCGCCGGACTTGGCGGGCCCGCTCTCCCCCGCTTCCTCGCGGGCCAGGGCTTTCGCCAGCGATTCCCGGGCCATCTCGTCGATGCCGAACGCCGCGAACATCTTGCGGATGATGTCGTACGGCGGCATCGCACCGCTCTCGAGTTCATCGACGTGGGGGCGGATTTCCTTCTCGATGAAGCCGCGGAGAGCGTCGCGGAACATGAGGTCGGTGTCGGACCACTCGTACATGGTCGCAATATAGAACAGGTTCCTGTGGCCGTACAGGACTCGTCCCATTCCCGCATTCCGGCGATCGGAGAGATTTGTACCGCACGATTAGTTAGTGCACTACTTATATGTGTACGCTCGATCTCGACCGATCGTGACGACACACGAGGAAGCGAAACGGCAGATGCGCACTCGACCCGGCCCTCTCCAGTGGACCGCCTACGCCTTCGGACGCCCCCTACCCGCCTCGATGCGTGAATGGGTCCGCAACGACCTGATCGGCGACCACGCCGTCCTGCGCCACATGATCCGCAGCCAGATCCCGTTCCTCCCGCTCTATGCGGCCTTCCTACTGCTCCCCGGGCCGATCTGGCTCCGCCTGAGCACGGCGGGACTCGGCGTGATGCTGTCCCTGTTCTTCTCCGTCGCGTACATGGCACACAACCGCGCGCGCCGGCTCGAGAAGAACGGTCTGCCGGGCGACCTCGAGAACGACCGGGTCAAGCAGCGGCGCGCGGCCGAGCAGGTCGCCTACGAGAAATGGCGCAGCAC
>Ga0182742_1002872_pt1 | contig 18077 bp, 14 predicted proteins | sample eDN5th37CBELigMG_FD_128880 | JGI IMG/M metagenome (GOLD analysis project Ga0182742, IMG submission 128880) | Enriched Miracle-Growth compost microbial communities from Emeryville, California, USA - eDNA 5th pass 37_C BE-Lig MG (version 2)... ...
GATCGCGAGCGCCGCCCGGTGGCCCTGGCTCAGCGCATAGGACATCACCAGCGAGATGGTCGGCCCCGGGATGACCAGCAGCGTAATTGCGGCGGCGGCAAAGGCCAGCCAGACCGAAACGTCCATCGAAGCCTTCCTTACAGGACCAGGATCGCCCGCACGTCGTTGACGTTGGTGAGCGTCGGCCCGGTCACCACCTGGTCGCCCAGGGCCGCGAAGAAGCGGTGGGCGTCGTTGTCGTCCAGCATCCGGTGGGCGTCCAGCCCCGCGGCCCGGGCACGCGCCAGCGTATCGGGCGTGACCAGCGCACCCGCCACCTCCTCGGCCCCGTCGATCCCGTCCGTGTCGCCGGCGATCGCCCAGACGTCCCGCTCGTCGGCCAGCGCCACCGCCAGCCCCAGCAGGAACTCGACATTGCGCCCGCCACGCCCCTGGCCCCGCACGGTCACCGTGGTCTCGCCGCCGGACAGGAGCACGCAGGGGGCAGGGCTGGGCTCGCCATGGCGGCGCACCGAGCGGGCGATCCCGGCCATCACCCGGCCGACCTCGCGCGATTCCCCTTCCAGCGCATCGCCCAGCAGCACGGGCCGGATGCCCTGGGCACGGGCAAAGCCGGCAGCCCGCTCCAGGGAGCGCTGCGGGGCGGCGATCAGCCGGTTCTCCACCCGCTGGAAGACTGGATCGCCGGGCTTGGGCGTTTCCTCGGCCCCTGCCTCCAGGTGCCGGCGCACCGCATCGGGCAGGTCCAGCCGATAGCGGCGCACCAGCGCCAGCGCGTCGGCGAAGCTGGTGGGATCGGGCACGGTCGGGCCGGAGGCGATCACCGCCGGATCGTCGCCCGGCACGTCGGAGATCAGCAGGGACACCACCCTCGCCGGTGCCGCCGCCCTGGCCAGCCGGCCGCCCTTGAAGCCCGAGAGATGCTTGCGGACGCAGTTCATCTCGTCGATCGAGGCACCCGAATGCAGCAGGGCCCGGTTCGCCGCGATCTTGTCGGCGAGCGTCAGTCCCGGTGCCGGCAGGGCGCACAGGGCCGAGCCGCCGCCGGATACCAGGCACAGCACCAGGTCGTCCGGCCCCAGCCCTTCCACCGCGGCCAGCAGACGCTTCGCACCTGCTTCGGAACGCTCGTCCGGCACCGGATGGGAAGCGGACAGGACCTCGATCCGCTCGGTCGGCGCCTCGTGCCCGTCGCGCGTGACCACCACCCCCTCGAGCGGACCCGGCCAATGCCGCTCCACCGCCTGGGCCATCACCGCCGCGGCCTTGCCCAGGCCCACCACCACGGTCCGCCCCACCGGTGGCTCCGGCAGGAAGGGCGGCACGGCGAACAGGGGGTCGGCCGCACGCACCGCCTGCTCGAACAGGCCGCGCAGGAAGCCCTTTGGCTCCAGCTCCGTCACGACACCACCTTCCCGCGCTCCACCCGATGCCTCCCTCATGGCCGCCTGATCCGTCCTGGCCGGCGCGGAGATTGGCCCCGGCCCGGCCGGGAGGCAATGTCGATCGCCCCTTTTGGGTGTCGCCGGCTTCCGGCTAAGAAGGCAGCGCTTCGACGCCATCCTGCAGGGGGGCCGCCTTGAACCTCTACCCGCGCGACATGGTGGGCTATGGCCGCTCGGTGCCCTTCGCCGACTGGCCGGGCGGCGCCCACATCGCCGTCCAGTTCGTGCTCAACTACGAGGAAGGCGGCGAGAACTGCGTGCTGCATGGCGACGCGGCCTCCGAGGCGTTCCTTTCCGAGATCGTCGGTGCCGCGCCTCTGGCCGGGGCGCGGCACATGAACATGGAATCGATCTACGAGTACGGCTCGCGCGCCGGGTTCTGGCGGCTGTTCCGGATGTTCACCGAGCGCGACCTGCCGCTCACCGTGTACGGCGTGGCCATGGCGCTCTCGCGCCACCCCGAGGCCGTCGCCGCCATGAAGGAAGCCGGCTGGGAGATCGCCACCCACGGCTATCGCTGGATCGACTATCAGAACGTGCCGCTCGAGATCGAGCGCGAGCACATGCGCCTGGCGATCGACGTCCATGCCGCCGTGACCGGCAGCCGGCCGCGCGGCTGGTATCTCGGCCGCTGCAGCCCGAACACGCTGAATCTGGTCTGCGCCGAGGGCGGCTTCGACTATTATGCGGATTCCTATGCCGACGACCTGCCCTACTACGTGAAGGTCGGAAGGCACGACCAGCTGGTGGTGCCCTACACGCTGGATGCCAACGACATGCGCTTTGCGACCAGCCAGGGCTTCAACTCCGGCGACCAGTTCTTCAGCTACCTGAAGGACAGCTTCGACGTGCTCTACGAGGAGGGCCGGGCCGGCTCGCCCAAGATGCTCTCGGTGGGCCTCCATTGCCGGCTGGCCGGGCGGCCGGGGAGGGCCGCGGCGCTGGCCCGCTTCCTCGACTACGTCCAGGGCCATGACAACGTCTGGATCACCCGCCGCATCGACATTGCCGAGCATTGGCTCGACCGGCACCCGCCCGCATGACCGCGCCCTCCGCGAGCCACCAGCTTCTGGGGCAGGCGCTCATGGCGCGCCTGGACGAGCTCGGCCGGGTCTCCACCGACCGGGAGCGGCTGAACCGGCAGCCGTATACGGCTGCACACCGCCAGGCGATCGAGCTGGTCGCCGGCTGGATGCAGGCAGCCGGGATGGCCACGCGGGTCGATGCGATCGGCAACCTGATCGGCCGCTACGAGGGAGAGGATCCCGCAGCACCGGTGGTACTCATCGGTTCGCATCTCGACACGGTGGTGGATGCCGGCCGCTATGACGGTGCGCTGGGCGTGCTGGCCGGCGTGCAGGCAGTGGCGGCACTGCATGACGCGGGCGAGCGCCTGCCGTTCCCGGTCGAGGTGGTGGCGTTCTGCGACGAGGAGGGCGTGCGCTTCCCCACGACCTTCCTGGGCTCCAAGGCGATCTGCGGCACGCTCGATCCCAAGGTGCTGGAGCTGCAGGACCAGGCCGGCGTCACGGTCGGGGCGGCGCTGCGGGAATTCGGCGGCGATCCCGATGCCCTGGCCAGCATCGCCTATCCGCCCGGCTCGCTGCGCGCCTTCCTGGAGGTCCATATCGAGCAGGGCCCGGTGCTCGAGGCCGAGGACCGCCCGCTCGGGATCGTCACCGCCATCCAGGGCCAGTCGCGCCTGGCCGTGGTGCTGGACGGGATGGCCGGCCATGCCGGCACCGTCCCGATGGGCCACCGGCGCGACGCCCTGGCCGGTGCCGCCGAGATCGCGCTGCTGGTCGAACGGCGCTGCAGCGCCACGCCGGACCTGGTGGGCACGGTCGGCCGGCTGGAGGTCCTGCCGGGTGCCGTGAACGTCATTCCCGGCCGGGCGATGCTGACCCTGGACATCCGCTCGCCCAGCGATCTCGTGCGCAGCCAGGCCGTGGCCGAGCTGGTCCAGGCGATCCACGGGATCGCCGCCGCCCGCGGCCTCGGCTGCACCGTCGCCCGCGAGCACGACCAGCCGGCCAGCGTCTGCGCGCCTGGCCTGCAGCGGGTCCTGGCCCAGGCGATGCGCGCGGAGGGGGTCCCGGTGAAGTACCTGCCGAGCGGTGCCGGCCACGACACCATGGCCATGGCCGCCGCCTGCCCTGCCGCGATGCTGTTCGTGCGCTGCCAGGGTGGCATCAGCCACAATCCTTTGGAAAGCATGAGCCTGCCGGATGGTGATGTAGCACTGCGCGTCCTTCTGCGCGCACTGCGCCTCCTGGCCCTGCCGAAAGCGAAACCATGAGCCAGACCGCCGACACCATCGACGCGTTCCTCGCCAGCCGCCGGGAGCAGGCCGAGCGCTTTCTGGCCGAGCTCGTGAAGGTCCCCTCCGACAACCCGCATGGCGACTGCGCCCCGCACGCCGCCCGGGCGAAGGAGCTGCTGGAGGAGTTGGGCCTGGAGGTCGAGACCGACGTGGTGCCGGCCTCGCTGGTCGAGGCCCAGGGCATGGTCTCCATCACCAACCTGATCGTGCGGCGCCGATTCGGCAGCAACGGGCCGACCATCGCGCTGAACGCCCATGGCGACGTGGTGCCGCCGGGCGAGGGCTGGAGCCACGACCCCTATGGTGCCGAGATCGAGGGCGGGATGATGTACGGCCGGGGCGTGGCCGTCTCCAAGTCCGACTTCGCCACCTATACCTTCGCCCTTCTGGCACTGAACGAGGTGGCCGACCGGCTGACCGGTACGGTCGAGCTGCATCTGACCTATGACGAGGAGGCCGGCGGCAATCTCGGGCCCAGGCGCCTGATCGAGACCGGGCTCAGCCGGCCCGACCTCGCGATCGGGGCGGGCTTCGCCTATTCGGTGGTCACCGCCCACAATGGCTGCCTCCATCTGGAGGTCGAACTCCTGGGCCGCTCCGCCCATGCGGCCAGGCCGGATACCGGCTTCGACGCGCTGGAGGCGGCCAACGGCGTCCTGACGGCGCTCTATGCCTCGCGGCGCAACCTGCAGACCCGCCGCTCCAAGGTGAAGGGGATCACCAGCCCGACCTTGGTGGTCGGGCTGATCTCGGGCGGGATCAACACCAACGTGGTGCCGGACCGGATCGTGCTGCGGCTGGATCGCCGGATGATCCCGGAGGAACGCCCGGAGGACGTCGAGGCCGAGCTGCGCAAGCTCATCGAGAACGCGGTGGCGAAGTTCCCGGGCGTGAGCGTGCGGATCCGCCAGATCCTGCTGGCCCGGCCGCTGACCCAGCTGCCGGGCGCCGCCCGGCTGGTGGAGCGGCTCACCGCCCGGGCCAGCGAGATCCTGGAAACGCCGGTGGGTGCCCAGGGCATCCCGCTCTACACGGACGGCCGGCACTATGCCGAGGCCGGCATACCCTGCGTCCTGTACGGTGCCGGCCCGCGCGACCTGCTGGAAGCCAATGCCCATCGGGCCGACGAGCGGCTGGCCATGGCGGACCTCCATGCGGCGACCCGTGTGATCGCGCACACGCTGGCGGAGCTGCTCGAACATTGAATCATCTTCAGGTATGCATAATTGAAGCATCATCCTTACCAACTGTTCATGTGTCTTGACCGCTGATCAGGCTGTGCGAAGAGTTCCTGGCGTCCTCACCCTGACCCTGCAGCGGAACCCATCCTCGTGAAGCGCATCAAGCTCTACTACTCGGCGATCCGTGCGCTGGTGATCGGGGTGCTCGCGGCGGGCGGCAGTGCCTACCATCAGCCGGAGGCGCAGGCGCAGGACAGCAGCATCGAGCTCTCGCCCGAGGACGCGCTCTGGCTGGACGTGAAGGCGGCCGACACGCCAGCCGCCTATCAAAGCTATCTGGAGGCCTATCCGGTCGGGCGGTTCGCCAATCAGGCCTTCCGCCGGCTCGTCGAGTACAGCAAGCTGGGCCTGGCTGCCCTGGACGATGATCTTCCCGGGCCGGCGGCCGGCCCGGGGCTCACGGGTGCGCTCGCCGCCGCAGACCTCTACTGAGGCGACTGGTCATTGGGCGGCTGGCACAGGAAAGAATGGTACCGAAGCAGGCGGTGCCTGGGCAGGTGACAGCCGCAGGGGAGACGAGGGGGTGCGGATGCGAGGTCGACGGCTCTGGATGCTGGCGCTGCTGCTGGCATCGCTCGCCACGCCGGCGCATGCCCAGGACCGGCCCAAGGTTCTGACCTATGTGAAGCCCGCCGGCCGGCCGTCCCAGCCGATCGACCTGACCGTGGCGCTGGCGCCGGAAACGGTCCGCAACCGGATCCGGGCCAATCTGGAGCGTGCCGGGCTGCGGCTGCTCGACACCGACGACCCGCTGGCGGTCGCCGCCACCTATGCCGGGCGGGCCACGCCCTGGATCGACTGCGGCTGGATCTTCAGCTTCGAGCAGGGCCAGCGCGCGTCGCCCAGGCGGGTGGGCGGTGCCGCCGAGGACGCGACCATCACGGTGCGGCGCGACGACCAGGAATATGTGATGCGCCGCGAGGTCACCCTCGACGCCATGCTGGGCGTGAAGGTGAGCGAGACCAAGGGAGGCTCCCGGATCACCGGTCTGGCCACCTATGTCGTCACCCGCACGATCGTGGCGCCCGACGGTGCCCGGGAAGTGTCGCTGATCGACTTCCGCTCCGGCGAGACCGGCGCGTTCGACAAGGGCACCACCTGCCTGCCGACCGGCCAGTTCGAACGGCTGGTCACGCAGGGACTGCCGCGGGCACGCTGAGCTGCACCGGCCGCCGGACCGCCCGCCCGTGCATCGCGGCATCCAGGATCGCGGCACCCATCTGCCGGCCGATCCAGCGCCAGTCATAGAGCTCCGCCGTGGCGGCCGCCTCCTTCGCCATCGCGGCATGGCCGGCAGCGTCCAGCTCGACCAGCCGCAGCAGCGCCGCGTGCAGCCCGTCCGGCCGGTCGTGCGGGTAGAGCAGTGCCTCCCGCCCGTCCGCCACGATCTCGGCCAAAGCCGGCAGGTCCGGGGCGATCACCGGCCGGCCGAACCCGAGTGCCAGCATCAGCGTGCCCGACGTCAGGATCGCGCGGTAGGGCAGCACCACCGCGTCGGCGGCGGCCAGGAGCCGGTCGACCTCGGCGGTCGGCACGAACCGGTCATGGACGGTGATCCGTGTCCGCACCGAAGCCGGCAAGGCGGCCAGGACCGGAGTCAGCGGCACGATCTGCTTGCCCGCCACCACGAGGCGCAGGCAGGCAGGCGCCTCGGCGAATGCGGCCAGGAGCGCGCTCGCCCCCTTGTAGGCGTCGAGCCGGCCGAACAGGAGCAGGACGATGTCGTTGCCGGCGAACCCCTGGCGGATTCTGGCCGCGTCCCGGTCGGTGGCGCGCGGGTCGTGGATCGGGCGGTAGTTGCCGTGCGGCACCACCACGGGCTGGGTCGGCGCCAGCGCCAGCTCGGCCCGGATCGCGCGCAATGCCGCCAGCGAATGGACATGGACCCGGTCGGCCAGCCTGGCCAGGGCCTGGCGCAGGGTGCGGTCCAGCTCCGGATGGCTGCCGACATGCGAGCGCTGGTTGTGCACCGTCCAGAACAGCGTGCCGCCGCGCCCGGTGAAGTCCTCGGCCTTGGCCAGGAACTGGTGGACGGCTCCCGCCGCCGCGTCCGGGTCGGCCAGGTGGCGGTGCAGCACGTCCTCCCAGTGCAGATGGAACACGACGTGGCGCCCAGGTGGCGCATGGTCGAGCAGCCGGAGCGCGTTGTCGATCGTGCCGGCCCGCGGGTGCAGGTGGGCGAGCTGCCGGTAGAGCAGTTCCTGGTAGGGATTGGCGGCGCGATAATCGGGAAAGAAGATCAGGTCATGGGTCATCAGCTCGTCCACCGGTATGCGGGGAGGCTACGCGCCGCCGCGGTCACCGCAAGCCCACCCTTGCGCCGCCACCTGCCGGAAACCGCCTGGGCCATCCCCAGCTGCTGCTTGCAGAAACTGCATTGACCGACCTCGAACTCCTCCTGCTGCTCGATCCGCGCCTGCCCGACGCCGAGGCGCGGGCCCTGGTCCGCCTGGTCGACCGGCTGGCGGCACGCGGCTGGCGGATCGGCCTGCTGGGCGTCCGCTCCAGCCTGTTCCTGCCCGGCCGGCCGTTCGCCCCGCCACTCGCCGCCTGTCTGGCCGCGAGACGGCTGGTCCTGGTCGACGTCGACCGCACGGTGAGCAGCCGCATCCTGCTGGCCTGGCACCTGGCACCGCTCCTGGCCCGGATCGACCGCCCACCCCGGATCCGCGCCGACCACGCCATCCTGCGCTTCGACCAGCTTCCCTGGCTGGACGGCCGCCTGGATGAGGCACTGCTGGCAGCAACGCGCCACCGCTTCACGGAGCTGGTCCACGATGCCGCCATGCAGGAGGTGGCGGCGGACGCGGGCGTCGCCGCCGTCCTGGGCCTCGCCGGCGAGCCCTGGCTGCCGCCGGCACCACCGGTCGGCACGGCACCCCATCCGGCGTGGACGCGGCGCCCGGCCATGATCGGCCGCCATGGCGGGCAGGGCAATGCCGCCTGGCCCATGGACGAGGACGGCTTTGCCCGCGCCTACCCGGCAAGAGCGCCCTGGTCGGTGGAACTGCTGGCACCGCCTTTGGCCCTGCTGCGCCGGCGGGTCGCACGGCCCTTGCCCGAGCTGCGCCTGATCCCGGCCGAAGCGGAGCCGGTGGACGCCTTCCTGGCCCGGCTGGACGTCTGGCACCTGGCCGGCTGGCCGGGCCAGCCCCAGCCGGTCACCGCCGAGCTGGTCGAGGCCGCGGCAGCGGGCGTGCCCTTGTCCCTGCCGGCCGAGCTGGCCGGCTGGCCGGAGGATGCCGCCAGCTTCCATGCCGGCGCGTTCCGCGAACCGGGTGCCGACCGCCAGGCCCGCGCGGAGCGGGCCCGCGCGTTCGTCCGGGAAGCGGCCGACCCGGCAGTCCTGGCCGGGCGCCTCTTGGCCCTGGCCCCGGACTTGGCGGGGCCCCGGCGCATCGACCCCGCCCGGATCCGGGCGCAGCGCCGGGTGCTGATGCTCTCGCCGAACGGGATCGGCATGGGCCACCTGACCCGGCTGCTCGCCGTGGCGCGCCGCCTGCCGCCGGCCATCGAGCCCGTGTTCCTCACCATGTCGCAGGCCGTAGGCGTGGTCGGCCAGTACGGGTTCCACGGCGAGTACCTGCCCTACCACAGCTATTACGGGGGCGACGCCGACTACTGGAACCGCGGCCTGCTCGCCCGCCTCCACGCGATGATCGGCTTCTACGACCCGCGCGTGCTGCTGTTCGACGGCAACATGCCCTATGCGGCGCTCGCCGAGCTGCGCCGGCACTGCCCGGAGCGGCGGTTCGTCTGGCTCCGGCGCGGCCTGTGGCGCCCCGATGCCGGCAAGGCCGCGATCGAGCGGGCCGCCAACTTCGACCTGGTGATCGAGCCCGGCGAGTTCGCGACCGAGCTGGACCGGGGGCTGACCCGGACCCGCGCCGGCGAGCTGGTCCGCGTCCCCCCGGTGACCCTCCTGGATGGCGACGAGATCCTGGACCGTGCGGAAGCGCGCGCCGAGCTCGGCATCGCCCAGGAGGCGCTGGCCGTCCTGGTGCTGCTGGGCTCGCAGAATAATTTCGACTACCGCCGCGTCCGCCAGACCCTGGCCACGTCCTTGGGCGGACGGGCCGGCGTGGTGCTGGTCGAGGCCGAGTGGCTGATCAGCGAGAACCAGCCATCCGAGCGCCTGCCCGGTGCCGGCACCTTGTCCGGCTTCCCGATGGCGCGGCTGTTCCGCGCCTTCGACCTCGCGGTCAGTGCTGCCGGCTACAACTCCTTCCACGAGCTGATCTCGATCGGCATCCCTACAGTCTTCGTGCCGAACGAGAACCCGTCCATGGACGAGCAGGAGGCGCGCGCCGTCTGGGCGGAGCGGGCGGGCCTGGGCATCGCCGTGCGCGTCCACCAGCAGGACCGGCTGCGCTGGGCGCTGAACGCCCTGCAGGCCCCGGAGGTGGCGGCCCGGATGCGCGAGCGGGTCCGGCACCTGCCGCCAACCGATGGCGGTGCCGCGATCGCCCAGCTGGTCGAGGAACAGGCGGTCCTGCGCGATGCCGAGACCGGCCCGCCGCATCTGCCCCACCTGGCCCCGCACTCCGCACCGCTGGTGGGCTGACCGCCTACAGCTTCTCGCGCCGCCCCTCGACCACCGCCGCCAGCGCGTCGGGATCGACCGGGCGGCCGAACGCGATGGTGGTGACCGGCTTCCACTTGCGGCCGATCAGCCGGTACTGCTCCAGCGCATAGGCGTGCCAGTCGAGCCCGGGCCGGCGGTGCCGGCAGATGTCGGGGTCGATCACCTGCTCGAACAGGGCCCGCTGCGCGCGCAGGGGCGCGAAGTCGGTGCCGTCGGTGACGAACAGCGGGCGGGTATGGGTACGCCGGCATTCGGCAATCACGGTCTGCACAATCTCTGCCAGGGCTTGGCCTTCCAGCCCAAGCACGGTGACCAGCACCGTCTGCGGCCCGGTCAGCTTCTCGCTGTCCGGCTTCTCGTTCGGGGGCTTCTCACCAGCCGGCTTCTCGGCTGGCGACCTGTCGGCCTGTGGCGGCAAGGCGACCGGCCCCCGGGCGGCTTCTGCCGGGACGGCCGCGGCCGGCGCCGCCTCGCTGCCCCCCTTCCAGCGCGCCACCAGCCCGCGCAGCTTCATGCGGCGCGCAGCACGTCGTTCACCAGCCGGCCGGTGCGGCGCGCCATGTCGGTGGCGTCCTGGGCCGACAGGTCGACCGCGACCACCCGCTTGCCGCCATCGTCCAGCTCGACCACCACCCGGAAGCGCGGCTCCTCCTGGCCATGGAGGCCGACCAGTTCCTCGATCAGGACCGCCCGCACCGACTGGGCCCGCACCGCCTCGCCACTGGGCAGGACCGCCAGGAGGCAGGGCGCGGCAGGGGCGACGCTGGCGGCGATCGGTGTGAATTCGGCCGACATCGGTGGCTACATGCTCCTGGAGTATCCCAAGGGAATGCCGGAGCGGCGCCGGTACCACAAGGGCTTCAGCGCATCCCGCGCTCGGCCGCGACCCGGTCATAGGCCGCGTTGATCGCGGCCAGGCGCCGGCTGGCCTTCTCCACGAACTCCGGCGGCAGGCCCTGGGCCACCAGCCGGTCGGGATGGTGCTCGCGCACCAGTGCCCGCCAGGCGAGCTTGATCTCGTCGTTGCTGGCAGTGCGCGGCAGGCCCAGCACGGTATAATGGTCAACCGTGGCCGCTTCCGGTGGGCGCGGCCGCCGGGGCTCCCAGGAATACATGTAGCGCGCGCGGATCGCCTCGAACTGGAACGGCCCGAAGCCGAAGATCGCGCCCACCTGGCGCAGAAAGCGCAGCTCGTTCTCGTCGATGGCCGCGTCCGCCACCGCGACTTCGAACAGTCCGCACAGCAGTTCCTCGAGCACGACCCGCTCGGTGCCGAACACCGCGGCCACCTGGCGGGCCGCCGCCTCGAACCCATCCGGGCTCTGCTTGGCCTCGTTGTAGATGGCGGCCACGTCGCCGACATCGGCGTCCGAGATGTCGAAGATCCGGCGGAACGCCATGATCTCGTCGCGGTTCACCTGGCCGTCGACCTTGGCGAGCTTGGCCGCCAGCACCACGATCGCGGTGGCGAACGCCACCTGCCGGGTCTCCAGGATCGCGTCCAGGTCGACATAGGCCGGATCGCCCGCGGCCGCCCGTTCCGCGCGGAACTGCCGGCGCTCGCGGCGCCACTGGTCGAAGGCATGGCCGGCGATGCCACCCAGAACCGCGCCTATCCATTGTCCGATCATAAAGCCGATGGCTACTCCGATGAGCTTGCCCCAGATGGCCGCTGCATCCCGCGAAACAGGTTCACCCGGTGCGCAGATAGGCAAGCCCTGGCCGTTCGTCTATCCAGCGCGACGTGAACCCGCATGACATCAGCGCGGAGAAGGACCTTGGACGAGCGCCGCTGGCAGTTCTGGATCGATCGGGGCGGCACGTTCACCGATGTGGTCGGCCGGGATCCGCAAGGCCGGCTGCACATCCACAAGGTCCTGAGCGAGAACCCGGAGCGCTACCAGGACGCAGCGCTCCAGGGCATCCGTGACCTCCTGGGCCTGGAACGCGAGGCGCCGCTCCCGACCGGGCAGATCGACGCCATCAAGATGGGCACCACGGTCGCGACCAATGCCCTCTTGGAGCGCAAGGGCGTGCCCGTGGTCCTGGCGGTGACCGCTGGCCTGGGCGATGTGCTCCGGATCGGCTACCAGGCCCGCCCGGACATCTTCGCCCGGCACATCGTCCTGCCCGAGCAGCTCTACCGCCGGGTCGTCGAGATCGACGAGCGGATGCGCGCCGACGGCACGGTCGAGCGGCCGTTGGACGAGATCCAGGCGCGGGACGGGCTCCAGGCCGCTTATGACGCGGGCTTCCGCGCCATCGCCATCGTGCTGATGCATGCCTACCGCTATCCCGAGCACGAGCAGGCGCTGGCAGGGATCGCGCGTGAGATCGGCTTCACCCAGATCTCGGTGAGCCACGAGGTCAGCCCGCTCATGAAGATCGTGGGGCGCGGCGACACGACCGTGGTGGACGCCTATCTCTCGCCGATCCTGCAGGACTATGTGCAGCGCGTGGCCTCGCAGACCGGCGACACAAGGCTGATGTTCATGCAGTCCAATGGCGGCCTGGTCGACGCCCATCGCTTCCAGGGCAAGGACGCGATCCTGTCGGGACCGGCGGGTGGCATCGTCGGCGCCGTGGTCACCGGCGAGCTGGCCGGCTTTACCCGCCTGCTCGGCTTCGACATGGGCGGCACCTCCACCGACGTCACCCATTACGCCGGCCAGTACGAGCGGGTGTTCGACACAGAGGTGGCCGGGGTGCGGATCCGTGCCCCGATGATGCACATCCATACGGTGGCGGCCGGCGGCGGCTCGATCATCGTGTTCGACGGGGCCAAGTTCCGGGTGGGTCCGGAGAGTGCCGGCGCCAACCCCGGCCCGGCCGCGTACCGGCGCGGCGGCCCGCTGACCGTGACCGACGCCAACCTGATGGTCGGCAAGATCCATCCCGACTACTTCCCCGCCGTGTTCGGTCCGAACGGCGACCAGTCGCTCGATGCCGACACGGTGCGGGCGAAGTTCCAGGCTCTGGCCGACGAGGTGCAGGCCGCGACCGGCGTGGCGCGCACGCCGGAGGAGATCGCGCACGGGGCACTCGCGATCGCCGACGACAACATGGCCAATGCCATCAAGAAGATCTCGATCCAGCGCGGCTATGACATCGGCGGCTACACGCTGAACTGCTTTGGCGGGGCCGGCGCGCAGCATGCCTGCCGGGTGGCCGACCTGCTGGGCGTGTCCTCGGTGCTGATCCATCCCTTCGCTTCCGTCCTGTCCGCCTATGGCATCGGCCTGGCCGACGTGCGGGTGATCCGGCAGCGCGCGCTGGAGCGGCCGCTCGACGACGACGCGATGGCGGCACTACGCCAGGCCAGGGAGGAACTCGCCGACGAAGCGCTGGCGGAACTGGCGGCCCAGCGGGTCGACACCGCCACCGCCACGATCGAGAGCCGGGTGCATCTGCGCTACGCCGGCACCGATGCGGCCCTGGACGTCCCGCTTGCCGATCTGGCTGAGATGGTCCGGGCCTTCGAGCAGGAGCACCGCGCGCGCTACGGCTTCACCGTGGCAGGCCGCGGCCTCGTGGTCGAGCAGATCGCGGTCGAGGGCATCGGCCACATGGAGCGGATCGACGAGCCGGAGCAGGCGCTGGCCCTGCGCCGGCCAGACGAACCGCTGGTGCCGGTCCGCCACGTCCGCCTGTTCACCACCGAAGCGCCCCACGCGCCGGCCGGTGGCGTCGATGCCGCCCTGTATGACCGGGAATCGATGCGCCCGGGCGACCGGGTACAGGGTCCCGCCCTGGTGGTGACCAGGACCACGACCGTGGTGGTCGAGCCGGGCTGGGAACTCGCCATCACCGCGCGCGAGCATCTGGTGCTGCGCCGGGTCGTGAAGCTGCCGCGCCAGGCCGTGGTCGGCACCGATTCCGACCCGATCATGCTGGAGATCTTCAACAACCTGTTCATGACCATCGCCGAGCAGATGGGCTTCACGCTGCAGAACACCGCCTATTCGGTGAACGTGAAGGAGCGGCTCGACTTTTCCTGCGCCCTGTTCGACGCCGATGGCGGGCTGATCGCCAATGCGCCGCACATGCCGGTCCATCTGGGCTCGATGGGCGAATCGGTGCAGACCATCCTGCGCCTGCGCCGGGACGAGATGGGGCCGGGCGACGTCTATGCCCTGAACAACCCCTATAATGGCGGGACCCACCTGCCGGACGTCACGGTGGTCATGCCGGTGTTCGGCACGGACGGGCAGCTCCTGTTCTTCACTGCGGCGCGTGCCCACCATGCCGATGTCGGCGGGATCACGCCGGGCTCGATGCCGCCGGACAGCACCCATATCGACCAGGAGGGCGTGCTGTTCGACAACGTCCAGATCGTGGCCAAGGGCCGATTCCTGGACGAGGAGGTCCGCGCGGTGTTCGCCAGCGGGCCCTATCCCGTGCGAAACATGACCCAGTCGGTGGCCGACCTGCTGGCCCAGGTGGCCTCCTGCCAGCGCGGCGCCAACGAGCTGCACGCCATGGTCACGCAGTTCGGGCTGGACGTGGTCCAGGCCTATATGGGCCATGTCCAGGACAATGCCGAGGAAAGCGTGCGCCGGGTCCTGGACGTGCTGACCGACGGGCATTTCCGCTACGAGCACGACAACGGCACCGCGGTCGAGGTCCGGATCTCGATCGACAAGGCGGCTCGCACCGCCCATGTCGACTTCACCGGCACCAGCCCGCAGCAGCCCAACAACTTCAACGCCCCGGCAGCCGTCACTAGGGCCGCCGTCCTCTACGTGTTCCGCACGCTGGTGGACGAGAACATCCCGATGAACGAGGGCTGCCTGAAGCCGATCCGGATCACCATCCCGGAAGGCACCATCGTCAACGCCCGCTACCCCGCCGCAGTCTGCGCCGGCAATGTCGAGACCAGCCAGTGGGTGACCGACACGCTCTATGGCGCGCTCGGCGTGCTGGCGGCAGCCCAGGGGACGATGAACAACTTCACCTACGGCAACGCCAAGTACCAGTACTACGAGACGATCTGCGGCGGCTCGGGGGCGGGCGAGGGCTTCGACGGCACCGCCGCCGTGCACACCCACATGACCAACTCGCGGCTGACCGACCCCGAGGTCCTGGAGCACCGCTACCCGGTTCTCCTGGAAAGCCACCGGATCAACCTGGGCTCCGGCGGCCAGGGCCGCTGGAAGGGCGGCGACGGCACGATCCGGCGCACCCGCTTTTTGGAGCCGATGACCGCCGCGATCCTGTCCAACCACCGGCGCATCCCGCCCTTCGGCCTCCACGGCGGTGCCCCCGGCTCGGTCGGCGACCAGTGGATCGAGCACCCCGACGGGCGGGTCGAGAAGCTGAAGGCCGCCGACAAGCGCGAGGTGGCCGCCGGTGACATCTTCGCCGTCCAGACCCCGGCCGGCGGCGGCTTCGGCAAGCCGTAGGAACGCGGGGCCGGTTCATGCTATCACTGGTCCTCTTGTGCCCCGGCACCGACAGCAGCCGCAGCGTGTGGACGACGAATCGAAAAATGCACGAACGAACCCGAGAGATGCGCCGGACCAACGAACCGGCCCCGCGGCTCGACCGGGGGATCACTGGCCGGCCGCGTGCCAATCATCCCACGCCTGCGCTGGGGATGACCTGGAGGGGAATGGCTTTTTCCGGCTCCCGACGCTGGCATCTGCACGAACGAACCCGAGCGGCCTACCCGGCTGACGAAACGAACCCGAGCTCCGCGCCCTCAGCCTCCATCACTCCCCGGCGCGACCGGGCGTGCAGCTTCCGGGTGCCCGCCGAGATGGATCCTCCGTCGGCGCGCGAGAGGACGGGGAGAGGGCGATCCCTGCCAGGCTCTCGGCAGGCGCATCGGCACGAACGAACCCGAGAGGGCCAAACTTGCTGCGGCACCTGGCCCGCTGGATGGGCATGAGCGAGGCATCGCGCCCGGAGCAGGTCCTCCATGACGTCTTCGGCTATCCCGGCTTTCGCGGCCGGCAGGCGGAGATCGTCCATCACGTCCTGGCGGGCGGCGACGCGCTGGTCCTGATGCCGACCGGCGGCGGCAAGTCGCTGTGCTACCAGGTGCCCGCACTCTGCCTGGACGGCCTGACCCTGGTGGTCTCGCCCCTGGTGGCGCTGATGCGCGACCAGGTGGAGGCGCTGCGCCAGCTGGGCGTGGCGGCCGCTGCCCTGCATTCCAGCGTGCCGCTGCCTGAGCGGCGGGCACTGGAGCGCCAGCTCGACCGCGGCGAGATCCGCCTGCTCTACGTGGCGCCCGAGCGGTTCCAGGCGGACGGCTTCCTCGACCGGCTGGCCGGGTGGCGGCCGGTCCTGTTCGCCATCGACGAGGCTCATTGCGTCAGCCAGTGGGGCCACGACTTCCGGCCGGACTATCTGGCGCTCTCGGTGTTGCACCAGCGCTTTCCCGGCGTGCCGCGGATTGCGCTGACCGCCACCGCCGACCGGCGCACCGAGCAGGAGATCGTCGCCCGGCTCGACCTGGGCGAGGGCCGGATCTTCCGCTCGAGCTTCGACCGGCCGAACATCCATCTGAGCGTCACGATCAAGGACAACCCGCGCCGCCAGCTGCTCGAGATGATCCGCACCCGCCACCAGGGCCAGAGCGGTATCGTCTACTGCCAGTCGCGCGCCAAGGTCGACGACCTGGCTGCCTGGCTCACGGACCAGGGCGTGGCCGCCACCGCCTATCATGCCGGGCTGGACGCCGACGAGCGTTCCCGGCGCCAGGACCGCTTCCTGGCCGAGGACGGGCTGGTCATGGTCGCGACCATCGCGTTCGGCATGGGCATCGACAAGCCGGACGTCCGCTTCGTCGCCCATGTCGACCTGCCCAAGAGCTTCGAGGCCTATTACCAGGAGATCGGCCGTGCCGGCCGCGACGGCGACCCGGCCCATGCCTGGATGGCCTATGGCATGGACGACGTCGCCCGCACCTTCGCCCAGATCCGCAACGGCGAGGGCGACGACGCCAAGAAGCGCTCCGACCGGCACAAGCTCGCCAGCCTGCTGGGCTATTGCGAGACCACCCGCTGCCGGCGCCAGGTGCTGCTGGGCTATTTCGGCGAGGCGCTGGCCGAGCCTTGCGGCAACTGCGACGTCTGCATGGTCCCGGTCGAGAGCTATGACGGCACCGAGCATGCCCAGATGGCGCTGTCCGCCATCTTCCGCACCGGGCAGCGGTTCGGGGCGGGTCACGTGATTGACGTGCTGGCCGGCAATCGCACCGAACGGGTCGGCCAGCTCCAGCACGACCGGCTGTCCGTGTTCGGTGTCGGCAAGACGCTCCCCGCCGCGCGCTGGCGCTCGGTGCTGCGCCAGCTGGCGGCGCTGGAGCTCGTGGTGGTGGACGTGGACGGCCATGGTGGCCTGCAGCTCTCCGACACGGTTCGCCCGGTGCTGAAGGGCGAGCGCCGGGTGGCGCTGCGGGTCGACCCGACCCGGGCGCGCTCCAGCCGCGACCGGCCGCGCGACGAGCATCCGCTGAGCGGGGCAGCGGAGGAACTTTTCTCGGCCCTGCGCCGCTGGCGGCTGGCCGAGGCGCGCGGCCAGGGCGTGCCGCCCTATGTCATCTTCCATGACGCCACGCTCGCCGCCATCGCCCGGGCCAGGCCGACGAGCCTGGGCCAGCTGGCCGGGATCCCGGGCGTGGGGGCCAGCAAGCTCGAGCGCTATGGGGAAGCCGTTCTGGGCTTGCTTGCAGAAAACCCGCCATGAGCACTGGTCGTCCGCTCCGGTCAGTGCCAGTTTGGTGGGGTACCGGCGACTGTGGAGAACCATCATGCGTCTGATTGCTTTGATGCTCACCGCACTCTTCCTCTTCGCGACCGCACTGCCAGCGCTGGCCGATTGCGCCTTCCACGAGGACGTCGCCAGGTCCGACACCGGCAACGGCCAGTCCGGCCAGAGCAAGCTGCCGGCCGAACAGAGCAGCTGATCGTCCCGCTGAACTGACCTTGCGGCCGGCGACCGGGCCGGCCGTTTTCTTGCGCCTCTTGTCGCAGCGACGGTTCCACACCTTCCGTTGGCCATGCGCGGGCGCGTAGCTCGACGTGACGACACCGGGAGGTTCAGGTGGTGCTTGCAGTCGGGCTGGTTGGCGACGCGCACGGAATCGGGGCGGCGTTGCTGCGCGCCGGGACCAACTTGCTGGCCAGGTCCGACCTGCCGGGCGAGCCGCCGGCCGCCAAGGGGGCGACCCTGATCCAGGGCGAGCGCAGCTTCTTCGAGGAGCTGGAGTTCCCGCGCCGCATCGTGCTCGACCTGCTGCCGGGCGAGCAGGTCGACCAGGTACTGGAGACGGTCTATCCCTGGCTGGAGCCGGGCGACGTCGTGCTCGACTTCTCCGGCAGCTACTGGGTCGACACGCTCCGGCGCTTTAGGCGGATGCGGCACCGCTCGATCTACCATGTCGACCTTGCCGTGGTCGGGCAGACCGGGGCGCGGCGCGTACTGGTGGCCGGCGATGCCGAAGGGGTGGAACTGGCGCTGCCGGTGGCCGAGCA
>Ga0182742_1002873_pt1 | contig 18069 bp, 19 predicted proteins | sample eDN5th37CBELigMG_FD_128880 | JGI IMG/M metagenome (GOLD analysis project Ga0182742, IMG submission 128880) | Enriched Miracle-Growth compost microbial communities from Emeryville, California, USA - eDNA 5th pass 37_C BE-Lig MG (version 2)... ...
CTTGGTTCTAATTTAAGGGTCCTTGCGCTGCAGCTTTGGACACCTCGTACTATACCAAGGGGGCTCTTTTTTGTTCAACCCTCAAATTTCTTCATTACAGGAATGCTCCCTTATTTTCTTTCGTTGATTATTTTTCAGCCAATTTATTATTTTGTATTTATACCATCATTCTTATCATGGGCATTACGCTTAATTACTTTTCGAATTGAGTTAGATAGCTGCGGCTGATTTTAGCCCCTTGTTTAGGATCTGGATAGTTGTCTAGCTCTACTGTAATCCAGCCATCATAGTTTACCGCTTCTAAGGCTTTGACCATTTCATCAAACTTTTGATGCCCTTCCCCTAAAGGTAAAAACTCTCCATTCGCATAATCTTTGAAGTGAACATATTTAATGCGATCAATATATTTTCTGATTACCGCGACCGGATCACCTCCGCCAGCTTCAATATGAGCTGTGTCTGGGCAAAGATTAATTTTTGTTAACGGCATTAATTTATCTAGCTGTTCAGGAGCTTGGACATTGGTTCCCAAATGCGGATGATAACTTGCAATAAGATTATATTTTTCCGCAATTTCCACTACTTTATCAAGTGCCTGGCCAAGAGCTTCATAATCGCTTTCAAGAATGCCATTTGTACGGACAGCTCCGCCGCCTACAACCAGGTGCTCGGCACCTGCTTCTGATGCGAAGGCCGCTACGCTTTCAATTTTCAATAATTCTTCTTCTAAAATATCCGAAAAAATAAAATTCCCGCCTGTGTATACGCCAATCAATTTTAAAGAATGATGATTCATTAATTTTAGTAATTCTTCTTTTTTATCCTTGTATTGCATCAAGTTTCCATCAAAGATTTCAAATCCCGCATATCCAGCTTCAGCAATATCCTTTAAGGCTTCTTCCGTTGAACCATTCGCTAGGTAGTAAAGATCTTTAACAGAAGTGACTCCTGCAGGGTGGCCGACAACGCCGCCCCAAGTATTTGTTTGATAACCTAACTTCATGATATTACCTCCATATTTGTTGGAATTTAGTATTTCATCATTCATCAAAAGAAAATGCGAATGAATGATACTAAACTCCATTAATAGTAATCGATTACATTTTATTCAATAGATTTTTCCACACACTTGTAAGTCTTCCTAATTTGTAGTTTTTGAAGCACATCTAGCAAACACTTACAATGTAATCCATTACATTTTTTCCTTGTAGATAAAGTTACTCTCTTTACATGAGTTCGATTATTTTCTCTGAAAAGAATAAAGATTTTGTGTTCCTTACAAAGCTAATTGTAATCGATTACACTCAACATTGCAACTATGAAATATAATTGTCACAGATTGTTCACTAGGTATGTTTTAGAAGGATCAACACAACCAATCATAGCTGAGTTAATCCCTTCCATTATTTATTTTTTGGTGATGCCTCAAATAACTCTGCGTGGATTGGTTCAGATAGCAACGTTTCAATTGTCTGGACAAATTTCTTAAAGTGAGAGGTTTCCTCATGCTGTTGAATCGCGTGTTCATCCTTCCATTTCTCAACAAAAACAAAGCTATTCGCGTTTTCCGGATCTTCATAGAAATGATAACTAATATTACCAGACTCAGCTTGAGAAAGTTTTGTTACAAGTCTTGCCTCTTCTAGAAATGTCTCGCGATATTCCGATTTCACCTTAATGTCGGCATGAATGATAATCATTGTTCCTCCTCCTTCACATGAATTAAACTAAGTGTTTCTCCAATAAAAGATCTTTTTCGTTTTGATTCTCTTCATGCGGAAGTTTCATAAACTTCATTAAATAAGCTCCAAGGAAATACGTTCCTGCGAAAATCCAAATAACCCCTTCAGCACCAATAATTCCGATAAATAATCCCACGATTGCCGGTGCTATAAAGTAGGACATTCCAGCACCGAAGCTTACAATCGCCATCGCAGAGCCTTTTTTATCCGGCGTCATGGCTGTTACAAGGGCTGAAAGCGGGACGAAACCACAAAGAACGATCCCCATAATAATACCGACAATATTCAACGCCAAGAAACTGCTGCCGAAAACTTCCGGTGTGTAAAGCATAACCAGCATCATGACACCCATTCCAAAGCTGCCAAGCCATTGAATCGTGTTGCGCCAGCCTAACCATTTATCACTAATGTAAGGAATGATTAGGTTGAATACGATATTTGCTAACCACATGGTTCCCCACATTTGCAGAAACTGTTGTGTGGTGAATCCATATTCAGCCGTTAAATACAGTGGGAAAAAGATTGGCAGTGCACCGATTCCTGTTGAATTGATAATCCGGACCACGCCACCGATTGCAACCTTTGGCTGTTCGATACAAATCGTAAATCCACTCATCAAGCTTTTTAGCTTTTCCTTTGGATTTCCTGTTTGTTTTTTAACCATATCGTCTTTCACCACTAGTAGACCCATGATTCCGCCGATCAATACCCAGACGACTGCACTCCATAACAACCCGATATAACCGATCTTTGGCAGCATGTAAGCTGGAAAATAACTTCCTACAACGTAAAGCCCGCCGCTCCAAGCTGCCCAAAACAGACCTACAGCTGTCGCCAAAATGCGCTCCGGACTGCGATAAGTAACCCACACTAAGAAAGAGTAACAAAATAAAGGATAACCCAAGCCTCTAATTCCATAAGTTGGAATCATCAATGCATAATTGTTATGCTTTAAACATTCTATAAATAAAACCTGACCGATTAACCAAGTAACCAATCCGATCAGCATGACCTTCCTTGGTCCCCACATTTCGGTAAGTACACCAGAAAAGTAGGCTGCAATGGCTAATACGGCTCCATACACGGCAAAAATAGTGGAAGACTGTTGAACGGTTAATCCCTTTTCAATAAGATATGGTGACAACCATGCGTGTTCAAGACCGTCCCCTGCCATAAAAATTAAAGTGGCAACAAATCCCCAGAGCACCCTGTTAGGAAGACCGCCAATGGTACGTTCCTGACCTAAAACCGGTTTCATATTTAACACCTCTCACTGTATGATTTCATAGGGCAGTCAGGAGGATTCCCTCCCAACCCTTTTCGAAGAAAATTAAGCCCACCACATTTCCGTTACTTCCTCTTTAAACAACGTCCCCTTCAGCAACGTGATCGCTTTCATTAAGCCTTCATCGATGGACGCAAGCATATCCTCATGTTCAATAGAAAGAACGTAATCATACCCAACAGCACGAAGAGCGCTTACAATGTCCTTCCACATTTTTTCATCATGACCATAGCCGACAGAGCGGAATGTCCAGGAACGATCCAATACTTTGCTGTAATGCTTTGTATCGAGAACACCGTTCACCTTAATATTCGCTTGATCTAAATACGTATCTTTAGCATGGAAGTGGTAAATTGCTTTTTCCCGGCCTAACTTCTTGATCGCTTCAATGGGATCAATCCCTTGCCATACAAGATGACTTGGATCGAAATTAGCCCCGATGTTTGGCCCTGCATGGTCTCGTAGTTTTAGCAATGTTTCCGGGTTATAAACAACAAACCCCGGGTGCATTTCAAAAGCAATTTGTTGAATCCCATGCATTTCTGCGAATTTCGCTTCTTCTTTCCAATACGGAATCACCACTTCGTTCCACTGCCAGTCAAGGACTTCTGCATATTCAGGCGGCCAGGAGCAGGTCACCCAGTTCGGATGCTTAGCACTTAGATGGTCCCCCGGACAGCCAGAAAACCCATTAATGACCGGTACCTCCAACTGTTCCGCCAACCTGACCGTTTTTCTCCAAACATCATGGGCCTCTTTCGCGATCTTTACATTAGGATGAAGAGGGTTGCCATGGCAGCTTAGTCCACTGATGGTTAAACCCCTGCTTTCCACGGCCCGCTTGAACGACTTCATTTTTTCAGGGTTTTCTAATAAATCATCTGGGTTACAATGACTGTTCCCAGGGAAATTGCCTGTCCCTAACTCGACTGCCTCTACTCCCATTTCTGATAATTTATCAAGCATGGCCTCAAAAGGAAGATTTTGATAAAGAACCGTAAATACCCCTAATTTCATACCAATACCTCCTGGTTCGCCTGAACTTTTACCCATTTTTGCTGTTCATGACTTTCCAAAATTGCATCAGTAATCGCCATGGAAATATGTCCGTCCTCAAATGTGGCAAAATTGGCTTTATCCTCCAAAGGATTTTTGCCTTCACGAATAAACGTGTAAAAATTTAGCATCATATTTTTTAATGCATCCGGCCAGCCTTCATTGTGTCCGCCTGGATGATGAATGGCCGTTCTGGATTCTGGCGAAAACAGAGCTGGATCTGCAAGAAGGATTTCATTTGGCTTATCCCTATGCCCCATCCATAATTTTTCGGGTTCTTCTTGATTCCAGTAAGCAGAGCTCTTGCTGCCGTTAATTTCAAAACTTAAGCGGTTTTTACGTCCAGCACTTACTTGAGAAACGGTAAATACGCCTCGTGAGCCATCTTCAAATCGAACAAGTACGGATGCATAGTCCTCTGTATTGATTGGAACATCTTCATATTCTGTTTCTTGTCCGCTTTGTCCCCCAAAAGTAGCAACGTTTGACGTTGGTTTCTTTCTCATCGGGATTACAGTGGCTAAATCAGCAAATACTTCCACAATCTTTTTACCTGTTACAAATTGAACGGTATCGCACCAGTGAGAACCGATATCTGCTACAGCTCGTGATTTACCGCCGACTTCCGGTGCTAAACGCCAGTTATAATCTGTTTCATATAGTAACCAATCCTGCAAGTAGCTGCCGTGTACCAGATTCACTTTCCCAAAGTCGCCATTGGTGATTTTCACCTTTAGGTTTTGCACACTAGCATGCTGTCTGTAGTTGAAGTTCACACCATGAACGACACCTTGTTTTTTTGCTAACGCCAACAATTCAGCCGATTCTTTGCTGTTCATTGCCAATGGTTTTTCAGATACCACATGCTTGCCTGCTAAAATGATCTCTTTATTGATCGCAAAATGCAGATGGTTTGGCGTGCAATTGTGAATCACCTGAATTTCCGGATCACTCAGCATATCCCGGTAGTTGCCGAATGCTTTCGGAATGCCAAGCTCAGCTGCTTTCTTTTCAGCAGTTTCTTGACTTGTTTCTGCTACTCCAGCTATTTCGACAAATCCTAGTCTTCTGATTGCTTCAATATGTGTGGGACCAATAAATCCTGTCCCGATAATACCAACTTTTATTTTTTCCATGTCAGTTCATCCTCCAAACTGTAATCGATTACATACATGACGATAAAAATAGGGAAATCTGTTAGAATAAAAAGCTATTAAATCATGTAGTCTCACCAATCTTTAAAAATTTAAAAATGTAATGGATTACATTTTTGTTGAAAAAAATTCCTATTTTTTTCGTTATTCTAATCATTTTTATAGAATTATTATTCATTCTGTTCGAAAACGTTTACTCTTTTTTCGACAACTTCATTGTAATCGATTACAGAAGAGATTTCAATTATTTTTTTCACTTTCCTATTATTTTTTAAGCAAACCCATAAAACCTAGTTCCGAAAAGGTTTAAAACGGTTCCCACCATGAACAAGCATGCGTAATCCCTATCTAAGAATTCCTCCTGCCTTGTTCTTACAAAATTTTATCAAAAAAATAAAGAACTACCCATTTATGGTAAGTTCTTTGCAAGAGTCACGGACAATCAGCTTATCCGGCAGAATAAATTGACTTTTTTCTAGTTCTTCCCCGTTAATGATTTTAAGCAATAACTGCATTGCTTTTTGGCCCATATCGAACGTTGGCTGAGCAACGGTTGTAAGGGCAGGTTCGAAAATAGATGCAAATTTAATATCATCGAAGCCAATAACAGAAAAATCTTCGGGAACTTTAAAACCTTTTGATTTAATGGCTTTAACTGCTCCCATTGCCATTTCATCATTTCCGGCAAAAATGGCTGTAGGAAAGTCCTCCAATGCCAAAAATTTCATCATTAGATTAAATCCGCTTTCAAAGGAGAATTCTCCTTCCTGTACCAAACTTGGATCAACGGAAAGTCCATGCTGTGCCATCGCTTGATGAAATCCCTTGCATCGGTCCCGGCCGACAACAACGTTTAGGGGACCAGATATATGTCCAATCCTCTTATGGTTTAAGCTAATTAAATATTCGGTAGCCTTTCTTGCACTGCTGACATTATCAATGGAAACCGTAGGCAGCCGGGAGCCTTCATAGTATTCACACGCCAATACTACAGGGTAATCCTGTGAGATTTCTTCTAACATCTTTTGATTGGACCTTGCTGTTAATAAAATCAAACCATCTGCTTTTTTCTGGCCTAAAATAGTCAAATAACTGGCTTCGCTTTCCGCATTGTTTCTCGCATCTCCAAGAAGCACCTGATATCCGATTTGGATGGCAACCGATTCGATCCCCCGCAGCACCTCGGAAAAAAAAGTATTGGTTATGTCAGGAACAACAACTAGAATCGTTTTTGTTTCTGACCTTCTCAATTGTCTTGCCAGCACATTTGGCTGGTAATTTAGTTTCTTTACAGCCTCCATGACCTTTTCAGCTGTTTCTTTTTTTACAGTTCCAGAATTACTTATCACTCGGGATACTGTGGCTGTTGAAACATTTGCCAGTTTTGCAACATCCGCAATTCTAACCATGAATTTCTTTCCCTTTCAGTGTTTCTTTTACAATATTGTAATCGATTACACCGAAAAATACAATGTTTTAACATTTAAACAAAAAATAATACCTTTATTACAGCATAAGATTGAAACACTGGGTAGCTTTTTTTGATAGGCTTCTTTTTGATTAAAATGAACTATCTCAGAAAAAAAAGAGACTCTGGAAAATGAGCCCCTTTTAATTACAGTTGATTATTATTTTGCCGCATTTTGAATCGATTGGAGAGTGCCTGGCACCTCTATAATTGCAATTTATTTACTGTTCTCTTTAAACCAATTCATAACCTTCTCTACTTCTTCACGATGTTTCTCTAGTTCTCCTTTACTAATTAATCCCGTTTTTAAATTTCTAGTAAAAAAAGATCTTACTAAACCTAGTATTTCATCCATTGTTAACACTCCACCGATAAAATCATGATCTGCACCCTTAATTTCTAAATATGCCGAGTTTGAAAGTTTGCTATGTAAGAGTTGACTTTGTTGAACAGGGCAAATTTCATCATGATCTCCTTGAATAATTAAAAAAGGTGGAGTGTTATCATTAATATAATTTATTGGGTTTGCTTTATTTGCCTGTATTGTTTTAGTTTGTACACTTCCTCCAAGAAACTTCGATTCTGGTGACTTCGGGTTATTATGCCAATCACCCATTAACAAAAGATCTACTGGTCCAGCTAGTGTTACAACAGCATCGACTGTATCTGAAACCCGATGATCCTCAGTTATAAAATCTGGATGATTTGCACTTAAAGCTGCTAAAGTTGCTAGATGGCCTCCAGAAGAATGTCCCCATATCCCTATTTTATTTTCATCAATATTATAGTTTGAGGCGTTCATTTTTACCCAACGAATCGCTTGTTTCACATCAAGTAACGGTGCCGGGAAAATAGCCTCACCACTCAATCTAAAATTTATATTAATGCAAACAAAACCATGTTCAGCTAAAGATGCATTCCACTCTCCACCTACTTTACGTTTATCACCAGACATCCATCCCCCACCATGTACATAGATAATTGCAGGAAATTTTTCTGTATCAGAGATAGGCTTAATTATATCCAGTTTCAATTCTCTCTCTGCTGTTTCTCCATAAACAAGATCAATCAGTTCCTCAGTTTGGTATCTTTCCATAATATCCCTCCTCATTTATAGTTCAATGATAATTGAACTATAAATACTAATCAATATATGTTAAACTATTTTCAAGCATATTTTTATGGAGGAAACAATGAAAATAAAAATTCTAGATTCTATTAGTTATGAGGTTTTACTTAGTCTTTCTCTTTACAAAAGACAAACACATCTTAAATACTTGTCTATTTCAAAGGACTGGTATGAAAGCACTCGGAAAAAAATTTCGAATGAATTACATACGCAAATCGAGGAACTTGTAGATTTACACTTTGAAGATCTATCCGTACATCTGATTGAGTTCTGTCCATATAAGTCCTTCGAAGGCTATACCTCTTGGCTATCTAGGCTTTCACTGGGGGAAATATATGAGATGTTATCTCTATTTTTAAACGATAAAAGGTTGATGCCTGCTGATTTAGAAAACCGGAGGGACACACACATACTGTTATTAAAGAAATGGTACGAAGAATATTTCAAAGAGATCGAAGAAGAAGTTAGCTCTGCATTAAAAGAAAATATTATGAACATTAATCAAGAGGAACTAAATGTTAATGGTTTTAATCAAATTGAAAAGATTACTAAAGGATTTTCAATTGAAAATCTAGAACCCACTGAAGTTGTTTTAGCTCCAACATGGCATTTTCGACCATTATCATTAATCGATATTTTCAATCATAAAATAATACTGACCTATCCATGTTTGCTCAGTAATAATGACGAGGCCCTTTTGATTACAAAAGCCCTTGCTGAAGAGAAGAGATTAAAAATACTAAGTTCCATGAAAACTGAACCTAAAACCTTTACTGATCTTGTAAAATTGATGGGTATGTCCAAAGGGAACATTCATCACCATTTATTGAATCTTCGGTCAGCAGGATTATTGAAAATAATTCCTTCTCGAGAAGATTACTTCCTTTATCAATTTAGACATAGCAGAATGAATGATCTTTCTAGTCTATTATTAAATTTCGATTAAGTTACATTAGGATGAAAAGGCCAAACAGATAAAAAATCTCTGTTTGGCCTTTTTTTAGCTCTGTGCTAGTCTTTAATGTTGATTTATTACAATAAAATTAGGCTGCCATAAAATGACAGCCTAATTATTTTTATTCAATTAAAGCTACCCGTTTGTTTAAGAAGCACTATGCTTTCTCATTTTCGAAAAGCTAAATAATGCTATTGTTAAACAAATCATACTCAATGCCCAAACAACTCCAGAAACACCTAATTGTAGTGAAATCTCTTCTGAAGCCATCGGATGTTTATAGTCAAATGTAATAGACTTTAATGCAAAATACATTGCAACAGAAACTAAAAGCAAATGAAGTAATATCCAGATGTATCCCAAATTATTATTTTTATTTATCATCCAAAGGAACACAACAACTAACATTACAATTCCCATAACAATTGAAAAACCGCCAATTAATAAAACCATTACTTCCTGTTCTAATGGCATAAGATTACACCTCCAAATAGATTTATTTCTATATTACAATCCTCCCATACTTCAATAAAAAAGAGCGACTTTCTACATAAGTCGCACCCATTAATTCAAAAAGCTACTTACCTTGTTTCTTGTAAATACTCTTTATATGCTTTTTGAACTTTATCCTCCTTGAGTAATTTATTTGATATCTTTTTATGAATGTCGTTTAGTAAGAACAATCCTCTAAAAATACAACCCACTACAATTCCAAAAGCAATTATACCACCAACAAGTGGTCCCATCATCAATAAAATGCATCCTAAAATAGCACCTAAAATTATTGATAAAAGTAAATACATATCACCACTTCTAATACTTCTCGGCATTAGATGTTTGCTCAGTGAATCACCATTTAATCCTATTTTACTTCGCAAATGACTTTCAATTGTCTTCGTTGATAGATATAAACCACTAACCAAACAATAAATAGTATACTAGAAAATAATAAAAAATGATGGAGTAAAAAGTTCTGATAAATTCACACCTGCCATTTTTATTCTGTTGCAACGTTAAAGAACTGTATTTAATGTTTTTGGCACTAAAAAGATCAGATATTTACGTAAGCAAAGACCTTTCGATATTTTTCTCTAATACCCCATCCATCGAAACATCCCTTTCCGCCTCTAATGCGGTCACTCTAACTGCACAAGCTTTAAACTCTGGCATTTTTGACTGTGGGTCGAGTTCTGGCAACGTTAATTGGTTTATGCTCTGTTTTCCTCCCCAATGGAAGGGAACAAAGACACAATCTTCACGAATGCCTGGTGAAAATTTGGCTTTAAGAATCATCTCTCCTCTCCGGGAGCAAATGCGTGCTTTCTCTTTATCTACTAAACCGAGTTTCTTTGCGGTCGTAGGGTGAATCTCTAAAAATGGTTCGGATGTTTTGTTTAATTCCGAGGTAATTCTAGTCTGTACTCCCGTTTGATAATGATGGAGAATCCGTCCAGTGGTCAACGTAAGCGGGAATTCTTCATCTGTTCTCTCTTTCGGGAATTGGTTCGCAATCGGGGTCACACGGGCTTTGCCATTTTCATGATGGAATTGGCCACCCACAAACATTCGCGGTGTTCCAGGATGGGACTCACTCGGACATGGCCAGAATACCCCTTTCTCCTCCTCAATCCGGTTATAGGTAATCCCAGCATAATCAGCAATACCCCCTTTTGTTGCTTTTCGTAGTTCTTCAAAAATGTCTTCACTAGTTTGATAAGGGAAATACTTTCCCTTTCCAAGCAACTCAGAAATCTCGCATAAAATCTTCCAATCTAACCGAGCTTCTCCTGGAAGCTTTTTCGCTGCCTTGCGCAAGATCACTCTTCCTTCTAGGTTCGTCATCGTTCCTTCTTCTTCTAAGTAAGTGGAACCCGGGAGGATTAGGTCAGCGAGCTCCACTGTTTCGGACATTAATGTATCAATCACTACGAGAAAATCGAGCTTTCCCAGGGCAGATTTTACGAGATTCGTATTAGGGTTGGAAACCACTGGATTGGAACCAAGCACAATCATCCCATGGATTTCTTGTTCGAGCATCTTCTCAAACAGTTCATAAGCGGACACGCCTTTTCCAGGAATCTTATCCTCTTGAATCCCCCAGACCTTCGCCATATGATTTCGATGCTCCACATTCTCAATCAACCGGTATCCCGCTAATTGATCCGCTTTTTGTCCGTGCTCGCGTCCCCCTTGCCCATTGCCTTGCCCGGTAATCGTTCCATACCCACATCCTTGTTTCCCAATTTTCCCTGTCATCAACACCAAATTGATGAAATTACGGACGGTGTTCACACCCCCTGCATGCTGTTCAACCCCTCTTGCCGTAAACACCATCCCTGTGGAGGCCCTCCCATATAAACGCGCTGCCTCTATGATTTGATTTTTTGCCACTCCAGTGACCCTTTCCACCTCGTTCATATCAATGGAACGGGCAAAAGCAAGGAGTTCCGCCCCTCCTTCGACCGATTCCTGTACAAACGAATGATTGACATAATCCTCATCAACCATCACTTTGAGCATGCCATTTACGAGCGCCGAATCCAACCCTGGCTTAATCTTTAAGTGAAGGTCCGCAAATTTCGAAGTGAGCGTTTCTCGAGGATCAATCACAATGATTTTGCTACCATTTGCTTTCGCCCTGCGGAAATAGGGCATCATGGTTGGTTGGCATTCCGCCACATTCGTCCCAGCCAAGATGATGCATTCTGCGTCCTCGATTTCACTTAAAGGATTGGTCAATCCCCGGTCTACGCCAAAGGCTTGGTTGGATGCACTCGCAGCCGAAGACATACAGAAGCGTCCATTGTAATCAATATACTTCGTTTCTAATGCGACTCTTGAAAACTTTCCTAGCAAATAGGCCTTTTCATTCGTCAAAGCCCCACTCCCATATACGCTCAAAGCATTCTTACCATATTTCTTTTGGACTGAAGCGATTTTTTGATATAGCCAGTGATATGCCTGTTCCCAAGAGACTGGTACAAATGAATGCTCAACTTTTAACAATGGGGTTCGTAAACGACCTGAACCTATCGCATGTTTATAAGAAAAGATTCCTTTGGGACAAAGCCTGCCTTCTGATACCGGATCGCTCTTGAGCGGCGTGACTTTTAAACGAGATTTCTGTGTAGACCGATCTTCATGGAGATTCATTTTACATTGCATGCTACAAAATGGGCATTGTGTCTCATAGAGAGATTCCCGATTTTGCTGATATTCCCGTTCTCGAAACCCTTGTAAAAAGTCAGACATTGTTCCCTCTCCTTTAAATTCGTAATCATATGTTCTCTTATCCATCACTAGATACACAGGATGATGCTTTCCTTTTATTCACAGACAGTTCCTCAATGTAGGGGATGCCATCAATTGACTTCCATAACATCTATCTTCATTCATGAGTCCAGCCATAAAAGACCATTCTTTAAGATAGACTAGATGCATTCTGTTTCCTACTAGTAGTAAAAATGGTTCGAATCCTAGAACTGTTATAAGCTAAGCAGACAAGAGCGAACAGAGATAATAAGATAAAGCCGAGTGTGTATTCACCGAGATAATCTTTAAAAATCCCTAATAGGATTGGAGGAAAAAAACCGCCTAAGCCACCGGCAGCACCAACGACCCCTGTAACGGCTCCCATATTCCCTTGGGAAACTTCCGCCACTCGTTTAAATACAGCCCCGTTTCCCGTTCCCAGCATGATTGCCATCAACAGGCATTCCACCATGAACAGGAGAAGATTTCCTTGCCAGAAGGCAATCAAAACGGAAGTAAGCAAAATAGAAAAAAACACAATATTTAATACTTTGACCGCCCCAAACTTATCAGAAAGGTATCCCCCTACAGGTCGAATAAACGTGGCACCAATGACAAAAATCCCTGTCAAAATCCCCGCTTGGACTGCATTTAAATGATGAAGATCTTGGAAAAGGGTCGGTAAATAAAGGCTAAAGGTGACAAATCCTCCAAAAGTTAAAAAATAATATCCGGATAAGACCCAAGTTTCTTTGTTCTTCATGATATCCAACGAGTGTCTGAGCTTCTTTCGATCCTTGGTTCTCTGAAGCTCCGTCGTTCCAAACCAAAAAATGATGGATATGATGAGGATGGCTAAAGCGAAAATCCGGAACATCCAAGGTAGCCCCCATAAGTTCACGATCTGTGGGGCAAGGAAACTGGCTAGGGCCGTCCCCAAATTCCCCATCCCAGCAATCCCGAGGATTAGTCCTTGTTTTTCAGAAGGATAACACCCTGAAACGTAAGCAATCGAGACGGCAAACGTCGTCCCTGCCATTCCAATGAAAAACGCACACAATAAGAGACCTACATAAGAAGTAGTGAAACTGGCCCCGATTAAAGGGAGAGTTAAAAAAAGCATGGTTAAAACATAAACCCTTCTTCCTCCCAAACGATCAGCAAGAATTCCAATCGGAATCCGCATGACGGAACCTAACAGAACGGGGACAGCGATTAAGATGCTTTTTTGCAATCCAGTTAACCCATACATTTCTTGAATCTTTCCAGCCACCGGTGAGAGAATCGACCATACAGAAAAAGCAATGATCATCGAAAGCGTGGAAAGGATTAATATCGATTTTTGATCCTTCTTATTCACATTCAAACCTCCTCCAAAGATTTTGTGACTAGTTGTGCTTCACCGTTAATAAGCTCAATCTATAACAAAGCCGCTCTACTGTCTTTGGAGTTGTCACGTTTTATGACATGGAAATTTTAAGGGACAGAGACTTGTCCCCTTTTGTCTCATAAAAAATCAGGGGGAATCCTCATGATTCCCTCCTTTACTAATAAATTCTTTTACAGAAACTAAAACTAAATAACCTGAACAGTCGCAGCTCACTTTTCTGAGCTGCGATGATTATATCTGTTCACCGAGAAGACATCCTCATCAGATACAACAAAATAGCTGCGCCTTAACACTCCCCTCCTATTGTCAAATTAAAGCCCGTTTTGTTGTGACAAATCAATAGGAGCTAAATAACCGATATCCCCTGTGCGAGTATATGATTCTATGAATTTAGTAACTTCATTGCTCATTTCCTTATAACGAGTCCAATGAAGATAATGATGCCCCTGTAAAGGAACAATTTTACTAGCAGGGGAGTTAGTTAACTGGGTTTCATAAAAAGTCACATTGTTTTTACCTCCCTCGTTAAGCTTCTGTTCTTTCGTAGTGAAGAATAAAACAGGCAAATGAGTAGGGAAATTCATATCAACTGTTTTGTCAATATTCCTTTTTATTTCATTGGCTTCTTTAACAACGTTTTTGTTATACCCGTTCCAAGCTGAAATCGCTTTAGTCATGGTTAAATTTTCTTCAGAATAGGTCCCCTCATCAGCAATAGGTAAAAAACCTTCAGGACCTATATATAATGCCAATCTTGCCATTCCAGTTGGTGCCACATACCGCAAATATTTAGGCATAGTAGGTGAAGTTTCACCAAAATACTCAAATGCCTGTGGGAGCGTAGGGTCGATCCCGATGATGGCTTTAACTTCTTCAGGATAGGTATGGGCAAAATACATACTATAGATTCCAGAAATAGAATGAGGCATCAATATGTATGGGCCTCCTATATTAGATTTTTTAAGAGCCATCCTTATTTCCTCTACTATGTTTTCTACTGTTCGTTCCTTGTTGGTTCGATCGCTCCATCCGTACCCAAACGGCTCTACCACTACTACCTTATTTTTCTTTGCCATTTCATTTATCAAAGGTTCAAAATCGAGTGCTGGTGCTGAAGTTCCAAGACCACTTAATAAAACGATGGTATGATCGCCCTCACCTTTTGTATAAATGTGCATATTCTTACCATCAACCTCAACCATTTCCCCTATTGCCGGGTATTTTTTTTGTTCATAGGCAGTCAGAAAGTGACTGAAAATGAACAAAATCACAAGTGCTCCTACTATTGCTAATAAACTATTTCTTGTAACAATCCAAAATCTAAATTTCTTTTTCGATTTCAATATGATCCCCTTCTTCCTATGGCCTTCTTTCTTTTCCAACTCCATCTTATCGTGCGAACGAATTCCGAGTAATGGACCCGAGAAATAGTTTGAGCTAGGTCTTGAGGCTTACTAAATCTCTCCTTTCCAGTCACAACGAGAAAAAAGACCGCCATAGCCATAGCGATCCTTTCTTTTACGTATGCATTCTCAACTATTTTTTCTAATAGCCTCTAATGTTTGGAATCATTCCATAATATCTTGCTGCTGCATTTCCTGCCTCACGATTGAAACAGCAAGTTTTTCCTTTGCAACGTCTAGACCTATGTATTTTATATTTAGCTCTTTCGTAATATAGCTCTGATTTGGTTTTCTTTTTAATGATGTTAACAGTCTAACCAAATTAACCTACGGGTTTACGAGTAAGGAGCTCGTTTCATTCATGATAACTTGTCCCCATGGGAAAGGGTGTGCCTGTCCCTTTGTCCCGTGATTGAAGTAAGGAAAGTTATAGAAATTAGTATTTTGAACCACAAAGGTTCATTTAGAAACACTTTAATCATAAGTTTTATCCGTTGCATGAGGGTACAACTCCCTTCAATTATTATATATTTAAGCATATGTCGATATTTTAAAAGTAACTCCTTTCAACTCCAAATGTAGTTGGCAATCCTCCCTCCCTTTTCTATATGGTTACTTATCTATTACCAGTCATTTAATATTACTTATTCACTAACCTGATCCATTAGTAAAAAGCGACTGCTCGTATTGAACAATCGCACCCTTTAGTTGAATAGGAAAAGAACTGTCTTTAACAACTCTGTTCATAAAAAATAAATAAAACTTATTTTTGTTCATCTAGTTCAATAAAATAATGGTCCTTACGATAAGAAATTGCCTCCATTGTTGCGATTAAATTTTGCTCGTGAAAAACCTCAATTCTATAAAATCCAGTACGAAAGTTTCGTCTTACTTCGGTTGCACATGCTACTATCTTGTCCCCTGGTTTAGCTGATTCCATAAATTGAATAGTTGTCGAAAGTCCCATTGATGTTTTTCCAAATGCATTACAGGCTACCGAAAATGCATGATCTGCTAATGCATAAATAATTGCCCCATGAACCGTCCCATATGCATTAACCATATGGTCCTGTACTTCTAAATATGCTTCTGCAAAACCAGCCTTAAATTTCGTTAATTGAATGCCGAGTGATTGAGCATATGGGTCATTTTTTACTTTTTCATAAATTTCATCGTAATGTTTTATGTGAATTTGTTGTTCATCAATTTTCTTCTTCATTTTACCTCTCCCTTAACTTATATGATTTAGTATCTATATATAACAAATTTATAAGAAAACAACTTGCACCAATATCATGTAGACAATCGTTCCTCCTGCTATTGAGATAAGCATATTTTTCCTCCAATAATGAAGAAATGCAACTACCACCACTCCTAAAAATTCAGGGATACCACGACTTGCGGATAATAAGCTCACATCCTTAAAACAATAAATAACTAAAAGACCTATTACCGCCGATGGTAAGACTTTTCCGAGATACTGAACATATTTCGGTGTGGGTTTACCCGATGGGAAAACGATAAATGGAAGAAATCTTGTAAGCATTGTACCTAAAACCACCATAGCAATTGTAATAATCTGCTGCGTTAAACTCATTGTCATGTTGCGCTCACCTCAACCTTTTCCAATTGTTTTCTAAGTAAGATGAGTACCCCTAAGATTGCAATCATAGCTGGAATAATAAAATGGGTTCCACCAAAAATTAGAAGACTTATAGTTGAAAGTCCAAGACCTAAAACAGCACTGTGGTGCTTTTTCTCTTTCATCCATTGTTCAATAAAAATGACGACAAAAAGTGATGTCATAACAAACTCAAGTCCTTCAGTATTAAATTTAACGTAAGACCCAAAAATACCTCCCATTGCTGAACCTATAACCCAATAGAAGTGATTTAACAAAGTTACAAAGAACATAAACCAGCCCTTGTCAACGAAATTTGGAATATTAACGGTACTATTAATCGCAAAAGATTCATCACAAAGCCCATAGATCATGTAGAGTTTTTTCTTTCCAATACCCCTGTATTTATCCAGCATAGAAATGCCGTAAAACAAATGTCGTGCATTTACCATCAATGTTAGGACAAGGGCGTTAATTGGACCGAAAGTAATAAGCAATAAAGTTGCTGCCACAAACTCCATTGACCCTGCAAATATGAATAAACTCATCAAAATCGGGTAAATTGCACTAAATCCCAATGAATTCATAAAAATTCCATATGCAATTCCCAAAAAGACAAATCCTGCAAGAATCGGGACCGTGTATGGAAAAGCAGCACGAAATGCTACCCATATTTGATTTCTTTTATTCATATGATTGTAAATCCTAAGAGGATTTGTATGGAAAGATTCTTTGGTGTCATTCATCTCCTTAACCTCCTAAACTTCGTCAATTGGTACACTGACAGTTCTTTTTTCTGTACTCATAACCATGCTAGTGTCAACTCCGCTGACTGCTGGATTCTGCATTAACGAATCAATGATAAAATTCCGATAACTCTCCATGTCCTTTGCTACAATCTTAAGCATATAGTCATGGCTTCCTGTAAGTGTGTAACACTCTTGAACTTGCGGATATTTGTTTATATCCTCTAAAAATGAATGAATTGTTTCCCTATTAAGAGGTGATAAGTTTATGAGAGCTATTGCTGTGACTTCAATTCCTAATTTTTTCTCATCGACAATGGTAGTAAACTTTTTAATAATGCCTGTTTCTACAAGGTTTTTTGTTCTTGTAAGGCAAGCCGATGGTGAAAGCCCAATTTTCTTTGATAAATTTAGATTTGATATCGATGCATCTTCCTGCAATTCTCTTAATATTGCCTTATCATTATCATCGAGAGTCATTTTTAAGACCTCCATTTAAAATTTAATTTCGCCTAATTGATATTATAGTGAATTTTTATTTGAGAAACAATATTATAATTAAATTAAATTCATGAAATCGCATATATAAGAAATAAAATTCACTTTTATTCATGGATGTTCACAAGCAAAAAACCCCACCAATGTTGGTGGGGTTTCAACCTGTCTGATATTAAACTATCCTGCCCGTTTGTTCAATAACTTCAACAAAAAAAGGCATTAATCCATCTTGGATCAACGCCCCCGATAGTTTAATAGCAATAGGTAAGAACTTGATGTAATCGCCTTCTTTTCCCCTGCTCCACACCCAACGTGCGATTTTCACCGCATTAGGCGTTCCATCTTATTCTTTTAGACTAAAGCAATTAAA
>Ga0182742_1002874_pt1 | contig 18065 bp, 23 predicted proteins | sample eDN5th37CBELigMG_FD_128880 | JGI IMG/M metagenome (GOLD analysis project Ga0182742, IMG submission 128880) | Enriched Miracle-Growth compost microbial communities from Emeryville, California, USA - eDNA 5th pass 37_C BE-Lig MG (version 2)... ...
GGGCTGTACTAGACTTTCACTAGTTTCCCTTTTACCTCACAAATGTGAGCACTTATTTAAATTTAATTATTAAATTTTTTATAAATATACCATATAAACTCGATTAACATACTATTTTTTTTGAAAATTTAATAAAAACCTCCACTAGAATATTCCACTTAATGGAATGGCTATTAGATATACTTAATCAGCTGGTCTTGTTTAGTAAAATACTTTGTGTTCTTATAAATAATTGTCAATATAGGCAAAAATATAATTACCTTTTGGTTTGAGAATGGAATAAATATATCAATAACAACTAAACACATATTGAAATATAGTATATTTTATTGCAGCTCTTAGGACATCTTTTATTCATGCCGAAAGATAATAGAATACTGCTGAGTATCTTGTTTTCTTTCATAAAAAAAAGAAGCCTTTACCTTTCCCATTCAAATCTTATGTATCCTTCAATGAGCTTATGTTCTTTGTATAATATTTTTTTCTCCGTTCATAAGCAAAGATACACATTAGCAAGGTTAGACAGGAACAAAACGGATACATCGATGAATAAGAAAAAACATCAGCTATTGGTCCCATAATACCCCCTCCAAGTGTTAGAAAACGGGTTACGAAAAATTCTCTATAAGGATGAGTTATCTCTCTATTTTCAACCAATAATAGATCTACAGTCTAATAAGGTCATTACGATTGAAGGGTTGCTTCGTTGGAATCACCCCGTAATGGGATGGATTCCACCTGCAAAGTTCATTCCTATCGCAGAAGAGAATGGATTGATTATCCCAATTGGTACATGGGTTATAGAACAAGCCTGTAGACAATTGCAGATGTTAGCGTCAAACGGATATGACTACATCAACGTAGCCGTGAATCTTTCCATCCGTCAGTTTTACCAACCCAATTTTGTGTCAATGGTGGCGAACATCATAAGTTACAAGCGGATAAACCCTGAAAGATTACATTTCGAAATCACAGAGAGTATGACAGCAGACGTTCAACTTACAACTGCGATACTCAAGGATTTAAAGTCTCTCGGTGTCTATATATCCATCGATGACTTTGGAACAGGTTACAGTTCCCTCAGTTATTTAAGGTCTTTTCCGATTAATACTTTAAAAATCGACGTTCTTTCATAAAAGATATTTCACAAAATAAAGAGGACCAGGATATCGCAACCATGATTATTTTTATGGCACATAAATTAGGGTTAAAGGTCATTGGAGAAGGTGTAGAAACATCTGAACAAGCAAAATTCCTAACTGAAAACGGATGTGACATGCTTCAAGGTTACTATTTTAGCCATCCTCTTAGCGAGGACGAGCTTCTCTGTTATTTACGTAAAAAACCGATTTTAAATAACTAGTAAAACTAATATTCATTCAAACCCCACAAAATGATTGGGTTCATGAATATCACTTTTACTGTGAGTTAGGATAACTCTGTTTTAGAAAAATATATGTATTTCAATATAGCTAGCAAAACCACGAAAAAATGGGACAGTGAACCTGTCCCCACATGATCCTAAATCTGGGTTCCAGGCGGATGGTAAAAAGGTGGTACTTTAATCCAACCGCGCTTACGCATCAAATGTTTTAATCTAGTAGCAAATGCAAATTTTTCAGCTTGAAATTGAATAAACATTAAACCCACATCTGTACGAATGGATTCGGATGCAGCACCAGCAGCTTGCATAATTAAACTAACAATCTTTAAGGATAACTCATTTGCAAGTACATCATCCGTTAATTTAACACCAAGAGGAATATCATTAGAATCTGATTTTGGCATATCTTCAGGAGCAGTAGGTAACGGAATCCCTTCCTTAATCAAGAAATCATGGAGTCTTTGTCTTTGACTGTTCCCTAATTTCATATCTTCTTCAAGAACCGCTTTAAGTTCCTCATCAGAAGTCGTATTGATCCCCGCTTGAACAGATACTTTGGCTAATTCAAGGCCTGATAAATATATCCAGCACGCCATCACTTCTCCCACATGAAGAGGTTGGTCTTTGTCTTGGTCAGATTGTGATTTCATTGCATCCATAATAGTTTCTATAATATTTAACATGTCAATCCCTCCTGAACTCATTACATATTCCATAATTTCTGTCATTTAACTAGTTATTATTCAGCGGGACCTCATGTAATTTATTATAGAGCGGGACAAAGTATTCATGATTATCCCTCACTTATACGATCCAATGCGTCTTGTATTTCTTTTTCAAAGGGGATATTTTCTGAATCAAAATCCTGTTCATGCACATAAAAGATTAAGATATTTCTCTTTTCAAATATACTAGAAGAAACCAATTCCATGGTTTCAGTTTTCTTAGCAAATTCCCTAATCCCTTTCTCGATGTCCTTTTCATTTTCGAATTCATAAATAAAAAAGGGTTTCTCACTTAACAGATAACTGCCTGGTGTTACATTTCTTAAATCGGTTCCGAAGCTGTTCCCATGTGGAATATCTGCTTCAACTAATTGAATACCATTCTCTTGTAGTGTCTTTACAACGTCTTCTTCCGAAATATGAGAACTATCACTGACCGATTGACAGGAAACCAATAACAAGAGAAAGTATAAACTTAGAATCTTTCTCAGTTCACTCACCTCACCTCATGATTTCTCACTTCTTCCATTTTGGCAAAAGATAAAATGGTCCTCAGGATTCAAACATGCAGAAGGTCTGCCAAGTATCCGCGTAGCCGCAATACACCGTTTATTCGTTGTAAGGCCGCCAACCGCCACTGTTCTGGAGATAAATGTGCAGTGAGGGTATATCTTTTCATTTGGAATATGCATTTGAAGTCACTCCTTACAAAGGATGAACGGATTTATACTATAATATAGAATAATGACTCAAGAGAGTTTCCAAGCTAGATCTTTACATACGGACTAACTGGGGAATGGTTTCAATTTTTAATAAAGTTACCTTAATGCATAATTATAAAAACAGCATCATACCAGGTGCATCCAATTCTCGGGTTTTAAAGCCTAGTTTCTGATAAAACTCTTGTTTCCCTTTTGCACAAAATAATTGAACCCATTTGATTCCTTCCTTTTCACATTTGCTTAGCAATGCTTTCATTAACTTTTTCCCGATTCCTTGTTTTTGGTAATCAGGATGAATCATGACATCACAAATAAGAGTTTGATATATTCCGTCAGATATTATCCGGCCAAATCCTATTAAATTTTTATCATGATAAATAGAAACGGAGTACCAACTGTTGCAAATAGCCGTATATAGTTGGTCATATGTATATAAGCCTTTAGCATTCCATCCAGTTGTTTGATGCAAACTGATAAAATCCTCCTTTTTAGGACTTAAATCATCGAGTTTAATCTCCACAAATATCCATCCCCCATCCTGTAGTACATCTATAAATTATTTTTTCAACCCATAACCTTGATAAACTAACTCCCAGTTAAGAGATCCAGCCATTCTGTTTTCTATTTGTCCCAAAGACTTAAAGCCATATTGTACATAAAGAGAATGTGCATCTTTTGTATCGAGTTGGAAACTTGTTCCTTTTAATTTAATTAAATAATTTTTATCTGTAATCATTCTCTGACATGTATTTACCTCCTAAATCACATTTGTATATTTATACCATTAATCACATTATTATTCAACTATTCAAAAAAAAGAGGACCAAGAATTTCGGTTTGGTCCTCTACAAAAAATATAATAAAACTTTATTTACACATTTCGAAACTCATTTACAGTGAGAATAATAGGTAAATATCTTTCCCTAAGATGGAGCTAAAGCATAAAATACAAATCAATAATATTTTTAGGCTGATTTTGTTTGGTCTTTTTCTTCTGAAAACAATAGCCTTGCAGAGATTAATCGGTTTCGAACTATAACACCAATCCACGAAGCAAGGCAAGCTTTGATTAACCCAACAAGGATAAATGGAGTAAATCCACCTGCAAATGCAGCTGACCAAGAAAGATCGGCAGCAATCTTTAGCCAAGCTGTGCCAAATGTCAAAGTAACGAGCATACCAATACTATTAGCAATCACAGCATTCTTGAAGTTGAAGCCTCTTTTTTCCATAAACCATCCGATTATGAAGGCAGTTGGAAGGAAACCAACTAAATAACCTCCAGTAGGTCCAATAAGCTTTGAAACTCCCCCTGAAAATTCAGCGAATACGGGTACTCCTGCAGAACCAATAATTAGATATAAAATGACCGATAAGGTTCCATAACGTGAACCCAGGATGGTTGCTGCTAAGCCAATGGCAAGGGTTTGTCCTGTAATTGGAACGAGCGGAAGTGGAATGGTTATTTGAGCCAATACTCCAATGATTGCGGCAAAAAGCGCTGTCACAATCATCATTCTTAATTTCAATTGTTGATTTTTCATTTGTTTCTCCCCTTTTAAATGTAAACTTATTCATTTTTTGGTTAACAATTAAACTTTATTAATATTTTGAAAATTTGTCAACAAAAAAAAAGAGGTGTCAGGTCACCTCCTAGGATTTATTTTACATACACCTCAATTATGACTTTTTAAGCTAAACTTCCGTTTGACGTTTATCAAAAAGATATGTTACTCTTCATCCGTGACCGTTACGTTATGACATTCAATTAGAATGCGTAGCCATCTATCAGGTATTTTGCTTGAGTCATAAGCACAGACCGAAAGTATCTTCTTTTTATCAACTAAGCTTTCAGCAAGCTTTTCAAATTCTTCTATTTTATCATTAACTTCTTTTTCATCGTCCCATTCAACATGTGCCCATGTACGCACAAACTTTCCTGTTGTTAAAAATGGATCAATTATTTGAGAAAAATAATGGGTGATAGTTTGAGGATGAAAATCTCCATTATACCAGTAAAAGTCAAAATTATTGATAAAATGAACATTTGCAAGTTGTGCTTTACTTAATTGCTTTTTTATCTCTTTCTCTATATGAAGAATATTCCTCTCATTTTCAACCAACAGTACAAGTTCTTTATTTTTTATTCCTGAAATAATAAACGAAACCACTGTTTCAATGTATTTCTTAGTATTAAATATATAACAGATATGCCACCCTCTTTCTTTATTCCATTCTTTCACAACTGACATCAAAGAACCATTCATCTTATTGCTCCCCTTAATCCAATATTGCAAAAAAAAGCCAGCATAGGAATAGGGAGAATTCCCCAATCCTATACTGGCATTAAAATCTAGCTTATTAATCTAGACTCCGTTAACCTTCACATTTTTAGTATTTTTTTAAGATTGTTAGATTCGGGCTCTTAACCTTTATCCTACATAAATATATACTATTTACTTTACACTTTCAAACCAATTATCTATCTCTTCTATATTTTTTTAACATTTAGATATCTTTTTCTTTGATATCTCCAGTTTTCCAACTGGGGTCTTCACTATTTTTACTATAAATCCTAGTAGACTTATTACTAATTATTAATCAAAAGCATTTCCATTTTATTATTAACTACCTCTATTGTTTTAAAAAATGGCCCCTTCCAACAAAATGCCTCTCATTGTTCAAGTGTATTCGTTCCATTCCTTTTATACTTTTTGTAGGCTAACGGTGTCATGCCCATCGTGTTTCGGAATTTATCAATGAAGTAGCTGGTGCTGTTAAATCCTACCTGATAGGCAACATCGGTCACATTGGAATCGGATTGTTGCAATAAAATTAAGCTTTTTTGGATTCGGTAATCAGTGACATAATTTAAGGGTGTGTTCTTCAACATCCGTTTGAAATAGCGACAACATTCCGATCGGCTTAATTGGCCAGCTCGTGCAATATCCTCTAAGTGAATCTTCTCCGCATAATGCTGATGGATCCAATGGAGCATTTGCTTCATTCGTTGGCTTTTTACAATTTCCGATTGTTCGACCTCTAATGAAACACCATTCATGATAAGATTCTTCCAAATACACGTTAGATGTACACTGATGTCAATTTCATAGTAAGAAGGTTTTTCTTTTATCAACTGACTGATTTTCATCATCGAGTCTAGAATCATACTCGCCCACTGCTCGTTGGCAGATAGAATTATATAAGGGATATTCGTCGCCTGAATATAAGGGTATACGAAGGTGGAATACAGCTCATGTGAGAGAACAAAGCTTGGTAGAACATTCAAACAAAGATACACACAACCCGAATCATTCTTATCTTTTGCCATGTGAAGGCAGCCAGCGTTAATAAATAGTCCTTCCCCTTTTTGAACCGTAACCACTTCTTCATTGATTTGAAAAATGGCCTCTCCTTTTATCACCATAACAAACTGGAATTCTTCATGCCAATGAAGCGGGATATATCCATTAATATTTTGATTAATCGTTGTTTCGTAACAGGCAAAAGGTAACACCACGGTTCGATGTGCTGTTAATTCTTTTAAACTATGGTCAATCATAAAATTTTTTATTTGCATGGTTTCACCTCAATATTCTTATATTTTTCTATTCAATATAGATATTATTTCATGCTTTCACAAGGTAAGATAGTACATATTATAGCACTATTTTTATATTTAAAGGAGAAGCCAAATGAGTAGAAACAAAGGGATTTTTCTAGTGATAACAGGAGCGACGTTTTGGGGAATTGGAGGAACTGTTGCAAAAAAGCTTTTTGAACAATATGGAATCGATATCGATTGGCTGGTAACGACGCGATTGCTGATCGCTGGATTTTTACTTTTAACCATCCAATTCTTTGGAAAAGATCGTTCGCAAATCCTTGGAGTTTGGAAAACCAAGCATACGGCCATTCCCTTAGTCATCTTTGGGATACTTGGAATGCTTGCCGTTCAGTACACCTATATGGCTTCCATTCAACACGGAAATGCTGCAGTGGCCACTCTATTACAATATTTAGCACCTGTCATGATTATCGTTTACTTGATTTTACGCCAACAAGCCGTACTTACAACAAGAGATTTGATTACCGTTTCGCTAGCCCTAGTCGGGAGCTTTTTCTTATTAACAAACGGCTCCATCTCTCAATTATCTGTCCCTACCCCAGCCATCGTTTGGGGATTATTATCTGGAGTCGCCTTAGCCTTTTATACCTTATATGCCATTCCCTTACTCAAACAATACGACTCTCTTGTTATTGTTGGATGGGCGATGATCATCGGTGGTTTGGCCTTAAGCTTTATCCATCCACCTTGGCAAATTGATTTGAAGACTTTACCTTTCGAAGCCTATCTATACCTCATCTTTGTTATTATTTTTGGTACCATGATCGCCTTTTGGTTTTATATTGAAAGTTTGCAAAGTCTACTCCCTAAAGAATCTAGTTTACTAGGAAGTATCGAACCACTTGCGGCCGTATTAACCACCGTCTTTTGGTTAAAAGAACCCTTCGGAATGTTCCAATGGGTAGGCACCACTTGCATCCTTTTCATGATTGTATTTTTGGCCTTAAGTAAAGCCTCTACTTCAGAGGTAAGTTACTAAATAGCAAATGCCCCTTTCCAGTTCGCTGAAAGGGGCATTTTTTAAAAATATCGCAGTATTGATTTCATCTAGTAATTTCTTTTTTGTCAGTACATTAAATTAGTTATGTATGATTTTTCTGTCATCCGAATTAGGAGGTTGCTCCATCCAATTATTCATAATCATTAACTTACCAAAACTTCCATAAACAAGTAAATCATCAAGAATTGCTTTTTCACATAACATTGCAATATCTGCTCTCATACTGTAATCGCAGCAGTTCCGTAATAAGATATAGCTGCAGCAAATAAAGAGCCTGCATGAAACAACATAAGTTTATCAGAAAATGGTGCTACATTTGAATTTGTTAATTCTGAGTCAAATGTACGAGGTATATGCAGGTTTTCTTCTAGTAATAATTTTGAAAAAATGCCAAGGTGTTTATTAGCTGCATTAATACACTTTTCTAGAAACTTATTTACTTCTTTATCTTTACATACTTGTCTAAAGGCGATTAGACATCCCTTTGTAATCGAACTTTTTTCTAAATTAAAATATATATTACCACTTTCAAGAGAATTCATGGTTCTTTTATTACCAAATACATCCGTTACATAATCAAGAGTGCTGATAAAATGAATTTTATCTGGTGTTGAATACAATGGAGGTTTATCTAAAAGATTTTTATTAATAAGGACTGCTAATGTTTCGTTATATAAATCCATAGTGGTAATATTACATTGATAATAAAAATCTCTTATATTCTTACGAATGGAAAGAGTAAAAGCCAGGCTGTAAGACTGTGCTGCGTGCATAGACATAGTATGAATATAATGTAAGCAAAAAATATCAGTAAATAAAGGAGGAGCATCCAAATTAACATCTGCTTCATCAAATCCTTTAGGAACAGGAAAATCTTCTTGTTTAAATACTTCCTTCAGTTCTGTTAGATGCTTTTGAGCAAGTTTATGAGCAGTTTGGAAAACTTTTTTTATCTCAGAATCTTGAATGTTCTTATGCATGTACTTGATCACACAAATCCCCATTGTCTCACGTATGTAATGGGTCCACAAATTTGCTATTTCTGGAGAGGTTAATCTATCAGTATTTTGATTCATTTTTTTCATCCTATAATTTTTTATTTGTTTATTGTTTTCCATTTTTCAAACCATTATGTATTGACATGCTCTTTAACACAGCCAAAAAAACAAAAAAATCACAACCATGATTTGTTGTGAATTCTTTGGTTTATACTGTGCGAATATTAATCATTTATCTTCGGTATATGTGTGTTTGCTATTAGTAAGTTTCTGTAAATCTGTAATACCTATAACTATTAGACTGACAGGGTGGGTTAATTTAGCGGTTACTGCTGTTTCTCCAATTACGATGGTTCCAATTAAAGATACCAAAATGACCGCACTATTCGGAAGACGAAACGAAACATCTACCAACATTCTTATTAAGAAGATAAGGATGAACATTTCCCAAAAGGTTGGCACTAGTTCATCATTAGAAATGATTGCTTTTGAAATTTTGTTTGGCAAATCGTCTTTATGAAAATTGGCTATCGCAATATAAACGCCAGGCAAATACACTCCTAATACAAAGGCGATGAAACGCATGATTCGATTTGTAAACCTGCCCATTGATATGTGATAATCATCAGCTCCTTGCATAAAATCTATAAATAATGCAGGGGCTATGATAGCAAAAGGATATCCATCCACAATAACTACCACTCTCCCTTCAAATAAGGAAGATACTACCCCATCAATCCGTTCTGAATGTCTTACTCGAGCAAAAAAAGACTTTGGTTTTCCTTCTAACACATCCTCTAATACTCTTTCACTAAGAACATACTTTATGTTTAGACTTTTCAGCCTCTTTTTTACTTCTTTTAGGATTCCTTTATCAACCATACCTTCTAAATATAAAATAGAAACAGATGTGGGTGAAATGGAACCAATGTTTATTGTTTCTACACAAAAATCTGGAGTTTTTAATGAACTTCTGATCAAATTTATATTTGTTTTCATTTTTTCTGTTAATCCAATTTGTGGACCTCTTGAGGAACGTTCTCCAATTGATGCTTCGATACTTCTTTCGGGCCATTTAGGAGATGGTATTATTATTCCTTTTCGATACCCGTCAATCAGTAATATGGTACTTCCTTGTACAAGACTATCGGTCAATACTTTATACTCCGTAGTGGTTTTCACATCTGCCGATTCAATCATTCTTTCAATGACTTGATCAACTATTGATTCCCTAAAACTGACAGTCTTGAACGGTTCTAGTAAAGGCTTTATGACGTTCTCCTGAATCAGATCTACATCCATAATTCCGTCCAGATAAACGATATTTATATCAAAAGATCCTTTGGAGCCCACCTTTATCTTTCTAACAATAAGGTCAGATGTATCGTGAAAAGTGTTCTTTATATTCATCATATTTTCTTTTAAGCAGTTTTGAATTTCTATATTAGTCACCCTTCTCCCTCCCTTAAAAGTTAGTATTTGGAATGGTCAAATTACTATACTTTACAAGTAATCTGAACTGTCGGATATAAGGTGTTCTGATTAGAAGTGAAACAAAAAATTGCAATTGAAAAAGCAGTTGATGTGATAATCAACTGCTTTGTTTTTTTATTTCGGTTAATAGCTTCATGTTCATGATATGAGAATAAACATGAAGTAATCTGCTTTAAATTAATATGCTACATGAAATGTTAAATCTAGGAAGCTTGGTATAAAATGATCAACCCGTTAACACATCTTCCTGCGGATAACGGATTTTCGACTTTTCTTGACGCGCAAGAGAAAACGCAAAGGTTAAAGGACCTAACTTGCCTGCAAACATGACAATAATAATGACCAGCTTACCGATTACTGAGAGAGTTCCAGTGAGTCCCATGGATAAACCTACAGTCCCAAAGGCAGAAACGACTTCAAAAACAATAGGTAGGAAAGCTGCCTCTTCCGTAATGGTTAACACAAAGATCGCCAAGAAAATTAATGTTAGAGAGATCATTGTAATAGCTAATGATCGGAATATGATAGTTTCACTAACCGTTCTTCTAGCCACTACAATTTCTTTTTTACCTTTGAGGTACGTTACCACAGCTAACACGATGACAATGAAAGTCGTTAGTTTGATTCCTCCTCCCGTCGATGCACTCCCCGCACCTACAAACATTAGTAGTATCATAAAATGGATAGTTGGATCACTCAAACTTCCAATATCCAGACTGTTAAATCCAGCTGTTCTAGTTGTCACTGCTTGAAAATACGATGCCCACCATTTATCAACAAAAGATAAGGAGCCAAGCGTATTCGGATTTCCATATTCTAAAATGAATATTAAAAGCATGGCAACAATATTAATAGAAAAGGTACCGACAATCATTATTTTTGAATGTAAACTAAGTTTTCGAAAGGTATTTTTACTTTTTAAATCAGCTAAAACCGTAAATCCAAGACCTCCAATGATAAACAATAAAGTGATGACAATATTTATAATTGGGTCACCTACGTATCTACTAAGTCCATCCGACCATAACGCAAAGCCAGCATTATTGAACGCAGATATAGAATGAAAAAAGCTATAATAAATCCCCTTCGACCACCCCAGCTCTGGAACCCAGCGTAAGGACAACAACACCATGGCAATGAATTCAATAACTAATGAAAAGAAAAACAAGTTCCTGACTAATTGAACGACTCCGCCAAGTGAAGTTTGATTCATGGATTGTTGAACAAGGATTCGCTCCCTAAATCCAATCTTTTTCCCAAGAACCATAAAGATTAAAACCGCAAATGACATAATTCCCAATCCGCCTAATTGAATCAAGGAGACAATAACAATCTCGCCAAACAAGGTGTATGCTGTTTCTGTATCAACCACTGCCAGGCCAGTAACAGTCATGGCTGAAGTTGCCGTAAATAGTGCATCCCACCAACTGATCGATGTCGTGGTTGCCCATGGAAGTTTAAGAAAAATCGTTCCTATAATAATAAAGATAGTAAAAACTAAAATTAATAATTGAGAAGGATTCATGTTTATCATCTTGGTTTTCATTCTTATACACCTTTTTCTTCAAAGCAATTCAAGTCTGCATTATGACCAATCACAATCAACACATCACCCTTTTGGAGAATTTCTTCAGCCAGTGGTGCCACAATCACATTGTCATCGCGCTGCACAGCTATTTGTTTCATCTGTAACTTCCTTCCCTTTCTTCATTAAAAAAGACCATTCTAAAGAATAGAATGGCCTGTATGTATAAAAATACATCCACCCTCAATAACACCTACGAGGTTAGCTGACGGATTAGGAGTTGAGAGTCTCCTTCTACAAATTGTAGATTCACCCCAAAAGATTGGTTCCCCCGCTCAATAAAGATTCGGCTTTTTTATTTAGTTTTATCTTAGACAAATATATTACTTGCACAATATACTGTCAATAAAGAATCCATTACTTTTTTAGATTAGCCTTCATCAAAGAAGCAATCTGTTTCTCATCTGTATTTGAACAACGATCTAGTTGTTCAATAACTAGCTCTTGTCGCTGTGTAGAGTGGTTTTGACTTAACTTCGCTTTTCCTTCGATTTTATTGATTTTTATTTTGAAACCTTGAATTCCTTTGTTCATTCCAGTGAGAAACTCACCATCTACGTCCTGTAATCTGTATGAACTGTCAGGAGCCTCATATTTTAATACCATTTCATGTAAAGAATTCATTAACTCATGTTCATCCTCTAAAAGCTCGACTTCTCCATACACATGAACAGTCACGTAATTCCATGTTGGAACCGCCTTATTCGTCTCATACCATGATGGGGAGATATAACAATGAGGACCATGGAAAATAGCTAGAACGGTTTGATTTTGGATATCAGTCCACTGAGGATTGGGACGAGCAAAGTGTCCGTATAAGTAAGTATTCTCCTTGTTCAACATTAATGGTAAATGAGTGGCGAATGGCATTCCGTTATTTTGAGAAATAAGCGGCGCAAAACTATGCTCTTTCATTATATCGTAGGCTATTGTTTCATCTGTGATCTTAAAATAGTTTGGAATATACATATCATTCCCCTTTCCTAAAAAGTTAGATGAGTGTTTTCGTCATAATCAAGTCCCTTTGTTCCTCATCACCCATATAAAAAGAATGCTCTCCTGTTTGGACAAAACCCATTTTCTGATAAAAAGCAATCGCATTTTCATTTTTTTCCCATACACCTAACCAGATTTTCTTCATATCACGCGCAGCTGCTATTTCTATCGCTTTATTTAGCATATATTTACCAAGACCGTATTTTTGACATTCTCTTTTTATATAAATTCTCTCAATTTCAAGTGCTTCATCACCCATTTCTTCCGTCTGAGCATCCTTGTTATTCACCTTTAAATATCCAGCAAGTTCAAGATTTAAATAAACAAAAAAGAATTGCGAAGAAATATTAGCTAATTCTTTTTCTAGCTGGTTTAAGTGGAATGCCCTCTCCATATAGGCCTTCATATTTTCGGGTGAATTCTGCTGCTTAAATGTCTCATTAAAAGTGACATAACTAATTTCTTGAAGTTGACGTGAATCTTCAAGGGTACATGGTTTGATATTTATCATTAAATCTGTCGCTCCTTTATATCATCAATAATTTCTCTTGTTTCCCTTTTTTACAAATTCCCAGTCTTTTTCTACATTTTTTCTGACTCTTTGAAGATGATGGAACAAGGTTTCTACTTCTTTTTCGGAAAAGCCCTCTAACGCTACCTTATTGGAATAATCATTTTCTCTTTTGATATAAGGATAAACCTGTTTCCCTTTCTCTGTTGGAAAGAGTTTTTTAATTTTTTTGTTCTGCTGATCTTCTTTTTTTTGAATAAAACCATTCATTTCGAGTTTTTTTATCGCGCGAGCGGCTGTTGTTCGATCGACTTTTATCATTTCCGCTACCTTTTCTTGAATAATCCCAGGGTTTTCGCATATTCTCACCAAGTACAAATACTGTCCTTTTGTCAGGTCAAACTCTTTAAACTCTATATTGCTTATTGAATCTAATGCTCTTGCAATCATTCCCATTTCACGAAGAATTTCCTTCATACATACACCTCCTCATAACGTATTTTTATTGCAAATACAATAAAAATAGTATATGTTAAATTTAACCTAATTTTGTTGCGTTTGCAACAAAAAAATAATGATAAAGAGGTCGAGAAATGTGAAATATGCTTTATATGTAGTAGGAATTTTCATATTAACCCTAGGAATTTCTTTCACTATACAATCAGACCTGGGCACTTCACCTTTCGATGCTGTTTTAGTGGGACTTTCCAAGAATGTGGGATTTACTGTGGGCAGTTGGGAAATCATCGTCGCTTTCCTAATCATAGCTTGTAATTCTATTTTAAAAAGACAAAGACCAGAATTTTTGGGGTTGTTAACGGCATTGATAACAGGTATTGGTATTGATATGTGGCTTTTTTTATTGCACGATTTTGTATCACCTGAACATTGGTACAGCCAATTGATTTATTTTGGAATGGGTTTAGTTGCTATAGGATTAGGAACGGCAACCTATTTACACACCCATTTTGCACCGATTCCAGTGGACCGATTAACCTTAATCATCCAAGAATTAACTAGAACCAATTTATTTATTTCGAGAACATTTATTTATCTCATCTTCTTGGTCATGGCCATCGTTTTAAAAGGACCCATTGGTATTGGAACTCTTTTAACCGTTTGTTTTGGGGGTCTAATCCTTAATACCTTTATGCCAATGACTGAAAAAGTAGTAAACCGCCTATTAGCAAGATCTAGTTCCTTACCAAATTATGATCAGGATAATCACCATTCAACATAGCATGTAACAAATTTCTTAGGAAGGTGTTCTGCCATCCGCTCACTTCCCCCGTTTCATTGATATAATACTCATTATCAGTAATTCTAAATGGGGGAAATCATGAAGACAATAAAAGTAGCTTTATTACACTTGCTGCCAATTGCAGGTGATATCGAAAATAATCAAAGGCTCATTGAAACAGCCGTTAAACAAGTGGCGGATCAACAGGTAGATTGGATTATTACCCCTGAATTAGCTGTTAGCGGATTGCAATTTTCTCAAAAGATTGGAACTCAGTGGATCAAGCCACAACCGGATGAATGGATGACAAACTTTATAACCTATGTTCAATCTTTGAATACTACTATATTTCTTGGGTGTCCTGAACGGTCAGAAACTGGAGAGCTTTATAATTCCGTGTTTGTTATAAACCCTGATGGTCAATTAATAGGTAAACAAAGGAAGATTGCAAGTATCGATGATTGGTCTACATCTGGCACTTCCATTGAACCTATTGACATGGGTCATGTGAAAATTGGTGTGTTAATCTGTGCGGATGCTTATACCCCAAACATTGCGGATACCTTTTTACATAAAGGAGCTGAGATCTTAATTGCACCATCATCCTGGGGCCCAGGGCTACACGGCCCAAACGGTGAATGGGAACAAAGATCAAAAGATACTGGATTGTGTGTATTTGTTTGTAATCGTACCGGAGAGGATGAGTCGGTTTCCTTTTGGGAAGCTGAAAGTCTAGTTATTAAGAATGGTAAACGTCTCCTTACGCACCAATCCAAACAATCGGCTATTTTAACTTTTGAATGGGATTTAGAAAAAATGGATTTGGTCTCCCCTGACTTTACCATTACCATCATTTAATTGATCATTTACAAAAGGAAAGGATGGAACATATTGGTTCCATCCTTTTTATTCTATATAGTTGATTGTTCAAATTAGAACTTTGAGTGATAGTTTTCAATTTCCCAAGCGTGAACGGAGATGCGGTAGCTATCCCACTCTGCTTTTTTCATTGCTACATATTCACCATATACGTGCTCGCCTAATGCTTTAGCACCAAAGTTACTAGCTTCTAATTCCACTACAGCTTCTTTTAAGCTTCCAGGAAGATTCTCAATTCCTAAATGAGCTCTTCTCTCATCTGTCATATGGAAGATATCTTCGTTAATTGGAGCTGGAGCTTCTAGTTCTTTTTCAATTCCATCTAAACCTGCAGCCGCAATGACTGCAAACGTTAAGTATGGGTTTGCAGATGGATCTGGACAACGTAATTCTACGCGAGTCGCAAGACCTTTCTTTGCTGGAATACGGATAAGAGCCGAACGGTTAGATGCTGACCAAGCAAGGTAGCATGGCGCTTCATAGCCAGGTACTAAACGCTTATAAGAGTTTACTAGCGGATTTGTTACAGCCGCGAAGCTCTTTACGTTTTCAAGTACACCTGCAATGAAATGGTATGCTTTCTTCGATAATTGTAACTCATCAGTTGGATCAAAGAAGGCATTTTCGCTTCCTTCAAAGAACGACATATTCACGTGCATACCAGAACCATTGATTCCGAATGCAGGCTTCGGCATGAATGTTGCATGTAATCCAAATTTCTGAGCAATCGTTTTAACTACCCATTTATACGTAGTAGACAAATCTGCTGCTGTTAAAGCATCTGCATACTTGAAATTGATTTCATGTTGTCCTTCAGCTACCTCATGGTGAGATGCTTCTATTGTAAAGCCCATTGCCTTTAAAGCACGATAAATTTCTAAACGAACGCGCTCTCCAAGATCGTGTGGTGATGGCTCGAAATAGCCAGCTTTATCACTTAGTTCTTGAGTTGCGTAGCCATTTTCGTCTGTTTTGAATAAGAAGAATTCTAGCTCAGGTCCAACTGAAATCGTATATCCACTTTCAGCCGCACGCTCTACTGTTTTCTTTAATACATTTCTTGTATCTCCATCAAATGGTGTTCCATCTGGGTTTTTTACAGAACATAAAAATCTAGCTTCTGAATATCCTTCTTCTACTGACCAAGGAAGAACAGCAAAAGTTGTTAAATCTGGTTGTAAATAAAGGTCTGACTTATTAATAGGGGAGAACCCTTTAACAGAAGATCCGTCAAACATCATTTTTCCTTCTACAACATCTTCTAATTGTTCTACTGTTACTGTAACATGCTTTAAGATTCCTTCAATATCAACGAATTGTAAGTGTAATAGTTCTACACTTTTTTCTTTTATCGTTTCTTTAATTTGTTCTAGAGTTGAAGTTTCTAATTCTACTAAAGTATTTGTCATGTTAGATAATCCCCCGTCACTATGTTATATTATATGACATTCATTAAAATGAATTATAATAGATGTTTCACATTTCGACAACATCTTTTTTAAATTTTTTGATAACTTTTTTTCTAACTACTATTCTCTTTAAAAATAAAAAAATACCATGTAAGCATTTACATGGTATCTGTGTAGCCATATGTGGAATCCTTGCCCTATCTAGAGCTCCGATTTCAATTTTTTCACGTATTCCGGAATTTTATTTTCTCGACTGCAATTATTACAATAATATTGCTTCACCAATTCATTACACAGGTACGTTTTTAACGCAAATTCTGGAATACGTTGAGGCACTCCACAATGCTGGCAGAAGAATAAATATTCACTCTTTTTCATGGACCTCACTCCCATTCAATCATTTTTGATTTGTTTCCAACGAATTTAAGTACTATTATGTGTATGAGGCCTAAGCTTGTAAAACTACATCTTTTTTAGTTCAATATCCTTCTTTCTTCTATTATACTATCGAAATCGTTTTCTTGCATGGTTCATATATCATGGACAAGACTACTTTTATGTTTTTTATGGTCATACTATTGAGTAAGAAACCACTCTTATGGAGGTAAACATGAAGAAAACAATCAAGGTCGTGGCTGCTGTGATTGAAAATGAACACGAAGAAATTTTATGCGCTCTCCGCTCCCCAATCATGACCATGCCTAATCTGTGGGAGTTTCCGGGTGGAAAGGTTGAAGAGGATGAGGATTTGTATTCAGCCATCCAGCGTGAGATTCACGAAGAACTGGGCTGTCAGATCGAAGCCGATGAATTACATAACGAGCATAGGCATGAGTATGAGACCTTTATCATTCAATTGATTACAATCAAATGTCGTTTAGTGGATGGCACCCCTCTGCCAAGTGAACACTCGAAGCTCCTCTGGCTGAAACGAGAACATTTGTCTTCCCTTGTTTGGGCCCCTGCCGATATTCCCGCCGTCGAGTTGTTAAGGAAAGAATGGACGTAGAAGAGTGGTGGGGAAGAGTGGTTCACTCTTCCCCAGCTAATCGAAGATGATTCCCCACCATTGTGGAATTCACGGGCGCCAAATCTAAACTTAATGACCTCATTCCACTAAAATATGGATCTCCGTGGCACTAAATCTTTATTTAGTTACTCTAACCTACTAATAACTGGATTCACCAGTCACTAAACCTAACTCAAACTCAGCACCCCATCCCACTGAGTAACCACAGTCACTAAATCACACTCCCACAAAAAACGGACTTCCATTGATTTGGAGGTCCGCTACATGTATATTCAATTATTCTTCACTAATCTAATCCTTTTTTGAAAATAAACTATCAAGAGCAGAGGAATTGAATCCTTTCACGATCAACCATACAGCTAAAATCATTTCATTCGCAGCAACCGGCAGTGCCAACAACCCACCCCAAACTGACACTTGCTCAATAACACCAAACATCACTAACAAGGCACAAACAAACACAA
>Ga0182742_1002875_pt1 | contig 18063 bp, 16 predicted proteins | sample eDN5th37CBELigMG_FD_128880 | JGI IMG/M metagenome (GOLD analysis project Ga0182742, IMG submission 128880) | Enriched Miracle-Growth compost microbial communities from Emeryville, California, USA - eDNA 5th pass 37_C BE-Lig MG (version 2)... ...
CACCGCGCCGAGGTGGCGCGCGCGCAGCGCGAGGCCGATTACCTGCGCCATGCAGTCGGAGAACTCGGGACGCTCCGGCCAGAGGCCGGCGAGGAGACCACGCTCGCCGAGCGCCGTATGGCGATGATGCAGGCGGAGAAAATCGCCGGCGACCTGCGCGATGCCTATGAGGCGGTGGCGGGAAACGCCTCGCCGGTGCCCGGCTTTGCCTCCGCGATCCGCAGGCTGGAACGCCGCAGCGCACAAGTCGGGGGCCTTGCCGATCCGGCGATCAAAGCCCTTGATGCGGCACTCGCTGCGATCGAGGAAGCGCGCGCACATCTTGAAAGCGCGCTGCGCGCCGCGAATTACGATCCCGCGGAACTCGAGCGAATTGAAGAGCGCCTGTTCTCGCTGCGCGCCGCGGCCCGCAAATACAACACGCCGGTGGACGCCCTGTCCGCGCTCGCCGAACGTTACGCGAGCGACCTTGCGCTGATCGATGCCGGTGCGGAAAGGCTCGCCAAGCTGGAAAAGGCGGCGGCCGCCGCGGAAGCGCGCTTTCGCTCGGCCGCGGCCGCGCTGTCGGACGCCCGCAAGAAGGCCGCAGCGAAGCTGGACAAGGCGGTCAACACCGAGATCAAACCGCTCAAGCTCGATCGCGCCGTATTCTCAACCTCCCTCGCCGCCGATCAACAGGCCGCCGGTCCGCACGGTTTCGACCGCGTGGAATTCTGGGTTCAGACCAATCCCGGCACGCGGCCGGGGCCGCTGATGAAGGTTGCCTCCGGCGGCGAACTCGCGCGGTTCCTGCTCGCCCTCAAAGTCGTGCTGGCGGACAAAGGTTCGGCGCCGACACTGGTGTTTGATGAGATCGATACCGGCGTCGGCGGGGCGGTCGCCGATGCGATCGGACTGCGCCTCGCAAAGCTCGCCTCCCGCGTTCAGGCGATTGCGGTGACACACGCGCCGCAGGTCGCGGCGCGCGCGAACCGGCATTACGTGATTGCCAAGGGATCACTCGACAAGGGCAAGCGGGTGGCGACGCGCGTGAGCGAAGTCGCGGCCGAGCGCCGCCGTGAGGAAATCGCCCGCATGCTCGCCGGGGCCGAGATCACCGACGAAGCTCGCGCCGCCGCCGAACGGCTGATCAAGGCCGCGGGGTAGCCGTCCTTCTCCCGCTGTATCGGAACGCCGTTCGTGCGCGTCCCGGCACGCGAGCGGCAGGTCAATCGCGGGTTCACTTCGTCGTCCACCCTCCCCGCAATGCCAGATCACCGCTCGCGAATCATCACGCATCAGACCGCCCGCAGCATGCCGGTCTTCGCATGACAATTGAGGTACTCGAAATACTGCTCATCCGCGGCGGCGACCGTGACCTCGTGATAGAGCCGTAGCTTCGCCGCCGGGCCAAGCTTCATCAGATACTTCATCGCCGCGCCGAAGATCGCGACATGGGTCGGATGCGACTCCGACCAGCGTTCGAGCGCATCCAGACTCTTCCACCAGCTCATGCCGAAGGATTTTTCGACCGGCTGCCCGTCGGAGCCAATGACCCGCATGTAGCGGTTGGCGAAGCAGCCGCAGGACAGGCCGTCGTCCCGCAGGAACTCCATGCCCGCGCGCAGCACCGGCTCGACGTCGTCGAGATACATGCGCCGTTCGGCGTCATCGGTGTCCGACCAGTCCTGGCCGGAGCGGATCAGGCATAGATTCTCATGTGGCACGATCCGGACATGACCGTTCGCACCGTTGGCTCTTGGCGCACCCTTAGCTGCCATGGCGTCGGTCTGGCTGAGCGGAATGCGATCGCGCATGCCGCCCCAGTAGGCGTGCTCGCGCACCATGTCGCTCAGGCCGTCGGCGACGGCGGCAACGCCCTCCATGCGACCGACCGAAGAGAACAGCGTCTCATAGCGGGTGATCGACGGCCGCAGGATTTCGGTGAAGGTGCCGACGCCCGGCTTATCCTCGCCCGCCCAGGACGCTCCATGCGCCGCGAACCAGGCATCGAAGCGGGCGGGGTCGTCCCAATAGGCGATGCTGATGATTGTCTCGTAACCGGCCTCGTCGGTATAGCGCGCGCGGTCCCAGTGGCCGGGACCGTTATCCGCTTTGAATGCCTCGGCAAGCGCTGCCAGCGGCGCTGACACGCCGGGTTCGTCGGCCGTGCGAAACTGGAGACCGAAATACGCCATCACGACGCGCGACACGCTCGGCTTGTGCCGCGCAACGAATGCCGGATATGGCGGCGTATAATCGTCGCCATACCGAGTGTGACGGCTACGCGCGGTCTTCAGATGAGCGGGGATCGCCGATTCCATCAGGCCGCCTCCTCGCTCCCGTCCTTCACCAAGGAGAGGATGTCGCTGCGGGTTGCAGCGGCGGCCGCGGGCGCGTCCGCACCGGTGCGCGTCATTTCGCTGCCGCTGCGCTGCTTCAGCACCACCCGGTCGCCCGGCGTCTTGTCGAGGACGAGCCGCGTGACATCGGGGCGCGAATAATGTCCGGCCGGATCGGCGGCGGCTTTCGCGAGCGAGATCATGCCGAGATCGAGATCGGCATAAACCAGGCCCTCTTCGGTCTCAGGCAACGGCGCGTGCATCAACTGCCCGTCCGGCGCATAGATGGTCGCAAAGCCGCCGCCCTGGAGCAGAAGCTGCTTCTTCATGTCGTCGGTGCACATCATGTCGACCATCTCTTTCGACACGACGGCGCAGGGCGCGATGGCGAAGCAGCCGCCCTCGACGGCATAGATCTGGGTCGCGGCATTATTGACCTGCGGCCCGAGCGCATAAGCGCCGCCCCGATAAAGCGAGAAGCTCGGCCAGGACGCGATATGGACCTGCTCGTTCTGCGCGTACATTGCGTATTTCGAGAGCGGCTGCAGATGCTCCCAGCAGCACAGCGCGCCGACGCGGCCGAGCGGCGTTTCAAACACCGAGAGATCGGAGCCGTCGCCCTCGCCGAACACGGTGCGCTCGACATGGGTCGGCTTCAGCTTGCGACGCATCGCAATGGTGTTGCCGTCCGCGCCGATGATCCACTGCCCCATATAGAGGCTGCCGCCCTGTTTCTCGCTGTGGCCCATCACGACCATGATGTTGTTGTCTTTCGCAGCCTTGGCGATGCGGTCCGCCTGCGGCGAGCCATAGACCAGCGAATTGTCGTGATAGCGCTGGATGAACTGCATCCCCCAGACCGGGGAATCGAGCCAGATGAAGAACGGATAGCCGGGAATGAAAGTCTCCGGAAAGGCAATCAGCGAGGCGCCGTTTGCGGCGGCTTCCTCGATCAGCGCGATCGATTTGTCGACGGTCTTATCGAGATCGAGAAAGACCGGCGCGGCCTGCACGGCGGCGGCCTTGAACTTCGGGTGGGTGACGGACATGGTGACATCTCCTCCTCTGACGGCCTTTCGCCGCATCTCTGAGAAGAGGTAAGCAGAGGCTGGATGGTCCCGCTTGTTCCGGACTCGCGCCGGACTTGACTGAGCGTCGCAATGGCGCGGATTTGTCTCATTTTCCCAATGGACAGCGCCGGCCGGCTTGATACGCTCGGGGCATGCACAAGCTGTGGTCCACAGACACTGTGGAGGCGCAGGACCGGCTCTCCTATTGGGTCGAGGCGGTGTGCAACACTTATGTGCAGCTCGATTGCGAAGCGCGGCAGCGCGAGCGCGCATTTCGCGGAACGATCGAGGCGAACCAGCTTGCGACGCTTGGGCTGTCGCGGGTGACAGCGTCGCCGCAATGGGTGCGGCGCACGCCGGCGAAGATCGCGCGTGCCACTGAAGACTATTTCATCGTCAGCATCCAGACCAGAGGCCGTGGCAAGATCGTACAGGACGGCCGGATTGCGGAACTGTCGCCCGGCGACTTCGCGCTTTACGACTCAACACGGCCCTACGAACTGATCTTCGAAGAGCCGTTTCAGCAGCATGTCCTGCAACTGCCCGGCGCTATCTTGCGCGGCCGGCTGCGCGACACGCAGACACTGACTGCGCGCAAGGTTTACGGCGACCGCGGCGCGGGCCATTTGATGATCGGCATGATCAACACGCTCGCTGCAGACATCGATACGCTGGAAGCCGGCTCGGTCGCGGCGATCGCCGAAAGCGTCGAGAATATCCTGGTCGCGGGTCTGTGCTCGTTGCCAGGCGCGGCCGATCCTGAGGTGTCGCAACTCACCGCTTATCATCGCGACCAGATCAAGGCTTATGCGCTGCGGCACCTGCGCGACCCGCGCCTGTCGGTCAACGCCATCGCCGCGCATCTGCGTCTTTCGCCGAGTACGATCTATCGCGCTTTCGCGGGCGAGCCCGTCTCTCTCAGCGCATGGATCTGGAACCAGCGTCTCGATGGCGCGAAGCGCGACCTGTGCGATCCGGCGCTCGCCGGTCGCACCATCACGGACATCGCCTTCGGCTGGGGCTTCAATGACGCCGCCCATTTCAGCCGCATCTTCCGGGGACGTTTCGGCTGTTCGGCACGGGAGTTACGCGCCGAGTGCATGCGCAAGGGGTAGATTGCGGAGTCGTGGCATCGCTGCCTCGCCGCATCCATCAGAATCGTCCCGCCAGAGAATCTTCCCGTCAGTGGGGAACGTCGTTAGGCGTCCGCGCTTATTCCGCAGAAACGGGAGATTTGACATGCCCAAATATCATGCCGGGCAGAATCCGCGTGACCGCGCCGACGCGAGCCGCATCGGCCAATCGCGCAGCACAATGCCGTGGCTTTTGGGGATTCTGGCGCTACTGATCGTGGGAGGTTTCGTCCTTGCCATGGTGGGCGGAATGAATGCCGACCGCACGGCCGAACCGTCCGGTGACCGCCCGGCGACCACGGGCGCCGCGACCAGCGATCCAACCGGGGCAAAGGCACCTGCCAAGTCAAGGGCCGGCGACCCGACCGGGGCAAACCGCTCGTCCGGCCCGTCCACCAAACAGTAAGGCTGCTTGCTTGGCTTCTGCTGTCGAAGACACATCCGGGGCAGACCGCGTTCAATCGCCGGCGCAATGCCGCTCGACATGCGAATTCTGGTCAGCATGCGCTTTTGGTCAGCCCTTCTTTGGAATGAACTCGCGGCTGGGAAAGGCCTCGCCCTCGTCCTGATCGGTCAGTGTCGGGAGCTCGCCGAGATTGCGCATCGGCTCCGTCGGTTCGGGTCCGGGCGGCTCCGCAGGCACCAGCGTTGTGTGTTGCGTGTCCTCAGTCGCCACGATTAGACGCGCCTGCTCTCTGTAGTCTTCGACGCTTCCTATTTTCCCGGCGCCGCGCCAAAGTGACTGCATCCGTTGCTCGATCCGACGATTGATGTCGGCCTCATCCTCGGGCGACATGTTCCGCTCCGTTGCTAGTGCGAAAGATCAACGCCCGGACCGTCTCGAAGTTCGAAACGCGTGCTTATCGCTGAGCCGGATGTTTCAAAGCGGCGCGCCTTGCATCTCGCCCTTCTCCGCCGCTGCGTAGCGCTTGGTGAGCAGCGAGGCAGCGACCACCACGACTGCGACGAAGGCGATCATCAGGGTGGAAATGGCGTTGATCTCGGGTTTCACACCGAGCCGGACTTCTGAATAGATCCGGATCGGCAGCGTGGTGGCTCCCGGCCCGGTGGTGAAGCTCGCGATCACAAGGTCATCGAGCGAGAGCGTGAAGGCCAGCATGAATCCGGCGAGCACCGCCGGCATGATCAGCGGCAGCGTGACGGTCAGGAAGGCGCGGAACGGCGGGCAACCGAGATCCATGGCCGCCTCTTCGAGACTCCAGTCGAAGGCGAGAAGGCGCGACTGCACGATCACGGTAACGAAGCACATGGTTAGCGTCGTATGCGCGAGCGTCGTGGTGATCATGCCGCGCTCAATGTCGATGGCAACGAACAGAAGCAGCAGCGCAAGCCCGATGATCACTTCCGGCATAACCATGGGCGCGTAAACCATTGCCGAGAACGGCAGGCGGCCGCGGAAGCGGCCCATGCGCACGAGCGCGAGTGCCGCGAGTGTGCCGAGAATGGTGGCAAGGCACGCCGTCATGAAGGCGATGCGGATGCTGACCCACGCCGCCTGTAGGATCGCCGAATCGTCGAGCAGCGCGCGGTACCAGCGCAGCGACCAGCCGCCCCAGACCGCCACCAGCTTCGAGTCATTGAACGAATAGATGACAAGGATCGCGATCGGCACATACAGGAACACGAGGCCGAGCGCGACGGAAACGATGTTGAAGGGGCTCGCGCCGCGGTTCATGGCACGCCGCCCTCTCCGCCCGTCACGCCGGGCCGCCATCCGCTCATCCCGGCGGAAGCAGAAATCCGGTTTTCCTTACGGCCAGCATCGCGGATGCGGCGCTGAGTTCCGGCTTTGGTGCCGATGAACGGGATGTGTCGGAATGGCATTCTCACTTGCGCTCCAGCGTGCGCGCCTGCGCCGCCTGATAGAAGACGATCGGTACGAGGAGGATTGCCAGCAGCACGGTGGCGAGCGCCGAGGCGACCGGCCAGTCCTTATTGGAGAAGAACTCGGCCCACATGGTCTGTCCGATGAACAGCGCGTCCGAGCCGCCGAGCAGATCGGGGATCACGAATTCGCCGACAATCGGAATGAAACAGAGAAGCGAGCCGGCAATCACGCCCGGCAACGCGAGCGGCAGGGTCACGAGCCAGAATGCCTTCCATTGCGGGCAGCCGAGATCGGCCGCGGCTTCCAGCAGCGTCTCGTCCATCCGCTCGAACGACGCGTAGAGCGGCAACACCATGAACGGCAGGTAGGAATAGACGATTCCAATGAAGATCGCGGTGTCGGTCGCGAGCCAGGTCACCGGCTCCGATACGATGCCGAGCGCAAGCAGCGCGTCATTGAGGAGGCCATCACGCTGAAGGATGTTGATCCAGGCGTAAATGCGGATCAGGAAGGCGGTCCAGAACGGCAGGATCACGGCGATGAGCAGGATCGGCTGCAGCCGCTGCGGGCTGCGCGCCATGCCATAGGCGACGGGAATCCCGATCGCGAGCAGGATCAGGGTCGACACCGCCGCAAAAGTGAGACTGCGCAAATAGGATGACACATACAGCCAGTCACCGAACAGCAGCTTGAAGGTCTCAAACGACAGCGCCCCGAAGAAATCCTTCAGACCCTGCCAGCCAGCCGAGAGATCGAGCACCGGGCTGTAGGGCGGCTGCGCCAGCTCGGTCTGTGACACCGAAATGCGCAGCACGATCAGGAACGGGATCAGGAGAAAAACGATCAGCCACGCATAGGGAATGCCGATCACGGCGCGGCGATACCAGCGATCGAACTTTGCGGGGCCGGCCATTGTCAGTCCCGGAGCAACACGCCGGCATCCGACGCGAAGGTGAGCCAGGCCTCGTCGCCGCGATGCAGCAGGGTCGAGGCGCTGCGATCCTTGTTTGTGACCGATGCTTTTACGACAAGGCCGTGCCGATCGCGGATCTTGTAGATCGAGAGATCGCCGAGATAGGCGATGTCGACCACATGGCCGTACAGCATGTTCGAGGCGCCGGTTGCGGGCTCACGCACGATGTCGATCTTCTCCGGACGCACGGCGACCGAGACGTTCTGTCCGTCGCCGATACCGTCCTTGCGAGTGACGACCAGCCGCCCGGCCTTGGTGTCGACGGAGGCAAGCCCGCCCTGATGACCGCTGACCGTTCCCTCGAACAGGTTCACCTCGCCGATGAACTCGGCGACCCAGCGGGTCGCCGGATTTTCGTAGACCTCAGCCGGAGTACCGACCTGGACGAGCTTGCCGGCATGCATGACCCCGAGCCGGTCGGCCATCGTCATGGCCTCTTCCTGGTCGTGGGTCACGATGATGAAGGTCAGCCCGAGCCGCTGCTGGAGCGCCATCAATTCGAACTGGGTCTCGTCGCGCAGTTTCTTGTCGAGCGCGCCGAGAGGCTCGTCCAGCAGAAACACCTTGGGAGATTTCGCGAGCGCGCGGGCGAGCGCCACGCGCTGCCGCTGCCCGCCTGACAACTGGTGCGGCTTGCGGTGGCCGAACTGTTCAAGCTTTACCAGCGCTAGCATCTCGGCAACGCGTGCGTCGATAGCCGCTTTGGTCCAGCCTTCCTGACGCAGACCGAAGGCGATATTGCCCGCGACCGTCAGATGCGGAAACAGCGCATAGCTCTGGAACATCATGTTGACCGGCCGCTCATAGGGCGGCACTCCGACGATGTTCTGGCCGTCGAGCAGCACTTCGCCTTGGTCGGGCGTCTCGAAGCCGGCCAGCATGCGCAGCAGCGTGGTTTTGCCGCAGCCTGACGGCCCGAGCAGCGCAAAGAACTCGCCCGACGCGATGTCGAGCGACACATTGTCCACGGCGGTGAAGGAGCCAAAGCGCCTGCTCACGCCTGCAAAGCGCACCATCGGCACAGTCGATTGGGGCCGGTCCGAAGAACTGGCCGGGTGGTCGGGCATGATAGGTTCCGAAAAACGAACGACGATTCCGTCCGGGTCGGAAGCTAGTCCGCTTCGGCCACAGGTCAAGAACTTCGGAGGCTCATCCCGCGCGCGGATCGGCCGCGCAGCAAGTTCCGCTATGTCAGCCAGACCGGCTCGCGGGATCCTCGACGGCTTCAAGGTTGGCCGCGACCTTGCGCGGCGCAGGACCGTAATAGCTTCCGATCCGCACCATCTCGCGCGGCTTGACACGGATGGCGACGATCCGCTCGAAAATCGTCTTCGCGGAGACCGGCTTGCAGACGAACTCGTTGACCCCGAGCCGCACCGCCTCGATCACCGTTTCGCGTTCGACATGGCCGGTCAGCATGATGATCGGCACCGCCGGCACCGGAAATGTCAGCGGCGATCGGACGATGCGCATGAATTCCGCGCCGTTGATATCCGGAAGATCCCAGTCGAGGATCACCACATCCGGGCTGAGGGTAATGATCGCTTCCAGACCGCTGACCCCGTCGGCCGCATCGTAATGGGTCCTGATGCCGTTCGCCTGCAGAAGGCTGCGGATCATCTTGCGCATGTAGTAGTCATCGTCGACGATCAGTACGCGGGTCGACTGGACAAGTTCTTGAATGCTCTTCGATCTCAGTAACTTCGCGCTCATCAGTCTCTGCCGGGATTTGAATTTCTTTATCAGAGCATTTGCGGGTTTCGACCGCCTGAAGCACGCTGTTACAATTTGAAATGACTAACCCCGCGCGGGGTTGCGCTTCGTCAACGCTTCGTCAAGGTACGGCTCACGGCGTCGCGCCAGCCCTGCCATTTGCGATCGCGCGTCGCCGCCTCCATCCGCGGCTCAAACCGGCGCTCGCGCTGCCAGGCGCCGGCGAACCCGTCGAAATCGGGGTAAAGCGCCGATGCATGTCCGGCGAGATAGGCTGCGCCTAAGGCCGTCGTCTCCATGATTTTCGGGCGATCGACCGGTGCATCCAGGATATCGGCAAGGAACTGCATGGCAATGTCGCTGGCGGTCATGCCGCCGTCCACGCGCAGAACGGTGCCAGCGGCCGCGGGCCAGTCGGCATGCATCGCCTCGATCAGATCGCGGGTCTGATACCCGACCGCTTCGAGCGCCGCGCGCGCGAACTCGGCCGCGCCGGAATTGCGGGTCAGACCGAAAATCGCTCCCCGCGCCTGCGCGTCCCAATATGGGGCGCCCAGCCCGACAAAGGCCGGCACCAGATAGACCTCCTCGGCCGGTTCGCTACGCCCCGCCAATGCGTCGATATCCGAGGATGAGGCGATCAGCTTCAGCGCATCGCGCAGCCATTGGACCGCAGCGCCCGCAACGAAGATCGCGCCCTCCAGCGCGTAAGTGCGCTTTCCGCCGATCTGGTAGGCAATGGTGGTGAGCAGACGGTTACGCGACGCGACCGGGCTTTCGCCGGTATTGAGCAGCGCGAAACATCCCGTCCCATAGGTCGATTTCATCATGCCGGGTGTGAAACAGCCCTGCCCGATCGTAGCGGCCTGCTGATCACCGGCGACGCCGCGGATCGGGATCACGCCGCCGAATATGTCGGTCGTTCCGAAACTCGCCGTGCAGTCCATCACCTGCGGAAGCAGCGCCAGCGGGACGCGAAACAGGTCCAGGAGTTCGGGATCCCATTGGCCGCGATGGATGTCGAACAGCAGCGTTCGTGCCGCATTGGTGGCGTCGGTCGCATGGACGCGCCCGCCGGTCAGGCGCCAGATCAGGTAGCTGTCGATGGTGCCGAAGGCGAGTTGCCCCGCCTCCGCGGCATCGCGCGCGCCGGCAATGTGGTCGAGCAGCCACGCGATCTTGGTCGCGGAAAAATACGGATCCAGCACGAGGCCGGTCTTCGCGGCCGCCGCGGCTTCATGGCCCCGGTGGCGCAGGGCGGCGCAGACGTCCTCGGTGCGGCGATCCTGCCAGACAATGGCATTGTGGATCGGCCTGCCGGTGGCGCGATCCCAGATCAGCGTGGTCTCGCGCTGATTGGTGATGCCGATCGCGGCAATATCCTTTGCTGCAAGCCCTGCCCCGGCGATGGATGATTGCGTGGTGGCGACGACGCTCTTCCAAATCTCCTCCGGATCATGCTCGACGCATGCCGGCGCCGGATAGATTTGTCGAAATTCCTGCTGGGCGGTCGCGAGCGGCCGCAGCTTTGCATCGAACACGATCGCGCGGGTCGACGTCGTGCCCTGGTCTATCGCAAGGACCGCCATTTACGTGACGAGCCTCACGGCGGGAAGTGGCGCCATGAAGCGCTGCAATGCCGCCCGCTCGACATCGGAAAAGCGCAAGCCCAGCTTGCTCCGCCGCCACAATACGTCGTCGGCGTCGATCGCGAATTCCTTCGCCATCAGATAGCGCACCTCGGCTTCGGTGAGATCCGCGCCGAAGCGGATCCCGAGCGCGACATAGCTGTCGGCCTTGCCAAGAATATCGCCGATCCGCGTTCCATAAGCGCGCACCAGACGAAGGGCATGATCGTCTTCCAGAAACGGCCAGGCGCGCTGCGCCTTCGCCACCTGCACCTCCACGCCGTTATATGGAAAATCGCCGCCGGGCAGCGGCACGCGCGCGGTCCAGGCGCGTTGAGGCGGAAAACTCTCGCCGAGCTTTGCCATCGCGGCTTCCGAAAGCTTGCGGTAGGTCGTAATCTTGCCGCCATAGACGGTGAGCAGCGGCGCATGGCCGAAACTCTTGTCGAAGTCGAGATAATAGTCGCGGGTTATGTCCTCCGGGCGCTTTGAGCCGTCGTCGTACAGCGAACGCACGCCGGCAAAAGCATAGACGATATCGCTCGGTTCGACCGACGCGCGGAAATAGCGCGAGGCGGTCTCGCACAGATACGCGATCTCGGCGCCGGAGGGCCCGACGCCGGCAGGGTCCCCTTCGAAATTCTCGTCGGTCGTACCGATCAGGGTGTAGTCGCCCTCGTAAGGCAGGGCGAACACAACGCGGCGGTCCGGATTCTGGAAGATGTAGCCGGTGTCGTGATCGAACAGCTTCTTCACCACGATATGGCTGCCTTTCACGAGGCGGACGCGTGCCGGCCCGGGCACGCGAATGATCGTCTCCGCCACAGAGCCGACCCAGGGCCCGGCGGCGTTTACCAGCACACGTGCGCTGACCACGTCGCGGCGGCCGCGCGCATTCAGTATCAGGCGCCATTCCTCGCCGCGCTCGGCGCGCACGCATTTGGTGCGGGTGCGGATGGACGCCCCGCGTTCGGCGGCGTCGAGCGCATTGAGCACAACCAGCCGGGCGTCATCGACCCGGCAATCCGAATACAGAAAGCCGGACCGGTAACTCCGCTTCAGCGGCGTGCCGAGCGGATCGTGGGTCAGGTCGACGGTGCGCGTCGGCGGCAGGATTTTTCGCCCGCCAAGATGATCGTAGATGAACAGACCGAGCCTCAGCAGCAGCGGCGAGCGCATCTTCGGCTCCGGGGGCAGCAGCAAGCGCAGCGGCCGGATGATATGCGGCGCATTGCGCAGCAGGACCTCCCGCTCCTTCAGGGCTTCGCGCACCAGCAGGAAGGCGCCGTGCTCGAGATAGCGCAGCCCGCCATGGATCAGTTTGGTCGATGCCGAGGATGTGCCAGAGGCGAGATCGTTCTGTTCGATCAGGATCACCCGCAAGCCCCGCCCAGCCGCGTCACGGGCAAGCCCTGCGCCGTTGATGCCGCCGCCGATGATGGCGAGATCGAAATCGGCCATCCTTGCTGTTTCCGTCCCTTTAACGGCCCGATTCTAAAATCGGCTTCGAAGGGGCAGCATGACGCGCGAAAGCGCGGCCGCCAAGCGGCGGCCTCGCAAAATGGCCGCAAATCGCTATATAAGGGACCGCCTGCTGCAGCCCTCGCAGGCTCGCCACGGATTGTTCATGCCTGCCCCCCGCCTTCTTGTGATCGAGGGAAACACCGCCGACGGACGTAGCCTGCTCAGGGCAGCCGGCGGCGAGGCTCCGAGCGAGGGCTATGCCGAATTGCTGCGCGAGTTCTTGCCGCAGGCCAATGTGGACATCTGCTATCCCGCCGATCCGGGCGCGAACCTGCCCGACAGCGCCGGTCTCCAATCCTATGACGGCGTGGTCATTACGGGCTCCGCGCTGCACGTCTACGATCGCGGGCCGCATATCGATCCTCAGATCGAGTTGACGCGCGCGGTGTTCGAATCCTCGACGCCGCTGTTCGGAAGCTGCTGGGGTCTGCAGCTGATCACCACCGCCGCGGGCGGCAGCGTGCGCCGCAATCCCAAAGGACGAGAGATCGGCTTCGGACGCCGCATCCGCCTGACCCCAGCCGGGCGCGGTCATCCCGTCTTCGCCGGCAAGGACGAGGTGTTCGACGCCGTGACGATCCATCTCGATGAGGTGGAAACGCTTGCGCCCAACATGCATGTGCTGGCGCTGAACGCGTTTTCCGCAGTGCAGGCCGCCGAGGTCAAGGTCAATGGCTGCACGGCATGGGGCGTGCAGTATCATCCGGAATATTCCCTCGCCGACATTGCCGCGAGCTTCCGCAGGCACGGCAAGCGCCTGATCGAGGAAAAATTCTTCAACGACCATGACGAATTGAACGACTATGCCGAGACGGTCGCGATGCTGCATGAGACGCCGAACAACAAGCCCCTGGCGTGGCGGCTGGGTCTCGACTCGACCGTGCTCGACAAGAATTTCAGGACGCGCGAGATTCGCAACTGGATCCATCATCAGGTGCTGCCGACGCGCAGCCAGCGTGGACGGGAGTAGGCATTGGATGTCCCTGATCGCCATGTGGTGGTGACCGGCGGGACCGGAGCGCTTGGGACGGCGGTGGTCGGGGCGCTGCTAAAGCGCGGCGCCACATGTCACATCCCGCTTCATGGCGACACATGTCCGGACAGCTTTCCCTACCGCTCCCACGAGCGCGTGCAGCTTTATCCGTCGGTCGATCTCGCCGATCAGGATCAGACGGATTCGTTCTATTCCAAAGTCGGCACGCTGTGGGCTTCGATCCATCTGGCCGGCGGCTTTGCCGCGAAAAAGCTCAGGACCAGCGGCAAGTCCGACCTGATGACCCAGATCGACACCAATCTCGTGAGTTGCTTTCTGTGCTGCCGTGCCGCGCTGCGGGCGTTCGGCGCGGACGGCGGGCGCATCGTCAATGTGGCCGCGCGCCCGGCGCTGGAACCGCGCACCGGCGCGGGCATGACAGCCTATACAATCGGCAAGGCGGGGGTTGCCGCGCTCACCATCGCGCTGGCGGAAGAAGTCGCAAGCGATGGGGTTCTCGTCAATGCGGTGGCCCCTTCCGTCATGGACACGCCGGCGAACCGCAAAGCCATGCCGAAAGCAGATCATGCCCGTTGGCCCAAAGTCGAACAGGTGGCCGAAACCATCGTTTTCCTTGCATCACCTGAAAATGCGGTCACGCGAGGCGCGATCGTTCCGGTCTATGGTCGCTCATAAACCGCGACGCCCGGCCGGTATGATCGGCCGACCCGTTCCCGCCTCACTCCGCGGATATGCCGCGGACCGAACTGAAGCTCCTGGAGAGACTGTATGACCGTGCTGACCTTCATTTCGCGCACCGCGATGGTGTCCTGCATTTCCGCGGCCGTCGCGATGAATGCCGCGCTCGCGCAACCGGCGCAGAAACCGTACGAGCCGACGGTCGGTCAGGACGGCAAGGACGTGATCTGGGTGCCAACCCCGCAGGCGCTGGTCGACAAGATGCTCGACATGGCCAAGGTGACCGCCGCCGACAAGGTAGTGGACCTCGGCTCGGGTGACGGACGCACCGTCATCACCGCGGCCAAGCGCGGCGCTACCGCGCGCGGCATCGAATTCAATCCGAAGATGGTCGAATTGTCGAAATACAACGCCGAGCAGGAAGGCGTCGCCGGCAAGGCCACCTTCGAGAATGCCGACATTTTCAAGACTGACTTCTCGGATGCCGATGTCGTGACGATGTTTCTGCTCACCAGCCTGAACACCAAGCTCCGGCCGACCATCCTCGACATGAAACCGGGCACGCGCGTTGTGTCCAACACCTTCGACATGGGTGACTGGAAGGCCGACGAGGAAGCGGTCGTGACCGAAGGCTGTTCGTCCTATTGCAAGGCGTATTTCTGGATCGTACCAGCCAAGGTCGACGGCTCCTGGACTACGGACAAGGGCGAGCTGGCGCTCAAGCAGACCTATCAGACCTTCACCGGAACGCTGAAAAACGGCAACGTGGTCACGCCGGTCACCAATGGAAAGCTGAAGGGCAAAGCCATCAGCTTCACCGCTGGAGGGACAGAATATACCGGCACGGTCAATGGCGCGACGATCGAGGGGACAACCACGTCGGGCGAAAAGTGGCAGGCCAAGCGCGGCGCCTGACCCTACGGAGAATGGGAAACATGACTGTCATGACATCTGCCGCGCGTCTCGCGGCGTTTTCGTCCCTTGCCGCAGCGGTAACTTTGCATTTCGCACTGGCGCAGCCGGCGGAGGCAGAGAAGCCGTACGAGCCGATGGTCGGACAGCAGGGCAAGGATGTGGTGTGGGTGCCCACGCCACAGGCCCTGGTCGACAAGATGCTCGATATGGCCAAGCTCACAGCGGACGACGTCCACTATGATCTCGGCTCGGGCGACGGCCGCACCGTCATTACCGCGGCCAAGCGGGGCGCAACCGCGGTCGGAGTCGAGTTCAACCCGAAGATGGTGGAGCTCTCGCGCGCGAATGCCGCGAAGGAAGGCGTCGGCGACAAGGCCACCTTCATCCAGGGCGATATTTTCCAGACCGATTTTTCCAAAGCCACGGTCCTCACGCTGTTCCTGCTGCCGGAATTGAATGAGCGCTTGCGTCCGACCATTCTGCGCATGAAGCCCGGCACCCGCGTGGTTTCAAACTCATTCTCGATGGGCGACTGGAAGCCGGACGAGGAGGCAACGGTCACCGAGGACTGCAGAGGCTATTGCCGCGCGCTGCTCTGGATCGTGCCGGCACGTGTCGACGGCGCCTGGACGATCGATCAGGGCGCATCGTCGCGCACCCTGTCGTTCAAGCAGGACTATCAGAATTTCTCCGGCACAATCGCCGATGGCAACGTGATCACGCCGATCACCGCCGGCAAGCTGAAGGGCGACGAGATCAGCTTCATCGCGGCCGGCGTCGAATATTCCGGCAAGGTTGATGGCGATACGATTGCCGGCACCACGAAGTCCGGTGAAACCTGGCAGGCCAAGCGCGCGCCCGGCGCCGCAACAGCCGAGGCACCCGCGCCGAAAGCCGAGGCACCCGTGCGGGCGCCGCAGACCCCCGGCCTCGAGACGTCCGCGCCGCCGGCAACCACGGAGCCTGCCGCCCCGACAACACCCAAAACGGCGAAGTCGGACGGCGAAAATCCGCCATTCGTCCCGGAAGTCAGCCAGGACGGCAAGGATGTCGTCTGGTGGCCGACCGCCAACACGCTCGTGAACAAGATGCTGGATCTCGCCAAGCTGACGCCGAAGGACCGATTGATCGACCTCGGCTCGGGTGACGGCCGCACCGTCATCACCGCCGCGCAGCGAGGCTCTGCCGCGCTCGGCATCGAATACAACCCGAAGATGGTCGAACTGTCGCGCTTCAATGCCAAGAAGGCCGGTGTCGCAGACAAGGCGACGTTCCGGCAGGCCGATCTTTTCAAGACCGACTTCTCGAATGCGGATGTGCTGACGCTGTTCCTGCTGCCCGAAATCAACGAGCGGCTGCGTCCGACCATCCTGCGGATGAAGCCAGGCACGCGTGTCGTCTCGAACAGCTTTGACATGGGTGACTGGGAACCCGACCAGGTCGCTGAAGTCGAGGAGGATTGCCAGACCTATTGCAAGGCTCTGCTGTGGATCGTGCCCGCCCGCGTCGAGGGACGCTGGCGCATGGGCCGTGACAGGGTGACGATCAAGCAGAAATTCCAGACCTTCAGCGGGAGCATCCACCGTGGCAAGGTCGTCACCCCGATCACCGACGGCCGGCTGAATGGCAATGCCATCACGTTCACGGCTGGCGGGATCGAATATTCCGGCACGGTGAATGGCCGGAAAATCGAGGGCGTCACCCAGTCCGGCCGGAAATGGAGAGCGAGGCGCGCGTGAGCGTGCGCACACTCCCGATGACCTTGGCGCAGGGCGCGCGGATCGCTGCAGCCGCGTGCCTTGTCGCCTGTCTGGCAAGCGAAGCCGGCTTTACGCGGACTGCCTTGGCGCAGCCCGCGAACAAACCGGCCAAGCCGCTGGTCGGACAGCAAGGCAAGGACGCGATCTGGGTGCCGACGCCGAACGCCCTGATCGAATTGATGCTCGATCTTGCCAAGGTCACGGCGCAGGACAAGGTGGTCGATCTCGGTTCCGGCGACGGGCGCGCGGTGATCGCAGCGGCCAAACGCGGCGCCAGCGCCCTCGGGATCGAATTCGACGCGAACCTCGTAGCGATATCGAAAGCGAGCGCGCAGAAGGAAGGCGTTGTCGGCAAGGCGCGTTTCGAGCGGGCCGACATATTCGCCACCGATTTTTCCGATGCCAGCGTCGTGGTGCTGTTTCTGTTGCCCGACCTTAACATCAGGCTGCGGCCATCCATCCTCAGCATGAAGCCGGGTACGCGGGTGGTTTCGAACACGTTCGAGATGGGCGGATGGCTGCCCGACCAGGTCGTATCGCTGCGTGAGGAGTGCGACTTTTTCTTCTGCAAGGCGTTATTGTGGATCGTCCCCGCCAAGATCGCGGGCGAATGGGCGATCGAGACCGATGGGAAAGCAGGAATTCTGTCGCTGAAGCAGCAATTCCAGACATTTTCTGGCACGGTGAGCAATGGCGGCGCATCCATACCCGTCACCGATGGCCGACTTGCCGGTGACGAATTGACTTTCACCGCCGCCGGCGACGCTTATACCGGAAAGGTCAATGGCGATTCGATCGAAGGCACCACAAGGTCAGGCGCTGTCTGGAAAGCGAGGCGCGGCAACTGACCGCAGAAGGAGACGGTAATGCATGCGTTGAAATCACCCGTGCGGATAGTCGCAGGCTCCTGTGTTTCGATGGCGCTCGCGTTCAACTACGCAGTCGCGCAGCCCTCCCCCACATTCGAGCCCAAGGTTGGACAGCGCGGCAAGGACGTCGTCTGGGTACCGACCAATCAGCAACTGGTCGACAAAATGCTCCAAATGGCCAAGGTGACGCCGCAGGATCATGTGATTGACCTCGGTTCCGGTGACGGTCGCACCGTCATCACCGCGGCCAAGCTCGGCGCGACAGCGCACGGCATCGAGTACAATCCCGACATGGTCGCGTTGTCGAAAAAGAATGCCGAAAAGGAAGGCGTTTCGGACAGGGCCACCTTCGAAAAGGCAGACATTTTCGAGAGTGACTTCTCGAAGGCGACCGTGGTCACGATGTTTCTTCTCCCCTCGCTCAACATCAGGCTGCGCCCGAAGATTTTGGACATGAAGCCGGGCACCCGGATCGTGTCGAACTCGTTCGACATGGGCGACTGGCGCGCGGACGAAACGGTTTCGCTCAACGGTGGCGATGCCTGCAGTTCGCACTGTACGGCCTATTTCTGGATCGTACCGGCCAAGGTCCAAGGCGTATGGAAGACGCCGCAAGGCGAACTGACGCTCGAACAG
>Ga0182742_1002876_pt1 | contig 18058 bp, 21 predicted proteins | sample eDN5th37CBELigMG_FD_128880 | JGI IMG/M metagenome (GOLD analysis project Ga0182742, IMG submission 128880) | Enriched Miracle-Growth compost microbial communities from Emeryville, California, USA - eDNA 5th pass 37_C BE-Lig MG (version 2)... ...
CGCTCGACTTGCATGTATTAGGCACGCCGCCAGCGTTCGTCCTGAGCCAGGATCAAACTCTCCAATAAAGTAAGAGTGATTAGCTCATAATAAAAAACGTTGGCTCATGTTTTTCCATATTATAATAGAAGAAACACGATAAATATTGTTTGTTGACGCTTGTTTGTTTAGTTTTCAAAGAGCAATTATTTTCATTGTCGTTTTCAGCGACAAGAAATATCTTATAACATCTCAACCAATTCGTCAATACTTTTTTGAAAAAGTTTTTTTGTAACGTTGGCATGAATGTCATTACCTTCAACCGCTTCCAAAGCAGCCAAATTAGAATAACATCTATCACTCTTTGATTGCAAGAGTTTTTTTAAATTAAAGTAGAATTTCTTTCTCCATATATGAAAACCGATACTTTGCCAGATTATTTTTCTTATGTCGCATACAACACCCCTTGTTAAGTTGATTGATAGAAAACATCCTTTTTGTCAAAAAAATAACGAGAACAAATCAAATGTTTATATAAAAATCATTTTTGCTTATAGGTGAAGATTTTAGATGTTTAGTTCTCAAGTGTACATCCATTTTTATTCAATACAAAGACTGCAAGTAAAGATGTCGAGGGAAAAATAGATGATAATATAGGAACAATAATAAACCGCTAAACGCATAACCTTAGCGGTTTGTTTCTTATTCCTACCCTTTTTAGTCTATCACTTTCTTTTTATGATTCAGGATATGTTCTTTTTAAGAATGCAACCGATTGAATAATTAATTCCTTCAACACCTCGATGTCGATATCCGCAATTTTGTTAACATAAACGCAAGCCTTCCCTGAAGTGTGCTTACCAAATCTTTTTAACCACTGTTCGCGATTAGGGTCCCCGGTAGCAAAATACAAACTGATTTTCGCTTTTCTTGGCGAAAAGCCGACTAAAGGGGCATCGCCTTCATGTCCGGAAGCATACTTATAATGATAAGAACCGAATCCGATAATACTTGGGCCCCACATCTTCGCTTCAAATCCTGTTGTTTCTGTAAAAATGTCCAATAACTGATAAGCATCTGCTCTTTTTTTGGGACTGTCCACACTTTCAATAAATTCAATTACACTATTATCAGTTTCTTTCGTTTTTAATTCGTACAATTTTTAACCCTCCTAGTGTTTTTTTCACTATTCGTTTAATCCAGCATCTCCCTTCCCGGTAGATTCCAATCTAATATGAATCTTTTTTTCTATAAAGGGATAGAACCTTGCAAGGAATCTTGTGAGGGAATTACATAGAATTTTTACATAAAAATAAATACATCTTCACTGCCTGGCACAAGCCCACATACGTTTAAAAGCTAGATAAGAGGAGGTTTAAAATTTGACAAAATTCGAACATCTGCCCAGCTCACAAATAGAAGCCCATTTGTACGATCCATGAAAACGAACATGTAAATCTAGACCTATTTATGATTGAACACTTTGACGTAATGTCTTCTCCACTTGCTTATGCCCTTGCTCGATTGTGAGATCCAATGCCGTTTTTCCATCTGGTCCTTTTTGTTCAACTTGAGCTCCATACTGAAGTAACCTATGGATAATTTCCGTATTATCATCGTGGTACGCAGCCGTATGTAAACAAGAATGTCCGTTGCTATCCATAATTGTAGTCTTTGCTCCGTGTTCAAGTAAAAGTTCAATCACCTCTAAATTTCGCTCACCAGCAATCGCCGCATGCAGTGCTGTATTTGACGGGATAAAACTTAATTTCGAATGCGACAAAGCGTTCACATCCGCCCCAAATTTTAATAATATTTTCACTGACTCGGTCTGGCCAAAATGCGCTGCATATCCTAAAAGCGTAAGTCCAACATCATTTTCTTGATTGGCTAGATCAGCATTTTCTGTTAGTAACTTACTTAGATAAGCTTGATCATTTATTTGAGCTGCTAAAAATACTTCTTTGACCACTTCATTTTCATTCATCACATTTCTCCTTCTTCCTGGAACAACATTTCTATCTTTATTCCACACAGAAATTAAAATATCCTCTTAAACACCAGACAACAAAAAAGAACACCAGTATAATCTGATGTTCCCTCTTCCTCACCTTTTACTTATATACTTTCATTGACAATGAGGTTAGCGACTGCCCCGTGGCAGAAGCAGTTAAATTTTGTTCTAATTCATATCCTTTAATCGGTTCAATGCGAGAAAACCTTTTTATAAACGTTTCCAGCGCAATGTTCATTTCCAATCGAGCAAGAGGAGCACCCAAACAGAAATGCGGACCACTTCCAAATGTCAAATGCTTTTTATTATTCTTCCGATGAATATCTATGGTGTAAGGATTCTCAAACATGTTTCCATCCAGATTACATGCACTCATCCAAGCAATTACTACATCGCCCTTTTTCAACGGAACACCTAGCAAATCATTGTCTTGTTTTACTGTTCGATCCCGTCTAGAAGAATGGAAACGATAACGTAGCATTTCTTCGACAGCGTTGGGCACCAATTCAAGATTATTTCTAAGTTCACCATAGACAGAAGGATCATCATAAAGCAATCCATAAAATGAATTGGCAAGCGCGTGGCTTGTTGTTTCAACACCCGCCCCTAAAAGCAACATCGTAACCTGTACAATTTCTTCATCGGTAAATCGGTCCCCATCCACTTCAGCGCGGATTAAATCGGAGATGATATCATCGGAAAGATTGGTCCGTTTTTGAACAACAATTGGGTATAGATATTGAAAATACTCTCTCGCCGCTTTTTCTTTTTCCATCTCAATCTCTGCTAATCTGCTTTTATCGTAAGGTTGGAAAAGAATATCTACCCATTTTTTAAACTGATAGCGGTCTTGAAGTGGCACGCCAAATAAATCAGCAATGACAAAACATGGTAGCGGTCCAGCTAATGCTTCCACAATATTAACAGGTTCATCCACCTGAATTTCTTCTACTAAATCGAATGCAATCTGTTGAATCCGAGGTTCCCAAGTCTTCAAACTACGCGGCGTAAAAGCAGCCGACAACAATGATCGACTTTTTCGATGACGAGGCGGATCCAAATTGGTCAGGTTCAATGGAGATTCTTCTTTATCCATACTATTTTTGTGATTATCGCCAACAAAAATCGCTGTTCTCGTACCTTCACTCGAAAAGTACTCATAATTGCTCAACACTTGTTTCACATGTTCGTATTTAAACACATTCCATGTATCTGTTGCTTCATGATAATACACCGGATGATTCTCTAACATATGTTTGTACCATTCAATCGGGAAAAATTCTTCTGCACGTGACTGGAAGTTGGTGATTTCATTAATTGGGATGATTTCTTTCGTCATAAACGATTTAGCCTCCTCCACCATTTTAAAACTACAGCGTTTACTTACTCTTTCACTTTACTCTAATCAGAGTAGTTTTTATAGAGTAATTAGTAATAGGTAGACTCCCGTACCAACTAGTGAAAGAAAAGTTTTGTAGGTATTTATTCACCCATATTCAACCGCTGTTTTTTTAAAGGGAAGGAAGACGCAAAGGGATTATGGTAAAATTTAAACATTTAAAGGATTGATGTTAGAAAGGAGAGCTTCACTTGTCTCTATCATTATTTATACTTGGGAGTTTAGCAGAAGAAACGAGTCATCCATATAAATTAAAGAAAACTTTACTCGATGCGCTACCCATTCAAAATATGAGCGAGGGAAAATTTTACTATAATTTCGAATCCCTTCAGAAAAAAGGACTGATTAAACCCGTCGAAACGGTTCATAAAGAAAATCGGCCCAACAAAACGTTGTACATAATCACTGAGGCAGGACGAAAATTTCTTGAGGAAGAAATCTACAGAAGTTTTAAAAAGGGGGCTAAAGTTGAAGATTTGTATATCTCCATTTATATGGTGAAATATATCAACCCAGAAAAAGCAGCTATTTTCCTCGAAGATGCAATCAAAAAAGAAAAACAGAATTGGACCCACTATCGAGAAGTGAAGCATAACGAAGAAATGCAAAAACAATTCGCAACCCTTGATGAAAAACAGCAAAGAGCCGTTGAATTTATTAGTGACCACGCCTTTAACCGAGCCGATGATAATATCCGTTGGTTGGAAAAACTATTAACATTTTTAAAAGAAATCGATAAGTAGTAAAAAGTTCACGTAATCGGAACTAGACGGTAAGTAGCTAAACTTTGTCTCAGTCCGTACTTTTTTAATAAGGCCGCATTTTCGCTGATTCAGGGTCCTTTTTCCTATCAATTGGAAGAATTAACAATTTCGTTGTTGACAAACAATTTGTAAAATTATACATTAGAAGTCCTGCCAACTATGTTGGCGTATAGGGGACTGTGAAAGGTTCATTCTTATTTTGAAAGGGATGGATACGATGAATAAAGAGCACTTAATGGAAAGTGCACGTCAGATGAAAGCAAATGCTTACGTGCCTTATTCAAAATTCCCAGTGGGAGTGGCATTATTATTAAAAGATGGTACTGTTATTAATGGCGTAAACGTAGAAAATGTTTCCCTAGGTGCAACCAACTGTGCCGAAAGAACCGCTATTTTTACCGCCGTTGCAAACGGTTACCGTAAAGGTGATTTCCAAGCAATTGCGGTTGCAGGTGACACGGTCGATTACCTTCCACCATGCAGCATTTGCAGACAAGTTTTAGCTGAATTCTGCTTACCTGACATGCCTGTTTATTTAACAAACGAAAAGCAAGAGATCTTAGAATTGTCCCTAAAAGAGTTATTGCCATATGCATTTACAGATTTAGATATGTAAATAGAAGTCTAATCCAACTACGTATTCGTACATAGTTGATTATCGAGTTAGTAATAAGAGTCTGATTTAAAGGAACTTCTTTAAATCAGACTCTTTTCTTGAACATTTACTTCCCCTTATTCACGGTTTTTCACTTTTTTCCTTTCCTCACGGGCACGTAGACTTCCTCTATTTTACCGTCCCTATATTTTACCTTTAACACGCGGGTACATAGATTTCAATCTTATCATTCCGTCCTGCCCCCCCCTCCATCGGGCACCAAGATCTCTCAGTGAAAACTCTACCTCAAAAAATTGCCTTCCAATTCTCGCCCCAATTGGATGCACCCAACAAACAAAAAAGCAATGACACCCAAACCAAGGACATCACTGCTCTTTTTTTCACCAATCTTTTAAACTCCCCGCTTATTTCCCCATACATACGTATGCAATTGCGGCAATACTTTCACATCATTCAACTCAGCATCCATTGTAACTTGGTCGATCAACCACTCGTATTTACCAATCAAGTCGGACACTAATTTCGAATTATCTAAATTTCCCATATCCTCATTTCCAACCTGAAGATAAAACGGTACACCAGGATATCGCCGATAGACATCTTTCGCATATTCTAAATCGCGGTCATCAAACACCACAATTTTCAAACTGAACTGATGGTGAGGGTTCTCAGCTTGTTTCAAACGTTGAACGATCCCATCTAAAACCTCAAAATCCGTCGTCATCTTTGAACTCGGTGGTTTCGGCGACAAGGTGAGTTCATCAATTTCATAAAACCAATCTTGCCACTTGCTCCCTTGCGTCTCGAGGCCAATTTTCATTCCGTTCTCTTTTAGCAATTGAATCAGCTCATCTAAATTTTTCAACAGCGCCGGGTTCCCACCAGAAATCGTTACAAACGAGAACCGGTCTCCACCAACGTTTTTCAACTCTTGCCAAATCTCTTCCGCTTTCATCTGTTTCACCAAATGCTTGCCGCTGCCATCCCAAGTAAATGCAGAATCGCACCATGCACAAGAATAGTCACAGCCAGCAGTTCGGACAAACATCGTCTTCTGACCAATGACCATTCCTTCTCCTTGAATCGTTGGACCAAAGATTTCAATAACCGGGAGTTTACTCATGAACCATCCACTCCCTTCTCGCTTCCGCAAAACTTGTTGGTGTTTCATATAAGCGCACAAATTCCACTCGCGCTCCTTGAGTTTTTCTTGCTTCGGACTGCAACGCGGCTTCCATTTTTTCAAAGATCCAAACAACCATGTTTTCAGCAGTCGTGTTCATTGCTGGTAGCGTTTCATTTAAATATTTATGATCAAGGAAAATTTCAATCTCATTTTTCCAAATGGACTTAATATCACCAAAGTCAATCATTAAGCCACGCTCATCCACATAGCCACTAATCCCAAAAATAACTTTATAGGTGTGTCCGTGTAGATTTTTGCATTTTCCTTCATAGTCATGCAAATGATGAGCCGCATCAAACGTAAATTCCTTGCTGACCATCACGCGTTTATGATGGTATTTTAGTTGGTCACGCTGAATGTCCTCACCGATTTTCTGAAGCTTTTCCACAATCCGGAATCCGTACATGGTTACAGCCCCTTTCGCTCGTTCAAGTATTCATCAAGACCATTTTTACGTAACTTGCATGCCGGGCATTCGCCGCAACCGTCAGCAATTACACCATTATAGCAAGTGAGTGTTTTTTCACGAACAAACTCAAACGCTCCGAGTTCATCAGCTAGTTTCCAAGTTTCCGCTTTATTCAACCACATCAGCGGTGTATGAATGACAAATGGCTGATTCATTGATAGATTTAACGTGACATTCAGCGATTTAATAAACACATCGCGACAATCCGGATAGCCGCTAAAATCAGTTTCACACACCCCGGTGACAATATGCTTTGCCCCAATTTGGCTGGCTAACACACCCGCAAACGATAAAAATAAAAGATTGCGACCCGGAACAAACGTTGAAGGCAGTTCTCCATTCTCTCCGTCTTTCACTTCGATATCCTGACGAGTTAAAGCATTCGGAGCTAACTGATTTAATAGACTCATATCAAGGATATGATGCGGAATCCCTAGTTCTGCCGTAATGTTTTTCGCACACTCAATCTCCGTTTTATGCCGTTGATTATAATCAAACGTCACCGCAGTAACTTCTGCAAATTGTTCCATCGCCCAAAAAAGACAAGTTGTGCTATCCTGTCCTCCGCTAAATACAACGATCGCTTTTTCATTTTTCATGTTGTCATTTCTCTCCTTTAAAAAGAAAACAGGACCACTAAGAAAGCAGTCCTGTTTTCCTTAGTTTTTTTAAGAGGGTAGCTAAGAACCTCTCCCGTTTCCCAAAAACGGATTATTTAATTGCAAACAAATCATATCATATTTTCAGCTTATCAGGGGAGATTTTTTCCACACCATCCAAATCCCTCTCCAATCATCCTTTATTTTAGGCTCTTTCCCAAATCCCAATCAACACTTTTAGGCATATAGTAACAGGGAGGAACGCATTTCCAGCAGCCCCAACTCCCCCATAAGAGCGGGACATCAATAATAGGCAATAATCGATTGTGAGGAGGATTGAATTGAACCAGAAACCAACAGCGGCACAAATTGCTGCTCATTCTATGCCCTTCATGGCAACAAGAGGGGACATTGCCCCAACCTTTTCAGCGGAAGCTTATGTTAATAATCAAATAAAAACGCTCAAATTAGAAGATTTTCTAGGAAAATGGACGGTTCTCTTTTTCTATTCCAGCGATTTTACTTTTGTTTGACCGACAGAATTGGCAGCAGTTGCTGCTCTTTACCCTCAGTTCAAACAACTAAATGCAGAAGTTTTAGCAATCAGTACAGATAGCGTCTACGCGCATAAAGTTTTTAAGGATATTTCCCCTTCTGTCCGGAACGTGCAATATCCATTAGTAAGTGACCGAAATCAACAAATTAGCCGTGCTTACCGTGTTTTTGACGAAACCGCTGGTGTAGCTTTGCGAGGAACTGTCATCATAGATCCTGAAGGAATCATTATTGCAAAACTCATTTATCCACGTGAAGTCGGCAGAAACACACATGAAATTTTGCGACTCCTCCAAGCCATCCAATATGGAAGGCAAACCGGATTAGGTGTACCAGCCAATTGGGTTCCAGGAATGACAGGAATCCAAAGGCGAACAGAAGACATTGGCAGAATTTAATTGCGAACAGTTACCTTTACACGTGCTGGTCATTTTTATAACCAGCACTTCCTTTTATGGACACCACTTCTGCAAAAAAAATCCAGGTGCCAGGCACCATCCATTTTTTTGGATGGTGCCTGGCACCTGGAAGATACTTGGAAAATACTTGGGAAAGGGATTGCATCTCCACTTTTAGAGGTTGGAGGCGTTTAAGATTCGATCTGGACAGGTGTAGACATTTAATGATTCATTGCGAATGAACCCAATGGTGGTAATTCCTAGTTCTTCGGCTAGTTCGAGTGCGAGTTCGGTTGGCGCTGATTTTGACAAAACAATTTCGCAGCCGATTTTAGCAACTTTCAAGAGAATCTCAGAAGAAATTCGGCCGCTAAACACAATGATTTTATCGCGAATCGAAAGCTGATTTTTCAAGCAATAACCATAAATTTTATCTAAAGCATTATGGCGGCCAATGTCCATTCTTGACAAAATCATTCCGTTGACATCACAGAGCGCGGCATTATGTACGCCGCCGGTCTGATGAAAAACCGTTGCTGCTTGTTGCATATCATTCATCAACCGAAACGAATCGTCTACAGAAAGCTTTACCTGAATGCCATCAATTTTCTTAGCAGTAAGCGCATCGCTGGCAAACACAAACCCCTGTCGATTCATTCCGCAGCAGGACGTTATATAGCGTTTACTTTGGATGTTTTGGTACAACGGATTCATTTTATTTGTTTTCACATGAACAAAGCCTTCTTTTTCCTGTACCCATATCTCTTGGATATCTTCAAACTTGCGAATAACACCTTCAGATGCTAGAAAACCAACCACCAAATCTTCAATGTATTCCGGTGTACATACCATTGTCACCAGTTCTTTTTCATTTAATTTTACAGTAACAGGATATTCAGTTACGATGTGATCCTCGGTCTCTTCGGCGCTCCCATTGCAAAATCGCAAGGTCCTCCGTTTTACCTCAATTGGTTTCACACCCATCTCTCCTTCAAACTAAAGAAGTGGCAGGAAGAAGAGCATAGCATTTTCAAAACAAAGCTTGATGCTCCTTCTCCCTTCCGTTTATTCAACAGAATTAAACGGATGAAAATGTCGGTCTTGTTGACAATTGTCACATACGTGAAGCAACCCCGTTTCCATCCTTATCTCGTCTTTTTCACTTTCATTCCATTCTTCTTGTAATCCACATACTTCACAAACCTTCATCATCCCACCTCTTTCAAACAATCTTATTGTTTAATCACGTTATAACCACAATCCCGGACTGCTTGTTCAAAATCCTGAAGTGAGGCAGCTTTTTCATCAAAGCTGAACAGAGCTTCCTGCGAGTGAACATTAACCTCCGCCTCGCGAACTCCCCACACTTCATTTAAGGCATGTAGCACCTTGTCTGCATCCTCTTGACTTCGCATGCCATCCAGCTTCATCATTCCTTTTTCCATTCTGCCACCTCCTTTCTAATGAACACCCTGTTGCGGGTCTTGGTTAAACGCTTCGCCCATTCCATGTAAAAATTCCATCATCGTCGACAATGACGCTTTAACATCTGGATCACGAAGACTTGTTCCGAGCTTCCACAAACTTTGATTTTCGCCATTTTTGACCACTTCCGCTGAACGTTCAAATCCTTGAGTAACTCCATTTAAAATCGATTGCAACTGTTCCGGATTAATGGAACCAATAAACTTTAGTGCGTTCATCCCATTCTTAATCGTATTATGCATGTTCGGTTGATTCAGCTGTTGAATCGCAATCGCTCCAATGTCCGTACGCTGCTCAAGCATTGCTTTTGCTGCATCTAAAACACCCATTTCATTAAGCCCTTTAATGATGTCTATTGTGGTAATCAGCGCATCTTTGTTTGCGGTTACTGCATTCATCAATTCGGTCACCGCTTGCATTTGTTCCTCAACAGGATTTGGAGTAGACTTGTTAATTTGCCTGATTGCCTTCGCCATATTCATCACCTTCCACATCAAACAATTCTGGTATTGGAGTAAAATCAGGTCGAGCCCATTTTTCCTCGACTTTTACGCTAAGCTGAGGAATCCGGTTTCCAAATCGGTAATTTACCTTTGGTAGTGGAGACTCACCTTTTTCTTCAAGAATCTCCATTTTGACACCCATTTCTTTGTAATTTGGCGTATGAGTGATTTTGTCGTGATAACTACTTGTCAAACGGTTTACAGCTTCATATTGATCACTGCTGTTCATCGTTAAGTAAATTTCATTCCCCTTTACACGATCCGTGACAATGACGCGCACTTTCACTTGACCATACGGAGAGGTTAAGCGTACCAACGAACCGTCTTCAAGTCCACGTTCTTTTGCCAACTCTTCTGAGACATCCAACCATGGATGTGGTACCTTATGCGTCAATCCTTCTGAACGATATGTCATATTTCCTTCATGGAAATGCTCAAGCAATCGACCATTGTTTAAATGCAAGTCGTACTCTTCTCCAGCCTCAAATGGTGGGGTCCAATCAACAGGATACAGACGAGCTTTGCCATCTGGGAAAAAGAAGCGATCGGTATATAAAAGCGGTGTATCTGTACCATCTTTATCCACAGGCCAGAGCAAGCTTTCCCAGTTTTCTAAGCGCTCGTAACTGACCCCTGCAAACACTGGAGCTAATGAGGCCGCTTCATCCATGATTTCACTTGGATGCTTGTAGTTCCAGTTCGCCCCTAAGTGATTCGCAAGCTCTTGGAAAATCATCCAATCTGGTTTTGAGTCCCCTAGTGGCTCAAGCACTTTGTAAAAGCGTTGAATCCGTCTCTCTGTATTGACAAACGTTCCGTCTTTTTCAAGGCTTGGTGCCGCAGGTAAAACAACATCCGCATATTGAGCCGTTCGTGAGAAAAAGACATCCTGAACGACAAAGAATTCAAGCTTTTCAAAGGCCGCTTCAACGTGGTTGGAGTTAGAATCAACAATTGCCATATCTTCTCCGAATAGATATAAAGCTTTTAATTTGCCATTATCGATTCCCTCAACCATTTGATGGTTATTCAAACCTGGCTTCTCTGGCAATGAAACGCCCCAGGCTTGTTCGTAACGTTCGCGAACTTGCTTATTTTGTACAGGCTCGTATCCCGGATACCAAGCAGGCATCGTTCCAAAATCACAAGCTCCTTGGACATTGTTGTGCCCACGTAATGGATAAGCTCCTGTACCAGGGCGTCCATAGTTTCCTGTGACAAGTAAAAGGTTTGAGATTGCGGTACTTCCATCGGTTCCACCTAAATGCTGGGTAATTCCCATAGCCCATAAAATACAAACCGATTTGGCTTCATGAATCATTTCTGCTAGTTGAATCAGCTCCGCACGGGTTAAACCTGTAATCTCTTCCGCGTACTCAAGTGTATATTTTTCAAGTGATTCTCTATATTTTTCGACATCATTTACACGTTTTTGTAAAAACTCCGTATCTTCCCAGCCTTGATCGAATATATACTTGGTTACAGCATTTAACCATACTAAATCAGTACTTGGCTTAGGATGAACATGGAGGTTTGCTCGCTCAGCTAATTCATGTTTACGAATATCCGAAACAATTAATTTTTGACCATGAAGTTTATGCGCTCGCTTAATACGTGTTGCTAACACAGGATGTGATTCTGCTGGATTCGCGCCAATCACAATCACTAACTCCGACTGTTCAATATCACGCATTGATCCTGAGTCTGCTCCAATCCCGACCGTGCGCATTAAGCCAGATGAAGCGGGAGACTGACAATAGCGGGAACAGTTATCAATGTTGTTCGTCCCCATGATGGCTCGAGCAAACTTTTGGAAGATAAAGTTTTCTTCATTGGAACATTTTGAAGACGCAATATAGCCGATTGAATCAGGGCCATGTTCTTCTTTTATCCCACCGAGCTTCTCAGCAATCAAACCAAGCGCTTCATCCCAGGTTGCCTCAACAAATTCATCGTTACGGCGAATCAACGGTTTTGTTAACCGTTCTTCACTGTTAACAAAATCCCAGCCCCATTTTCCTTTCACACAAGTAGAAATTCCGTTAACTGGGGCATCCTCTGTTGGTTCAATTTTCAAGATTTCGCGGTCCTTCGTCCACACTTCAAAGCTACATCCAACGCCACAATACGTACAAACCGTTTTGGTGCGCTTGATACGCGATTTTCTCATCGCGGCTTCCACTTCTGAAATCGCAAATATTTCTTTGTAGCCCGGCTCCACTTCTTTCGTTAAATCAATCATCGGCTCAAGAACTTTTGGTGGAATCGATGTTAAGAATCCTGCTTCACCAAGCATGGATTTCTCCATTAACGCATTACATGGACAAACCGTTACACAATGACCGCATGAAACACAGGAAGACTGATCAATTGGTACATCATTGTCCCAAATGACACGAGGCGCTTCGCGTTTCCAATCAATCGTTAATGTTTCATTTACTTGCAAGTCCTGACATGCTTCCACACACCGACCGCATAAAATACACTGATCCGGTTCATAGCGGTAAAAAGGATGTGAGTTATCCGGTGGATAAGGCTTTGCCACAAATTCATATTTTTGATGTTCGATCTCTAAATGCTCGGCCGTATTATGAACCACACAGTTGCCGTTATTGTTATCGCACACGGTACAATACAGTTCATGATTTTTTAAAATCCGCGACATTGCTTCATATTGCGCATCTTTCACCGGTCGAGAAAGTGTATCCACTTTCATATCAGGTTCAGCTTTAGTTGTACAAGCTCTTACCATTTTACCGCCCACATTTACAAAGCACGTATCACATGTTTGGATTGAACCTAGATTCGGATGATAACAAATACTCGGAATAAAGTAATCTTGTGACTGAGCAACATCGAGAATCGTTTGCCCTGATTTTGCATCGTATTCTTTATCATTGATTTTAATCGAAAAAGTAGATTTCTCCATTTTCTACCTCCTCATTTTTTGTCTATTTTTTATTTCTAGCAGATTGCTGCCTTCTGCCGCCACAGGTTCGGCGTTGCCGATATACGCCACATAATAAGCAAAGGCGACAAATAAACCGCCACCGATCACATTCCCAAGAAAGACGGCAATGAAGTTTCCTAAATAATCAATCCAACTAAAATACCCAGCAAATATCGCAGCAGGAATCAAAAACATATTCGCTACAACGTGTTGAAAACCGATGGCCACAAAACCCATAATGGGAAACCAAATCGCAAGGATTTTCCCACCGATATCATCCGCGCCATAAGATAACCACACTGCAAGACCAACCATCCAGTTGCAACCAATTCCAGAGATGAGACTCGCCCAAAAGCCTTGTGCCAACTTTCCTTCAGCCATTGTCACCGTGCTGGCTAAATAAGGATCCGTTTCTGTTAAGCCGATCACATGTCCAAAAAGATAAGCAACAAAAATGCTTCCTAAAAAATTGCTAATCGTAATCCAAAACCAGTTTTTCAACAGCTTTTGTACGGTTATTTTCCTTGAAACCCAAGCGATAGTAACCGCCATCATATTTCCAGTTAGGAGTTCGCCTCCAGCGATTATCAATAAAATAAGACCCACAGGGAACACGGCCGCCCCTAAAAAAGTGTTAAACGTGCCCCATTCAGGAGGCAATCCTGCGACAATTCGGATATCCAGCAAAAATCCCATTGCAATAAAAGCACCACCTAAGAAACCGAGGACAAGCATCGTCACTAGTGGCAACGAAGCCTTACGTGCCCCTGCGTCAACCGCTAATTCGGCAATTCGTTGTGGTTGATGAAACCCCATTTTTTCTCCCTCCTTTGCTCTTGATGTTTTTAGAATTGCTTAAACCTATAAGAATCATGCATAAGACAATATTTTAAGAGAAGAAAGGTGTGTAACTGGAAGAGATGGGAAATGATAAGTAAGAGGAAAAACGAAGGAGGATACGTTTTTATGGACAAGGAAAAAATCTATCAACATGTTGAATCCATGATAACTTCATCTACAAAAAACCCAAAATATATGTCGGTCTCACCTGTCAAAATGGCTGATCTCTATGGAGCCGATCCAGCAGAAATCGAAAAAAACATCAACGAACTCGTCCAAGAAGGCCGCCTGGTCAAAACCAACCTACCCGAAATACCAAACTATGAAGTTTACATGCTCCCATAAAAAAAGAAAAAAGAATAAGGTACCAATTTCTGGATGGTGCCTGGCACCTTACAAAATATGGATGGTGCCTGGCACCTGGAAATTTCACCCTGAAGACAAATATTTGACTATATACAAGGAAAGATCTAAAGACATCTCTACTCTTTTAATTCTATGTTCCTCCCCATTTTTTCCCTTTCTAAACAGTTTGTCTATACACTCGTAAGACAAGACTCATACGCTATTGTTGTATATGGTTTACAAACTGCTATCTTCTTGGCAGCAGAAAGGGGGAAAACAAGAGATGTCTAGTAAAGAAAAAGTGAATTCATTGGTAAAAACTCTGTCTGAGCAGGTACAAGCACAGGAGGACTATCTTAGAATGATGCAAAAACAATTGCAGCAACAACAAGAGAGCTTTAATCAGCTCCTCCAAAAAAGCACAGCGCAAGAATCACTATTAAGGAAGCTACTTGAACAAGTTGGAAACTTTAATCCAGCAGTAGTTGATTCGTTACCAGCAAATATGCCAGCCGCTCAAGCTCGAGATCCATTTTCAGATATCGTAAAAAGACTAGAACTTCAAAAGCTATTGAAAATCGCGATGTATGTTTCCGATCTATATACCGATGATGATGAAAGCAAATAAAGCTAGACCAATGATCTACCACAAACCCATCATTTATCCATCTATCTAAACCACCTTGTTTTTCCCATTAACATAAGGGAAAACACCAAAAAACACTGTTGATGATAACCCACAACAGTGTTTTTCCTTTCTAGCGCTTTTTCCAACTCCCCGATATTTAAAGGCAGAAGAACGGTTATCCATTTATTTTATTTCTCCCGATTATTGTTATTCTGTCCCCTTCTCCCCGCTCGTTATCAACGTTGCTCCCCCACTTTTCAATATCCTAAAACATAAGGATTATCACTCATGTATAATATCCCCATATAAATACTACTCTTCCTAATTACCGTCTTAAGGAGACCCAATCTAAAATTCCGCTAGAAAACAGTTTTTTTAAGTTTAGATAAGATTCACTGAAAAAAATTAGGTTTTAAAAAAAATAGCGTGAATTCTAATCTAAATAGAACCCACGCTTAAATCTGAAATACTTTTTAAGATTTCTTCATCCTGCGCGCCTCGTTGACAAAAAGCACTCTGCTGGATCCTTAAGCAGCATAGCTAGATCCAACAATAATTAGGAGAATAAACAAAACAACAATTAATACAAAACCGTTGCTGCCTCCACCATATCCTGACATATGCTTTCCCTCCTTTACTTTAGCTTCTCTATACTCTATTCAACCGAGAGCTCCCTGACTGGACAAGCAACTTAGATAAATGCGGATTTTGCTGGAAGATGATAAATCAATAAAAGTTACACAAACGTACAAGGTACCATCCAAATGAAACCATTCCACCACTCGAACGTATTTAAAGGTAAGTGAATTAGGGGGAAGTTTTATATGAACTAATGTGAATCCTACAACTCCTGCAAAACAGGGGTGTTATAGCGGTTATAAATTTTTTCTTAAAAGTAGTAATTTGGGGAGGAAATAAGCGGATATACCCTCTTGGTTCTGAATTATCGATTTACTATTTTATGGGGGGCATATGGAGATGAAAGAGAAATTTTATATATCGCTGGCAATCCTATCTATCATTGTTTTGTTCTTACATAAATTCGGGCCATTAGAAGGTCAAGCAAGCTTCATAGGGTGGCTCTTATTCACTACCCTTTGTATCGCAATACCGTTTGAGAAAAGACATTCAAAACTACAGTTGTTATTCGTTGGAAGTTTTTACCTTGTGTATGGCATTGGCATTTACTTGTAAGCTTTTTCGTAAAATTGTTGTTAAAATCCTAAACCCGATTTTAACGCAATAATAGCCAATTATAAGTTTAAATTAAGTTTGCACCCTTTTCTCATAAATGGAGCTTATAACCTAGCTCATTAAGTAGTATTTTTTTGCTTAAAAGCCAGAGAGTTTGAGAATAGAGCGATTTATAAAAGTTCATAGCGCGCTAGTGTCAACGCTAAAAAAGCGACGATTCAATAGATCAGTCGCTTTTCTCAATTCTATAAATAATGACCAAGCTATGGCAAGGTACCGTTACCTTTTCCGCAGATACTTTTCATTGATAATGAGAACCTTCCCGTTCTCGGAAATATCGTATTTCCGATTATTGAACCGGTACTTTTTATATAAAATATGCCCGATGATGTAGATCGGCAAAATCATAAACAGCAGAACAAAGATTTGCAGAAGCCAGTTAAATTCATTTCCAAAAATATAGATTGTTGTTACCCTGTGAACAATAAAAGCGGTCATCAGGACGATGATGACATTACAAATATGAAAAGCAACAACCTCTTTATCTTCCCGAAACATTCGTTCTAGTTCATATTTGAAATGTAACGTAACAAGAACGGATATCACAATGACAATAAGGGAAAACAAATATGTAAAAACCGTATACATTTTTCCTATCCCCCGCTCAAATCTAATCGGTTATTCCATACTAAATGGTACCAAAACAAAGGATATGATAACCCTATCCAAAAATAGACCTTTGAACAACAGCATCACTAAACAGCAATCAACAAACCTACTCATTCATTAGCCAGAACAACTGTAAACGGCCAATCAATTGATCCACCACCAAATTCGTACTCCAACACCACCTTGCATCCTATTCAACACACTTACCCTTACTATAAGAGTCCCTCCCGCTTTTTGCAAACTTTCAGACAAAAACTACTTTGGACTGCTTTTGTCGACACTGTTGCTAAAAATTTTCAGCCCTTACAAGCGGGATCTTTGAATTTTAAAGTGAAAGCTAAAGGATAATGTCCTCTCCCTCTTCTAATGAGTCGACAGCATCCCTAGTTAAACGGACTTTCACCTTTATTTGTTACTAAAGTAAAATACTGCTCAAACTCACTTTCACTAACGGACACTCTGAGCGATAAATCTTTCGTTCTTAACACAAAATCCTTGATACCAATATATTCTGATTCAGCGACTAAATAAAAATGGGTTCCTTTATTGATCCCTCTAAAATGGTTTCTTAGTTTATATATCTTCATTGTTATCCTTTGCACTTTCTTAATCTTATAAGTTAATCTTATAAAAATAGGATAAAGGTATGGTAAGAAAAGTTCAAAGTTTTTATAAGTCATTATTCAACAAAACCATTCATCTTTTCTCCACCAAAACCATAAAAAAACAGCCCAATTTTAAAATTGGACTGGCATAATACAATTTATGAAGCCTTACGTAGAACTTGAGCGTGGCTCGCTTTCTTCTGATAAACAATAAAATAGATTAAACCTACAAATCCGGCTCCTCCAACGACATTTCCTAAAAAGGTCGGAACCACATTTGCCAAGAACTCCATCCAAGTGACTTCTCCAGCAAAGATTGCCGCCGGAATAACGAACATATTGGCAACAACGTGCTGGAAGCCAATTGCAACGAATGCCATGATAGGGAACCAAATCCCCGCAATTTTCCCTGCAAAATCATCGGCACCAAATGCCAGCCAAATCGCTAGACACACGAGCCAGTTACAGCCGATTGCAGAGATAAATGTTTGCAAGAAACTTTCATCCACTTTCGAATGTGCAATGGCCACTGTCTTATCTAGGAATGGACCTGTTTCTGTTAATCCCACAACATGACCGAAGAAATACGCCACAAACAAAGCGCCAACCAGGTTAGCCAACGTGATCCAAACCCAGTTATGTAGTAAATCGCTGAGTTTAATTTTCTTTGCGTAAAACGCCATCGACACAGACATCATGTTTCCAGTTATCAATTCAGCACCAGCAAGTACGACTAAAATTAATCCTACTGGGAACACCGCCGCACCGAGAAAACTAGCTAAACTTCCCCATTCTGCTGGTAAATTCCCAATCACACGGAGATCCAATAAAAACCCGAATGAAATAAACGCTCCCCCTAG
>Ga0182742_1002879_pt1 | contig 18051 bp, 17 predicted proteins | sample eDN5th37CBELigMG_FD_128880 | JGI IMG/M metagenome (GOLD analysis project Ga0182742, IMG submission 128880) | Enriched Miracle-Growth compost microbial communities from Emeryville, California, USA - eDNA 5th pass 37_C BE-Lig MG (version 2)... ...
TAGTCTGGTGACGATGGCGAGAAGGTCACACCCGTTCCCATGCCGAACACGGAAGTTAAGCTTCTCAGCGCCGATGGTAGTTGGGGGATTCCCCCTGTGAGAGTAGGACGTCGCCAGGCAAACGAAAAGATAACCAATTTTGGTTGTCTTTTTTTGTTTGGAAAGAAAATTTCTATCTACTTAAGTAGATAAAATAGTTTGAAAGTATGTTACCTTTCTGTGTTTTCCTTCAATAATTGTCGAACGAATTTCGTTTATCTTTTTAGGACAAGGGTACTAATATAATTAGTATATAAGGTTTTACCCTTAGTAAAAATGGGCATAAATAGAACTGTCGCCAGAATTGCATAGGGGTATTTTTTTATGTATAATAAATGTCAAAGATAGTCAAAGTCAGATTGGGGGAGGTTCTGTGAGGAATATATCGGACATCATTGAAAATTACCTAAAAGCGGTATTGGAAATGAGTGACCAAGATCTCGTTGAAATTAAACGGAGTGAAATTGCCGATAAATTTGAGTGCGTTCCATCCCAAATCAATTATGTTATAAATACACGATTTACAATTGAGCGGGGATATTTCGTTGAAAGTAAACGTGGTGGCGGTGGCTATATCCGAATTATGAAAGTTCAAACACATGATGAAGCCCATTTAATTGATCAACTCCTCGCTTTAGTTAATCATCGGATATCTCAAGTAAGTGCTGAAAGCATTATTCTTCGGCTGATTGAGGAAAAAGTGATTACCGTTAGAGAAGGAAAGATTATGCAAAGTGTATTGGATCGTTCGGTTCTTCATTTGGAATTGCCACAGCGAGATGAGCTACGGTCTAGGATGCTTAGGGCAATGCTGATGGCCATAAAATATAAGTAATACTCTGTAAGTTACGAGGTGAGAGCATGATTTGCCAAGAATGTAATGAAAGACCGGCAACTCTCCATTTTACAAACTTTAGTAATGGGGAAAAGACAGAATTACATTTATGTGAACGTTGTGCGCAAGAACAAGGTGAAATGTTTTTAATGAATCAAGGAGCAGGATTCTCTATTAATCACTTTTTACAAGGGTTGTTGAATATGGACTCACCTTTTCAAACAAAAACAAAGGATCCATTTCAACAACAAGAAGAAGTCCTTCAATGTGAAAAATGCTCAATGACGTTTCCACAATTTTTAAAAGTTGGAAGGTTTGGATGCAGTCACTGTTATGATACCTTTCGGGAGCATTTAATCCCGGTTACTCGCCGACTGCATAGTGGAAACACAACACACCATGGAAAAATACCGAAGCGGGTTGGTGGAACAATTCAACTGCAAAGGAATATTGCGACCTTAAAACAGACTTTAAGCGACTTGATTGCGAAAGAAGAGTTTGAAAAGGCAGTCGATGTTCGTGATGAAATCCGTGCTTTAGAAAAACAATTAGCAGAAGAACGTAGGGGAGGGGAATAGGTGTATGTCTTTGGAGCGTTTTATCAATCAGGCAGTGAGTTCCTGGATGAGCGAAGATGGACCCGATTCAGATATAGTTCTTAGTTCCCGTATCCGCCTTGCTAGAAATTTAAGTGATATAAAATTTCCTACGATTGCAACAAAGGATTCAGCAGAGGCCGTCATTCAGGCTATTAAGGAAAGAGTTACAGCTGGCCCATCCACACGGTTTGGTCCATTAGAACTGTTAAAGGTGAATGAAATCCAACCTCTCCAAAAAAGAGTGCTAGTTGAGAAACATTTAATCAGTCCGCACCTTGCGGAAAACTCTCTAAATGGGGCTTTTCTGTTATCAGAGAACGAAGAGATTAGCATTATGATTAATGAAGAAGACCATATAAGGATTCAATGTTTGTTCCCAGGACTTCAATTATTAGAGGCATTAAAAGCTGCCAACGATGTTGATGACTGGTTAGAGGAAAAAATGAATTATGCATATGATGAACAATACGGTTATTTAACAAGCTGCCCGACTAACGTTGGTACAGGATTACGGGCATCGGTTATGATGCACTTGCCTGGACTTGTCCTTACAAGACAAATGAATCGAATTTTACCGGCAATTAATCAATTAGGTCTCGTTGTTAGAGGAATTTATGGTGAAGGTAGCGAAGCTTTAGGTAATATCTTTCAAGTCTCAAACCAAACTACACTGGGTAAGTCAGAAGAGGATATTGTTGATGACCTAAAAGGGGTTGTAGCGCAAATAATTTCTCAGGAAAGGTCAGCTAGAGAAGCATTAGCGAAAACATCGAACATACAATTAGAAGATAGGGTATTTCGCTCCTTTGGGGTTTTACAAAATAGCCGAATCATTGAATCTAAAGAAGCGGCTAGCTGTCTTTCTGATGTTAGACTTGGAATTGATATGGGTTATATCAAAAATGTTTCGAGAAACATTTTAAACGAATTGATGATTTTAACACAGCCAGGATTTTTGCAACAATATGCTGGGGGTCCTCTCCGCCCGGATGATAGAGATATCCGCAGAGCGGCTTTAATAAGGGAAAGAATCCAAATGGAATCGAATGAATAATAAGGAGGATGAGCTTTATGATGTTTGGACGGTTTACTGAAAGAGCGCAAAAAGTGCTAGCACTGGCACAGGAAGAAGCAATTCGCCTTGGACATAATAATATTGGAACAGAGCATATTTTGTTGGGGCTTGTTCGCGAAGGAGAAGGCATCGCCGCAAAGGCACTTTACGGACTAGGTCTTGGTTCTGAAAAGATTCAAAAGGAAGTTGAAAATCTGATAGGTAAAGGGCAAGAAGGTTCTCAAACAATCCATTATACGCCTAGAGCAAAGAAGGTTATTGAACTTTCCATGGATGAAGCGAGAAAATTGGGACATTCTTATGTTGGAACAGAACACATTCTCCTTGGCCTTATTCGTGAAGGAGAAGGAGTGGCAGCCCGAGTTTTAAATAATCTTGGGGTTAGTTTGAATAAAGCGCGCCAGCAAGTTCTACAACTTTTAGGGAGCAACGAAACATCTAGTCATCAAGGCGGAGGCGCAGTCAATGCAAACACACCTACGCTTGATAGCCTTGCACGGGATTTAACGGCAATTGCAAGAGAGGGAAGTCTTGATCCTGTTATTGGGCGAAGCAAAGAGATTCAAAGAGTCATTGAGGTGCTTAGTCGCCGTACCAAAAATAACCCAGTATTAATTGGCGAACCTGGTGTCGGAAAAACAGCAATTGCTGAAGGGCTTGCACAGCAAATCGTCAATAATGAAGTTCCTGAAATCCTTCGTGATAAGCGAGTTATGACCCTCGATATGGGTACGGTTGTTGCTGGTACAAAGTACCGTGGTGAGTTTGAAGACCGTTTAAAGAAAGTCATGGATGAAATACGCCAAGCAGGAAATATTATTTTATTCATAGACGAGTTGCATACTTTGATTGGCGCAGGTGGAGCAGAAGGAGCGATTGATGCTTCCAATATTTTAAAGCCATCTCTTGCACGTGGTGAGCTGCAGTGTATTGGGGCGACCACTCTTGACGAGTATCGTAAATATATTGAAAAAGATGCAGCTTTAGAAAGGCGTTTCCAACCGATTACTGTTGATGAGCCAACAGCGGAAGAATCTGTTCAAATTTTAAAAGGTCTACGTGATCGTTATGAAGCGCATCACCGTGTATCCATTACTGATGAGGCAATTGAAGCAGCAGTGAAGCTTTCTGACCGCTATATCTCAGATCGTTTCTTACCGGATAAAGCGATTGATTTAATTGATGAGGCAGGGTCTAAAGTTCGCCTTCGTTCTTATACAACACCGCCTAATTTAAAAGAGCTTGAGCAAAAGCTCGAGGAAGTTCGTAAAGAAAAAGATGCTTCCGTTCAGAGCCAAGAGTTTGAAAAAGCTGCTTCTTTACGCGATACAGAACAGCGTCTTCGTGAACAATTAGAAAATACGAAGAAAACATGGAAAGAAAAACAAGGGCAAGAAAATAGTGAAGTCACAGTAGAAGATATTGCGAATGTTGTCTCCAGCTGGACGGGTGTTCCAGTTTCAAGATTAGCTGAAACAGAGACCCAGAAGCTACTAAAGCTCGAGGAAATTTTACATTCGCGCTTAATTGGTCAAGAAGAAGCGGTTAAAGCTGTTTCAAAAGCTGTGCGACGTGCGAGAGCGGGTCTTAAAGACCCAAAACGACCAATTGGTTCATTCATTTTCCTAGGACCAACAGGTGTCGGAAAAACAGAATTAGCGCGAGCTTTAGCTGAAGCAATGTTTGGCGACGAAGATGCAATGATTCGCGTTGATATGTCTGAGTACATGGAAAAACATTCGACTTCACGTCTAGTTGGTTCACCTCCAGGATATGTTGGATATGATGAAGGTGGACAATTAACAGAAAAAGTTCGTCGTAAGCCATACTCTGTCGTCCTCTTGGATGAAATTGAAAAGGCTCACCCAGATGTTTTCAATATTTTACTTCAAGTGCTTGAAGATGGGCGTTTAACAGACTCTAAAGGCCGTACGGTAGACTTCCGTAACACAGTGCTTATTATGACGTCCAATGTTGGTGCCGAAGCATTAAAGCGCAATAAATACGTTGGCTTTAATATTCAAGATGGGGAGCAAGACTACAAAGATATGAAAGGGAAAGTGATGGAAGAGTTAAAGCGTGCCTTCCGTCCGGAATTCCTGAATCGTATTGATGAGATCATTGTTTTCCATGCACTCGAAAAAGAGCACTTAAAACAAATTGTTACTCTTATGTCGGAGCAATTAATGAAGCGTCTTGAAGAACAAGATATTGACCTAGAATTAACGGAGAGTGCGAAGGAAAAAATCGCGAATGAAGGCTATGATCCAGAGTATGGAGCTCGTCCTCTTCGCAGAGCGATTCAAAAGCATATCGAAGACCATCTCTCTGAGGAACTTTTAAAAGGAACAGTGCTTAAAGGGCAAAAAGTCATTATTGACGTTGAGAATGATGAATTTACTGTTCAAACGCCAAAGACCGCTTTGAACAAATAACAAGCCCAAATTATAATAAGAGGTATACGTATTGTTACGTATACCTCTTTTGCTAATCATAAGGATAGGCAGATAGAATATTCGCTTTTTCCTTTCTTTTTCTAATAGCGATAAACACAGTTTTACGTTTAAATGGTTAAAATAGAAAAGTTAGGGTAATAGTCAAGTGAAGGGAAGAATAAAATGGCGAAACGAAAAACAAAATTTATGTGCCAGGAGTGCGGCTATGAATCTCCTAAATGGATGGGGAGATGTCCGGGCTGTGGGCAATGGAATAAAATGGTCGAAGAAACTGAAGTTGTTGGAACTGGTCGGCGTGGGGCGTTTCAACACTCAGCATCAACGGGAGTTGCAGCGAAAGCAACGCCAATTACAAGCATCGAGACAGTAAGTGAGCCGAGAATTAAAACGGAATTGGTTGAGTTAAATCGTGTCCTTGGTGGGGGAGTTGTCAAAGGTTCGTTAGTGTTAATTGGGGGCGACCCTGGAATTGGAAAATCGACTCTCTTGCTTCAGGTCTCACATCAATTAGCTAAAATTGACCACTCTGTCTTATATATATCTGGTGAAGAGTCTCTAAGGCAAACCAAGCTCCGCGCGGAACGTTTGGGAATATCCTCTGAAAACTTACTTGTCTATTCAGAAACAAACTTGGAAGAAATAAGCCGGACAATCGAAAAAAATTCCCCGGATTTTGTCATTGTGGACTCAATTCAAACCGTTTTCCATCCTGAAGTGACATCTGCTCCAGGTAGTGTTTCCCAAGTAAGGGAAAGTACCGCAGAACTTATGCGCATTGCCAAAACGAACGGAATTGCCATTTTCATTGTTGGTCATGTCACAAAAGAAGGATCAATCGCTGGTCCTCGACTACTGGAACATATGGTGGATACTGTCTTATATTTTGAAGGGGAGCGTCATCATACGTATCGGATTTTGCGAGCAGTAAAGAACCGTTTTGGGTCAACAAATGAAATGGGGATTTTTGAAATGAAGGAAAAAGGACTTGAAGAAGTGGCAAATCCGTCAGAAATCTTTTTGGAGGAGCGTTCACAGGGAGCATCAGGTTCAACGGTTGTAGCCTCAATGGAGGGAACAAGACCAGTGTTAGTTGAGATTCAAGCTTTAATTTCCCCATCAAGCTACAACAATCCGCGGAGAATGGCAACAGGGATTGACCATAATCGGGTCAATTTATTGATGGCTGTTTTAGAAAAGAGAGTAGGCTTGCTCTTGGCTAATCAAGATGCTTATTTAAAAGTAGCTGGCGGAGTAAAGCTAGATGAACCGGCAATTGACTTAGCGGTTGCGATTAGCATTGCATCCAGTTTCCGCGATAAGCCGACTCGTTCAACGGATTGCTTTATTGGTGAGGTCGGCCTTACAGGGGAAGTACGGCGAGTCTCACGGATTGAACAGCGTGTACAAGAAGCAGCAAAGCTAGGTTTCGAGAGAGTCATCCTGCCTGAGAATAATCTAGGTGGTTGGACGGCACCGAAAGGAGTTGCCTTAGTTGGCGTTTCCTCTGTGGGGGAGGCACTAAAAGTCACACTGGAGGGATAAAAGAATTGGAAAATCGAAAAACCGAAAATCTAGCTTTGAGTGAAATTTTACAATTTATCGCTCCTGGAACACCTTTAAGAGAAGGTATTGATAATGTCCTACGTGCGAATACTGGTGGTCTTATTGTTGTCGGTTTTGATGAGCGGGTTCAGGAGTTGGTAGATGGAGGATTTAAGATTAATTGTCAGTTTACACCAAGTTCATTGTATGAACTAGCAAAAATGGATGGGGCTATCATTTTAAATGAGACAGGAAATGAGATCCTTTTTGCTAATGCACAGCTGGCTCCGAACTCAGAAGTGCCATCGACTGAAACAGGAATGCGCCACCGAACAGCTGAGCGAGTAGCGAAACAAACAAGGTCACTTGTCATTGCGATTTCACAACGAAGAAATGTGATCACGCTATATCAAGGGAATTTGCGCTATTCATTAAAGGACATCTCTGTGATTTTAACGAAAGCCAATCTTGCTACCCAAACACTTGAAAAATACAAAATTGTATTAGAGCAAAGTATCACCAATTTGGGATTGCTAGAATTTGAAGAATTAGTTACATATAATGATTTGCTGCAAGTGCTACATCGGTTTGAGATGGTGTTACGAATTAAGAATGAACTATTAGCTTATTTAAGTGAACTTGGAATTGAAGGCCGTCTTATCCGCTTACAAATGCAGGAGATAATGACGGATATGGAGATTGAAGCCAATCTAATTATCAAGGATTATGTAAAAGATGAGGAGATTAAATCAGAAGAGGTTTTGACCCGCTTTCAAGAGTTGGCTAAATCAGGCGTAGTGGAGGATACCATTTTGCTAAAGCTATTAGGGTACCAAGGTTATGTTCATCTTGAAGAGGTAATTTGTCCACGAGGCTATCGTATGTTAAATAAAATTCCACGCCTTCCGCCTGTTATTATCGAGAATTTAGTCGATCATTTTCAAGGTTTCAGTGGAATTGTTTCGGCTTCAGTAAGTGATTTAGATGAAGTAGAAGGGATTGGCGAAGTTAGGGCGAAAAAGATAAAAGAAGGGCTGAAACGAATTCTCGAACAACTGATATCCGATCGCCATATTTAAGGTTTCTTCTTTCAACCTATAGATAGTAGCCTCTATGAAAGTATGAAGATGTAATTATTACAGCCTCATGTGAACTCATTTCCTTTTTTACAGTTGGGTAAATTAATTGGTTAGTCAAGGTTTCAATTTTTTGAAATTGTTTATAATGATAATTAGGAGGTGATGTGATGTTAAGGCGTATTATCCAAGCTTGTTTCTTAATTATTGGAGGAACACTTGGGATATTCTTGATTCCCGATTTAATTTGGTTAATTGAACTCGAGAATATTTCCTTTTTAGCAAATCCGTATGTTTCTGCTATACTTGGTGCACTTATTTTTTATTTCATTACTTTTTGGGCTGTTGATTATGTAACCAATTTTATCAAATGGCTTGAGGAGTCATTAATTAAAGCGCCACTAGCCGATTTATTGTCTGGCGGTGTCGGGCTATTCTTTGGATTATTGGTTGCCTTTCTAATTGGTTTTGCCTTTAATGCGATCCAAGTTCCAGTTTTTAATACGGTAGCGCCAATACTCTTAACACTTGTTTTTGGTTATCTTGGTTTTCAGGTAGGTTTTAAAAAACGCGATGAACTTCTAGGACTATTTTCGAGTCGAAAGAAAAAGTCAGGGGAAGAGGATGTCGAAGCAAAACCAGTAAGCACATGGAAAATTCTTGATACCAGTGTCATTATTGATGGAAGAATTGCTGATATTTGTCAAACGGGTTTTTTAGAAGGTACGATTATTATTCCGCAGTTTGTACTTGAGGAATTGCAGCATATTGCTGACTCTTCTGATGTGTTAAAACGTAACCGTGGACGACGTGGTCTTGATATTTTGAATCGAATCCAAAAAGAATTAGCCATTCAAGTTGACATCTATGAAGGGGACTTTGAAGACATCCACGAGGTCGATTCCAAACTCGTTAAGTTAGCAAAGTTAACAAACGGGGTTGTCGTAACGAATGATTTTAACTTAAATAAAGTTTGTGAACTACAAGGTGTAGCTGTATTAAATATTAATGACTTGGCAAATGCGGTTAAGCCAGTTGTTTTACCAGGAGAAGAGTTAAACATCCAAGTGATAAAAGATGGCAAAGAGCATAATCAAGGAATTGCCTATTTGGATGATGGTACAATGATTGTGGTTGAAGAAGGCCGCAATTATATTGGCAAACGAATTGAGGTTTTGGTCACAAGTGTACTTCAAACCTCAGCGGGCAGAATGATTTTTGCCAAACCAAAATTACTAGAAAAAGCGCTATAGAGGATAGGAGATAACAGATTATGGCTTACCAAGTCATTATTCCTGCCGCGGGGCAAGGGAAACGAATGGGAGCAGGGAGAAATAAGCTTTTTTTGACGCTTGAAGAAATACCTATTTTGATTCATACGTTAAGAGTATTTGATGAAGATGAAGAATGTAAGGGAATTATCTTATCGATTCATCAAGACGATGAGAAGCCCTTTAAGGAATTATTAAAAGAGTATAGGATTCAGAAGGTAACAAAGCTTGTTCATGGAGGCAAAGAACGCCAGGACAGTGTTTATAATGGTGTGAAGGCTGCCCAAGCTGATGGAGTCGTTCTCGTGCATGATGCCGCAAGACCATTTGTTCGCCAAGAGACGATTCATCAGCTTGTACAAGCGGCTCAGAATGTGGGAGCTGCAATTGTTGCAGTCCCCGTTAAGGACACGATTAAAAAGGCAGAGCAGCAAGTTGTTTCTGAGACAATTGAGCGTTCTAGCTTGTGGGCGGTTCAAACCCCACAAGCTTTTCGCATTTCTATTCTTAGAGACGCTCATGAAAAAGCAGTGGAAGACCAGTTTACTGGGACAGATGATGCAAGTCTTGTTGAAAGGCTTCCACATAAAGTCGTCATTATTGAGGGAGATTATGATAATATTAAGCTGACGACACCAGAAGATGTTTATTTTGCAGAAGCAATATTAAAAAAACGAAAACAATTAGGATAAACAGCTTCATTGGGACTGATTATTGATTAAAAGGAGCTATTAACAGATGTTTCGAATTGGACAAGGTTTCGATGTGCATCAACTAACCGAGGGTCGTCCGCTGATCATCGGAGGAGTTACGATTCCATATGAAAAGGGATTATTAGGCCATTCGGATGCCGATGTGTTATTACATACGATAGCGGATGCCGCTCTAGGAGCAATCGGTGAAGGAGACATAGGTAAACATTTTCCTGATACAGACCCATTGTTTAAGGATGCGGATTCCGCAAAGCTACTTGAGCATGTATGGGGAATTGTAAAGGATAAAGGCTATCGTCTTGTAAATATTGATTGCACAATCATTGCTCAAAGGCCTAAAATGGCACCATACATTGAACCAATTAAAGAAAGAATCGCCACTCTTCTCGAGGGAGCGGTTGATCAAGTAAATGTGAAAGCTACTACAACAGAGAAGTTAGGCTTTGCTGGACGTGGAGAAGGGATTGCGGCTCAGGCAGTCATCTTGCTACAGAAAGTTTAAGTGGATTGAGTTTAGGAGGAGTTACAATGTCAGAAATTCGAGTTCGTTATGCCCCAAGCCCAACGGGACATTTACATATTGGGAATGCTCGTACAGCATTATTTAACTATTTATTTGCTCGTAACCAAGGCGGAAAGTTTATCATCCGCATTGAAGATACCGATCAAAAGAGAAATATTGAAGGTGGTGAACAAAGCCAGCTTCATTATCTAAAATGGTTAGGTATGGATTGGGATGAAAGCATCGATGTCGGCGGTGAGTATGGACCGTACCGTCAATCAGAGCGCACGGCAATTTATGATGAGTACACAAGACAATTGTTCGAAAAAGACCTTGCTTACAAATGTTATTGTACAGAAGAAGAGCTTGAGGCCGACCGTGCAGCGCAAATGGAGCGCAATGAAACACCTAAGTATTCAGGAAGATGTCGTCATTTATCAGCAGAAGACAGAGAGAAACTTGAAGCGGAAGGTAGAAAGCCAAGTATCCGTTTTAAGGTGCCTACCGATAAAGTGCTTACCTTTACCGATATGGTAAAAGGAGAAGTATCATTCGAATCGGAAGGTTTCGGTGATTTTGTTATTGTCAAAAAAGATGGGATCCCGACCTATAACTATGCAGTGGTAATCGATGACTATTTAATGAAAATCTCTCATGTGCTCCGCGGAGATGATCATATTTCTAATACACCAAAGCAATTATTAATTTACGATGCTTTTAACTGGGAGCCACCGGTGTTTGGTCATATGACTTTGATTGTGAACGAAAGCCGGAAGAAGTTGAGCAAAAGAGATGAGTCCATTATTCAATTTATCGAGCAATACGAGGAATTAGGCTATTTACCAGAGGCCTTGTTTAACTTTATTGGGCTTCTTGGATGGTCACCGGCTGGCGAAGAAGAAATCTTCTCAAAAGAAGAGTTCGTTGAAAAGTTTGATGCAGAACGTCTTTCCAAATCACCAGCATTATTTGATCGTCAGAAACTTACTTGGATGAACAATCAGTACATGAAAAAGGCTGATCTTGAAAGGGTTATTGAATTGGCGCTTCCACATCTCATTAAGGCAGGGAAGGTAAGCGAAGCTCGTTCGGCTGAAGAAGATAAGTGGGTTCGTGATTTAATTGCCCTTTACCAAGAAAAAATGAGTTATGGCGCAGAAATCGTGGAAATGTCCGCTTTATTCTTCCAAGATGAATTAACATTTGAAGCAGAAGCGAAGGAAGTATTGGCAGGAGAGCAAGTTCCAGAAGTGATGGAGGCTTTCTTAAAGGAAATTGATGCGTTAGCTGAGTTCACTGCTCCTCAAATCAAAGCTGCCGTTAAAGCGGTGCAAAAGGGTACTGGGCATAAAGGACAGAAGCTGTTTATGCCAATTCGTGCTGCTGTCACTGGGCAAACACATGGTCCTGATTTGATGCTTGCAATGGAATTGCTTGGCAAGGAAAAAGTTGTTGAACGGGTTGAAAGTCTACTCCAAACGAAATAATTTAATCAAGATAGTTAACAACATCTTAGAAATATAATATAGTAAAAGTAATTCAAATAGCACAAAGTGTAGAAGAGGAAAAGTAGAAAAATGACGCTTTAAAGAGAGAACCATCATCGGCTGAAAGTGGTTTAAGCCTCTCATTTTTTGAAATGCGCCTCGGAGCCTCTGAATGAACAGTTAAAGCTTATTAGTTCAGGGCGGGTCCTCCCGTTAACAGGGTTAAGTTGAGGTTTTTAAAGGGGCCTAAACAGAGTGGAACCGCGCGTAAGCGTCTCTGTCAGTTGATGACAGGGGCGCTTTTTTTATTGCTAGATAACAAACAGGTTTCGTGAATGGGGGATGAACCTATCTAGCAAACAAACTCTGTTGTAGGTTTGAATTAAGGTCACTGCATTTATTTTTGGAGATACTGGGGGATGGTAAAAATGTTTAAGATACTAAAGGAAGATATCGATGTTGTTTTTGAGCAAGATCCTGCTGCTAGAAGTCGTTTAGAAGTCATTTTAACCTACGCTGGGCTCCATGCTATTTGGTCGCATCGACTAGCGCATGCCTTATTTAAGCGAAAGCTATACTTTATTGCAAGAGTCATTTCACAAATCAGTCGTTTCTTTACAGGGATTGAAATTCACCCAGGTGCTAAAATCGGACGTAAGCTATTTATCGACCATGGCATGGGAGTGGTGATTGGCGAGACCTGTGAAATTGGCGATAATGTGACGATTTACCAAGGGGTAACATTAGGTGGAACTGGGAAGGAAAAAGGAAAGCGACATCCGACAGTGATGGATAATGCTTTGATTGCAACAGGTGCAAAAGTATTAGGGTCCATCACCATCGGAGAAAACTCGAAAATCGGGGGCGGTTCTGTCGTTCTTAAAGATGTTCCACCAAATTCTACTGTTGTGGGTGTTCCGGGAAGAGTGGTCATCCAGGATGGAGTGAGAATTAAAAAAGATTTAAATCATTCAGATCTTCCAGATCCGATTGCAGACCGTTTTAAGGTGCTTGAAGCGGAAATTCAAGGTTTACAACAAGAGTTAAAAGGGTTAAAGGAAGAAAGGAGTAAAGTGAATGCCAATTCAAATATTTAATACACTGACACGACAAAAGGAAGAGTTTGTCCCACTTGAGGAAGGAAAAGTAAAAATGTATGTTTGTGGGCCAACCGTTTATAACTATATTCATATTGGGAATGCTCGTCCAGCGATCGTTTTTGATACCGTTCGACGTTACCTAGAGTTTCGAGGGTATGATGTAAACTTTGTTTCAAACTTTACAGATGTAGATGATAAGTTGATTCGAGCAGCAAAAGAATTAGGAGAAGATGTACCAACAATAGCAAATCGCTTTATTGATGCTTATTTTGAGGATACATCCGCTTTAGGATGCAAGCGAGCGGATGTTCACCCACGTGTAACTGAGACAATGGATGTCATCATTGAATTTATTGAAGCGTTAATCGAAAAAGGATATGCGTATGAATCCGGCGGTGATGTTTATTTTCGCACAAGAGCGTTTTCTGAGTATGGGAAGTTATCACATCAATCAGTTGATGAGTTGAAAATTGGTGCCAGAATCCAAGTTGGTGAAAAGAAACAAGATGCGCTTGATTTTGCTTTATGGAAAAACGCCAAAGAAGGAGAAATTTCCTGGGAAAGCCCGTGGGGGGGAGGAAGACCAGGTTGGCATATTGAATGCTCTGCAATGGCAAAACAATATCTTGGCGATACGATTGACATTCACGCAGGTGGTCAGGACCTCGCTTTCCCGCATCACGAAAATGAAATAGCCCAGTCCGAGGCATTAACTGGCAAGACGTTTGCACGCTATTGGATGCATAATGGATATATCAACATCAATAACGAAAAAATGTCTAAATCATTAGGAAACTTTGTGCTTGTACATGACATCATTAAACATCATGACCCACAAGTGTTGAGATTCTTTATGTTATCAGTTCATTATCGTAATCCGATCAATTATAGTGAAGAATTGTTAGAAAACACAAAGGCAGCTTTTGAAAGATTAAAGACTTCTTATCAAAATTTACAGCACCGAGTGGGTGCTAGTACAAATCTAACGAATAACAATCAAGAATGGCTTGATAAAATTTCTGCCCTACGTGAGCAATTTATTACCGAAATGGATGATGATTTCAATACAGCAAATGGTGTATCCGTATTGTTTGAACTATCAAAGTTGGCGAATCTTTATTTACTAGAAAAGAATACGGCAGAAGAAGTAATCAATGCATTTTTACATGAATTTGAACAATTGTTTGGTGTGTTTGGAATCACGATAGGCAATAATGAACTACTAGATGAAGAGATTGAAGCCTTGATTGAAAAACGAAACCAAGCTAGAAAAGACCGAGACTTTAAACTAGCAGATGAAATCCGTGACCAACTAAAAGACATGAACATTATTCTTGAAGATACAGCTCAAGGTACGAGATGGAAAAGAGGATAAAGAATGCTGTCGTATAATCAAAAAGTGGATGAAAAACAGTTAAATAGCCTAGCTCTTGCCTATATGGGTGATGCCGTCTATGAAAAATATGTGCGGTATCACCTGCTGCAGAGCGGGAAGGTAAGGCCGAACAAGCTGCATCGTGAGGCTACTCACTTTGTTTCTGCTAAAGCACAAGCAAAAATCATTCATGCATTCACTGAAAAACAGATTTTAACCGCTGAGGAACAAGTTGTTTTAAGGAGAGGGAGAAATGCAAAGTCCGGTTCAGTGCCGAAAAATACGGATGTCCAAACTTATCGCTATAGTACTGCTTTTGAGGCACTGATAGGTTATTTATTTTTAGGGGGAAAGCAGCAGCGATTAGAGGAACTGATTCAAGCTGCATTTGCAATCGTTGAAGAGGAGGATGTTCATCATGAGTGAAGAATACATCGGTGGGAAAAACCCCGTAATTGAAGCATTAAAATCCCAGCGTGAAATCAATAAAATTTTAGTCGCAGAGGGATCTCAGCGCGGGCAAATGCAACAAGTGACAAGACTTGCAAAAGAAGCAAATGTGCTTGTACAGTTTGTCCCTAAAAAGAAGTTAGATCAAATGTACGAAGGTAGCCACCAAGGAGTTATTGCACAGGTTGCTGCTTATGAGTACGCTGAATTAGACGATTTATTCGCACTTGCTGAGAAGCGGAACGAAGCCCCATTTTTCTTGATATTAGATGAAATTGAAGATCCCCATAATCTAGGTTCCATTATGCGGACTGCGGATGCAACTGGTGCCCATGGGATTATCATTCCGAAAAGAAGAGCGGTCGGACTAACAGCAACAGTAGCAAAGTCCTCAACAGGGGCTATTGAGCATATCCCGGTTGTTCGTGTGACAAATCTATCACGAACGATCGATGAATTAAAAGACCGTGGCGTATGGGTTGCAGGGACAGATGCTGCTGGTAAGGAGGATTACCGCGAGTTTGATGGGACAATGCCACTCGCTCTTGTCATTGGCAGTGAAGGAAAAGGAATGGGTAGAATCATTCGTGAGAAATGTGATTTCCTACTTCGTCTTCCGATGGTTGGGAAGGTTACATCTTTAAATGCCTCAGTAGCAGCAGCTTTGCTAATGTATGAGGTACACCGCAAACGTTATCCTCTAGGGCAGTAGTATGGATATCCTATTGGTAGACGGATATAACATTATCGGAGCGTGGCCAGAACTTAGAGCATTAAAAACAAAGGACTTAGCAGCAGCAAGGGATCTGCTGGTTGAGAAAATGGCCGAGTATAGAGCATATACAGGGTATCGAGTGATTATTGTTTTTGATGCTCATTATGTACAAGGTACCGAACAGCGATATAAAAACTATAATGTCGAAGTCATCTATACACGAGAAAATGAAACGGCAGATGAGCGAATCGAAAAATTAGCGATTGATTTAAGTAATCGTAAAACCCAGATTCATGTAGCAACCTCGGATTTCACCGAACAATGGGCTATTTTTGGCCAAGGTGCTCTGAGGAAATCAGCACGGGAATTATATACCGAAATGAATGTGATGGAACAGAAGATTGAGAAAAGAGTCCGGAAAATCCAGAAAAAGAAGCCGCTAAGTAAGATTCCACTTAGTGACGAAATGGCGGAAATTTTTGAAAAATGGCGCCGAGGTGGCCGGTAAGCGGTTGACGCTTGAAAAATTTCTACTGTATAATATTTCTATCCATGGAAAAGTCCGGTGGGGGGATCTGAGTGAATGCTGGTTTCGGAGTTAAACAGGGTTTGAATTATATCAATCTTGAAGACGAACAAATAGTTGAAGCTGTTCACCAAGGAGATAGTGAGGCACTTGACTATTTAATAAATAAATACCGGAACTTTGTCCGTGCCAAAGCTCGATCTTATTTTCTAATTGGAGCAGACAAAGAAGATATCGTCCAGGAAGGAATGATTGGTCTTTATAAAGCCATTCGTGACTTTAAGGAGGACAAGCTATCATCATTTAAGGCATTCGCTGAATTGTGTATTACTAGACAAATCATAACGGCAATAAAGACAGCCACAAGACAGAAGCATATTCCGCTTAATTCCTATGTCTCTCTAGATAAACCAATCTATGATGAAGAATCTGATCGTACCTTAATGGACGTTCTCACAGGTGCCAAGGTCATGAACCCGGAAGAATTGATTATTAATCAGGAAGAATTTGATCAGATTGAAATAAAGATGGAAGAACTTTTAAGTGATTTAGAGCGGAAAGTACTTGCTCTTTACTTAGATGGACAAACCTATCAGGAAATCTCTGAAGAGTTAAACCGCCATGTGAAGTCAATTGATAATGCCTTGCAAAGAGTGAAGCGTAAGCTTGAGCGTTATATAGAAATCCGTGAAATCAAAAAATAAAGTTTATATAAGCCATCAAACCGCCTTATCATCCATTTCGACAGTTATTGACAGTTTCCTTTCGTGCATGATAAAGTTTTAAGGAAATACACAATGAGAAGGTGTATCATGAGCAAAAAGATAACGCTTGCCTGTGCGGAGTGTGGTTCGCGCAATTACACGACCACTAGCAACCAAGAGAATCAAACAGAGCGCCGTGAACTGAAGAAATACTGTAAAACGTGTAATGCTCATACTGTTCATCGAGAAACAAAATGACTTTTAGATAGATAGTTTGCTATTCACAAGTTGGAGGTTACAAAATGCGCATTACTAAGTTCTTACCTGAAGTTGCCCGCGAGATGAGAAAAGTTAGCTGGCCTAAACGGAGGGAGCTATTTCGTTATACCGTTGTCGTTTTAACGACGGTTGTTTTTATGGCATTGTTTTTTACAGTAGTTGACCTTGGATTTTCTGAATTGATTCGTTTAATCCTTGAATAACCTGTGCAATCTCATGGTATAATGGAAAATAACGAAGGAAGTTTTTACAAGAACCCGGCTAACGGGTTTTTTGTTTGCTAAAAAAGGGAGGGAAGGACGCTATAGTCCTCTGCAATGGAAAAGAATTGGTATGTCGTTCATACGTACTCTGGGTATGAAAATAAAGTAAAAACAAATTTAGAAAAACGTGTAGAAACAATGGGTATGCAGGATAAAATTTTCCGCGTGGTCGTACCTGAAGATGAAGAAACTGATATTAAAAATGGAAAAAAGAAGGTTGTTAAAAGAAAGACCTTCCCTGGCTATGTGTTAGTAGAGTTGGTTATGACGGATGACTCTTGGTACGTCGTTCGTAATACACCTGGCGTAACAGGGTTTGTTGGTTCATCAGGTCATGGTTCAAAGCCGACCCCATTGTTACCGGAAGAGGTTGCAATGATTTTAAAACGCATGGGTGTAGAGGAACAGCGTATAGACATCGACTTCGAATTAGGCGAAACAGTTAAAGTAAGTGAAGGGCCTTTTGCAAACTTTACAGGTTCAATTGAAGAAATCGATAAAGATAAAGGAAAACTAAAAGTTCTAGTCAATATGTTTGGTCGGGATACACCGGTTGAATTGGAATTTTCACAGATTGAAAAATTATAACTTGAAATTAAAAAGGAATAGTGGTAATATTTCATAGGTCAGTATGTCTCGGGTACGGGACAAACATAGATTATGTTCTTATCGAAGTATGGCTATAATGGTCATTGTCCAGATAAGACTGAACTGAGTGGGAGGGGAAACCCCTATTACCACATCACGGACTTTAAGGAGGTGTGTCTCGTGGCTAAAAAAGTAATTAAAATTGTAAAATTGCAAATCCCTGCTGGTAAAGCGAACCCAGCGCCACCGGTTGGTCCTGCACTAGGTCAAGCAGGTGTAAACATCATGGGATTCTGTAAGGAATTTAACGCACGTACAGCTGATCAGGCTGGTTTAATCATTCCTGTTGAAATTACGGTATTTGAAGACCGTTCATTTACATTTATTACGAAAACTCCTCCTGCTGCCGTTCTTTTGAAAGTAGCAGCTGGAATTCAGTCTGGTTCTGGTGAACCA
>Ga0182742_1002880_pt1 | contig 18047 bp, 12 predicted proteins | sample eDN5th37CBELigMG_FD_128880 | JGI IMG/M metagenome (GOLD analysis project Ga0182742, IMG submission 128880) | Enriched Miracle-Growth compost microbial communities from Emeryville, California, USA - eDNA 5th pass 37_C BE-Lig MG (version 2)... ...
CTTCGCTCGGCGGAGTCTCGACCCCCTTGGCGACCTCGGCCGATGGCGGTTCCCGATCCATATCCGAGTCGGGGGGCGTCGCGTCTTTCGGTTCTTTCGCCGCCGTCTTCAACAGGGATTCGTCGACGGGGATTTCCTGGTGCCGGGAGGTGACCTCTCCCCAGGTTGGCCGGCGCGGTTCGAGCGACGGGGGATCGGATCTCATCGATTCCTCGAAGTCGTCTTCCGCTGGTCTCGGCCTCGTTCGAGCGGGAGGGACCGTCTCGATCGGGCGCGGATAGGGGTCGGGATCGTCGAGCATGATCGGGGCGAACGCCTCGGGACGAACGGTCCTCGCCTCCGACTCGAACTCCGCGGCGGGAGGCAATTCCTCATCCTCGACGCGCGCGACCCGAGTTCGCTCGCCGCGACCCCGCGCGCTTCGCTCGTCGAAGTCGTCGACCTCGCTTAGCTCGCGAGCCGGCGGGAGGGGGTTCTCTTCGTCGTCCCAGTCGTCCAGGAACTCGTCCCGATATTGGGACTCGGTTCTCGGGCGTGGAGTCGAGCGAGCGGCCGACGGATCCTGGTCTTGGAAGTCGCCGTATTCGTCATCGGGATCGGCCATCGAGCCGAGGTCTTCCCGATTGAGGCGAGCCCGCGCGTTTCGGGCGGGGAGTTCCTCCTCGTCCTCAATTTCGTCGAACTCGGCGCTCCTGGAGATCGGCTTGAGGCTCGTCCCGCTGGGACGCGCCGCGAGGATTCCATCGCCGCCGCCGATACCGGCGTCGCGGAGGTGGAGGCCGATCCGCACGTCGGCGTCGGGCGCGTCGGCGTCGGCCCGACCGCTCATCATCCCCTGCTCCCCTTGGTATTCGGCGATCAGGGTGTACTGGGATCCGGGACGCAGGCCCCGGAGGGTGAAGGCGCCGGAGCGGTCGGTTGTGGCGAAGACCGCCTTGCCGCCCGGCTCGCCGCCGACGGCCAACCGAACCCTGGCGTTGGCGACGGGTTGGTTTTGCTCATCGAAGACCCGTCCCGAGATCCTCCCACCGGACGTTCGGGGTTGATCCGTCGAGCGATCCCCGGCGCGCGACACGGGGCCGTCGCCGGGAACTCCCGCGACGATCGACACCGGCTCGTCGCCGATGGTGGCCGTCGTCCTGACGTCGCTATTCTCCGCCTTGTACAGAGGGCCCGTCTGGGAGCATCCGCCCAGTCCCGCCCCCAGGATCAGCAGGCCGGGCAGCAATCTTGGGATGCGCATGGGAACGACGCCCTCCTCCTGGACGATCCGGCTGGGCGAGGCGAAGTAAAACCTCCCGCGAAACGGATCGTCCTGATCGTTCCGGAGGCCGTCGCGGTGCTCGGCGATGCCCATCGAGCGCGAAATCCAGCCGTTCGCCATCGACGGGCGCTGTTTTCTCCTTTCTCCATTCGGCGGTCCAGGCCAATCGACTTGAGCCGATTTCGATTTTTCGACCCTCGGAGCCCCTTCCCATCCACTCGGACGCTCAATTCCAACGCGCGATGATGGCCAGCGCTTTGTCGAGCAGGTGACGCGCGACCCGGGCGTCGTCGGCCTCGGGGCGGGCCGTCAGGTAGGCTTTCAGCGGGTCGATGGCTTCGCCGGGACGCTCCAACTGGAGGCAGAGCATCGCCAAGTCGCGCATCTCTTCGGGTTCCCCCACGACGGCCGCCAGCCGCCTCTGGACCTGAAGCGCGGCGGGGTAATCCTCGTGCATGAAGTAAATGGCCTTGAGGTTCCGAAGGATTCGGGCGACCACCTCGGCGATCGAGACCGGTTCCACTTGGGAATCGGAGAGGCTCGCCGGCCTCCCCGAGAGTCTGGAAAGCAGCCGCTCGCAACCATTTCGGTCGAGGAATTCGCCGCCGTGGAAGGGGTCGATGAACAGGGGACCTTGGTCGTCCTCGGCCCGCAACACGAAATGCATGGGAAGATTCACGGCCGAGAGCGCGACGCCAAGCCGGTCGGCGATGGCCCAGTAGAGGACCGAGAGGCTGATGGGGATCCCCGTTTTGCGGTCGATCACTTCGTTGAGAAAGCTGTTCCGTGGGTCGTGGTAATCCTCCGTGTTCCCCTTGTATTCCTCTTCGATGAAAAGCGCCCAGTTGATCTGCCCCAACGCCGCGCGCGGGGACGCTCCGGGGCGGCAACGGTCGCGAGCCCGCTCGGCGAGGCGATCGATCTTCGCCAGGTAGGCGTCGACGTCCAGGTCGGGGTAAGCGTCGCGCGCGATCTCAAGAGCGACGCGCTCGAGGCTGAGACGGTCCTCGCCCTTCAAGACTCGCTCGAACTCGGGACTTGGAGGATATGTGGAACGTGTGCGCACTCCCCTGCTCCGCTCATCAAGACGCCATGCGTTGCCGAGCAACCGCGGCTTCCGGCTCCGGCGTCGGCTCGGGCGCCACGCCCTTTTGCTCCGCTCTCGCGGCCGACCGCGTGGTGATCCAGGCGGTCGGTCCCAACACCATGGCGAAACCGACCAGAGTCGTGAAGGTCAATTGCCGGCCCAAGAACGTCACGTCAAAGCCCATGCCGAAGACCACCTGCGTCAAGCTGAGCACCGCGATTTTCGACGGCGAGCCGAATGCGTAGGCTCTGGTCAAAAACACCTGGCCCAACGTGCCGGTCAACCCCACGCCCAGCAGCAGCCAGATGACCCAACCGTCCATCGCGAGCGCCGAGGCCGCGATCGGATGGGCGAAGAGCAGCCAGACGGCCAGGGTGAGACTCGCCAAGCCCGAGAAGTGGGCCACGACCGCGCGGGCGTCGACCTCTCTGAGTCGGTGCAACCCCAACATGGCGATGGCGGTTGTCACCGAGGCCCCCAGCGCGATCAGCACGGCCACGACATCGCCGTGGCCCGACGCCTCGGGCCGTTGGATCAAGACAACCCCCAGCACGCCGCAAACCACGCAGGCCAGGTCGGCCCACCGGTTCCGTTTGGTCCCGTCGCGGAACGACATCAACACGATCCAAAGCGGATACGTGTTGGTCAGGGTCAGGACGTCGGCCACCGGCAGCCGAGTCAGGGCGTAGAAGGTGCAGGTTAGACTGATCGTCCCGGCCACGCTCCGCATCCAGAGCGTTCGGGGCTTCCAAACGACCAGCCTCGCGCCGGCGGCACGAGCCAGTCCCACCGAAAAGATGAACGTGCAGACGATCCGAATGAAGGCGATCAGCAGCCAATCGCAGCGCGAGCCCACCGCGTGGGTCATCGCCCCCATCGACGCGAAGCAAAACGCCGCCGAGATCATCCAGACCGCGGGCAAGAGGCTGTTGGAGCGGTTGCTCATCGATTCTCGGAAGAGCCGAACATGCCGCGTCCCCACCCCTCGTTTACCGAAGCCTCAAATGCGATTGTCCAATGAAGGACCATTCTATCAGCTTCGGGCGATTCGCGCCGCAAATCGTCGAAGCCGCGAACCTGGCGGAATGGGGCCCGCGCGCCGTGGCCTCGTCTGGAAATGGCCAACCCGCATCCGACGGCGAGTCCCATTGGGCAATGCCCGCCCCACGAACCAACGGCGGTTGGCCCGGACGCCGATCGGGAGATCGGCTCTTCCCCAGCACTTCACGAAAAAAGAGCCGGACATCGATTGAAGTCCGGCTCTTCCGTGGATTGGTCTCGCATCGCGGCGGGCGTCCGCTCAGCGCTTGCTGAACTGGAAGCTCTTTCGGGCCTTCTTGTGGCCGTACTTTTTGCGTTCGACCATACGGGCGTCGCGGGTGAGGTAGCCACCTTCGCGGAGAGCCTGGTCGAGGTCGGGCCGATACTCCTTCAGGGCGCGGGCGAGGCCCTGAACAACGGCGCCCGACTGGCTGGGCTTGCCGCTGCCGACGACGTTGACGAAGACGTCGACGCGGTCGGCCATCTCCGTCGCCTTCAGCGGGGCGCGGATGTCGGTCTGCTGGACTTCAAGGGGGAAATACTCGCGGGCGTCGAGGCCATTGACGATGAATTGGCCGGTCCCATCGGCAATGCGCACCCGGGCGACCGCGGTCTTTCGCCGGCCGGTGCCCCAGATGAAGGTCTTCTGCGCGGTCGCTGCGGACATGTTCGTTTTCTAATCCTCTGGTCTAGCTGGATGTTTCCCGTCTTGTCGACGCGGGGCGAACTGCTTACTCGGCCGAGGTTTCGGCCTGGGGCGTCTCGGCCTGAGGGGCCTCAACCTGGGGAGCCTCGGTTTGGGCGGGCTCGACCGGGGCGGACTCGCGCTGGGGGGTCGTCTTCTCGACCGGAGGCGGAACGAACAGCGCGCCGGCGGGGGCCGGACGTCCCGAACGGGCCTCAAGAGGGATGGGCTGCTGGGCCTGGTGGGGATGGTTGGAGCCGGCGTAGAGCTTCAGCTTGTCCATCATGGCGCGGCCCAGCTTGGTCTTGGGCATCATGCGCTGAATGGCGAGCTCAAGGACGCGCTCGGGACGTCGCTCCAGAAGCCGCCAGGCGGCCTCCTCTTTCTGTCCGCCGGGGTGGCCGGAGTATCGCTGATAGCTCTTCTGCTGCCACTTGTTGCCCGTGAACACGACCTTGTCGACGTTGGTGACGATGACGTAGTCGCCGGTGTCAACGTGGGGGGTGTAGGTGGGGCGGTGCTTGCCCATCAGAATCGGGGCGATCTGGGCGGCAAGCCGGCCGACGACCTGATCCTCGGCGTCAATCGCGAACCACTGACGGGTCAGCTCTCCCGTCTTCGCTTGGTAACAATTCATGGAAAGATACGCCTGACTCGCAAAACGCTCGACGCGAAATCCCAACGTCTTTGGGAAAGATACCATCCTACAAACGGCGAACCCATCGTCAAGACCTCACCGCCGGTTTGTCCGTCCCGGGGCCGGAGAAACCGCCTCAACCGGGAGTCCGCCGTTTCGATTCGCCTCACCCCCGCTCCAGCATCTCGCGAACCGCCGTCCAGGCCGCTTCGAGGGCGTCGGGGATCTTCTTCGGATCTTTTCCGCCGGCCTGGGCGAGGTCGGGGCGCCCTCCTCCTCCGCCGCCGACCACGGGGGCAACCTGCTTCAGCCAGTTACCCGCGTGAAGGCCCCGGGCGACGAGATCTTTGGTGACGCCGGCGACGAGTTGAACCTTCCCTTCGTCCGACGAGATCAAGAGAGCCGCCAGTCCCGCGTCGCGCTTCCGGCGCAGGCCGTCGATCAGAACGCGCATCTGGTCGGGAGGCGTCCGCTCGAGGGCCGCGAGAACGACGACCGCTCCCCCCGCCTCGCGGGCGCCGGCCAAGAGTTCATCGACCGAGGTTTTCGACCCCGGATCGGTCTTGCGCTCGGCGACCTGCTTCTTGAGGGTCTTGATCTCCTCCAAGAGCGCCGTCACCCGGTCGGCGACCTGGTTGGAGGGAACGCGGAGGGTCGAGGCGACCCGGCCAAGGACCTCCTCCTCCTGTTGGACGTAATCCAAGGCTGCTTCGCCGGTTAGGGCGGTGATCCGGCGAGTCCCCGCGGCGACCGACTCTTCGCCGATGATCTTGAAGAGGCCAACCTGGCCGACCCCGTCCAAATGCGTCCCGCCGCAAAGCTCGCGCGAGAAGTCTCCCATCTCGACGACTCGGACGGTTTCGGGATACTTCTCGCCGAAGAGGGCCATCGCGCCGAGCGACTTGGCCTCGGCGAGCGGCATCAAGCGCCAGCTGACTGGAACGCCGGTCATGACCAGCTCGTTGACGGTTCTCTCGATCGCCTCAAGCCGACGCTGGCCGACGGCCTCGGGGTTGGAGAAGTCGAACCGGAGGCGGTCGGGCTCAACCTTGCTTCCGGCCTGCTGGGCGTGTTTGCCCAGGTGCTTGTGGAGCGCGTAGTGCAGCAGGTGGGTGGCCGAGTGAGCCCGGCGGATCGCCTGGCGCCGCTCGTCGTCGACCTCGGCCTTGACCTTGGCGCCGACGACGGCTTTCCCCTCGACGACTCGTCCCAGATGGAGGAGGAAGTCGTTGTCCTTCTTCGTGTCTTCGACCCGAAAGACGAAGCCGTCCCCCCGTATCTCGCCGACGTCGCCGACCTGCCCCCCCGCTTCGCCGTAAAAGGGCGACCTGTCGAGGATCAGGGCGATCGGCGGGCCTTCCGACGACGCCTCGGCCGATTGGGCGAGTTGGCCTTGTTGAAGAATGCCGATGATCTCGGCTTCGGACTCGGCGGTCTCGTAGCCTAGGAACTCGCTTCCGCCGTGGTAGGCTTCCTTCAGGGTGTCGAGCGGGCCGGTGGCGAAGACGTCGGCGGCCTCGGTCGTCCCTCGCGAGACGGCGGCGAACTTCGTCCGCGCGACCTCGACGCCGGGCATGTCGACCCGAAGGTTTTGGTCGGCCGCCAGACTCTCGGTGACTTCAACCGGAATCCCGTAGGTTGAAAGCAGGTTGAAGGCCGCGTCGCCCGAGATGACGTCGGAACCCGCCGCCTTGGTCTTGCGGAACGTCTCGCTCAAGTGCCTCACGCCGTTTTCGAGGTTCCGAAGGAATCGCTCCTCCTCCTCTCGGATGGCGTGTTGGATTCGCGGGACGCTCTCGGCCAACTCGGGATAGCCTCGGCTCATGGCCTCGACGACGACCGGGGCGAGTTCATATAGGAAGGGCTCGCGCAGGCCCATTTGGTGGGCGTCGAGCACGGCGCGTCGGAGCAGGCGGCGGACGACGTACCCTTGCTTCTCGGGACCAGGCCGGATGTTCTCGTGGAGGCAGAAGACAAGCGTTCGGAGGTGGTCGCTGGCTCGTCGGACCCGAACGCCGTCGAGGGAGTCTTTAACCTTGGCGTAATCGACCTTCATGGCGTCGGCCGTGGCGGCGACGATCGGCTGGAAGATGTCGATCTCGAAGTTCGATCCCACGCCCTGAAGCGCCGCGGCGGCCCGTTCGAGGCCCATGCCGGTGTCGATGTTCTTGTTCGGCAGTGGTTCAAGTTGGCCCGGTCCCACGCGGTTGAACTGGGTGAAGACGAGGTTCCAGATTTCGACTTCTTCGATCCCGTCGCCGTGGTAAAAAATCTCGGAGCATGGGCCGCAGACGCCGTTGGGGCCGTGCGACGGCGCGCCGGCGGGCCAGAAGTTGTCGTCCTCGCCCAGCCGCTTGATCCGATTGGCGGGAACGCCGACCTCGTCGCGCCAGATGGCGAACGCCTCGTCGTCGTCTTCGTAGACGGTGAAGCTGAGCCGCTTCGGGTCGATGGCGAGGGTCTTGGTCAGGAATTCCCAGGCCCAGTGGATGGCCTCGCGCTTGAAGTAGTCGCCGAAGCTGAAGTTCCCCAGCATCTCGAAGAACGTCATGTGCCGGGGCGTCTTGCCCACGTTCTCGATGTCGCCGGTGCGGATGCACTTCTGGCAGGTCGTGGCGCGCTTGAACGAAGGGTCGCCCAGCCCCATGAACTCGCGCTTGAACTGGTTCATCCCCGCCGGCGTGAAGAGGACCGTCGGATCGTGGGGCGCGAGCACGTCGCTCGGCTTGCGGACGCATCCCTTGGAGACGAAGAATTCGAGAAACGCTTCACGCAGGTCGTCGGTTTTCATAAGGATGTTCACGGGCCAACGGTGACGGAAAAATTCGCGAGGGATCGACGCCGCCCCGGCCCGGCCGACCGGGGAGGTCGACCCTCATTGTGCGGGACGAACCCGGTTTCGACAACTCTGATGTGGGTCGGCCACCCTCGCCCGCGCGAGTTTGTCGAGATTTCCTTTCGGGCGACGAGTGGGCTTCCCGGGCTTTTGGATTGCGCCGAGCCCCCCAACCGCGGGGGCGGGAAGCCGGCCGATCAGGGATCGGGGGTCCCCGGGAAGACAATTTGAATGTGGCGCGCGCTGAGCGAACAACTCCGGCCGTCCCATGCAATTCGGCTCAAACGGGTCAGCGAACGACGATCGGGCCGACGTCGGTCATGAGCGTGACGGGACCGTCGATCTTGGAGACGGCCTCGACGAACCGCGAGGGACTGGTGATCGCCTGGTCTCCCACCTTGCGGATGACCCGCCCCTTCATAAGCCCCGCCTTCTCCGCGGGAGAGTCGGGCTCGACCTCGCGCACCACCACGCCCGAGTCGACAAGCTCAAGAATGTTGACCCCGGCCTGATTGGCGTTGAGCGTGCTGAGATAATCAACGCGAATCCCGCGCCAGGCCGGCGGCTGGGCGGTGGCGATGATCTCCCCCTCCACCGGGAACTTGGCCAAAACCAGGTCCTTCTCGATCTTGCGGTTGTCGCGGAGGATTGTCAGGCGGATTTGATCGCCGGCGGAATAGGAGTTGACGGCGACGATTAGCGAGTCGAAGTCGACGACGGGCTCTCCGTTGATCGAGATGATCTCGTCGTTGCGCTGAAGGTCGCCCCGGGCCGCCGGCGAGTTCGGGGAGACCGAGTCGATTCGGTTGGTGTTGCGCAGATAAGGTCGAACGCCGAGCAGGCCGTATTCGACCTCTTTCCCTTGCTTGAGGGTCTCGACGGCGCGCCGACCGGCCCGATCCATGGGGATCGCGTAGCCGGCCATCGCGTCGAAGCCGGCGGGACTGGCGGCGGTGGTGGTCAGCCCCACGAGTTCGCCCTTCATGTTGACGACCGCGCCGCCGCTCATGCCCAGGTTGAGCTTGGCGTCGAGTTGAAGCAGCGTCGGGTAATTGGGAAGCTGAAGGGGCTTGCCCGCCAGCGGCGAGGCTCCCAGTTCGGCTTCGACGCGGCGGGCGATGTTGGCGAGAATCCCCCAGCCGGCCGACGCCTTCCCGTCACGGGCCGCGTTGAATGGGTTGCCCAGAACGACCAGAAACGACCCCTTGCGCAGAGTCGAGGCGTCGCCGATCGGCAGGGGTTTCAGCCGGGGCGATTCCTCCCCCGGGACCGAGACCGGGGCGATGATCGCCAGGTCGCTCCGAGGGTCGGCGGCGATCACCTCGGCCTGAAAGACCTGGCGGCCCGCGGCCCGAACGATCAGCCGGCTGGCGCCCTGGACGACGTGAAAGGCCGTCAGGATCTCTCCGCGGTCGCCGATCACCACGCCCGAGCCGAAGTCGAAGGAGATCGCGTCCCCCTCTTCAAACGCCGAAGGCGCGGGGACGGCCCGCTCGTCGGCCAGGCGGGGATTCCGAACCTTGCCGCGGACGGCCAGCGTCTCGGAGGCGTTCTCGCTCTTGTCGCGATGGATCGCCACGACCGAGGGCTCGGCGCGCTCGATCGCGTCGGCCAGGACGCTCTCAAGCGCCGAAACCACGTCCATCGCCGAGGCCGAGGCCGCCGCCGGTTGAGCCGGCTCGGACGCGGGAGCATCATCCCAGGCCAGGGTCGCGCACGCCAAGCAAAACAAAAACGCCATCGGCCATTCCTTCCCAGAGGCGTCGAAGAGGCGGTTGATCAACCCCTCCATCTTCCCCGCCCGACCGACCCGCGACAACCCTGGAAACTCGGCGCGTCGCGATCCGAAGCCGCGCGAAGGTCGGCCCCAACAGCGTTGACTCTCCGCGCGGGAGACCGTGGACGGTTGGCTTGCAAAGCGCTCGGGGGGCGAGTTGCCTCGTTCCGCCTTATTCGGCCCTCATGCGCAGCGCGCCGTCAAGGCGGATGGTCGAACCGTTGAGCATCGGGTTCTCGACGATGTGTTCGACCAAACTCGCATACTCGTCGGGGTCGCCGAAGCGCGGTGGGAATGGGACTTGTTCGGAGAGCGACCGGCGGAGTTCGGGCGTGACGCCCGCCATCATCGGGGTGTCGAATATGCCGGGGGCGATGTTCATGATCCGTATGCCGTGGCGGGCCAACTCGCGGGCGATGGGCAGGGTCATCGCGGCCACGCCTCCCTTGGACGCCGCGTAGGCGGCTTGGCCGACCTGCCCCTCCTCCGAGGCGATCGACCCGGTCGTGATGATCACCCCGCGCTCGCCATCCCGTCCCGGCGGTCGGTCGCGGATGGCGCTGGCCGCGTGTCGGATCACGTGGAAGGTTCCGACCAGGTTGATCTCGATGACGCGCCGATAGTTGGCCGAAGACGGGAGTCCTTGGCGCGGGAGCACCTTCTCGGGACCCAAAACCCCGGCGCATGCGATGGCCCCATCCAGCCCGCCAAAAGCTTCGACGCCCGCGACGACCCCGGCGGCCACGCTCGCTTCGTCGGCGACGTCCATGGGGACGAAGAGGGCTCGCGCCCCCAGGCTCTCGGCCAGGGCCCGACCGCCGGGATCGACGTCGGCGATCACGACGTTGGCGCCGCGCGCCGCCAGGCGTCGAACACAGGCCGCGCCGAGGCCCGAGCTTCCGCCGGCGACGAGAAACGTTCGGCCGTCGATTTGCATGGCTCGCGCCTCCCCGACAACTCAAGCGGTCTCGTCCCGGTCCTCCGCCTCAAGGCCGAGGTCGCGGACGGCCCGCTCTCGGATCTTATACTTCTGGACCTTCCCCGTCACGGTCGTGGGGAAGCCCTCGACGAACTGGATCCAGCGCGGGACTTTGAAGCGCGCGAGCGACCCGGCGCAGAACGCGCGGATCTCGCCCTCGGTCGCGCTCCGGCCGGTCCTGAGTTTGACGCAGGCCAAGACTTCCTCGCCGAACTTGCGGTCCGGCACGCCGACGACGTGAACGTCCTCGACCTTCGGATGGGTGAGCAGGAGATTCTCGATCTCGTAAGGGGCGATATTCTCGCCCCCGCGAATGATGATCTCCCTGATGCGCCCGGTGATCCTGAGATAGCCGTTCGGCTCGCGCATCGCGAGGTCGCCCGTGTGCAACCAGCCGTCGCCGTCGATCGCTCGAGCGGTCTCCTCGGGCATCTTGTAGTAGCCCAGCATCACCCCATGCCCCCGGCTGCAAAGCTCGCCGGAAGTCCCGTCGGGCCTCTCCAATCCGGTCGCGGTGTCGATCACCTTGACCTCGATGCCCGGGAGCGGAAGGCCGACGGTGCCAACCCGAAGCTCGATCGGGTCGTCGCGCTTCGTCTGGCTGATCAAGGGCGAAGCTTCGGTCTGGCCGTATCCGATCGTGATCTCCCGGACCCCCATCGAGGTCGTCACCCGGCGCATGAGCTCGATGGGACAGGGGCTGCCCGCCATGATCCCCGTCCGCAACGAACCAAGGTCGCGCCCCGGGTAGCTCTCGTGCTCGAGCTCGGCGATGAACATCGTCGGGACGCCATAGATGACGGTGCAGCGCTCCCGCTCGATGGCGTCGAGGGTCGTCTCGGGGCGGAAGGACTCGTGTGGAAAGATCATGGCCGCGCCGTACACGGCCGAGACGATGGTGCCCAGAACGCACCCGAAACAGTGGTAAAGCGGCACGGGAATGCAGAGCCGGTCGCGCGCGTCGAGCCCCATGTTCGCGCCGGCGTAAAACGAGTTCAGGAGCAAATTGCGATGCGAGAGCAAGGCCCCGCGAGGCGGTCCGGTCGTCCCGGAAGTGTACATGAGGCTGGCCGGGTCGGTCGGCTGGAGCTGGGCCTCGCGGGCCGCGAGGGCTTCGCGGGAAATCGACCGCCCCCGTTCGAGGAACCCCGACCAGTCGAGCATCCCGGGCGGGGCGTCCCCCCGCATCGCGACGACCCAACGGAGGTGGGGCAAGGCGTCGGAGCGCGGGCGCCCGGGCGGAGAGCTTGACAGCGTGGGACAGAGCTTGGAGACGATCCCAAAGTAGTCGGACGTCTTGAATCTCTCGATCAACGCCAAGCCTCGGATTTCCGACTGGGCCAAGGCGTATTGAGCCTCGTCCAGTTGGTACGAGGGGTTGATCTTGGCCAGAACCACTCCGACGCGCGCCGCGGCGAACTGGAGGAGCGCCCATTCAGGCCAGTTGGTTGACCAGACGCCGAAGTGGTCGCCACGCTCGAGACCGAGGGCCATGAGACCTCGCGCGACGTCGTCGACCAGCCCATCGAGTTGTCGGTAATTGCAGCGGAACCCCGCCTGAGGAAACACCATCGCATCTTGATCGCCGAATCGACGGGCCGTCTCGCGAAGGACCTGGCCGATTACAAGGCCCTCGACCCAAGGCGCGTGCCGATCGTTCATGACGAGCCCTCGCCAAGCGTGTTCGACCGGATCTTCATAATGACGGGAGCGATCCTCGCGGCGATTTATATTATAATCAGCGTGGGCTCACGTCTTGCAATTTGCTTCCAAATGACCTGAAAGCGGTCGAGGCAACCAGGTGGGTCGATCCGGTTCCACCCTCGATTTTTCCGGCCGAGCCAAGAGGATCGAAATCATGGATAGTCCCGTAATCTTGGCCGCCACCCGCACTCCGATTGGCAAATACCAGGGATCGCTCGCCACTCTCTCGGCGCCCGAGCTTGGCTCGGTCGCAATCGCGGCGGCCGTCGAGCGGTCGGGGGTCGGTCGCGAGGACATTGACGAAGTCATCATGGGGAACGTCCTCGCCGCCGGAGTCGGCCAGGCGCCGGCGAGGCAAGCGGCCCTCGGCGCGGGGCTGCCGGCGACCGTCGTCGCCCTGACGATCAACAAGATGTGCGGCTCGGGCCTGAAGGCGGTCATGCTCGCCGCTCAGGCCATCCGTTCGGGCGACGCGGAATTGATCGTCGCGGGAGGGATGGAGAGCATGAGTCGAGCTCCTTTCCTGGTCCCGAGAAACGGCCCGCCCCTCGGCGATCGAACCTTGATCGACGCTTTGATGCACGATGGCCTGCTTTGCCCCTTCAGCGGCATGTCGATGGGCGCGATCGCCGACGAACTGGCGACTCGCGAGGCGATCTCCCGACGGGCGCAAGACGACTTCGCGGTCGAAAGCCATCGTCGAGCCAGCCGAGCCGTCCAGGACGGTGCCTTTTCCGCCGAGCTTGTCCCGGTCGATGTTCCCGGTCGCAAAGGGCGGGACCTCCAGGTTTCCTTGGACGAGGGGCCGCGGGCGGAGACGAGCGCCGATCGACTCGCCGGGCTGGCTCCGGTCTTCCATCGCGAGGGTTCGGTTACGGCCGGCAACGCCTCGATGATCAGCGACGGCGCGGCGGCTCTAGTCGTGGCGTCACCGAAGGTCGCCGAGAAGCTCGGGCGAAAGCCGCTCGGGCGGATCGTCGCCTCGGCGACATCGGGAACCGAGCCGAAAGACCTGTTCATCGCCCCCGTCTCGGCAATCCGCAAGGCGCTCGACCGAGCCGGGCTCGCCGCCTCGCAAATCGACCGCTTCGAGCTGAACGAGGCCTTCGCCGCGCAGATGCTCGCGTGCCTCCGAAGGCTCGACCTGGCTCCCGATCGGGTCAACGTCCACGGAGGAGCGATCGCCCTGGGCCACCCCATCGGGGCGAGCGGCGCCCGAGTCCTGGTGACTTTGCTGCACGAGTTGGAGCGGTCGAACCTTCGCTACGGCCTCGCGGCGCTCTGCCTCGGTGGAGGCAACGCCGTGGCGATGGTCGTGGAAAGGATCGGCTAAAGGGGTGGACCCGATCTTTCCGTGCTTTTTGGCCGAGGGGGATGTCGACGGATTTGTCGCGTCCCATGCCGGTCGCCGGAGGGCGGCCACGGGGGGCCGCCCTCCGGCGACCGGATCGGCGCTGGCCGAAATAATGCGCTCGCCGGCCCATGGCAAGGCAAGCGACACGTGCAATACGAAATGGCTTTAAAGAGCCCGATCCGGATTTTCATCGAGGACGGAGCGCCGCTTCGGCGGCGGCCAGAGTGCTTGCATCGTCGTTGTGCTTAAGCGCGTGGAGGTTCTCGCGAATCCGGCGGGCCGACGCGCGTAGGAAGAGCGTCGCGGCGGCGGCGTCCGCGTCGCGGACGCCATCGCGGGCAACTTGGCCGACGAGTTCCGCGTCTCGCCGGCTGAGGACGCAGGCCGAGGCGTAAAGCTCCATGGCGATCTTGGCGACCCGCTCGTGGATGAGCTGACGCTCGAGGGTCTCCTCGCGATGGCGAATCATCGCCCCCTCGGTCGCCAGCGCGAAGCGACGGATCGACCGTCCCAGCTCGCGGGCGTGTTCCTTCAAAGCGGGCGATTGCACGGGAACGTTCGGGGTCCTCAGCCAGGCGCCGGCCTGTTCGGCGGCGAAGCGACCGATCACGCCCAGGTTCGCGAACGGCCTGTGGGCGGCGTCGTGAACTTCGCGGAGATGCTCCCCGGGGCCCTTCATGCCCACCATGGCGATGAACGAGGTGAGGACCTCGTTGGCTCCTTCGCCAATCTGGTTGATCCGGGCGTCTCGGAGGATGCGCTCCATCGGATTGTCGGTGAAGTAGGCGGCTCCGCCGTGGATCTGGAAGGCGTCATTCACGATTTGCCAAAGGGCCTCGGTGCTCCAGACCTTCAAAATCGCGGTTTCGAGCATGTAATCGTCGAGCCCGCGATCGATCAGGCTGGCGGTGACCGTGGTCATCGCCTCCATGGCGTAGGCGTCGGCGGCCATCCGGCCGATCTTCGACTGGACCAATTCGAACTCGCCGAGCGTCCGGCCGAACTGCCTGCGCATGTTCGCGTGGCGAACCGCCAACGTCAGGCAAGTCTTGGCCAGGCCCGTGCAGCAGGCCCCGAAGGTTGTGCGGCCGAAGTCAAGAACCGTCAGGGCCACCTTCAAGCCCTTGCCGAGCGGGCCGAGGATGTTTTCGGCCGGCACCGCCATGTTCTCGAAGGCGAGCTTCGCCGTCGCCGTGCCTCGGATGCCCAGCTTCTCCATCCGGGGCTCGACGACGCGGAATCCGGGCATGTCGGGCGTGACGAGAAAGGCCGTGACCGCCCCGCCCTCCCGACCCGGAACCGGCGTCCGCGCCATGACGGTCAGCACTCCGGCGATCGCCCCGTTGGAGATGTAGCGTTTCTCACCGTTGAGGATGTAGTGAGTTCCGTCGGCGCTGGGGGTGGCCGTGGTTTGCACATTGGCCGCGTCGGAGCCCGCCTCGGGCTCGGTCAGCGCGAAGGCCGCTAGGCTCGCTCCACTGACCAGGGAGGGAAGCCACCGCCGCTTCTGCTCTTCGGTCCCGAACAGGAGCAAAGCCCGCATGCCGATCGAGTGGTGGGCGTTGACGAAGATCGACGTCGAGCTGCATCGCGACCCGAGTTCCTCAAGGATCTTGCAATACGCCAATTGCGAAAACCCTCGACCACCGACCGACTCGGGCGCCGTCATACCGAGGACTCCGAGCCGACCAAGCCCCTCGATGACCGATCGCGGGATGTCGGCCTGGCGATCGATCGCCGCGGGGTCGAGCGAGGCGTCACAGAAGCGGCGAAGCTCGGCCAGGGCCTCATCGACCTTGGTTCGCTCGTCCGCCGCGAGTTGGGGGTAGGGCAAGACCCAGTCGGCCACGAATCGGCCCTGGAAAAACCCCTTCGCGACGCCGAGCCGCTGGGGGCCCGAGAACAGCAGCTCTTCAGCCTGCTTGACCTGTCGCTCGCGGGCCTGAGTTCGCTCGTCGTGGTCGGCGGTCGGAGTCGTGGCGGCCATGGTCGGCTCTCCTTCCTCACGCCCAGTTGGGCGGGCGCTTCTCAAGGAACGCGGCGAGGCCCTCCCTCGCCTCCGAATTCAGCTTGGCCTGGACGTGGAAATCGCGCGCGATCCGCAAACCGTCGCTCGGCGGCGCGGCGGCCAACTCGGCGAGCAACGCCTTGGTGTTCCGAACCGCCCGCGGGGCCCCCTGAAGGATCAGGTCGGCCAGCCGGTTCGCCTCGGCTCGTTCGGCCCCTTCGGCGACGACGCGGGTGACGAGCCGCATCGCTTGAGCCCGCGCCGCGACGATCGGCTCGCCGAGGAGCAAAATCTCTCGGAGGTCGGCGTCGCTCAGCCTCCCGCGCAGGACGGTTGTGACCAGGGCGGGGACCAACCCGCGCCTGACCTCGGGAAAGACAACCTTGAGGCCCTCGGTCGCGACCGCGAAGTCGCACGCGGCCAACAGCCCCGCGCCACCGGCCGCCGCAACCCCATGCGCCGCGGCAATCGTGATCAAGGGCGTCTCGATCAGCGACCGCAAGACGCGGGCGAAGCCCTCGGCCCCGGCCTCGGCCAGCGAGGCGTCGGACGCCTCGACGAGATCGAGACCGGCGCAGAAGACGGGGCCCGCTCCTCGAAGGATCAGCGCGCGATTCGACGAATCGGCCGAGACGCGCGCGATCGCCGAGGCCAACTCGCCCATCAACCGGACGGTCAAGGCGTTCCGACGCTCCGGACGGTTCAGGACCATGTCGACGACGCCCGGCCGGGGCCGCTCGACGAGAAGAAAGTTTTCAGTCGCGGGAACGTCCCCCGGCCCGTCCGTCGCTCCGTCTTCGGGCAGCGCGACCGGCATTTCGAGGATCGCCTGGCCCAGGGCTTTCCCCTGGGCGTCAACGCGGGTCGGATGCGCTAGAATGCCGCGGAGGACGAAGTTCAAGGCTCGCAGATTGGGCAGTTCGAACCGCTCGACGCCGGTCGCGCCCATCGGTTCGAAGTACGCGGCGACCTTCGCGGCGGTTAACTGGTCGAGCAACAAGGCGTAATGCGCGTCGGAATCGACCATCACGCCGATATTGGCGCTCGTCCCCTTGTCGCCGCTCCGAGCGCGAGCGATTTCACCGAGCCGAACCGTCCTTCCGAATCGTTGACGATCGTCGAGGAGCATGATCGGAGCACCCTTCGCCTTCACTGAAACTCGACCGGGAAGTTCAGTCGCGCCGCGACCAAATCAGCTTCACCCGAGGTTCAACCTGTTCTCGTTCGATCAGACACGGCCAGTAACGAAAGACCGGGTGGACCTTCGGCCTTCCCTCGGCATAGCCGGTCGTACCCGGTGGTCCCGCCGTGATTAAAGGCATGATTTCCTTCGAGAACCGCTCGACCGCCTCGCGGGAATCATCCTCCACGGCGATCCGGAGCACGACTTCCATCAAACGGGACCGATCGAGGTTTCCCGAAGCCACGGGAGCCGCGTCGCCGGAACCGAGGCACTCGACGGTCGCTTCACGGAGAGCGAAGCCGGCTTCACGAACTCGATCGAGCACGATCGCGCCGCATCGTCTGGCCTTGGCCTCCGCGTCCCTCCCGAAGATCGTCAACATCCCTTGGGCTCGAAATCCGTCGCGAAACGTGGCGCTCACCTTATAACTTGGCGGAGCCGGCCCACCCCGGGCGCCTCGGACGGCCACGCGGTCGCGCCCCAGGTCTTCAACGCTCAGTCCCAGGAACGAGACGGTGGCGTCGGGACTCAGGTAACGCGCGGGATCGCCAATCTCGTAGAGCAACTGCTCGGTCACCGTTGGCCCGTTGACCACGCCTCCCGCGCCTCGCGGCTTGGTCACCACGCACGAGCCATCGGAGGCGACCTCGACGATCGGAAATCCGAGGTGCGTCGCGTCGGGGACATCGAGCCAGTGGGTCGAGATCCCTCCCGTCACCTGGGTTCCGCACTCGATGAGGTGGCCCGCCACGGTCGCGCCGGCGATCCGATCATGCTCGTTCCATTTCCATCCGAAGTGGTGGACGCAAGGCGCGACGGTCAGGCTCGGGTCGGCCACGCGCCCCGTGATGACGATCCGGGCGCCCTGGGCGAGCGCCTCGACGATCGGAGCGGCTCCGACATACGCGTTGGCGGTCACCATGCGATCGAGAACCTCGGAGATCGGTCGACCGCTCTCCAGGTGATTGAAAAACGGCGTGGATCGGTTCGGGTCGCGAAGAATCGCCAGGACGTCATCGCCATCGACGACGCCGATCGGCATCGGCTCGACCTTTTCCCGACGGAGGATCTGGGCGCAGGCCTCGGCGCAACCGGAGGGATTCAAGCCCCCGGCGTTCGTGATCAGCCGACAACGGCCGCCGTTTCGCCAATACGGAACCAGCGAGCGGACGACATCGAGAAAGTCGCGGGCGTAGCCGAGCGACGGGTCTCGATCGCGCTGAAGGGCGAGGATCGACAGCGAAACCTCGGCGAGGTAGTCCGACGTGAGGAAGTCGAGTTCGGGCTCGCGCGCGAGCATCTCGGCCGCGGCGGCGTCGCGGTCGCCCCAGAAGCCCTGCGAGTTGCCGATCCGAATGGATGAAGTCATCGCGATCCCTCAGACCTGCAAGACACCGGTGCGGAACGGCTGCCGTTTCGCCAATACGGAACCAGCGAGCGGACGACATCGAGAAAGTCGCGGGCGTAGCCGAGCGACGGGTCTCGATCGCGC
>Ga0182742_1002883_pt1 | contig 18020 bp, 20 predicted proteins | sample eDN5th37CBELigMG_FD_128880 | JGI IMG/M metagenome (GOLD analysis project Ga0182742, IMG submission 128880) | Enriched Miracle-Growth compost microbial communities from Emeryville, California, USA - eDNA 5th pass 37_C BE-Lig MG (version 2)... ...
CGAATTGTGGACCACACCGCCATTCGAACCGCGCATCGAGGATCTTGGCAACGGCCGCAAGATCATCGTTGCGCGCGGCGCCTGCGACGACAAGGGCCAGTTCATGACCTTCGTCGAAGCTTGCCGCGCGTGGAAGGCGGTAACCGGCAAGCTGCCGCTCGACATCACCATGATGATCGAGGGCGAGGAGGAATGCGGCTCGAAGTCGCTGTTCTCCTTCGTCAAGGATCATGCCGAGGAATTTAAACTCGACATGGCGCTGGTCTGCGACACTGCGATGTGGAACGCGACGACACCATCGATCACGACATCGCTGCGCGGCCTCGTCTACGAGGACGTGACGGTGACGGCGGCGGACCGCGATCTGCATTCGGGCCTGTTCGGCGGCGCCGCGCAAAATCCGATCCACGTGCTCACGAAGGCGTTGGCTGCAATTCACGACGATAACGGCCGCATCACCATTCCGGGCTTCTATGACGGCGTTCCGGAATTGCCGGACGACATCAAGGCCGACCTGAAGGCGCTCAATCTCACCGCAGACGAATTCCTCGGTCAGATCGGCCTGAAAATTCCGGTCGGCGAGAAGGACCGCATGCTGATCGAGATGATCTCGACCCGTCCGGCCTGCGACGTCAATGGTATCGTCGGCGGCTATACCGGCGAGGGGGCCAAGACCGTGATCCCCTCGCAGGCGAAAGCGAAAGTCTCGTTCCGGCTGGTCGGCGACCAGGATCCCGAAAAGATCCGTGATGCGTTCCGCGACTTCATTCGCGCACGCGTGCCGGCCGACTGCAAGGTGGCGTTCGAGAACCACGGCTGCGCTCCCGCGCTGCAGCTTGCCTTCGACAGCCCGGCACTCATGAAGGCCCGTCAGGCCTTGCAGGACGAATGGGGCCGCAAGGCCGTGACGGTTGGGGCCGGCGGCTCGATCCCGATCGTCGGCGATTTCAAGCGCGTGCTCGGTATGGACCCGATCATGGTCGGCTTCGCGCTCGACGACGATCGCGTGCATTCGCCGAACGAGAAATATGACCTGACCTCGTTCCACAAGGGCACGCGCTCATGGGCCCGTATTCTCGCTGCGCTGTCGTCCTGACTGCGCGCGGCTAGCGTAAACCGCCGGCATTCGCGGTCTCTCGCGCTGAACGATGTGCATCGTCCAGCGTTGGCTCGTGGGAACGAATCCATGGAGACTCGATATGCGGACATTTCTGATTGCGGCAGGCGCCGCGCTGGCAATGGGAGCGGCGACGCCTGTACAGGCGTTCACGCTTCCGGGTGGCGGCGGCCTCGGAGGGGCGGCTGACGCGCTCGACATTGTCGATAACGCTCAGGTCATGGTCTATCGCGGCCGGCAATACTGCTTCTATCTCGACGGCTGGCACGGTCCCGGCTGGTATCGCTGCGGTTTCGCCTGGCGGTATGGCCTTGGCTGGGGCGGGGTGTATGGCTGGAACCGCTGGTACCACCCGCGCTATCACACGCGCTTCTACTATGGTCGCGGCTGGGACCGCCGTCGCAATGTGCGCCAGGAGCGCCGGCAAGATCGCCGCGATGTGCGCCAGGAGCGCCGCCAGGACCGGCGCGATGCGCGCCAGAACCGGCGCGAATTCCGGCAGGAACGGCGGGGTGACCGGCAGCAATTCCGGCAGGAACGGCGGGGCGACCGCCAGCAATTCCGCCAGGAGCGCCAGCAGCAGATGCAGGGCCAGCGGGGCGGCGGCGAGCGCGGCATCCGCGGCGGCGGTCAGCAGCGCGGCACGATCGGCGCAGGTGGGGGCAATCGGGGTGGCTCGGTGGGCGGCGGCAATCGCGGCGGCTTCGGCGGTGGTGGAGGCCTTGGCGGCGGCGGCGGCGGTGGAGCCCGTAGCGGCGGCGGCGGAGGGGGCGGCGGCGGCGGGGGAGGAGGCGGCGGAGGTGGCGGCGGCAGTCGCTGACCCGGATTGAAACTGCGTTTCCCCCTCCCTCATGCGGGAGGGGGAAATGCTTGCTCGCTTATGGCCAGAAGCTGCGCTGGACGCGGAGCGCCGCCGACCACACGCCCTGGTCCTCCAGCGCATAAGAGCCGGCCGAGAGACCGTTATTCGCAGTGGTCAGCGTACCGACCGCGCCGTCGAATGCGGTGTTTACCTGCGTGTAGGCGACTTCGACGCCGACATCGAAATTGCGCACGCGCGTCCACATGGTGCGCGATGATACGCGCCAGGTTGAAAAGTCCGGATCGCATCGCGCAGGATCGTTGATGACGATGTTAGTGCCGATGCAACGCGCTCCGAGACTGGCGATCAGCGCCTTTGCCGTATCGTTGTACTGAACGCTCAGATAGCCGAACACCCAGGAGGTCCGCAGGCTGGGCGTCCAGTAATGCTGAAAGGCGATCGACCCGCCGAAAGCCTCGGTGAGTTCGAGCGGCGTAGATCCGCCAGCGGCGACACCGCATCATTGAAGGCGCCGAGCGCGATGCCGCCGCTGGCATGCAGGCCGTTGCTGATCGGGCACGCCTGCTGGCGGCCGTCACCTTGATGGCGTTCAAGAGATCGCACGAGAGCCGCATGTTCATGCGCGCGGCGTTCGGCGCGAAGTCGAACGGAACGGGCCTGAAGCCGGGCAGATCGAATTTCGGTGCTCTTGACTTCTCAAGGATTTTGACTATATTCCTATTGCCTTGTCCATGAAAGGGCGCTTCGCGAGGCGTCGTCGAGGTGGGGCAGGGCGCGGCGCCTGCGCGCGTGGCTCGCAAGCCATGCACCCGGGCGGTATCGGGGCTCCGCCCGGGACCACTAGGAGTCCCTGCCAGGAGCTGGCTGACGCCATGCGCAAGGCGCGCATGGAGGCAAAGCGCGGCCCGGTATCGAGACAAGAACGCCGCAAGCGACGCGCCGAGAGGCGGGCCATGCCGTGTGAGCGGCATGGCGCATTCGGATCGACCGCGCCTCTCGGTGCGTCGTTCCCTCTCTTCAATCCCGTCGGGCGCATTTGCGCCGCGCGGAGGGCGGCGTTTGCGCGCAAAGGCGCATGCATTGAACCGCACCGTCTCCTTCGGAGAGCGCATGCGCCACCGCTCCGCTTCGTGCTATGCCCGGTCTGCCAGCCGGGATTTCTGAATGACACCGACCGCCCTCGAGGCCAGCGCGCCGCGTTCGACCGATTTTCGGGTGATCGGGCTGGTCGGCGCCGCGCATTTCGTCAGCCACGTCTTTATCCTCGTGCTGCCGCCGGTGTTTCCCTTCGTGCGCGCCGAATTTGGCGTCAGCTACACCGAACTCGGCTTTGTCGTCGCCACCTTCAACATCATCTCGGCGCTGTTGCAGACGCCCGCGGGCTTTCTGGTCGACCGCAGCTCGGCGCGCACCGTGCTGGTTGGCGGACTCCTGCTGGGGGCGGCCTCGCTCGCGGCAGCGGCCGCGGCACCGGTCTTTCTCCTGCTCGGCCTTGCCTTCGCCTTTCTCGGGCTTGCCAACACGGTCTATCACCCGGCCAACTATTCCCTCCTGTCGAACCGCGTTTCGCCCGGCCGGGTGGGACAGGCATTCTCGATCCACATTTTCGCAGGCTTCATCGGCACAGCGATCACGCCGGCAACGATGGTGATGCTGGCCACGGCGCTCGGCTGGCGCGGCGCTTTCGCGGTTGCGGCGCTGCTTGGAGTGGCGGTCGCGAGCGCGATCCTCGCATTCGGCGCGCCGCTGGCGGGCCGCGAAGCCGCGCGGGCCAAAGCGAGCGGCGCTGACATCCCTTCGGCCGGCGACTGGCGCATCCTTGCCACGGCGCCGGTTCTTCTCAATCTCGTGCTCTTCATGCTGATCGCGTCTTTTGCGGTCGGCATGCAGAATTACGGCATCGTCGCACTCGAGGCGCTCTGGGGCGCCTCGCTGACGCTGTCGACCACCGCGATCACCGTGCATCTGATGTTCAGTGCCTTCGCGGTGCTGGCTGGCGGCTGGCTTGCCTCACGCACCGACCGGCACGACATGGTGGCGTTGATTGGTCTGCTGGTGGCCGGCATCGCGCTCTTGCCGATCGCGTTTGTTGATCTCGGCGCTACGCTGCTGATCGCGCTGATGGCGGTGTCGGGCTTCTTCAACGGGGTGATGCAGCCCTCACGCGACATGATCGTGCGCGCGGTGACGCCGCCCGGCGCATTCGGACGGGTGTTCGGCTTCGTCACGACCGGCTTCAATCTCGGCGGCGTGCTGGCGCCCCCGGCCTTCGGCTACATGATGGATGCCGGCAGCCCGGCGAGCGTCATTGTCGGGACGGCAATCTGCTCGCTGGCTGCCATTCCCGTGGTGCTGATCAGCGTCGCGCGTCGCCGGCAATCGGGCAGGGCGGTGACGGAATCTTAACGTTAAGGAAGTGTCATTGCGCTCCAGCGGGAGCATCCCGCGGGAGAACGGCGATGCGGAAAATCCTGATCGCAGCTGTCGCGGTGCTTGCGCTTGCGGCGACCTCGAACGCAGCCAACGCCTATTTCGAGGCGCGCGGCGTGGTCACCGGAGCCGCCATCGGTGCCGGCGTTGGTGCGGTGATCGGAGGTCCTCCAGGCGCCGTGGTCGGCACGATCGTCGGCGTTGCCGTCGGCGGGCCCCGGCTTCCCACCTGGCTGCGGCCCGGCCGCCATCAGGAATGCTGGTACGACCGGGCTGGCATGCGCCTCTGCCGCTTCTACTGACTTCGCGACTCGGTTCTTGCTGCAGAGCCTGGGCTGACCCCCAGGTTTTTTGCGTTGCGGTAACGAGTGTGACGGAACCATGAAGAAATTGTGGATAAGCGGTGGAAAGCGGCCGCCTCTGCAATCATTGCGTCCGCCGCAGCGTAGACTCGCTGTGACGTGGAGGCTGCGTTCGTCATGTTGAAGTATAAGTGCCCCAAGAGCGGGCGAGTCGTCACGACCAGTATCGAAACCGACACGGTGACGCTGCTTGAAATGCGCAGCATGAAATTGTCGGTATGGTGCCCCCATTGCTCGACGTCACACCAGATTCGCGCAACCGACGCGTTTCTGGAGCCGATGGTGCAGGCCGCCGAATAACCCTCACTGCACCGGGGGCAGCGTAAACAGATCCGGTATGTTGCGCCCGCGCAGATCGTAGACGCGGGCGAATACGACGCCCTCTCGTTCAATGCGCACGAGTTCGGGAGCCTTGAGTTCGGCGCAGTAGAACTCGCCCAGCATCAAGGCGAAATCGGCGCCCTTGGTATTCCAGGTGGTCAGAAAGTCTTCGCCGAGCTCGACTTCGGCCGGCGGATGCGGTCCGCATATGGCGATCACCCAGCGGCGGCCTTCCGGCGTCTGGGTGCCTTGCTCGTCGAGTATGCCGAGCAGTTCGTCGGCCGCTTCCTTGAATGACAGTCCCCAATAATCGACCATGTAAGCCTTGTCGGCAGCGCGCATGCCGCCGCTAATCGTATTGAAATGCGTGTACTGGTAAGGGTGCAGTGCGATCATCGCGCTCGCCGGGAGCGCAAGGGCCGCACCGATCGCGATGCCGGCAAGCGCCGTCGCCATGCGCGAGCGTTCCGCGAGCCAGCGTAGCAGCGCGCCACCGGCTAGTCCGCCGAGAACACAGAGCGGCGGCAGGATGAAGATGAAATGCCGAATGCCGTTATACATCGCCGGCTTCGTCGCGACGGCGAGCGCAACCGGCAGCACCGCCGCCGTCGCAATCAGCAGGAGCGAGGCGCGCCGCAGCACCGGTAGGCCAGTTCGGAACTGCGCTACAATTGCGCCGATGAACCCTGCGCCGCCTAGCAGCAACACAATTTCAGGCAGCTTCATGCCGAGATAGGTCGGCAGATAGCTGCGTGGCATGTTGGGTACGAGAATCGGCTGGCCGCCGAACATCTCGCGCCAGGGCTTCTCGAAAAAGTGCGAGAAATAGCCGATCGCGCGTAGCGGGTTGAGCGGGTCGACCACCGACCATGGCCAAACCAGCGCCATCACCGCATAGGCAAGAACAAGGCCCGGAACGATCCGCCACAGAAACAAGCCAAGAGCGCCGGCCGCCGGCTTGAAGCCGACCGTGCGCATATCGTGGCCGACTATCCCGGCCATCGGCAGCAGCATATAGAGCGCCGTCATGCCGCCCATGATGCGGGTGCCGAGCGCGAGCCCGAGCCCTAGGCCGAATATCGCCACCGTCGCCGGGCCGGGCCGCGGATAGTCCTCCAGCGCGCGCACCAGACCAAGCAGCAGCAGCGCCATCGCGACCGCGAAGGGCGCATCCTTCGCATTGATAAACATGTGCCCGTAGAACAGGGGTGTCGCCGCCAGCAGCGCCAGCGCGAGCAGACCGGACACCGCACCTCCGAGCCGGCGCGCGAGCCGCCACACCACGACCATGCCCGCGAGCCCCACTGCGGCGCCAACGAGACGCCGCGTTTCGAACAGATCGTATGGCAAGAGCTTCGCGACCAGCGCGGCCAGCATGTCGAAGCCCCCGCCATACATATACAAATTGACGAAGGAGAGGGCGCGCTTGTCGGTAAATCCGGAGGCGTAAAAGTCCAGCAGCAACTGGCCATATTGCGAATGGGTGTAGTCATCCCATCCAAGGCCGTAGTCGGAAAAGGTTAGGCAGGCGATGGCGGCAAGCGCCGCCAGCAAGGTCCACGCCGCGGCGTCGCACAGAAATTCGACTCGATCTCGCGGCCGCGACTTGGGGAGTTTTTCGGACGAAAGGCCAAACAGCGGTACGGCCGCCGAGAGGGGCGGCCGCACTGAATATTGTTGAAGATCGCGCAAGAGCGCTCGCGAGGCCGGCCTACTTGGCGGCCTTTTCGTACATTTCGGCCACGTAGTCCCAGTTCACCAAATGGTCGACAAAGGCCTTCAGGTAATCCGGGCGACGATTGCGATAGTCGATGTAATAGGAATGCTCCCACACATCGCAGCCGAGGATCGGGGTCGCGCCATGTACCAGCGGGCTCTCGCCGTTCGCGGTCTTCATAACGGCGATCTTGCTGTCCTTGACTGCCAGCCAGCACCAGCCCGATCCGAACTGGGTGACGCCGGCCTGGGCGAAGTCTTCCTTCATCTTCGCTACAGAGCCGAGGTCGGAAATAATCTGCTTCTCGAGCGCGCCGGGAATCTTGTCGCCGCCGCCATTCGGCTTCATCCATTTCCAGAAATGCACGTGGTTGTAGTGCTGGCCGGCATTGTTGAAGAGTCCGGCATTCTTGCCGAAAGAGCCTTTCACGATCTCTTCGAGGGACTTGCCCTCCCACTCAGTCCCCTTGAGCAGGTTGTTGCCGTTGTTGACGTAAGCCAGATGATGCTTGTCGTGATGATATTCGAGCGTTTCGCGCGACATATAGGGCGCGAGGGCGTCGTACGAGTAGGGCAGATCGGGCAACGTGAATGACATGGGGCGTGCTCGCGGTTCGTGTGACGTTAAAGGCGTCGGCCGGCAGTTGTGGTTGCCAGCCGGCACTCAGTTAGGCCCTGATTGATTCGGAAGCAATATTGCAGCCCCGATCCACGCCTGCAATCGTGACTTCGGTGCCTGGAACCAACCGTTACGGATCGACGTTTCCTATCGTTGAGGTGGCGTTTGGCCGCGCGGCGGCTTATTCAAAGCGCGAACAAGGCCAAGCGCTCGCTTGGCGTTGGAGGTGGCTTGCCGGCGGGTGACTTGCCTGCGGCAGGGAAGGCCGTCACAATTCCGACCGAAATGGTGGCGGCGGTCGCGGGGGCGCGTGATGTCTTTTGTTTTGATGATTATTGGGATTCTGGCGCTCGCGCTGGGCGCGATCCTGATTGGATTCGGCATTCCTATCAACGAGTTCAGCCTCGGCAATACGCTGATCCTGGCTGGGACCGTCACGGCGATGGGCGGCCTTGTGACTTTCGCGGTGAGTCGCGCGGTCAGCCAGCTTTCCCGCATTGCCGATCTTCTCGCCTCTCGCACCGTGGCGGCGGGCGCGCCGGCATTGTCCGCGGGGTCAGCGGCTCCCACGGTCGCGGCGTCATCCCGTGCTCCGCAGCCGCGTGCGCATGGCGACGAATTTGATCGCACCGACGCGGTCGAGCCGGTGCGACCTCCCTCGCCGCGGGCGCCGATTCCAGCTTCCGAAGAGGCCCCTGCGGCCCAAGGCGCGCCAGCCTCCCGCCCGCTCGGATGGCGACCGCCTCGGCCATCGGCCGAACGCCCGGCCAAATCGCCCGAGACGCGGCGAAGCCCGGCCATCCCCGCAAGTCCGGAGAATCCATTCGAAGCAGCTACGCCGCAACGGCGCGAACCTGCGATCCCCGCGCCGGCTGAAGCTGCCCCCGCGGGCGCGCGCGCAGAAGCGGTCACTGTGCTCAAGTCAGGTGTCGTGGACGGTATGGCTTACACGCTCTACACCGACGGTTCGATCGAGGCCGAACTGGCTCAGGGCGTGGTGCGCTTTGGATCGATTGAAGAATTGCGCAACCACCTCGAAAAGAGCTCCTGAGAGGCGTCGCGCCGAGTTTGCCGCCCGGCTCCCGGCCGGGCGTATAAAAGTTATCCCCCTCATGCCACGACCGTTGCAAACTGTAGGCATTAAGTCCTACAGAGGTGGCAATGGATCAGCAAGCAGTCGGGCCAGGACCGGTCGCCGCGGTGCGGGCGCGGCCCTGGAAGCGCAGAACGCAGCCGCCGAGGGCTGACGCGCAGACGCGCGTGCTCCAGGCGGTCGAAATGGCGTTCGCAGTGAGCCGCCACGACCTGTGCGCGGCAACCCGCGGCCGTTGCGACATCGCCTTTGCGCGACAGACCGGGATGTATCTTGCGCGGGTCGCACTCGGGATGACGCTGTCGGGCGCCGGTCATCTGTTCGGCCGTGACCGCACCACCTGCTCCCATGCCTGCCGCATCGTGGAGGATTTGCGCGACGATCCCGGTTTCGATGCGCTGCTGCACGAAATGGAAGAGTTCGTGCTCGGTGCGGATGCGCGCAACGGCGGGGGGCGCCGATGACCGATCTTCGCTCCGGTCGCGCGCCGTCAATCCTGGGACGCGCCGCCTCGATCGATGCCTATCGTGCGCAACATCTGTCGCTGGTCGATGGCGCGGGACCCGAGATTGGTAGCGGCGCGAAATTTGATGAATCGGAAAGCCCGCTGACCTGGCTGTCGCGGCGCAAGGGGACGGACGGCCGTCCGCTGATCGAGCCGCACCAATTGTTGTCCGGCGAACGCCTGCGGCTCGATTTCACCCTTGCGCAGATGATGCCGCGCACCACCGTGAACTGGGATGGAGCCGCCGCAGGACGTAGACGCGATGGAGGGCAGACCGCCGGCCATATCACCGAGCGTATGATCGCGGCCCGCCAGCGGCTGCGGCATGCGCTCGATGCCGTCGGGCCGGAATTCTCCGGGCTGCTTATCGATATCTGCTGTTTTCTCAAGAAGCTGGATGCGGTCGAGCGTGAGCGGCATTGGCCCGCCCGGTCCGCAAAGGTGGTGCTGCAACTCGCGTTGGAGCGCCTTGCGCGCCATTACGGCTACCGGGCTGAAGCGAGGGGCAGAGCCGCCGCTTCGATCCGGTCTTGGGCGGATGGCGGCAAGACCGATGCGGATTGACCAGTCCTTTAGCGCGACAGGGCCGCGCGTGCGTCCGACTGGATCCGGTCGACCATCGCGCGGAAACCATTCGACCGCTGCGGCGTCAGGTGTTCGCGCAGCCCGAGCTTTTCGAACAGCGACTGCGCGTCGGCTGCGAGAATCGCCTCTGCCGGCTTTCCCGAATAAAGTGCGAACAGGATAGCGATGAGCCCGCGCACGATATGCGCATCGCTGTCGCCCTGGAATTCCAGGATGGGACCCCCGGAGCCGTTCGGCCTCGTGTGGGTGGTCATCCAGACCTGGCTCGCGCAGCCGCGGACCTTGTTGGTTTCGGTCCGCGCGTTATCCGGCAGTTCAGGCAGGCCGCGACCGAGTTCGATGATATAGCGGTAGCGGTCGTCCCACTCATCGAGCAGTTCGAAATTCCCGATGATGTCGTCGATCGTGCTCTGGTCCATGTGGCCAGATATAGGCGGCGACTGTCGGCGGGGAAAGCGCTGGAACCACCTTTCATGCGGGTCGTCGCGGGTCTTTATGAGGCAGCGGCGGACGCCATTGCGGCGCGAGGTCGGACGGCTTGAGCGTATGTTGCGAGGATGCGGCGTGCCCGCCGCTCGCACCGGCGATTGAACCGGTCTCAGTCGGCGCGAGCTGCTCCTGGATCAGGTCGAACAAATAGCGTGCGCCGGCCTGGGCCCGCTGCCCGAACGCAACCGCCGCCTGTCCGCCGACCGCGCATGCATCCGGCTGCCGGTCGCAGAAACCGCTGAGGTCCGATACGGCGGCGGTGGCGGCACTCACGGCGTCGGCGGGACCGATTCGCGGCGCCTGTTCCTTTGGCTGATAGTCGCCGCTCGGCAAGAGCACGAGCACGATACTGAGCCAGAATGCCACCCGCAGCAGAAAGACCATCGCCCGAACGCTCCCCGCGGCTCGTTGGCCGCTGATGCCCGAGGTCTAGCAGCGGCGGCTGAAAAGCCGGTTGGATTTTTGGGGCTTATTCGATGAGAATATGCAGCAACTTTGCATAGAATTTGAAACATCGCGGTTTGCAGATTCGCGCATGCTGCTTGCTGGCCGCTTCGAACCCCAAGGCAAGGGTTTTTCAGGGGCGCGAATCCAATACCTCATGTGGAAACCGAACATTCACCATCCGGATACGATGACGAACATGCGCGGCTTTTTATGACGGCCCGCGGCGTGGCGCGAGCCGTCGATGCCGTTCCCTTAGCGTTCGCTTAAGCCGCGTCTGACACGATCGCCCGCAAATGGGGAGTGCGTCGGCCCGGATAAGCTGGCGCAAGTGTTGCCTTGAGTCTCGCCGAGCCGCTTCGCGATTACATCGACAGTCTGGTTCATCCGTCCGTTCAGCAAGACCCGCTGACCGCGACGCGGCACCGTGCCTTCATCGCGCCGCGGCTGCTCGGGTCGCTGATCGCGCTTGCGGCATTCCCGGTCTATCTGGTGATGCGCGGCGTGCCGAGCGGGCTGGAGGTCGCGGTGTTTGCCTGGCTCGTGGTGCCGATTCTGATCGCCTACTACCTTTCGCGCACCGGACGCTATGAGGGCGCTCACGTCCTGTCGTCATTTTCGCTGACCGGGCTGGTTTTCATCGTCGCCTACAAGACCGGAGGCATCTCGTCATTTGCCGCAATCTGGCTCGTGGTGGTGCCGCTCGAAGCCTCGCTGTCGGCGTCGCGAAGAGTGGTGGCGGCAGCGTCCACTTTCGCGCTGGCCGCGGCGGGCATCCTGCTGATGGCGCAGGAATTCGGGGTAATGCCGCCATCGGCCATCGGAGAACATGCGGCTCTGGCCGCACTCGGCATCATCTCCGCGGCGCTGTATGCGACCGGTCTCGCGCTCGGAGCGGAATCGCTCGCCCGAACGAGCTATTGGCTCCTTTATGAGGAGGAGGATCGCTATCGCCTGCTGGCGCGCAACATGACCGATGTTATCACCCGGCATGGCCGCAACGGGACCGTGCTGTTCGTCTCTCCGGCGGCGCAGAATCTGTTCGGAACGCGCATCGAGGATCTGATGGGCCAGGGCCTGTTCGACCGCGTCCACGTGGCCGACCGGCCGGCCTATCTGTCCGCGCTGGCCGATGCGGCGCAGGGCCTCCAGCAATCGGTCGAGTTTCGGGTCAAGCGTCAGCTTGGCGAAGCGGGCGTAAGTTTCGTATGGGTGGAGATGCGCTGCCGTCCGCTCGACGGGGCGTCAGGCGAGAGCGCCGATCGCGAAGTCGTCGCGGTCATGCGCGACGTCTCGGACCGCAAGGCGCAGGAACAGGCGCTCGAGGCCGCGCGCGCGGAAGCCGAGCGCGCCAATGCTGCGAAGATCCGATTCCTCGCGACCATGAGCCACGAATTGCGGACCCCGCTGAACGCCATCATCGGCTTCTCGGAAATGCTTGTGAACGAAGAGCAGATGCGACTCGATGCGGCGAAGCGCCGGGAATATGCGCGCCTGATCAACGATTCCGGCAACCATCTGCTGGCCGTCGTCAATGGCATTCTCGATATGTCGAAGATGGAAACCGGCGATTTCGAGATCACGCCGGAGCCTTTCGGGCCCGGTAAGGTGGTAAGCAATTGCTGCGACATTCTGGCGCTGCGCGCCCGCGATGCAGGCGTCGACCTCATCATGCGCACGCCCGACCACCTGCCGGACATCATTGCGGACAAGCGCGCTTTCAAGCAGATCATGCTCAACCTGCTGTCGAACGCGATCAAGTTCAGCGATCGCGGCGGACGGGTGGTGATCGCCTCGCATCTTGACGGCGGCCATCTGGTCGTGTCCGTCGAGGATAATGGGGTTGGCATCAGCGCGGCCGATCTGCCGCGCATTGGCCATCCATTCTTTCAGGCGCGGTCGGCATATGACCGTCGTCATGACGGCACCGGCCTCGGCCTTTCGATCGTAAAGGGGCTGGTGACGCTGCATGGCGGCGAGATGCAGGTGCGCAGCGAACTCGGAAAGGGTACAGCCATATCGATCCGTCTGCCGCTCGATTGTGAAGCTGTCGCGGGACCGGGCAAGCGGAACGGCACGCTGACGCCGTTCGAGCCCACACGCCGGCAGAACGACATTCAGGTGCGCAAGAGTGCGTAAAGGATCGCAGCGAAAAGGCTCGCTCGCGCTGGACGACCATCAGCCGCCGGCCGCCGCTCCGGGCTGGCGCAAGGACGCAGTCGCAGCCCTGGTTGCCGCCGCGGCTTTGAGCGCCGTGATTGCCAATGCCGCTTTCCTGCAGTCCGGCCCGCACCCCGCGCCGCTTTTTTCGGTGAAGCCGGTCTCCGCGGCAGCGACGCAACCGAAATCCATCCGTGTGGTCGGACAGGAGATCACCGGACCACCGCCGCAGCCGGCCTTGCCGAAAAGCCGGCCCGTCGAGGCCGTTCCAGCCAAGGCCGAGTTGGCCGCGACCGAGACGAGCCAGGCGAAAGCCGAGCAGACGCAGCGACCGCGCAACGAGGTGATCGCAGATATCCAGCGCGAACTCGGCCGCCGCGGATTCTATGATGGAATGCCGGACGGCGTATTCGGGCCGAAGACCAACGCGGCCATGCGCGATTTCGAGCAAGCGTCCGGCTTGCGGCCGGGCTCGGAACCGAACGAGGTTTTCCTGCGCGCGCTGACCCGCTCGCAAGCCAAGGCTGGACAACGGGCCGCCGCGACGCCGCCGGCGGCGACCGACCCGATCGCAGAACTGATCGCGCCGTCTTCGAAACGCATCTTCGCGGTTCAGCGCGCCCTGACGGATTTCGGCTATGGGCAATTCCGGCCGAACGGCACCTTCGGCCTGGAGACCAAGCAGGCGATCGAACAATTCGAACGCGCACGGAAACTTCCGGTCACGGGTCAGATTTCGCCGCGGCTGCTGCGCGAATTGACGGTTGTCACCGGCCGCGAGCTCGATTAGCTGGAGCGCCGCGCGCGGCTACTCGCGAGCGGACGCGTCATACGGCAAGAGCGGATATGCGGCTGAAATCGGCGATCTGGGTGTCTGCCTATATCCGGCGTTGCATGATCGAGGGCGCTTATGCGGTCGTGCGGCGGCGCGGCGCCGAAGAAGCCGGCGCGATCTTCGTCAAGATCGATCGACTGGATGGAACGGCCGACTTGTTCGGTCCCGCGCCGCAGACCGAATTCGACGAATCGCGGCCGGGCGACCGGGCTTTTATCGCCTGCATGCGCTCACAGCCCCGTCCGAGTGACGAGATCGAGAAATATCTTTCCCGCCAGATCGAATTCGATCCGGATATCTGGCTGGTCGAGGTTGAGGATCGGCAGGGCCGGAATTTCCTCGACCGGATCGTCAGCTAGCGGTGCGACGATACGCGGCGAGCAGTTCCGGAGCCGCCCGTTTCTCGGCGACTCCATTCTGGTCATGTGCCGCAGAACGGCGCGCCGCGAGCGGAGCATCGTCCGCGTGCGGATGCGCATGCCGGTGCATGAGATTTCGCGCCTCCATCCGATCGGCCGCACGCCAGATTGCGACAAGGTGCAGCGCCGATGAAAGCGGCAGTTCCAGAAACAGGTCGGAGAGTTCGAACACCCGCTCAACCGACCGGCCGATCGCCGGATTGAGCGACATCAGGATTCGCTGGAACACATCCGTCGGCATGGCCAGAGCCTTGGCCGAGACGACAAACGGCTCGCCGAAAGTGTCACTCACGATACGGCGCGCCAGCGCGCGCGATACGCCGAGACCCTGCTGCAACAGCGTGGTGAACTCCTGCGCTCTTCCGGCGAGCGCGGACTGCTCCAGGTAACGAATGATGTTGGTTTGCTGCGCCAGCGCGACATCCTGCTCTGCGACATGGACGAGATTCATCAGGATTAGCTTGCGATCCTCCGATGCGGCGGAGAAGAAAGCCTCACGCTGCGCGACGTAATCGGTCGCCGGAAATATCTCGGTCGCGGCGGACCTGTGCTCCGACGGTTGTGAGGGCAGCGGCGCCGGCGCCTCCTTTTCCAAAATCCCCAGATCGTGCTCGCGTGCAGTCTCGGTGACGAACAGCTCGACGCTGCCCGGCTGCTGCGCGTCGGGGGTGGGCGGCGCAAGCTGCCCGAGTCGATCCAGTACCGCTTTCGGCGCGCCGGGATGTTTCTTCAGCCGTACTGCGACGGCGGCACGCGTTGCATCATCCACCACGTCGATCAACCGGAGCGCCAGCTCGGTATAGTGGCGATCTTCGTGCGGTGTGTGCGTGGATTTCTGAATGTAAAGGTCGGTGAGAACCCGCAACAGGGTCGGCCGAATATCGACCCCGCTGCGATCCGCCAATCCTGCAAGACCGGTCATGCCGTCGAGATTGTCAAGAGTGAGACGTTGCACGTGGTGTCACCCAAACGAGAACGCTGCGACCCTAGCGCCCGGTCGTTAGCGGAGCGTTAACCATGACCATCTCTTAATCGTGACGAACCGGTGTTGCCGTCGGGCAGGGTGGGGCGAAGCTTATGGGCGTTGTGATCGAATTTCCGGCGCGTGCTGCGACGTTCCGTGCGCGTGCTGCAGGATTTCCGGACCGCGGTTGCGAGGTGGTGATTCTCCCGGTCATCCGTATCGACCGATATGACGACAAGCCGCAGGTCCGGCCGTCGCGTGGCGGGATACAAGGCGGCAAGCGCCGCAGACGGGCCTTGCGGCCGTGAAACTTCACAAGATCCGCATCCTGTTCTGCCTGCCGATCATCGGTTGTTTGAATACCGATCTTGGCCGCGTGCGGCCGACCTTAAGATCTGACGACATTCATCGCTGGATGGGACCCGCGGTCACCCAGCGCTATGGCGAGGCGCAATCCGCTTTCCCACTGACTGACGACGAACGTACCCTGCGCGATCTGGGCTATCCGCTGATCGAACCGCCCTACGAGCGGCAGCGCTGGTATAGCGTGCTGAACGAATATGGTCTGTCCGGCATGTTCCTGCAGAGCTGGTGGTACTATGACCAGACCGCATATGCGGCGGACATGTTCTCCGATCCGGCGCGATCGACCGAGACCTATTATGCGCGGCTGCTGCGCGACATCCGCAATGACAATGTGCGCATCGGACCCTTCGCGCGGGTGGCGCGGCAGGTCTCGGACATGGACGTCCGTCGCGACAAGAGCCTGCGTTACGTATCCAATCTCAGTCCGCGCGAGCACGGCAACGCGGTCGCGCGGATGGCCGAGAATTCGCTGATCGCGCGCTGGGTCCATCAATCGCTGATGGAGCGGACCTATGCCTATAATTATGCACTCGAGAAACTCGTGATCGTGGCGCCGTCCGCTCAAGCCGCGGAGGTGGAGCGTCAGCTCAATCAGATGCGTGCGCTCATTGCCGAGGCGGCGCTGGTGCCGCGCGGCTCCTCCGGGCCATGGATCACCCAGGCGGCGGCGCGGCCGCTCGTCACCAAGTAACAGGGGTTATTGCAGCGGTTGCGGCCCGCATCGCGCACCGGATAGCGCAGCGATTGCGGCAGGCATCATGCCCGGTTCGGGCGCGAAGGTGCGGATGACGATCAGACCGGTCTGGGTCGGCGATTCCACGATCAGTCGGTCCGCCGCCGCGATCTCCTCATCTTCAGGAAGCTCGGCCTTCTGCGCAGCGGTCATCAGGTCGAGCTCGATCGACCGGCGTCCGGCGGCGCGATCGTTGATTGCGTAATAGGCGACATTCTTGTCGGTGTAGAAGGTCACCGATGTATAGGCCGGGCTGACCGGCGCAGTGAGCTTGAGCGGCGCGTCCGTCAGATCGTATCTGCAAACGGCGGATGCGAAGGCTGGATCCATCAACGGCACGATCGATTTTTCCGCGCTCGGCGCCGGCAGCGCGACGACGCTGTTGACCGGCGCAATCGCCGAAATCCGCGCATAGGCATTCTGCGTCGCGGTGTTCGGCAGATACAAGATCGTTGCGAAATGCACGATGCCGCCGAGCAGGAGGCCGCTTACAAGCCATAACAGCCAGCGCGTCATGTCGGCAGCCTCAGGAACATGAGCGCAGCTTGACCGAGGGCATCGGGGTTTCGCGGCCGGTTCGGGACGCGACGCCGATGGGCGAGTCGTAGAAGCGCATGACCATCATATAGCGTTCAATACCGCCGCTCGGCAGCCAGTTGCCGGCGCGTGCGCGGGGGGCGATCGAGATATCGATTGCCCCATCGGATGTGCGAACCACCTCCTGACTCGAAAAGCCGTGACGCTTGAGCGAATTGCCGATCAGGCGGCCCTCGGTATCGTAAAGCGTCAAGGTCCAGAAGCGGGCTTGCGGCGTCGTGCCAGACACCGTCACGTCGCACCGTCCGTCGAGGGCGACACCGTCGTCGTCCGTGGTCGCGACGAAAGCGACGCCGTCGCCAGCGCCCATCGGCAATTCGCCGCTGCGGGCGATCAGAGCGCGCGCATACGGGTCGATATCGGGCGTGCCGGTGCGCGGCCATGCCGTCCAGGCCCCCACATTGAAGGCGCCGAAGGCGGTTCCGCCTTGCAGGGCATACAACGTGCTGCCGAGGCCGACGGATGCCGCGACCGCAAATGCCAGCAGCAATCCGATGAGCAATCGCACGGGATCATCCAGCCTGGGACGAAGGAATATCAGCGATATGTAATCGCCGGATGGCTTGTCAATTACCGCGCGCCGCGTCCGCGGCCCTCGGTGGTGGCGACGACGCCCTCGCGCCCGTCCGGAGCCGGCTTCTGCGGTGCGGCTTCGGTCGTCTGCCCGAGAACAGCGGGCGCCGCGAGCGACCGGCTGGCTTCCTCGAGTGCACGCTCGATGCGTACCAGAATATCGGCGCCCTTCTTTGTGAGTAGCGTCGGCCGCGGAATCTCGTCGCCCGGCCGCGCGCCCGGCGCAGCCGCAACCGGCGGGCCGACCGGACCTGGATGCGGGGGCACGCCCGGGATCGGTTTCAACTCGATGCCCTGATGCGCGTAAGCCATGATCTTTTTCCAGGTCATCGCCGGAAGCGATCCGCCGGTCATCCTGTTTGTCGGCGCATAATCATCGTTCCCAAACCAGACCGCGGCAACCATGTTGCCGGTATAGCCGGCGAACCAGGCGTCGCGATAGGCATTGGTGGTGCCGGTCTTGCCGGCAGCCTTGACCCCCTCGAGAATGGCACGGCGCCCGGTGCCGGCTTCCACAGCCTGGTTCAGGATCATGTTGATGTCGGCGGCGACCTGCGCGGGCATCACGCGGCGCGGTTTCGGACCGTCGCGGTCGAAGCGCCAGATCAGTTCGCCGGTCGCGCTGCGGACCTCGAGGATGGCGTGCGGGGTGACCGCCATTCCGCCATTCGGGAAGGTCGCGAAAGCCGCGGCATGGTCGAACACCGTGACCTCGGACGCGCCGATCGGCAGCGACGGCGTGTCGGGGAGGGGTGTGCGCAGGCCCATCCTCTTGGCAAGGTCGACGATCTTGTTGCGGCCCGCTCGCGGGCTGCCGTTGCCGATCGTGATCGAAAGCTTCACCGGAATGGTGTTGATCGAACGCACCA
>Ga0182742_1002884_pt1 | contig 18019 bp, 13 predicted proteins | sample eDN5th37CBELigMG_FD_128880 | JGI IMG/M metagenome (GOLD analysis project Ga0182742, IMG submission 128880) | Enriched Miracle-Growth compost microbial communities from Emeryville, California, USA - eDNA 5th pass 37_C BE-Lig MG (version 2)... ...
CGACGACGCCCGCGACGACACCGCGGCCTTCGACGCCAACGCCCTGAAGCGGCTCGACCACCTGATCGCCGCCCTGAAGGCGCGGGGGATTTACGTCGCGCTCGAGCTTCAGAGCGCTCGAATCTTCCGCGACGAGGATCCGGTCAAGGCGCCCGGCCTGCTTCCCCCAGGCGGCGGCCCGGCGGCGGTCTTCGACCCGTCGCTCGGCAAGCTGAGCCTCGACGCCTCCCAGGCGCTTCTCGGCCGCGTCAACCCCGAGACCAAGCTCTCGCTCCGCGACGACCCGGCGCTGGCCTGGGTCACGCTGGCGGGGGAGGTGTCGCTGTTCGACCAGATCGACCGGCCCGACGCCTTGCCCGACGCCTACGCGGCCGACCTTCGGGCGCGGTCGGAGAAGAGTTCGGGGGGTTCGGGACGGCGGTTCTGGCGGAACCTCGAATCCGAACATTACGCCGACTGGGCCGCGAAGCTCCGCGAAGGGGGCCTGAAGGCGCCGGTCGCCGGCGTCTCGCACTGGCGTCGCGAGCCCGAGTTCGTCGCCTCGCTGGCCGCGCCGGGGCTCGACCTGGTCGACGACCGGCTCTATTGGGCGCCGCCGCTCTGGGCCGACCCGGAGCTTCGGTCGCTGCTTTGGAGCCTGGATGGCGGCTTGACGGCCGGCGCGTCGCTGAAAAGGGCCGCGGGACGCCCCTACGTCGTGGGCCAGTGGTGCGCGCGGACGCTCGGCGCCTGGGCCCTTCCTCACGAGGCCGCCGACCAGCTCTTGGCCTCGGCCACCGCCTTGTGGGAGGACTGGGACGCCCTGGTTCGCCGGGGGATCTTCGTCTATCCGAAGACCTGGGGCGAGGGCCCGGTCGGAACCACGGGAGGCGAAGACATCTTCCAGGTCGCCGAGGTCGCCAACGCCATCCCCCAAGTCCACGCCCTCTGGCCTCACGCCGCCTCGATCCTGCTTCGGGGCGAATCGGCCGCCGACCCCGGCGCGGCCAAAGCCAAGGCGCGGCCGGCCCCGGGCTGGGAGCCCGGACTGGGCCGGTTGACCATCGACACCCCCTTCACCCAGGGGATCGCCGGCTGGAACGCCGGTCGAGAGGTCTCGTTCCCGACCTTGAAGGTCTCCTCCGAATCGAATTTCTCGGTGGTCGTCGCCTCGTCGGCCGGCTCCGAGCCGATCGCCGACGCCAAGCGGCTTTTGGTCACCGCCATCGGCCGAGTCGAGCCAACCGGCCACTTGTGGGTTGATCCCTGGAGGCGCGACGTGGCCGACCCGGGACGCCCCCCCTTGCTTCAAGAGCCGGTCGAGGCCCGCGTCGCCTGGAGCCGTTCGGGGACCATCGAAGCCTTCGTCCTGGACAACACCGGAGCCCGCGTGGGTCGCGCCAAGACCGAGCCCCACCCCGACGGCGACGGCGTCGTCCTGGTCATTGACGGTCGAACCCCCGCCATGCATTGGGAGCTGATCGCCCCATGAAAACCATCGTCACCGGAGGCGCGGGCTTCATCGGCTCGCGCCTCGTTGACCGGCTGCTCCGCGACGGTCGCGAGGTGGTCGTGGTCGACAACTTCGACCCGTTCTACCCCCGAGCCGCCAAAGAGGCGAACCTCGCCGAGGCGCTGGGCAATCCCCGTTGCCGGCTGGCCGAGCTGGACATCCGAGACGGCCCCGGCGTCGACGCCTTGGTCCAATCCTTCCGTCCCGAGGCGATCATTCACCTGGCCGCCCGCGCGGGGGTCCGACCCAGCATCGCCGACCCGGGCCTCTACGCCGACGTCAACGTCGTGGGAACCGTCCGCTGGCTGGAGGCCGCCGCGCGGTTGGAGCCGAAGCCCCGGTTCGTCTACGCCTCCAGCTCCAGCGTCTACGGCGATCGGGACGACGCGCCGTTTCGGGAGTCCGACCCGGTCGACGCGCCGGTCAGTCCCTACGCCGCGACCAAACGAGCCTGCGAACTCCTGGCCCGGACGTTCCACCACATCCACGGCCTATCCATCACCGGCCTGCGGTTCTTCACCGCCTACGGGCCTCGGAACCGGCCCGACCTGGCCATCGCCTCGTTCGCCGACCGGATCGAGCGGGACGAGACGATCCCCATGTTCGGCGACGGCCGAACCCGGCGCGACTACACTTACGTCGACGACGTGGTTGACGGCGTCGTCCGGGCCGTCGACCGCTGCGAGGGGCTCCACATCTACAACCTGGGCAACTCCAGCCCCGTCGAACTGCGCGAGATGATCGAGGCGATCGGCGAAGCGCTCGGCAAAACCCCGCGCGTCGAGCGGCTTCCCGAGCAGCCGGGAGACGTCCGCCAGACCTTCGCCGACGTCGCGCTCGCCGAAGCCGAACTGGGCTTCCGCCCCTCCACCCCCTTCCGCGAGGGCCTGGCGCGCTACGTCGCCTGGCGGCGAACCGGCCGGGGGTAGCGGCGTCGAGCGGGGCGGGAGCCTCGCCCTACCGGGAACCCGTGCCGGAACAACGCCTCGAATCGACATTCGAGCATGTCACGGCGCAAAAAGAAAACCGCGTCTCCGGAGGTCTCGTCGCGAGACCCCGGACGCGGTTTGAATCGAGCGGCGCGTGGTGTGGGGGCTTGGGCTCAGATGAAGTCCTTCAGGCCCTTCAGCGGTCGGACCCGGATCACCTTGTGGGCGGGTTTGGCCTTGATGGTGATCGGCTCCTTGGTGGCGGGGTTGAACCCGGCGCGGGCCTTGGTGGCCGGCTTCTGGACGACTTGGATCTTCAGAAGGCCGGGAAGCACGAACTGGCCGGGGCCCTTCTTGCCGACCTCCTTCTGGATCAGTTCGGACAGGCCATCGAAGACCGCGGCGATATCCTTCTTGCTGAGGTTCGTCTTGTCGGCCAAGGCGGTGAAGATCTCAGTCTTGGTCGCCGGCTTGGCGGGAGCCTTGGCGGAGGCCTTGGCGGACGACTTGGCGGCCTTGGCGGTCGACTTGGCGGCGGGGGCGGGAGCCGCCTGGGGTTCGGCGGCCTTGGGAGCGGCTTTCTTGGCCATGGAAGAATCACCCTCTAATGAAAAGGTCGATGCCCATCAATACGCGAGCCGGTCGAATCCTCCCTCGCCATTGAGAGCGGCCGCCAAGGCTCCTGCCGATCGTATTCGACGATTATGGGGAAAACCTCCAGGGAAAACAGGCTTCGATCTCGAAATTCCCGGTTTTTTCGCGTTTTTTCGCCCCGCGGGCCGCTTTGACCCCGGTTTTCCCGGGGTTTCGAGCCGATCGACGGCTCCGATCACACGGCGATCTCGTGGCGATGCGGCTCGAAGCCCATGATGAATCGGCCCGTCGCCGAGACCAGGTCCACCATGAAACCGACCTCGGCGTACGCCTCGGCGCAACGAACCGCCCGACTGAAATCGGTGAAGACCCGGCATGACCTTCCCGCCCCATCGTGAATCCGCAGCACGATGGTTGGACTACTCGAGCACGCTGGGTTCGACATGTCCGATTGTCCTTAAACAGCACCCATCACCACCCAATTCAACGCGGCGCCGCGTTTGGGCCACCGTTTCTTCCGGGCAAGGCTCCCAGCGAAGGAGATCCTCGTCGAGCCCGCGCGAGGGAGAAGGAACCGCGGAGGAAGGGGGCTCTCGTGAACCCTACGGGGCCCCTCGCCACTTGTGCCGCGCGGAGGCTCGGTTTTTTTAGAAGGGACCCGAGCCGGTCCACCCCGGCCGCGAGCGGGCGAGGCGCGACCCGCGAAGCTCGGCTCGCGTCGCGACGCAATCGTCCTTCTCCCCCCCCAGAGAAGCTGGCCGGAACGGCAATAGTGTTCGGCGCGAGATTTGCGCCTTCCCGAGCGGGCAATTCGCCAAAAGCTCGGTAGGAAAACCGCCGCGCCCTAAGCCGAAGGCGGCCTCTAAAATCCCCTCTCCCACCGGGGGCGGGGGGAACCCCGCTTGCGGGGTCGGGCCCGAAGGGCCGGGTGGGGGTCGGCGGGTTTACGGCGGGAGTTTGGCAATCCAGAATCATGATCGCCCAGGCGCATCCGTAAACCCCTCGACCCTCATCCGGCCGTTCCGGCCACCTTCTCCCGGGGGGAGAAGGATGCTTGCCGAGGGCGATTTCGAGCGCGCGCGAGCGGATCACACCGCCTCAAATCTCCCGCCGAACACTATTGGCCGGAGCGGCCGAATGAGGGATGGGGGGCGCGCGAATGATCCGCGGGATGGGGCCGGGAGGGCGAGGCTCCCGGGCGAAGCGCTCGCCTTGTTCCTCAGCGCAGCGGGGGGGCGGGCACGTCTTGGGCCCTCGCGGACTGGGGCTGGGAGCCGAGACCCGCCTGGCGCGGGGCCGGAAGCGGCTCCAAGGTCGTCGCGGCCTCCGCTTGGGCCGGCGTCTCGCGATCCGCGGGCTTGGGCTGGGGGGCTTCCGTCTGGACCGCGGCGGCGTCACGCGCGGTTCGCATGGCGTCGGCGAGGGATTGCCACTGCTGAATGGCGTCGTCGAGCTTGGACAATCGGTCGCGAAGCTCGTCGGCCTCGGCCTGGAGAGCCTTGAGCCGCTCTTCGGCCTCGCGCTGATTGCGCTCGACGAACGACCGAGCCTGGGCGCCGGGATCATTCGATGAGACCGCCGGAGCCTCGTCGATCTCGACCACGATGGCGCTGGTCGGAGCCGAACGAGACGCCCCCTCGCGGTCGGCCCGCCACGCCTTGGGCCGTTCGGCGGGCGCGGGGATAGGGGTGTCGATCGGAGCCAAGGGCGCCGTGGCCGGGTCGATGCTCAGGGGCTCCGGCGTCGGGTCGATGGAGGGAAAATCGTCGCCGGTCAGGTCGGGGACGATTGGAGGCGCGGCGTCCGCGGAATCGGCCGGGTCGAGCGCGATCGGGGGCACCGTCTCCTTGGCCGGCTTGGGCTTGGGCTCGGAGTCGGGCGCGGGGGGCGCGGGGATGGGAACCAGCTCGTCGTGGCCTTCGGCCGCGGGCTCGTGCGGCGGGATGAGCACGTCGGGAGCGGGGACGGGGGTGATTGTCGATGGGTCCGGCTCATCCTGAGTGAAAGGGAAGCCGTCGACCCGAGACACCAGCAAGGGCTTGGGGTCCTTGATCAGCGCGGCGCCGCCGATGGCGGGCGGCGGCGGGGGCACCCCGTCGTCGAAAGCTTGGGTCGCCGTGGACGTTCGGGCCGCCAGCCCCAGGAACGCCGCCAATCCGACGAGACCAAGGACGCGGGCGATTCGCGAGGGCGTGATCATGGCTTCATCCTCCGTTGATGCAAAAGGCCGTCCTGGCTGGCGAGGCTGGTCGATCAGCCCGAGATCGATTTTGGTGGGCGAGTCTAGCCGGGAAAGATCCTTTCGCCAAGAGGATTTCCTCAAGTTTCTCAACGGCCCGTCCGACGGGCGCGCCCGGCCGTTTTTCGGGCGGTTCGCGCCGGTTGAATCGATGGCGCGTTCCGCGCGGCGTGGAGAGGCCGCGCGGAACGCGGTTTTCGGGTCGGGATCGCGATTTTTGTGGCATTACTGACAAGGGGATGGTGCGCGCGGAGCGTCCGGGGCGCCATCCGGCGGATCGTCGTCGAGAGCAAGAGGCGAATCTCGCGGCCTGTGAAAAAACGACCGAACGAACCCAATTCGCCGGAGCGGGCGATTCCCCGGATGTGGTTGGTTGGATTGGAGTTGCGGAGATTTTTCGGAGACTTTCGAGCGTGGGGAACGAGCCCGAACGAACCCAATTTGGCGAGTGGGCGCGGGGGACGGCCGCCGTCGGCCCTCGGACGAAGCGAGGGCGCGGCGACGGCGGATCGCGCGTCGCGCGCCCTCCGATCGGCTCAGGGGATGACGGGGAGGATCAGCCGCGAGGGGTGGTCGGCGCCGTGGTGAATCGTGTTGTCGGCGGGGACCATCCGGCGGTGATCGTTCAGCGGATCGCCGGTGTTGGGGTTCACGTCGAACCGGGGATAATTGGAGCTCGACACGTCCACCCGGATCCGGTGGCCTCGCTTGAAGACGTTGGCCGTCGGATACAGGGAGATGACGACCGGAACAATTTCGCCCGGCTTCAAGGGCGCGGCGGGATGGTCGTTCCCCTCGCGATAACGGGTCCGAATGATCGAGTCGCCGATGTTCAGGTCGAAGCCCAGCGGGTAATCCTCGTTCGGGGGAATTTCGTCGATGAGCTTGGCGGTGAAGTCGGTGTCGGGAGCGGTCGAGCTAATCCAAAGCTCCACCTGGACCGTCCCCACCACCTCGACGTCGGCCTCAAGGGGAGGCGTTCGATACACCAAGACATCCCGGCGCTGGGAGAGCGGCAATTGGGGGCCGGCGGGGTGACCGTCCTCTCGGCCTCGCTGGTCGAAGCCCCCGGCCTTCATCAGTCCCTGGCTCGACGAGATGTTGCCCCCAACCGTCGGCGCGGGGTTGGACGGGTCGAACGTGTAGGTGACGCTCTCGGCCGACTCTCCCGATGGAGGCTCGGGCGTCAGCGTCCCCTCCTTGGTCAGGTGGAGCGCGGTGGAAACGGCTCGGGCCGGGGGCCACTCGCGCTCGGATCGCCAGAAGCCGCCGTGATTGAGTCGGCCGGCGGCGGAGCGGCGGTCGTCGCCGGTCCCCATAACGTAGATCCAAACCGGCGGATCGTCGTCGACGCCGTTGGCCTGGTCTCTGAGCCAGCGGTCGTACCATCGGAGGCGAAGCGCCTGAAGATCGATGGCCGCGTCTTTGGTGAACTCGACCTCCCCGGCGACGTTGGAGCCCTGCGCGTTGTGGGTCCAGGGGCCGATGATCAGCCGCTGGGGCGATTTCTTCGCCCGGCTGAGCGCCTCGTAATTCATCGTCACCGAGCGGGTCCACGAATCGTACCAGCCGGTCAGATGAAGGATGGGAACGTCCTTGTAATCGTCCAGGTTGTCGACGACCGACATCCCCTTGTTCCGCCAAAACGACGCTTCGGGACCGCTCCGAAGGGCCTCGATCAGCCATTCCTCGTATTCGGGAACCACGCGAAGGGCCGTCGTTCCGGGGCGAACGGGCAGGCTGTCGACGTGCTCGCGGATCCGCCGGCCGTTTTCGATCAGAGCCTCGCGGAGCGCGGGGGACGCCAGAGCCTCGCGGCTGTTGGGCGCGCCGATTTGGAGGATCCAGTTCATGAAGCGAAGCTCGAACGCGCCGCCATGACGCATGCCCCCGACGCCGCAGTTGGAGAGGGCGTCGACCGGAACCATCGCCGTCAGATGAGGCGGGTTGGCCGCCGCCAAGGCGTGTTGCGTCCCCCCGTGATAGCTCGTGCCAAACGTCCCGACCCGGCCGTCCGACCAGGGCTGGGCGGCGATCCACTCGACGACGTCGAAACCGTCGTTCGGGTCGTCGATCAGGCCCCGCCAGGTCCCCTCGCTGGCGTAACGCCCCCGAACGTCGTTGGCGACCACCACAAAACCCCGGGCCGCGTAATACTCGCCCTCCCTCGCCATCCCCTTTTTGTCGTAGGGCGTGCGCGTCAAAAGGGTTGGAAATCGCCCGTCGAGCGGCTTCCCCTCGCGAGCCGGCCGGTACACGTCGGCCGCCAGATTGACGCCGTCGCGCGCGGGAATCCGAACGTCGCGCTCCACGACGACCTCATGCTCGGCCGTCTGGCGCGCGACCGGAGGAGCGGCTTGCTGGGCGAAAATCGCCGGCGCGGCGACCAAAAGAACCACCAACCAGGCCAACGTCCGGCGCGTGATCGCGGAGACTCTCATGCCATCCCACTCCAATAAGATTCGATCCTCGGTTCCCGCGCGTCGGATCGACGCGGACGGCTCGCATCATCCAACACTCGGGAGCCGCACGCCAGGATTTCATCAATGGTCGGAAAAAGTCGCTGGAAAACGCCATGCATGCGTTCTATGATGAAATATCGCGGGAGAGATTGGCGTGGCACGCGAGATGGAGATTGATTAAGGTGGCTCCATTCGTTCCCGATGGGAACGCCACGTCTTATGCTTGAGTCATGAAGCGCGACCTCTCATTCTGAAAAAAGAAAAAAAACGGCGCGTCGTTTTCGTCTCTTAAATCGATGAGGGACGCGGGAGGATGCGGGAGGCCAAAGGAGGGGCCTCGGCGGGCGTTGGTTCCTTTAGAGGAGGAAATGGGCCTTGGCGCGGGGATCGGAAAATAAACGGCGAGCGCGTCGATCGTATCAACCCTCCGTCGAGGCGATGGAGGTCTTGCGCTTGCTCTCCGGCGCGACCGCGTCGGTGGCGCCGCCGGCGGTTTCGGCCGAACACAACTCGTTGGCCGATTTTTCGGCCTTCGCCCCCTCGACGCTCGACGCTCCGGCAACCGTCTCCGGCGACGCCTGGGACGCGGCCCTGCTCGATGTTCCGCCGACCACGACTCCAACGGCGGCCGAGCCCCGGATCGCGGTCGACCCCGAGGCCGCCGCTTCGGGGCTGAATCAGCTCAACAAGTACCTCGGCCGCTCGTGGCACCGCGCGGGCCTGCCCGCGCGGGTTCATGATGATTGCACCCAGACCGTCTACGCCACCCTGCTCCAGCACTTCGGCCGCGACCGCTTCGACGCCTTGCTCGGCGAGGTTGGAAACTGGGGCGTCCGCGAGGTCTTCAGCCGAGAGACCGCCGAGGGAATCGACTTCTTCCGGGCGGTCGACATGGTGAAGAAGCGGTCCCAGCGCGAGCGGGTCCATCAGCCTCTCGACGCGATCGACATCGCCTCCTCGGCGTCCGACCCCGCGACCCAAGCCCAGCGAGACTCGCTGCGGGAGGCCATCGACGACGCGCTCTCCCCCCGCGAGGCGTCGCTGATCCAGGAAACGCTCAAGGGTCGAACCCCCGCCGAAATCGCCCAAAGCTGGGGGGTCGCCCCGAAGACCGTCAGCAACGAAAAATCCCGAGTCCTCCAAAAACTGCGCGGCGTCCTGGAAACCCAAGCCGTCGATTGACGCGACGCGATCGGGAGGCCCCGGAGACGCGAGGCATCGGCATGCGACCGACCCACCGCCAAACCGCGACCGCCATCTGGGCGTGGCTCCTCGCCGCCTCGCTCGGCCTCGCGACGACGACCGAGGGTTGGGCGCTCGCCTCGCCGCGAGACGCCCCTCCCCCGGCCGAATCAGAAAATCCCGACGAGCCCCCGCCCAGACCCAAGCCCTCGAAAAAGGCGCGGAGGGATCGGGACGAGGAGCCTCGGGTGCTGACCAAGGCGGAGGCCGAGGCCCGCAAGCGCAGCCCCTTTCTTCGACCCCCGGGCGCGTCGGACGATGATTACGACGTGGATGATCCCCGCGACCGCCCCCCCTGGGACGGGGCCTCGTTCTTCGGCGTCGAAGCCCGGGGACGGTTCTTCGTCTACGTCGTCGACCAATCCGGAAGCATGATCGACGACGACCGATTGACCCGGGCGACGATCGAGCTGAGACGAAGCGTCTTCGCCCTGCAAAGTCCCCAGCGATTCGAGGTCATCGTCTACAACGACGACGCGACCACCATGCCCGGCGGCCCGATCCCCCGTCCAGCCGATCAGCGCAACAAGCAGATGCTCCGCTCTTGGCTCCGAATGATCGATCCCGACGGCGGCACCAGCCCCCGTTCGGCCATCCTTCAGGCCCTCGCCCTCCGTCCCGACGCCGTGTTCCTGCTCTCCGACGGCGACTTCCCCGAGGGAGTCGTCGAGGCCATCGCCAAAGCCAACACCCGCAACCTGCCGATCCACTGCGTCGACATGGCCGGCGGGCTGGCCGGCGACGGTCTCAAACAAATCGCCGGCCAAAGCGGCGGCCGATACGTCTCCCGCCCCGGAAGCCTCCACGCCGGTCCGTAGTCATCCCTTTGAGAGCGAAACAAGGACTATCGCGCCCCAGGTGTTCACGGGGAGCCTTTGGTTGGTGTCTCTGGAGACAATGTGTGCGAATATGGAAGATAATCCCATTCCAAACAAAAGTATTTCATGAATGGCCTCCCGGCCCATCTCTAGTCTTCCGATTTCGACAACGGCGTCGTGAAGCCGAGCCGATGACGACGGGTTTTCGCGGTCCACTCCCTCCATTTGCCCACCACATCGCGGAGCGTCCGTTTTCCTTGACCATCGAACGCGAAGAAGTGAACGTGGTCCGGCATGATGACATGGCGGCCGATCGACCAGCCGTAAAGCTTCCGACAATTCCGCCGGACTTCGACCGCGATCGCGTGGAAGTCGTCGTTGGCGAGTCTGGCCGCGCGACCCGCCGCGCGCGTGGCGGCGAAATAAATCGGGTTGGTCACCCAGACCTCATCGAGTCTCCGAAGGTGTTCGCCCGGCATGGCGAGCGCCTCAAACGCGGCTGGCGTGAATCGCTAAAACCACTATAATCCATCACGCCTTCAAAACGAGGCGGCGGCAAGGGGCGAGCGCGTTTTGTGGCCGACCTCCGTGTAGCCGGGATTGCCGAGGCTCGCGCGTTCGGGGGGCACGGGCCCCGGCTACAAGGGATCGAGTTCTTCCGTGGCCGGGATCGGCGTCGAATCGCCCAGGCCCGCGCGCCGGGGTCCGCGTTTTGTGGAGACGAGCATGACCTCATCCCAGGCCGCCGACTTGCTTTTGGGTCTCGTGGCGATTGTGGCGGCGGGCTCGACCCTGGCGGCGATGGCCTGCCTGGCTTGGGTCCTCCGTCGACGGCGGAACTTGCCCGATCACACTCCGCCGGTGACGATCTACAAGCCGCTGAAGGGGCTTGACGAGGAGTTGGAGGAGAACCTCGCCAGCTTCTTTCGGCTCGATTATCCAACCTTTCAGTTGATCTTCGGCGTGGCCGACGCCGACGATCCGGCCATCGGCGTCGTTCAGAAGCTGTTGCGAGAGTTTCCCGACCGGGACGCTCGGCTTGTGGTCGGTTTCCCTCCGTTTGGGCTCAACCCGAAGGTTGAGAGCCTGGCGGCGATGGAGTCGTTCCGCAAGCATGACGTGATTCTCATCAGCGACTCGAACGTCCGCGTCCGCCCTTCGTACCTTCGCGAGACCGCCTGTTATCTGGCCCAGCCGAACGTGGGACTGGTGACGAACCTGTTCGTGGGGACGGGGCAGGAGCGGGGCGGAGCGGTGATGGAGAACCTTCAGCTCAACGGCTACATCGCCGGAGGCGTGGCGATGGCGTCGACGCTGGGTCTGACGTGCGTGGTGGGCAAGTCGATGATGATGCCCGTCCGCGTGCTCGAGGCGATCGGCGGCTTCGCCGCGGTTCGCAACCTGCTGGCCGAAGATCAGGTTATCGGAATGCTGACGCGCAAGGCCGGGTACTCGATCCGACTGAGCCATCACGTGGTTGAGAACATCAACAAGGACCGGGGGTTCACCTGGTTTCTCAACCGGCACTCGCGATGGTTCAAGATCCGCCGCCGGCTCGCCTTGGGCGCCTTCATGTTCGAGCCGCTGGCCAACCTGGCGACGATCGGCCTGGTTTGGGCGTTCTCGGGAGAGTCGGGGATCGCCTGGGGGGGGCTGCTGTTTTTGGTGGGGCTGGGGATCGCCCGCGACGTCCTCCAAACCCGCTGGCTGGGGGGGCCGCTCCCAAAGCTCAAGCACTGGCTCCATAGCCCGATCAAGGACTTGATGCTTCTGCCCCTTTGGTTCGACGCCCTACTCAACAGCCATGTTCAATGGCGCGGGCATCGGTTTTACGTCGGCCGGCTCACGCGGTTGCTGCCCGTCCGAGCCGTCGGCGAGACCGACGCCCGGCGGCGACTCGATTCGGCGGCGAACGAATCGCCGGCTCCACTCGCGGGACGCGACCCGCTCTATTCCGAGGGCGCGGGAAATTCCGGGGCGGGCCCAAAACCAAACGGTTGAAAAAAACAGCTTGATTCGCCGATGATGTTTGCGAATCATGCGCGCTGATGGTCCTTTGTGACTGAGGTGGTGGCGCATGGGCCGAAGATCCGCGCGTGGCGAACGCGCTCAGGCCATGGGAACGTCTTGATGGAAGTAAATTTCGACGCATCGGAATCCGATGCCTTTCACTCGCTCTCCTTCACCCCCTCCTCCGAGCCTCGGCTTCGGCCGCTTCCGCGCGCCTGGGCGCGGGGCGCCCGTCTTCTCGTCCTCCTTCCGCTTCCCTGGCTTCTTCTTCTCGTCGCCTTGGATCGTTCCGCGCGGGCCGACGCGCTGGGGAGCGTCCAAGCCCGCGGGGTCTTGCGGTATGGGAGCGACATGGAGGGGGGCGGTCCCTACGCCTTTCCCGACCCTCGATCCCCGCGCGAGGTCACCGGCTTCGAGGTCGAGATGATGGCCCGTCTGGCCAACGATCTGGGGGTCGCCGCCACGTTCTCGCAGGGGCAGTGGGACCAGCTTTTGGCGGTCCTCGACTCGGGCCGAATCGACGTCGTCGTCAACGGCTACGAGTGGACCGAGGCCCGTCAGCGCGACTATCTGGCGACCCGGCCTTACTATGTTTATCAGCTCCAATTGATGGGGCGCAAGGGGGGCTCGGCGAAGAGTTGGTCGGACCTGAGCCGACCCCGGCCCGACGGCCGTCCCTGGACCGTGGCGGTTCTGGTCGAGTCGGCGGCCGACGTCTTCGCCCACGACCACGCCGGCGAGACGATCCGGGTGGTTCGGTTCGACGGCGTGACCGACGCGATGCTCGCGGTCCAAAACGGTCAGTACGACTTCACGCTTCAAGACCTTCCCGCGGTCCTCTTCTATCGCGAGCGATACCCCGGGCTGGAGCTTGTGGGCCCTCCCGAGTCGCGCGGGTATTACGTGATGTACGCCCGCAAGGACGCCCCAGCCCTGCGCGACGCCCTCGACGCGGCGCTCGGCCGGCTGGTCGCCTCGGGCGAGCTGCGACGGATCTATGAGAAGTACGGCCTTTGGAACGAGGCTCAAGAGGAACTCGCCGCCTTCGCCGGCCCGATCGCGCCGGTCTCGGGCCGTCGCGAGCTTCGGGGGTGGGAGTTGTTGCGGCGGTACGCGCCCCGGCTGGGCGACGCGGCGATCGTGACCCTCGGCCTGTCGTTCGCCTCGATGCCCCTGGCCATGGCGCTTGGGCTGTCCATCGCCGTTGGGCGGCTTTACGGCCCCTCTTGGATTCGCGCGCCGTTGGTGGCTTATGTGGAGCTGATCCGGGGGACCCCGCTGATGCTCCAGTTGTTCGTGCTCTTCTACGTGCTTCGGCTGCCTCCCTGGGTGGCGGGGATCGCCGGGCTGGCGATCAACTATTCCGCCTACGAGGCCGAGATTTTCCGGGCCGGGCTCCAGGCGGTCCCTCGGGGGCAGATGGAGGCGGCGTTGGCTTTGGGGATGTCGCGCGGGATGGCCCTGCGCCGGGTGGTCGCGCCCCAGGCGATCCGAATCGTGATCCCGCCGGTGGCCAACGACTTCATCTCGCTGTTCAAGGACACGTCGGTCTGCTCGGTGATCACGCTCGTCGAGTTGACCAAGCAGTATTCGATTTTGGCGAACAGCACCGGCGGCGTGGTCGAGTTCGCCGCGGCGACGGCGTTTCTGTACTTGTTGATGAGCGTTCCGCTTTCCTGGTTCTCGCGATGGGCCGAGCGTCGAGCCGACGCCGGATTGTCGAAGGGAGGGGCAATGGCATGATCGAAGTTCGGGGGCTGGTCAAGCGGTTCGGGACGGTGGAGGTCTTGCGCGGGGTGGACCTTACGGTCGAGCAGGGGGAGGTCGCCACCCTGATCGGTCCCTCCGGCGGGGGCAAGAGCACGTTCCTGCGCTGTCTCAACGGCCTGGAGGAGTTCCAGGGGGGGAGCGTGGACGTCGGCGGGCTGCGGCTCGACGCGACCCAGCGCCCGGCGGAGCGCGAACGGGTCGCCCGCGCGATTCGTCAGCGCGCGGGGATGGTCTTTCAAAGCTTCAACCTCTTCGCCCATCAGACCGTTTTGCAAAACATCATCGAGGCTCCCACGCGCGTCTTGAAGCTCCCGCGCCGCGAGGCCGAAGAGCGGGCCCGGGCGCTCTTGGATCGGGTCGGCCTGCTGCATCGGCTGGACGCGTACCCGCGGCAGCTTTCCGGGGGTCAGCAGCAACGGGTGGCGATCGCCCGCGCCCTGGCGATGGAGCCCCGGGTCATGCTCTTCGACGAGCCCACCAGCGCGCTCGATCCCCGGATGACGGCCGAGGTGCTCTCGGTTCTCGCCGACCTGGCGGGCGAGGGCTGGACGATGATCGTGGTGACGCACGCGATGTCGTTCGCCCGCCGCGTCGCCGACGTCGTTCACGTCTTCGACGCCGGCCGGATCGTCGAGTCCGGCTCCCCGTTTCAGATTTTCGAGGAGCCGGGCCACGAGGCCACCCGAAGCCTTCTGGCCGAGGTTCGCGTGGCCTGAACCGAACGGCCGATTCGCGCGATCCGATGAGGGCTCGCCCTAATCGCCCGACGCCTTGGTGGTGGTTCGCCTGGGGTCGGCGGCGCCGTGGCGGAGGCCGGTGGCCGGGTCGACGAGGATCGAGTTGGCGTTGCCTTGTCGGCCCCCGGTTCGGAGCGCGTGGCCCATGTCGGTTAGGGCCTTGAGCGTCTCTTCGGGCCAGTCCTTGCCTTCGAGCGAGAGGACGTCGGGGAACCACTGGTGATGCGTCCGGGGCGCGGCGACGGCCGCTTGGGCGTCGAGGCCGAACTCCAGGACGTTGAGCACGACCCAGAGCGTGGTGTTGGGGATGGTTCGGCCGCCGGGAGAGCCGGTGACCAGAACGACCTTGCCGTCCTTCATGGCGATCGTCGGGCACATCGAGCTGAGCATCCGCTTGCCGGGGGCGATCTGGTTGGGAATCGTGCCGATCGAGCCGGCGTCGTCGGTGCGGCCGGGCCGGAGGTTGAAGTCGCCCATCTCGTTGTTCAGCAGGAACCCCGCCCCCTTCACCACCGCCTTCGCGCCGTAGCTCTCCTCCAGCGTGTAGGTCAGCGCGACGGCCATGCCGTCGGCGTCGATGGTCGAGAAGTGGGTCGTGTGGTCCGATTCGGTCGTGATGATCGGAAACGGCGCGAGCGACGCGCTTGGGGTCGCCTTGTCGTCGTCGATCGAGGCGGCCAGCTCGTCGGCGTGCGCCTTCGAGACCAGCTCGGCGACCGGCACGTCGACGAAGTCGGGGTCGGCGATCGCCGCGGCCCGGGTGTAATAGGCGCGCCTCATGGCCTCGGTCACGCGGTGGAGGGTTCGGGGCGATTGGGGGCCGTCGGCCTTCAGGTCGTATCGCTCCAGGATGTTGAGCGCCTGGCAGAGGACGATCCCGCCCGAGGCCACGGGGCCCATGCCGTAGACGTCATAACCGCGATACGTCGTCTTCACCGGCGGGCGCTCTTTGACCCGGTAGGCCGCCAGGTCGGCGAGGGTGATTTGGCCCCCGTTCTCGGTCATGTAGGCGGCGATCAGCTCGGCGGTTCGCCCGTTGTAGAATTCGTCGGGGCCGTTCGCGGCGATCCGTTCGAGCGTCGCCGCGAGGTCGGGCTGGACCAGCCGGTCTCCCTCTTTCCAAAGGGAGCCGTCGGGCTTGCCGAAGGCGGCGACCGACTCGGGGAAGTCGGCCATTCGGCCTCGAAAGCGCGCGTTGGCGTTGTCCGCGTCCTTCCTCGGCCTAAGCTGGCCATTGAGGCCGTTGGCCAGGTCGGTTGAGATTTCGAAGCCCTCGCGGGCGAGCTTCACGGCCGGGGCGACCAGGTCTCGCCAGGGGAGCTTGCCCCATCGGGCGTGGGCCAGGCCGAGCCCCCGGACCGTGCCCGGAACGCCGGCGGCCCAGGCGCCGTCGCGGTATCGGGGGAGGAGTTCGCCCTCGTCGTTCAGGTACATCCGAGGGGTGGCCGATCCCGGGGCCGCCTCTCGGAAGTCGAGGGTGACGACCTCATCGGTCTCGGGAAGACGCGCGACGATGAATCCGCCTCCGCCGAGGTTGCCGGCCTCGGGGAGCGTCACCGCCAGGGCGAAGGCGGTGGCGATGGCCGCGTCGATCGCGTTGCCCCCCTTGCGCATGGCGTCGCGCCCCGCGTCGGCGGCGTGGCCCTCCTGGGCCGAGACCACATGCTTTGAGAAAACCTCGGCCTCGACGGCCCGCGCCGAGGGGAGGCCGAGAAGGCCCAAGCCCAGGGTCGAGATCAAGACGACCGACGCCCACAAAGTCCGATGGTGTGTCATTCGATTGCCCAGATGTCTGGTTTTCATGATGGGGGCGTTGGCCGCCGTTCGAACCCGTCGCGCCGTCGACGGTCATGGTTCAAGGGGAAACCGGCCCCTGTAGGGGCGGCCCCCTCGTGGCCGCCCTCGTGGGACGACGCGTTCGTCCACGCCGGTCGGATCGCCGGAAGACGCGCGCCGAGGGACGGCGCGCCCTCCCGAAATCAGCCGCGACGAGCCATGAGTTTAGCGAACCCGTCGCCGGATCGCCGCGGCTTCGGCCTCTCTCATTCGGCGGCCGTCAGGCCGAAATCGCCGGGGCGGTTTCGGTAGAAGGTGTGGATGTGGTTGGCCCCGTCCTGCTCGTTGTTGAAGTCGATGAGGATCGACGGTCCTTCGATTCGGAAGGCGTGGGGCTTGGACTGGTCGAGGGGGCCGTACCAGGCGAGGTGGAATTCCCCCTTGCTTCGGGCGAGTTCCTTCTTCAAGTCTTTGCGGACTCCCGGCGCGAAGTTGGACCGGTAGGCGGCGAAGAACTGATTGAGGAGCTTGCGCTGTTTGCGATTGAGCTGCTCGGTCGAGACGCCCTTGGGCTCCATCGGGCCGGGCAGGGGCGTGTTGGGGGAGGAGGTCACTTTGGGGACCACGTCGGAGATGACCGCCGCCTCGCGCTGAGCGTCGTCGAACGAGGCGATCAGCTCCTTGATGGGGGTCTCCAGGTCGAGCAGGTTGCGCTGGCCTTTGAGCGGGCCGGAGCGGACGCCGGCGGGGTTGGAGCCGAACTGGAACGGGGTGGCCGAGACGACCTCGCCGTCGCGGAGGGTGAAGTTCAGGGAGAGGTGGTGTCCCTCGAGCCGCCATCCCCATTCGCCCTGGTCGCCGGGGGTTCCAAAGACGCTGAGGAAGTAGAGTTCGGCGTCGCGGTGGGGGGCGCGGTTCTCCTGAAGGTGGAGGATCCGCTCGTAGCTCATGATCGTCGTGACCTTGATCATCCCCTCGGTCGACAGTCCGGTTTGGATCAGGCCGAAGGCGACGGCCCGCTGGTCGGGCGCCATCTCCTTGATCGGCAGTCCCTTGCGGGCTCGGGGAATCCAGTGCCAGTTGAGCCGTTCGGGGTCGTCGAAGGAGAAGCTCGCCTTCTCGCGCTGGGCGTCGTCGAGGGTTCCCAGGAACCGCGTGGCGGCCTTGGCCATCGCCGTTCCCGTCGCATCGGCCCGAGTCGGCGTTGGCGTCGCGACGGCCGACGACGTGAGAACGACCGCGGCCAGCGCCATTGAAAATCGTCGCATCATCAATCTCCGGACGGGCCGGCACTCCAAGGTGAGGAACGACCGAATCGAGCCCGCCTTCGATCCGGCGCGCAAAGTCTGCAACACCTAGACCTAGCCGACCCGAGCCCCCCCGCCAAGCCCCGACTCCGGAAACTCCGAAACTTTCCCAGTCGAATCCGCTTCCTCGGCGACCGCCCGGATCTCGACCAAATTGTCGAAGAAGGTCGCGCCTCCGCCCATGTCGGCGAGGGCCGAGGAGGTGGTGGCGTTGGCGTTGCGGCGGCCGGGATGATGCTTGTTCCAGAAGATCCCCGTCGCGGCGGCCACGCCGGGGCCGACCGAGCCGACGAGCGAAGCGCGGGCCCGGAACGAGCCTCGGCCGTTGAAGACCTCCACCCATTGGCCGTCGACGATGCCGCGCGCCCGGGCGTCCTCGGCGTCCATCTCGACGGTCGGCTCGCCGGCTCTCGCCCGGTGTCGGGCCGAGCCCGCGAAGGTCGAGTTGAGGAACTGGGGGCGGGGCGGGCTGACAAGCTGGATCGGCCAACGGGCCGCCAGGTCGGGCCGGGTTTGGGGATCTTCGTGGGGCGGGATGTAGGTCGGCAGGGGGTCGAAGCCGTCGCGTTTCATCCGCTCGGAGTACAGCTCGCACTTGCCCGACGGGGTCGGGAAAACCCCGTCGGCGAACGGGGCGAAGTTC
>Ga0182742_1002887_pt1 | contig 18010 bp, 14 predicted proteins | sample eDN5th37CBELigMG_FD_128880 | JGI IMG/M metagenome (GOLD analysis project Ga0182742, IMG submission 128880) | Enriched Miracle-Growth compost microbial communities from Emeryville, California, USA - eDNA 5th pass 37_C BE-Lig MG (version 2)... ...
AGGGGTCCATAAAAACGGTAGAGTGATTGAGGTGAATAATGGATTGCATGGTGATGGACCATTTAGTCCGGAGCGTGCGGGGACAGTACCAGCTGGTGATTTAATTTCCTTATGTTATTCAGGAGATTTTTATAGAGAAGAAGTTATGAAAAAACTAGTCGGTCAAGGCGGGCTTGTCGGGTATCTTGGTACGAATGATGCAATAAAGGTAGAAGAGATGATCGGTAAGGGTGATAAGCAGGCAAAGCTTATATACTCAGCGATGGCCTATCAAGTGGCAAAAGAGATTGGAGCAGCGAGTAGTGTTTTGGCAGGAAAAGTGGATGCGATTATCCTTACAGGTGGATTAACGTACGGGAAAGATTTTGTAAAAGAAATCAGTGACCGAGTCAACTGGATAGCAGACGTCATGATTGAACCTGGTGAAAATGAGTTGCAGGCTCTTGCAGAAGGTGCGCTAAGAGTTTTAAGAGGAGAAGAAGAGGCGAAACAGTATCCAAATGGAGTAAAAGATACTGTTCATAGCAAGTAACGAGGAGGGTTTTGGTTTGGCAGAAGAGTATGATTTAGTCATTTTAGGTGGAGGTACAGGCGGTTATGTAGCAGCGATACGTGCGTCCCAGCTCGGCTTAAAAACGGCAATCGTTGAGAAAACAAAGTTAGGCGGGACTTGTTTACATAAAGGGTGTATTCCTAGTAAAGCATTACTTCGAAGTGCAGAGGTATATCGAACGACTATGAAAGCCCAAGATTTTGGTGTAATTGCCTCAAATATTTCATTAGATTTCGGTAAGGTTCAAGAAAGAAAGAATAAAATAGTTGAGGGTCTCCATAAGGGGGTTCAACACCTTATGAAACAAGGGAAGATCAGTGTCTATGAAGGTACGGGTAGAATTCTAGGTCCTTCTATCTTTTCACCAATGCCAGGTACAGTTTCGGTAGAGATGAATAGCGGAGAAGACAATATGATGCTGATACCGAAAAATGTCATTGTTGCTACTGGTTCGCGTCCTCGTACGTTAGATGGTCTTGAAATCGATGGTTCACATGTACTTACCTCAGATGAAGCATTGCAGCTTACGTCTGTTCCAGATTCAATTATTATTGTTGGCGGCGGTGTGATTGGAATTGAGTGGGCATCGATGCTTTCAGATTTTGGAACGGAAGTAACCGTAATAGAGTATAGCGATCGTATCATTCCTACAGAAGATCGTGAAATTTCAAAGGAAATGCAGCGGTTAATGAAGAAAAAAGGAATTAAATTGGTTACTAGTGCAAAAGTGTTGCCAGAATCTTTAAAAAAGGAAAATGCTGTTTCGATTTCTGCTGATGTAAATGGAACGATTAAGGAATTTTCAGCTGAAAAGATTTTGGTTTCTGTAGGTCGCCAAGCGAATGTGGAAGGAATTGGCCTTGAAAATACGGATATAGAGATAGAAAGAGGGGTTATAAAAACCAACTCTTATTATCAAACAAAGGAATCCCATATTTATGCCATTGGTGATGTCATTGGCGGACTACAGTTGGCTCATGTTGCTTCACATGAAGGAATTGTTGCGGTTGAGCATATTGCCCGGGAGAATCCTTCTCCAATAGATTATAGTCTCATTTCTAAGTGTATATACTCTAATCCTGAGGTAGCAAGTGTAGGATACACAGAGGAAGAAGCAACGGAGAAAGGATTTGAAGTAAAAGTAGGGAAATTCTCCTTCCGAGCCATCGGAAAAGCACTGGTGTACGGTGAATCAGATGGATTTGTAAAAATCATTGCTGATAAGAAAACGGATGATATTTTAGGTGTCCATATGATCGGACCGCATGTAACAGATATGATTTCAGAGGCAGGGTTGGCTAGAGTATTGGATGCAACACCGTGGGAAATCGCTCATACGATTCACCCTCATCCTTCGTTGTCTGAAGCAATCGGAGAAGCAGCCCTTGCCGTAGATGGAAAGGCGTTACACGGGTGATGGAGTGTCCACTCTGTAAATACAAATATCCACAAGTGGTGTCTGTCACCGTTAAATAGGAGGTTATGATAATGGGTGAAAATCGTCATCTTGCGTTAGGTTTGAGTGATGAAACTGTCTTAGAAATGTATGAAATGATGCTGCTTGCTCGTCGAATTGATGAGAGGATGTGGCTGTTAAATCGCGCGGGGAAAATTCCATTTGTTATTTCATGTCAAGGTCAAGAGGCAGCTCAAGTTGGTGCAGCATTTGCATTAGATCGTGAGAAGGATTATGTTCTTCCGTATTATCGAGATATGGGTGTAGTTTTAACGTTTGGTATGACTGCCAAAGATCTCATGCTGTCTGGTTTTGCTAAAGAAGAGGATCCAAATTCAGGTGGCCGTCAAATGCCAGGTCACTTTGGACAGAAGAAAAATCGGATTGTCACAGGTTCTTCCCCAGTAACTACACAAGTTCCTCATGCCGTTGGAATTGCTCTTGCTGGGAAAATGGAAAACAAAGATTTAGTAACATTCGTTACGTTTGGAGAAGGTTCTTCAAATCAAGGAGACTTCCATGAAGGCGCAAACTTTGCTGGAGTTCATAAGCTTCCAGTCATCTTTATGTGCGAAAACAACAAGTATGCGATTTCTGTTCCAATTGAAAAACAACTGGCATGTGAGAATGTTTCCGATCGAGCCATTGGTTATGGAATGCCGGGGGTAACGGTTGATGGAAACGATCCTCTTGAAGTATACAAGGCAGTGAAAGAAGCTGCGGATCGTGGTCGTCGCGGAGAAGGTCCAACATTGGTAGAAACCGTTTCATACCGATTAACTCCTCACTCCTCTGATGATGATGACCGAAGCTACCGTGGCCAGGAAGAGGTAGCAGAAGCAAAGGCGAAGGATCCAATTCTAACATTTGCTTCTTATCTAACAGAAGTTGGACTCTTAAATGATGATTTAGCAAAGGAAATTAATGATCGAATAATGACACAAGTAAATGAAGCAACAGACTATGCAGAAAATGCACCATATGCAGCTGCTGAAAGTGCATTAAAGCATGTGTACGCTGAGAAGTAAGGGGGAAGAAATTAATGCCTGTAATCTCGTATATTGATGCGGTAACTATGGCGATTCGTGAGGAAATGGAACGCGATCCGAAAGTATTTGTCTTAGGAGAAGACGTTGGCAAAAAGGGCGGTGTGTTTAAAGCAACACAAGGTTTATATGATCAATTTGGTGAGGCTCGAGTAATTGACACTCCACTAGCAGAATCAGCCATTGCAGGAGTCGGAATTGGTGCCGCCATGTATGGCATGAGACCTATTGCCGAAATGCAGTTTGCTGATTTTATTATGCCCGCAGTGAACCAAATTATTTCCGAAGCAGCAAGAATCCGTTACCGTTCTAACAATGATTGGAATTGCCCTATTGTAGTGCGTGCTCCGTATGGTGGAGGCGTTCACGGTGCACTGTACCACTCTCAATCCGTTGAGGCGGTATTTGCCAATCAGCCAGGTCTAAAAATTGTGATGCCTTCGACTCCTTACGATGTAAAAGGTCTGTTAAAGGCTGCAATTCGTGATGATGATCCTGTACTGTTTTTTGAGCATAAGCGTGCCTACCGCTTAATCAAAGGGGAGGTTCCGGCTGATGATTATGTTCTTCCAATAGGTAAAGCAGATGTAAAACGAGAAGGAGAAGATATTACCGTCATCACATATGGTTTATGTGTTCACTTTGCTCTACAAGCCGCAGAAAAATTGGCCAGTGACGGGATTTCAGCCCATATTCTTGACCTACGTACCGTGTATCCTTTGGATAAAGAGGCAATTATTGAAGCGGCTTCTAAAACAGGAAAAGTCCTATTAGTAACGGAGGATAACAAGGAAGGCAGCATTATGAGCGAAGTAGCAGCGATCATCGCAGAGAACTGCTTGTTTGATTTGGATGCACCGATAAAGCGCTTAGCGGGCCCTGACGTACCAGCTATGCCATACGCACCAACGATGGAAAAATACTTTATGGTAAATCCAGATAAGGTCGAAAAAGCAATGCGTGAGCTTGCTGAATTTTAATAGGGATTAAAGGTTAACAAGGAGGTAACGAATTGGCTATTGAACAAATCAAAATGCCTCAGCTTGGGGAGAGTGTCACAGAAGGAACGATTAGCAAATGGCTCGTTTCAGTTGGAGACACGGTAAACAAATACGATCCTCTAGCAGAGGTAATGACGGATAAAGTAAATGCAGAAGTACCTTCATCCTTCTCTGGGAAAATTGTTGAACTCATCGCCAATGAAGGAGACACATTAGAGGTCGGCGCCATCATTTGTACAATCGAAGTCGAGGGCGACAATCGTAAACAAGAGGAATCGGTTGATTCTAAGCCATCTAATATGGAAGTTCTTAAGACTGAAGTAAGTGATGCGCCAAATAAAGCACGCTATTCACCTGCAGTCTTAAAGCTTTCTGCGGAGCATGGAATTGACTTAACTCAGGTGTCAGGTTCTGGAGCGGGTGGCAGAATTACGCGTAAAGATCTTCAAGCGATTATAGAATCCGGAGCCATTCCAACACCTCAAGAAAAAGCGGAAGCTGTTCCAACAGCTCCAGCACCAAAAGCGGTAGAAAAAGCAGCGCCTGCTCCAATGGATGTTCCTGTAACAGCCGGAGATATAGAAATTCCAGTCACAGGTGTTAGAAAAGCGATAGCGGCCAATATGTTACGCTCCAAGCATGAGGCACCACATGCCTGGACAATGGTTGAAGTCGATGTGACAAATTTAGTTGCATACAGAAACTCCATCAAATCGGAGTTTAAGGCAAAAGAAGGATTTAACTTAACGTTCTTTGCGTTCTTTGTAAAAGCAGTTGCTCAAGCTTTAAAGGAATTTCCACAAATGAACTCTATGTGGGCAGGAGATAAAATTATTCAGAAGAAGGATATTAATATTTCCATCGCAGTTGCAACGGAGGATGCTTTATATGTTCCAGTTATTAAACACGCGGATGAAAAGACCATTAAAGGGATTGCGAGAGAAATAACGGAATTAGCTTCTAAAGTAAGAGCTGGAAAATTAACAAGTACTGATATGCAAGGTGGAACATTCACTGTTAACAACACTGGTTCGTTCGGATCTGTACAATCTATGGGAATTATTAATTACCCTCAGGCAGCCATTCTACAGGTGGAGTCCATTGTTAAACGTCCGGTGGTAATGAATGGCGGAATGATTGCTGTAAGAGACATGGTTAATCTTTGTCTATCGCTTGATCACCGCGTTCTTGATGGTCTTGTGTGCGGAAGATTCTTAAAACGGGTGAAAGATATCCTTGAGGCTACCACAAAAGAAAATACATCGATCTACTAAGACAAAAGGCCGTTGTCAATTAGACAGCGGTTTTTCTTCTTTGCAATTATTCCCATGTGTACTACAATAAGGGTAAGATCAATAATATAAAATTTTACCTCAATTTATCTTTCGGAGGGAGGGAAGCCGTAGCAGATTTTGCACGGCATACAATGCAAATAAGAGATATGAAACATGCGTCATTCCCACTTTGGCAAGAAAAAGACTGGATCGAAAAAAGTGAACAGTCACTGAAAGGAAAAAAGGTAGAACAATTAATAAATCGTACATACGAACAGATAAAATTGAAACCGCTTTATTTTAAGAAAGAACAACATGGTTCTCAATTTCCAGGTGTCCCAGATTATCGAAGAGGAATTGATTCGTACATTGACCAGAAACAACCATGGAGAATTGCTCAGACTATTCAAGCGTCGACTGCAAATGAACTAAAAGATAAGATAGAAGCTGCAATCAAAGGTGGACAGACCGCTGTTTCTTTCTCTGTTCAAGAGGATATCTCATATCAATCTATATTTGAAGAGTTTGCCGACCGTTTCCCAATTTGTGTGCATACAAAAAAAAGTCAGCAATCCAAACTCGTCTCAGAGCTCTGTAGCATCAAAGAGATAAGTGATGTACAAGGCTTTATTGCAACAGATCCGTTAGCCCAATTGGCTTCAGATGGCTATTTAAGAGAGCCAGTGAATGCTGTGTATGATGAACTAGCAACAAATATTCAAATCACCTCACAAAAATTCCCGGAATTAAAAACAATTCTTGTTGACACATCTCCCTATCATAATGGGGGAGCTAACGCAGTTCAAGAGATTGCGATTTCGCTTGCATCTGCTGTATTCCACCTAGAAGAACTCTCAAACCGAAACATACCGATTGAAACCATACTATCTAAATATATTTTTCACTTCTCAATAGGAGCTAATTTCTTTATGGAAATTGCTAAGTTAAGAGCAGCTCGCATGCTTTGGGGTGAAATCGTAAAAGCATACGGAGGAAGTAAAGAAAACCAAAAAATGGTCATATCAGCACGAACGTCTACCTTTACCAAAACAGTGTATGACCCATATGTGAATCTTCTTCGTTCTAGTAATGAAGCGTTTGCTGCAGTTATCGGAGGGGTTCAATATTTGCATGTTAGTCCATATAATGAGCTCGAAGGGAACGGAGGAGAATTCTCAGAGCGAATGGCTCGAAATACGCAACTTATTCTAAAAGAAGAAGCGCTTATTTGTAAAACTCACGATCCATCTGGTGGTTCCTGGTATATAGAAGAACTAACTGACGAGATTGCCAATAAGGCATGGGAGTTGTTTATACAAATTGATGATTCTGGTGGAATGCTATCTTCCCTTGTTGATGGAGAGATTCAATCTCAACTCTCTAAAGTATTGGAAAATAGAAAGAATGATAGTTTCACAAGACAACAATCGATTATCGGTACCAATATATACGCAAATTTGCAAGATCAACCATTAAAATTTAGCGTCCAGCAAAAAGTTACACCTGAAGATGTAGCAATAAAGATACCTGAACTAAAGCAAACTAGACTTTCAGAACCCTATGAAAACCTTAGAAGAATGTCTGAAAAACTAGAACAGAAACCAGTCGTAGGGGTAATCTGTATCGGTGGAGTCAAACAGTTTAAACCACAAGCAGATTTTGTTGCAGGCTTTCTCGCACCAGGTGGAATTGTTACGGAAAAAAGTGAGGAAACGGACAGTTGGAAACAAATTCAGAAATATATTGATAGCAGCAACTATTCAACCTACTGTTTGTGTGGAGCATATGGAGAGTTTGAAGAATGGGGGCTATCCATCGTGAAAGAATTTCAGGCGATTTATCCAGAAAAAAGACTATATTTGGCTGGGCTTCCTGAACATAAGGATGTGTGGCTTCAAACAGGTGTAAAGGGCTTTTTTCATCGTAAAAGTAACTGCTATGATTCTCTATTGAGTCTCTTGACTGAAATGGAGGAAACTACACATGCTTAACAAACCCAATTTTCGTCAAATAAAGATATCGTCTTATAAGGAAGAAAAAAGTAGACGAGAAAAAGAAGAAATAACTGCTTCCATAGACGATTTATTTTACGAAACAAATGAACAAATCAGGATAAAGTCTCTTTATACAAGAGAGGACCGCGATCATTTAGCTCATCTTGGAGATTTACCTGGTTTGCCCCCCTATACAAGGGGACCCTATCCAACGATGTATGTAAATAGACCTTGGACGGTAAGACAGTATGCAGGCTTTTCGACCGCAGAGGAAAGTAATGCATTTTATCGCAGGAATTTAGCAATGGGACAAAAAGGTTTGTCAGTAGCATTTGATTTAGCCACTCATCGAGGCTATGACTCTGATCATCCACGCGTCGAAGGTGACGTAGGTAAAGCCGGTGTGGCTATTGATTCAGTTCTCGATATGAAAACTTTGTTTGATGGCATTCCTCTAGACCAGATGTCAGTCTCGATGACGATGAATGGAGCGGTTTTGCCGATCATGGCCTTTTACATTGTAACGGCTGAAGAGCAAGGGGTAAGTAAGGAACAGTTATCTGGGACGATACAAAATGATATTTTAAAAGAATATATGGTTCGTAATACATATATTTATCCACCAGAAATGTCGATGAAAATTATCTCTGATATTTTTTCGTATACTTCTAAGCATATGCCAAAATTCAATAGCATTAGTATTTCAGGATATCATATGCAAGAGGCAGGAGCACCAGCTGATATCGAGCTTGCTTATACACTAGCTGACGGACTCGAATATGTTCGAACAGGTCTAAAAGCAGGGATTGATATCGATTCCTTTGCTCCGAGATTATCATTTTTTTGGGCGATTGGTATGAATTATTTTATGGAAGTAGCTAAAATGAGGGCGGGACGTTATATTTGGGCAAAGATGATGAAGACGTTTTCTCCTCAAAGTGAAAAATCTCTTGTCTTGCGTACCCATTCCCAAACATCTGGGTGGAGCTTAACGGAACAGGATCCGTTTAATAATGTGACGCGCACCCTTATAGAAGCTCATGCGGCAGCGATGGGACATACTCAATCACTTCACACCAATGCTTTAGATGAGGCCATTGCACTTCCAACCGATTTTTCTGCTAGAATTGCTCGCAATACACAGTTGTTTCTTCAGGAAGAGACTGGTATCACGAATGTGATTGACCCTTGGGGTGGATCGTATTATGTGGAGGCTCTGACAGATGAGTTGATTAAACGTGCGTGGGAGCATATCGAAGAGATTGAAGAGCTAGGTGGAATGGCAAAAGCAATTGAAACGGGCTTGCCAAAAATGAAGATTGAAGAAGCGGCAGCTAAGCGCCAAGCCAAAATTGACTCAGGTGAGGAAACAATCATCGGTGTCAATCGATACCGAGTTGATAAAGAAGAAGATATTGAGATTTTAGACATAGATAATACAGCAGTAAGATTAAAACAAATTGAAAAACTGGCATACGTAAAAGCAAATAGAGACGAGAAAGAAGTAAAACGAACATTAGAAGCATTAACAAAAGGAGCACAGACAGGCGAAGGAAACCTCCTTGAACTTGCGATTAGCGCAGCTAGAGCTCGTGCAACAATCGGGGAAATATCTGATGCGGTGGAAGTTGTTGCTGGAAGACACAAAGCCATTATCCGCTCAATTAGTGGAGTATATAGCTCTGCGTACTCGAATGAAGAAGAAATGAAAGAAGTTCAGCTCATGACAGAGGAATTTCTACAAAACGAAGGACGCCGGCCAAGAATCCTTATAGCCAAGATGGGACAGGACGGTCACGATAGGGGAGCAAAAGTGATATCAACAGCTTTTGCTGATTTAGGATTTGATGTGGATATTGGACCGTTATTCCAAACACCAAAGGAGACCGCTTTACAAGCGATTGAAAATGATGTTCATGTGATTGGCATAAGCTCACTTGCTGCCGGTCATAAAACACTGCTTCCAAAATTAATGAAAGAATTAAAGGACTTAGGTCGAAATGATATTTTAGTAGTAATCGGTGGCGTAATCCCTGCGCAAGATTATGATTATTTATATCGCCAAGGGGCTGCCGCAATTTTTGGACCAGGGACCGTCATTCCAGTAGCTGCTCAAAAGGTGGTAAGAGCTATCTACGAGCGATTAGGCTATGAGGAAGTGGAGAAGTAATGAATGATAATCATTTAGATAATAGCTTTTCTTCTGCAAAACGGTTTCACAAAAAAGTGAATAATGCTCCAACGGTCGAGGAACTTTGTTCAGGACTTAGGAATGGAAATCGTTCGATGCTTGCTCAAGCGATCACTTTAATCGAAAGCAATGCTGACCACCATTTTAAAAAGGCGCAGGATCTCCTTCAACAAATTCTTCCCTTCTCAGGTAACTCGGTTCGAATTGGCATTACAGGTGTGCCAGGAGCGGGAAAAAGTACCTTTATTGACTCATTTGGGATGTACTTATGTGAGCAAGGCATTAAGGTAGCTGTTCTAGCTGTTGATCCGAGCTCTAAGCGGAGTGGAGGAAGTATTTTAGGGGACAAAACGAGAATGGAACATCTATCTAGGTCAAAGATGGCCTTTATTCGGCCGTCCCCTACGGGAGGAAAGCTAGGTGGCGTACACCGAAAAACAAAGGAGTCTATTGCTCTTTGTGAAGCCGCAGGTTACGAAGTGATTATCGTTGAGACCGTTGGGGTGGGACAAAGCGAAGTGATGGTAAGAGACATGGTAGACTTCTTTATGCTCCTAGTGCTAACAGGTGCTGGTGACGAGCTACAAGGGATGAAAAAGGGTATCATGGAGCTTGCCGACGCCATTGTCGTAAATAAAGCGGATGGTGATAATGAAGCTTTTGCACGAAAAACGAAGGATGAATATAATCGAATTCTGCATTTTCTACAACCCTCTACTACAGGGTGGGAAACGAGAGCCTATGTTTGCTCAAGTTTATATAATAAAGGAATCGAAGAAATTTGGAAGACGATGGAACGATTTATCCATGAAACGACACAAACAGGAGTGTTTGAAGAGCGAAGAAGAAAACAAACAAAGGATTGGATGCACGCCTTAATCACAGATCAACTTCAGTTACAGTTTTATGCTCATGAAAAAATAAAAGAATTACTTCCTCAGCTAGAAAAAGCTGTTGTCGAGGGTGATCAGCCGGTTACTTCTGCAGTAGACCTTCTCTTCAAAAATTTTTATGAAAAAAAATAAAAAAGGAAGGTCACACATACGGTGACCTTCAACTAAGGAGTAGGGGTATGATCTAGCTGTGCTTATATCATACCCTTTTTTCACTACCTTAAACCTTTCTGTTTGTATATTTGTATCTCATATTGGTATATTGAATATATAATAATGAAATAATGGAGGGAACTTTTCATGAATATGGATTTTAATTTATTTATGAACGATGTAGTTCGACAAGCGCGACAAGAAATTGTTGCTGCTGGATATACAGAATTAAAGACGTCAGATGATGTGGATGCTGCCCTTTCCAAGTCAGGTACTACACTTGTAATGGTCAACTCAGTTTGTGGCTGTGCAGGTGGAATTGCTCGTCCAGCTGCTATGTATTCTGTTCACTACGATAAAAAGCCTGATCAATTAGTAACGGTTTTTGCTGGTCAAGATAAAGAAGCGACAGCAACAGCACGCTCTTATTTTACTGATTATCCACCATCTTCTCCTTCTTTTGCTTTATTAAAGGATGGGAAAATTTTAACCATGGTTGAACGCCATGAAATTGAAGGGCATGAACCAATGGCAGTTGTACAAAAGTTACAAGAAGCATTCGATAAATATTGTGAAGAAGTGTAACCTCAGGTCTCTGAGGTTTTTCTTTTTGGATCTTCATCAGTTAACAGTTGAATTGAAAGCGTCATCAAGGGTAAGGTAACTAATGGGAAATTAACATATAGGAGTAAAAGACAAAATGGAATTTAAAATTGGTTACCGAACTTTAAAAACCGCATTAGGAGCAGCAGCTTCTATTATGATTGCTCAGGCTTTTGGACTTTCAAGTTTTACATCTGCGGGTATCCTTACCATCCTTTGTATTCAAGTAACAAAGAAGAAAAGTGTACGTGCGTCCTGGGAACGGTTTTTAGCTTGCATAGTGGCAATGGTTTTTTCAATTGTTATTTTTGAAGGAATTGCTTTTCATCCCGTCATGATCGGACTTTTATTATTATTATTCATTCCTACAGCGGTAATGGTTGGAGCAAGCGATGGGATTGTGTCGAGCACAGTTATTATTCTCCATTTGTATTCAGCGGGACATATTACAAAGGGGTTATTATTGAATGAACTGGGCTTAATTATTATTGGAATTGGTGTGGCCTTAATTATGAACTTATATATGCCAAGTTTAGAAAATAAGCTGATTGATTACCAAAGGGAAATAGAGGAGAAATTTAAAGCCATCTTTGATGAAATTATCTTATATTTAAAGAATAATAAAACCGATTGGGATGGTCATGAAATCCCAGAAACAGCGACGCTTATTGATGAGGCAAAAACTCTAGCTTTTCGTGATGTTGAAAACCATTTCCTTCGTAATGAGAACTTATATTATCATTATTTTAAAATGAGAGAGAAGCAATTTGAAATTATTGAAAGAGTTCTGCCTCTTGTAAGTTCCATTTCCCTTACCGTTGAACAGGGAGAGATGATTGCGGAATTCATTGAAGATCTCTCAAAAAATATCCACCCGGGGAACACAGCGGATATTTATATTGAAAAGTTAGAGAGAATGAGAGTGGAATTTCAAAAAATGGAGCTTCCTAGAACCCGTGAGGAATTTGAGACAAGGGCGGCTCTTTTGCATTTTACAAAGGAAATGGAGCAATATTTAACCATTAAAAAGGACTTTGTTGGTATGAAAAAACCAAAAGTGAATAAAAGGAAGAAGATGCTACAAACTACTAAAGAGAAATAATACGGAAGGTGAACATATGGTATCCTTTCTTCTAGCTTTATTTATAGCATTTACTTCAAGTCCGATTTGGCCATTAGGAGAAAATCCACTTCCGGGGGATCCTTTTTTAATTGTTAATAAAGCTACAAATGAAGTAGCTTTAATTAATGAGAATCGGGTTCAGACAGTGGTAAAAGCTGCAACAGGCAAGACAGAGGAGTTAACTCCAGAAGGATTATTCACGATAACGGTTAAGGCAAAAAATCCATATTATCGAAAAAACAATATTAATGGTGGAGATCCGGAAAATCCTTTAGGTACTAGATGGATCGGTTTTGATGCAAATGAAACTGATGGAAGAATCTATGGTCTTCATGGAACCAACACACCTAGCTCCATTGGTAAGTATGTTTCGCAGGGATGTGTGAGACTTCAAAATGAAGCCATCGAATCTCTCTTTGATTTCATTCCAATAGGCACAAAGGTATTAATCACAACTACAAATGAAAACTATGCAGAAATAGCAAAAGAATACGGTGCGATTTCAAAATAAAAAGTCACTTAGGGCGAACCCTTAAGTGACTTTTTGCTTTTATAAAAATGCAACGACTCCTGCTAGTATCGTAGAAGCTAACATAGCAAATAGCATTAAATAAACAACTAACTTTTGTGTTTTCTTATTTCCCATTTCGATCTCCTCCCAGGCAGAAACTTTTCTACGTTTATTTTACTAGGAAAAGATAAATTGAACAACCGCTCAGGTTTTGGAAGGGATTTTTTGTCCAAAAAGCGAATATTTATAATTATATTACTTCTGAGGGAGATGGAAAAAGTGATAAATAATGTCGATCACATTGGGATCGCAGTAAAATCCATTGATGCATGCTTGCCTTTTTATACAGAGACTCTTGGATTAAAGCTCGTCGGTATTGAAGAAGTCCCATCAGAACAAGTAAAAGTAGCCTTTATAGATACAGGGAACGTAATGTTAGAGTTATTAGAATCGACAAATTTTGAAAGCGCTATCTATAAGTTTGTCGAAAAGCGCGGAGAAGGAATCCATCACATTGCTCTAGGGGTAAATTCCATTGAATCTAGGATACAGGAGTTAAAAGACAAGGGAGTACAAATGATTCATGACAATCCAAAAGAAGGAGCACATCATGCAAGAGTGGCCTTTATGCATCCAAGATCTACTCATCATGTGCTTTTCGAAATGTGTCAAAGAGATGGGGGGAGTCAAAAATGATCGACATCTATGAGAAAATCAATGATTTATATGACCGGAAAAGAGAAGTTGAGTTAGGTGGGGGAGATCAAAAAATTGAAAAGCAGCATGAAAAAGGAAAGCTGACAGCAAGGGAGAGAATCGAGCTTCTTGTTGACAAGGGAACCTTTATTGAGCTGAACCCTTTTATTGAACATAGATGCAAGGATTTTGGTTTGGAAAATCAAAAGGGGCCAGGAGACGGTGTCGTTACTGGTTACGGAAAGGTGAATGGGCGACCCATCTACTTGTTCTCCCAAGATTTTACGGTTTTTGGTGGAGCTTTGGGGGAGATGCATGCGAATAAAATAGCAAATGTCATGGATTTGGCAGCGAAAAATGGTGCACCTTTTGTTGGGCTGAATGATTCGGGTGGAGCGAGAATTCAAGAAGGAGTCGTGTCACTCGATGGTTACGGAAAAATCTTTTATAGAAATGCTATATACTCGGGAGTCATTCCGCAAATCTCTGTGATTATGGGACCCTGTGCAGGTGGAGCGGTGTATTCCCCAGCCATCACTGATTTTGTGTTTATGGTTGATCAAACAAGTCAAATGTTTATAACCGGCCCTAAGGTAATAGAAACGGTTACAGGTGAGAAAATCAGTCCCGAGGATTTAGGAGGGGCAAAGGTACATAACTCCATCAGTGGAAATGCGCATTTCCGTGCATCAACGGAGGAAGAAGTACTTGCAGAGGTCCGACAGTTACTAAGCTATCTTCCACAAAATAATGAAGAAAAAGCACCGATTAGTAAGTACGAAGATAATTGGGATTACCGTCCTGATTTAACTGATGTGGTACCATTTGACGCGGTCCGTCCGTACGACGTAAGAAAGGTAATCGAGCAAGTAGTAGATGAAGATTCATTCATGGAGGTTCAAAAGGGTTTCGCCAAAAATATCGTCATTGGATACGCTCGTGTGAAGGGTGAAGTTATTGGTTTAGTATGTAACCAACCAAAGTTTATGGCTGGTGGTTTGGATATAAATTCGTCAGATAAAGCCGCCAGATTTATTCGTTTCTGTGACTCGTTTAACATACCTATTATTACATTTGAGGATGTAACGGGCTTCTTCCCAGGTATAAAGCAGGAACATGGTGGGATCATCCGACATGGAGCAAAAATATTGTACGCCTATTCAGAAGCAACGGTTCCAAAATTAACGATTATTTTGCGAAAAGCATATGGCGGAGCCTATGTGGCATTAAATTCGAAGTCTATCGGTGCCGATCTTGTGTTTGCTTGGCCCAACGCTGAGATTGCAGTGATGGGACCGCAGGGGGCTGCGAATATTATTTTCGCAAGGGAGATTAATCAAAGTGAAGATCCTGAGGCAACAAGAGCACAAAAAATTAAAGAGTATCGTGAAAAATTTGCTAACCCCTATGTGGCCGCAAGTATGGGAATGGTAGATGACGTCATTGACCCACGTGAAACAAGAATAAAAATTATTCAATCTTTAGAGATGCTACGTAATAAAAAAGAAACTCGTCCGAATAAGAAACACGGAAATATTCCCCTTTAAACCCATTCATTTGCTGATTGTGATACGAAAAAGTTATACTACAAGAGTGAATGTATGATTGATGGAGGGGACAGGATGATTAACGAAGAAAGATTGTTAAAGGAATTTCTTGAGCTCGTTCAAGTGGATTCAGAAACGAAGAACGAAGCAGATATTGCAAAGGTCTTAACACAGAAATTTACAGAGCTTGGCGTTGACGTAGTGGAAGACGATACAACGGCAGCTACTGGACATGGGGCAGGAAACTTAATTTGCACTCTTAAAGGCTCAAAGGAGGAAGTAGACACCATTTACTTTACCTCCCATATGGATACAGTTGTCCCTGGTAAAGGCATCAAACCAAGCATTAAGGATGGGTATGTAGTTACAGATGGTACAACCATTCTCGGAGCCGATGATAAAGCGGGACTTGCCGTTATGCTTGAAGTCGTCCGTGTATTAAAGGAACAATCAATATCACATGGAACGATTCAATTTATCATTACTGTTGGAGAAGAGTCTGGCTTAGTTGGTGCCAAAGCATTAGACCCAGCGTTACTTGTAGCAAAATATGGCTATGCTCTAGATAGTGATGGTCAAGTAGGTAATATTATTGTTGCTGCACCTACGCAGGCAAAAGTAAAGGCAACAATTTTTGGGAAGACCGCACATGCTGGTGTGGCACCTGAAAAAGGTGTATCGGCTATTACGATTGCAGCAAAAGCCATTTCAAGAATGCCTCTTGGCCGCATTGATGAGGAAACAACAGCAAATATCGGTCGTTTTGAAGGCGGTACGCAAACCAATATCGTTTGTGACCACGTGGAGATTTTAGCAGAAGCACGCTCTTTGGTAAATGAGAAGATGGAAGAGCAAGTGCAAAAAATGAAAACTGCGTTTGAAGAAGTGGCCTCAGAAATGGGTGGCAGAGCAGAGGTTGATATTCAAGTAATGTACCCTGGCTTTAAATTTGGAGAAGGAGATCATGTGGTTCAAGTAGCGAAAAAAGCGGCTGCCAAAATTGGTCGCTCATCCGAGCTGTTAAGAAGCGGCGGGGGCAGTGATGCGAATGTAATCGCTGGATTTGGAATTCCGACCGTTAACCTAGCAGTTGGTTATGAAGAGATTCACACAACGAATGAAAGAATGCCTGTTGAAGAACTCAATAAGTTGGCAGAGTATGTGATTGCGATCATTGAGGAAGTTTCTGCTTAATTGACAAAGAGTGAGGAGAGATTCTTCACTCTTTTTTTGTTACTTTCGATAGACAAAATAGCAGAAATGTTAGTATGATACAGGTATAAAGTATGATGCCTTTGTGCTAGATTGGAGCCAGTACCCATGCTTACAACAACCAAAGTAGTCGTTTTTCAAGTAGGGAAGGAAGAATATGCGATCACTATTGAACATGTAATTTCAATAGAGAAGGTGGAAGGAATTACACCGATCCCTCATTTACCTGTGTACGTGAAAGGTATTGTGAAAGTGAGAGGAGAATTACTCCCTGTTCTTGATTTTGAAGAAATCTTATATCACCGAACCATTCAATACAATGACCAAACGAGGATGATTGTCGTAAAGACAGATGAACTATCCATAGGAGTCCTTGTTAACGATGCGAAAGAGATTATTGATATTGAAAAGGAACAGTTAAAGCAGTTAGGGTTAGTTGCATTTAATAAAACAAGTTACTTTTCTTCCATTGCCAACCTGGATTCGCGTTTAATTACAATCATTGATCCATCCAAGCTTGTTCAATCGCTAGAAGGAATAAAGGAAATTCAACAATATATGAAATCACATCAAGAGGAGTAGCCAGTGAGGCTGCTCTTTTTCGTCTCGTCATTCTTTTGGTAAAATACTAGTGGTAGAAGTGGTGAGGAGGTAGATGGTGCTGAAGGAAATGTACCCCAAAAATGGCCGTGTGATTCTTCACGTGGATATGAATAGTTTCTATGCGTCCGTAGAAATGGCCTACGATCAAAATTTAAAGGGCAAGCCACTTGCGATTGCGGGCAATGTCGAGGAAAGACGCGGGATTATTATCACCTGTAGCTACGAAGCTAGAAAAGTAGGGGTTAGAACGACGATGCCGCTTTGGGAAGCTAGAAAACTGTGTCCTAATTTAATTGTAATGAAACCCAATTTTGAACGCTACCGGGCTGCCTCCGTTGCTATCTTTGACTTGTTAAGGCAGTTTTCAGACTTAGTAGAACCAGTTTCAATTGATGAAGGATATGTAGATATTACAGAAGGCTATGAGTTTGGATCACCTCTTGAAATTGCAAAGACGATTCAAGAGCGAATGTTAGAACAATTTGATCTTCCTTGCAGTATCGGAATAGCTCCTAATAAATTTTTAGCAAAAACAGCATCAGATATGAAAAAACCTTTGGGGATAACCGTTCTTAGAAAGAGAGATATTAAACACGTTCTGTGGCCATTAAATGTTGGTGAAATGCATGGAGTTGGACAAAAGACAGCCGAAAAATTAAATCATATGGCCATACAAACGATTGGTGACTTAGCCAAAGGAAATGATATTCAGTTAAAATCTCTGCTTGGTATTAATGGAATAAGACTAAAGGAACGAGCGAATGGAATCGATCACCGAGAAGTGGATCCAAACTCTGTTTCTGATTTTAAAAGTGTTGGAAATTCAGCAACACTTCCAAAGGATGTAACAAATGTTAAAGAGTTAAACACAGTGCTAGAGCAGTTGGCAGAGAAAGTATCTGTTAGATTAAAAGCAAAACAAGTGTTGGCAACGGGATTAAGTGTAACGATACGGTATAAGGACCGTAAGACATTTACTAGGAGTAAAAAACTAGACAATCCAGTTGAAAAGCAAGATGAAATTGCACAACTTGCCAAAAAAATATTTCATTCAAATTGGAATGGAAATGCCATCCGTCTTCTTGGGATCACCGGAACAGACTTGATTTCTGTGAATGAAGCGGTAAAACAGCTTGATCTTTTCTCATATGAAC
>Ga0182742_1002889_pt1 | contig 17981 bp, 11 predicted proteins | sample eDN5th37CBELigMG_FD_128880 | JGI IMG/M metagenome (GOLD analysis project Ga0182742, IMG submission 128880) | Enriched Miracle-Growth compost microbial communities from Emeryville, California, USA - eDNA 5th pass 37_C BE-Lig MG (version 2)... ...
AAACGAGGCTTGGCGTTGACGAAGAAATTTTCATTTCATTTTCCTCCCTTTCGATTCTTGCCTTCGGTCTCAGGCGGTTGCGACGCGCCTCCCCTGCCCTTTCGAGCGCTCTCCCCAGAAGCCGTCGTCGGCCATGAGGGCGGCGACACCCCTGTCGAGCCACCCGAGATCATCGAGAAGATCCAGGATGGTAAAGCGCCGACGGATCAGCCGCGCTCGGCGATATTCTGCGGCCAACTTCGCCAGAGGTACGCCGAGGTCAGCGGGATGCGCCGGCGCGCCCGCTTGCCGGAGCCAGCTTTCCATTTGATCCGGCGGGACGCAGGAGCGACGCAGTTCATCACGAAAAGCGGGCCAGTTCGCTGCGAGGGTTGCAAGACGTTCGCCCCGGCGTGCTGCCTGCTCCAGCTTCGCGCGCATCTCCGTGCGCGCGCTGTCGGCGATGTGTGAATCCTGGAACGCTGCACGGATCTCGGCCTCGACCTGATCGGGGGAGGACGCCGCGCTCTCGGCCTGTGCGATCACGACCTCGTCGATGTCCTGGGAAAGGAACCATTCGTAGAGGGCCAGGATCGCCACCGTGCCGATTCCCACACAGGCCCCATGCGCGGCCGGCTCGCCCTCATGAGTCAAGCGCTCCATTTCCCAGACATGGGAGATGAGATGCTCGGCTCCGCTCGCCGGCCGGGAATTTCCGTGGGCCTGCATGGCAAAACCGGAGACGAGGAGGCCGTTCACGAGATCGCCCAGAGCAGCAGGATCGCCGCGACCGACCTCGCCGGGACGCGACAGCCAGCCGCGAACATTATCCTGCACCAGAACGAAAGGTTCGGGGTTGATGGGCTCCTCGCCGAGAAAGTCAGCGAGTTTCCAGTCGGCGCCTGCGACGATCTTGCCGGCGAGATCACCGTATCCCCAGCCTGCCATACGACTTGGAGCCCGGGCGATCACATTCAGATCTGCCACGATGCTGACGGGTGGCGCGCAGCCGAGCGTGCGCTTGAAGCCATCGTCGAGCAAAGCGGCGCCCGAGGCGGCATAGCCGTCCATTGAGGCGGCCGTCGCCACGCACATATAGGGTGTGCCGGCGAGCTCGGCCGCATATTTCGTGAGATCGTTGATGACGCCCGATCCGACCGCGACCGGCAGCGCCCCCCGCTCCCTGATCACGCCGGCAATATCCCGCGCAATGCTGGCATGCGGCTTCACGCGCGGCGCAACCTCGAGAACGACCGGCACAGAAGGAGACAAGCCAGCCTGCGACAGAAGTGCGAGCGCATCCCGTCCCGCGGCCTCCATCGTGTTCGGGTCAGCGACGATCAGCGGGGGCCGATCCCCGGCGGCTCTCACGGCGTCGGGCAGCTTAGCAAGCGCCGCAGGAGCGACGAACACGTGGCGTGTCGTCGTTGCCTTGCGTACCGCTTCGTTGAGAACCTGCGCCTGCCCCGCCATCGACCCCTCACTGACAATACATTTGAATATTGTGTATTACATTTGTATGACACTGGCAACGGGGTCATGGCCACCCTGTTCTTACTGGAGGAGTTTTCGGATGATGGGCTCGATATCTTGTTGCGATGCGGCGAGCGCCTTCGCATGATGGATGCACGTTTCAGCGTCCGTACCGCCACCCCACTTCTGGTCTTATGATGAACTCGGCAGACAACTCCGTCGAAGCGCGAATCGCCTGGCTCTACTTCATGGAGGGCATGACGCAGGCCGACATCGCAGAGAAACTCGGGATGACCCGGCTTCGCGTGAACCGGATGCTTGTGGAGGCCCGCACCAGCGGCCTCGTCAGCATTACGCTCAACTCGCGCTTCGCCACCTGCGTCGAGCTCGAACAGACCCTTATTCGCGAATTCGGCCTGAAGGACGCGGTCATTATTCCGACTCCGGACAATCCCGATCTTGTCCCGGTCCTGCTCGGACAGGCGACGGGCGAGTATCTCTCGAACGTCCTTGAGATGAACCCTGTGAAGGGCCTCGGCCTGGGCTGGGGCGCAACCCTGCGCGAGACCATCCGCAACATGCGCGCAGCCCGCTATCCGGATCTATGCGTCAACTCCATGATGGGTGGCCTGACGCGTGGACTGGAGCTTAATACCTTCGAGACTGCGAGCAGCCTTGCGAACCGTCTGAACGCACAATGTCAGTATCTGGCAGCTCCTATCTACGCAGGTAGCCCCGAATCCCGAGACATCATCCTGGCGCAGGACGTGTTTCGCGAGGCCTTCGTGAGGATTTCAGCGAATGACGTCGCGGTGCTCAGCATCGGTGATCTTTCCCCCCGTTCTCTGCTGATCCGCTACGGACTGCCGCGGGACGTGACCACGGACGAGTTGGTGGGTCTGGGTGCCGTTGGCGATATTCTAGGGCAGTTCTACGACGCCGACGGTCGGCTCATCGATCATCCATTGAACCTTCGCGCCATCGCATTACCGCTCAACGAACTCTCCGGCATTCCAACTGTCGTTCTTGCATCCGGCGGGCAGAATAAGATTCCTGCTATCGCGGCAGCTCTGAAGGCCCGCCTTGGTTCAGTGATCATCTGCGACGAAGATACTGCCAGGGCTGCCCGTGATCTGGCCCTTACCGAGAGAACACCCGAGAAGTCTCAGCCGCTTAGACGCCGCAGCCGCCAGTAAGCGGTTCTCGATATGCGGCAAAATCCAAATTTACGAGCATGGCCACCCAATCGAAATTCTATGCCGCGTTCTCGCAGGGTGTAGACGCAAGCAGAAGCCTCAGGCTCGGCCGATCTCGCGCGTCTTGATGCCGCCTACGACCGCTCAAGCGACCGCTATCGACATGAAAGCGGGCATCGACCGAATGCCGATCGGCTTGCACCTCGATGCGTCCTGATATTTTAACGGGGAGCGTCACTCGAGCCGTACAGATACACTGTCTGTGGCTCCTCTCGCGTCAATAACAGAGACACGGACGAAGCCGGCTCCATCCGGTTGCCAAAACGCTTCGCGTCGCAGCGTACCGATCTCTACAGGGGCGCCGTCCACCATCCAAGTCAGAGGCGGAACTCCCCCCGATGCCTTGAGAACCAAGCTGCCTTTCTCGTCCGCTGGCTGGGAGAGGCCAAGATCGACCCGTGATCCATCAAGTGGGAACGCGATCTTGAGCGGCGCTTGGATGGTCGAGGCGATCGTCTTCGGTACATCCTGCCGGACATGGCGGAGGGGCGGTGGCAGATTCACGGTGCTGGCCTGCAGAACGAAGGGCGGCATCGGCAGAGCTTCCGGCTCGATGCCCAGACGACTATAGGCATCGAACAAGATCGGCGCCGCCACGAGGCGGCCAATGAGGCCCGGCACCGCCGTCCCGTCAGGCCGTCCCACCCACACCCCAATAGTGAAACGCCAGTCATAGCCGACCGCCCAGGCGTCGCGGTATCCGTAAGATGTTCCGGTCTTGAAAGCGATCCGCCCGGCCAAAGCGTTGTCCGGTGGCGGAGCGCCGCGCAGGATGTCGAAAACGTACCAGGCCGAGACGGGATCGACGACGCGCAACGGCTGCGCTGGCGCGGTCTCTCCATCCGCATGGCGGACAAGAGGCGGCATCTCCCCTCCCCGCGCCAGACCGGCGTAAAGATGTGCAAGGTCAGTGAGCGTGATGCCGAGACCACCCAGGCCAACGGCGAGACCCGGTGCCGCCTCCTTCGGCAGTGCGATGGCAATTCCTGTCGCCTTCAGACGCGAGAGCAGACGAGCAGGACCGAGTTCGTTCAACAGTTCGACGGCAGGCACGTTGAGCGACAGCTGCAAGGCCTTTCGCGCCGTGACAGTGCCCTGGAAGGCGAGATCGAAATTTTCCGGTTGATAGCTTCCATAGCGGGAGGGCCTGTCATCGAGCAACGTCTCCGGGTGAGCCAAGCCGCTTTCGAAGGCGAGCGCGTAGATAAAAGGCTTCAGGGCGGATCCGGGCGAGCGCACGGCACGCGTCATATCGATGGCACCGGCGCGGCCTTTGTCCCAGTAATCCGGGCTGCCGACCTGCGCCCGCACCTCGCCTGTCGCATTGTCGAGTACCAGGATTGCGACGGACGATCGAGGATCGAGCCTGTCGACGCGCTCCCGAGCCAATTGTTCAAGCCTTGCCTGCAAGCGTGCGTCGATGGTGAGGCGCAGCATATTGATGCCGCGCCGATCCTCCAAAGCGGCCTCCGCGGCATGGGCGGCCAGCATCGGGAACGACCGGCGGGTTGCCGGCACCGGCATGGCCTTCGCGGCCTCGGCCTCCGAGGCGGAGATGACGCCGCGTTCCCGAGCCCGGTCGAGGACGCGGTTGCGCGCCGTCAGCGCTGCGTCAGCGAAGCGATCGGGACGGCGCGTCTCCGGCGATTGCGGCAGCGCGACGAGAAGCGCGGCCTCGCTGAAGGACAGGCGCTTCGGCTCACGACCGAAATACGACAGGCTCGCCGCACGCACTCCCTCCAGGTTGCCGCCATAGGGCGCCAGCATGAGATAGAGGCGCAGGATCTCATCCTTCGAGAAACGTCGTTCCAGTTGCAGAGCGCGCACCATCTGACGGAGCTTTGCGGGAAGCGTCCGCTCGTTGCGAGGCTCAAGGAGACGCGCCACCTGCATGGTCAGCGTCGAGCCGCCGGACACGACCCGGCCGTTGCTGAGGAACTGCACCGATGCTCTCAGGACAGCCAGAAGATCGATGCCGGGATGCCGGTCGAAGCGTGTGTCCTCATAGGCCTTCAGCATCGCAAGATAACGCGGATCGACATCGGAGGTCGAAACCGGAAGCCGCCAGCGCCCATCCTGCGTCGCGAACGGGCGCAGCAACTGCCCGTGTCGGTCGAGCACCACGGTCGAGCGGGTCTCGGCCACTGACAGGTCGAGCGGCCCCAGGCTCTCGACGAAGCGCCACAGCGCGAAAGCCGGGATGAGGGCGGCAAACACGAAGACGGCCGCGAGGAGAATTCCTCGCCGTGGCCGTCGCTGTTTGCCGAGGGTCCCCATCGCTATCGCGCCTGAACGACCTCGACCGACCCGAAGGCCGTGCGGCCGTAGCGTTCGGGCCGATACATGTCTTCGACCTGAGCCGCAGGATGCACATAGGTGCCCGGGGAAACGGCGCGGACCATGTAGGCGACAGTGAAGAAGGCCGGCTGATCGGGCTTGCGGTCGAAGGCGGCGACGAACCGGTCGTCACGATACTCCGTGTGCGCGGGCTCTACATCCCTCTTGATCCAGGGGAGGCTCGCCACCGTGTTGCTATCGACCAGATTCGGATTGTCGATCTCGAACCCGGCCGGCAGGCGATCGACCAACAGCAACCGCGCCTCCTTGGCTTCCGCTTCGGCGACTTTCAGCACCACCACCATGCGGTCGTTCTGCCTCACATTTGAGGGCTGAACCTGAGTGCCGTCGAGGCTGTAGTAGCTGCGCTCCACTGCATAGCCGCGTGAAATCGCCGGCTCCGGCTCGATCGGATTGCCGGAAACCGACACCACCACCTGAACCGGTATCGAACCGGCATTGGCGAGCACGATACCGCCGCGCTCAAGCGCCGCGTCCTTGTAGGTGCGATAGAAGGCGCCACGATGCTCCGCGCCGTCAACCCGCAGCACGATGCTGTCTGCGGCTTTGGCGACCGCCTGGGCGGCAAGGACCATCCATGCCTCCTCCTGCGTGCTCGTGCGCCGAGTGCCGCGCTCCTCCTCGACGATCCGTGTCAATGACTGAACGATCGACGAGGCGCTCTCCATCTCGGACGCCAGCGTCAGAAGCCCGGCGCCATCGCGCAGGCGCGAGCCGTAATCCGCCCGATACTCGCCCGTGTCGCGCACACCCCGGATCAGGTCGACGGCCGCCGTGAACGCTGCCTGCGACCGCGCGCGATCGCCGAGCAGCGCGAGAGCCGCCGCAATCTGTCCGCGCGACAGCGGCGAGGTGAAGGCGTCTATCTTCGTGTCGGCCAAATAGCGCAGATCGCCCATTACCGGCCGCCCGTTGCGCGCCAGCACATAAGCCGCATAGGCGAGGTCCGCGGCATTCTCCTCGACTTGGGTGGTATTGGCGACGAAGTTGCGCAGCCGGTCGAGGGCGAGATTGAACGCCACCTGCGGGACCGAAAAGCCCTGCTCCCGCGCGCGTGTCAGGAAATCGCCCACATAGGCATCGAGCCACAGATCGTCACCGCCCACCGACCACAGGCCGAACGAGCCGTTGGAATCCTGTCGCGCCAGGATGCGCTCGATAGCATTGCGCACGCGCTCGCCCGCCTTGTCGTCGAGCGAAAGGTTTTCCTCCTCGGCCAGGCGGTTGACGTAAAGCAGCGGCAGCGCACGGCTTACGATTTGCTCCGTGCAGCCGTAAGGATACCGGTCGAGCGCCTTGAGCAGCCCTGGCACGTCCAGGCTCGCGAGCGGCGAGGCCGAGACCGACACGGCCCCAGTGCCTTCGACGATATCGGCCACGAGATCCTTCGACAGGGTAACGCTTTCCCCTGGTGCAACGCTGCGCACCGTCCGTCGCGCCAGGACTCCGGTTCCAGGCTGGATGGCGACGGAGAAGCTTTGCGTCAGCTCCTCACCGCTAGGCCCTTTCAAGGTCACGTCGATCATCGCTGTACCCTGACCGGCTGCCGTGACCGGAATCGCGATGCCATTCTTGGCCTTGGCCCCGAGCCGGATTGTGGACCGCAAGGCATCCACCGCGACGAGGATGGGACCGCGGATATCGAGATCAACCGTGTAATCGCCCGCCGGTCCCTCCACATTGTCGATCTGCATGAAGAAGCGGGAACGATCGCCGATGGACAGGAACCGCGGGAGCGTGCCGGCCAGCACCACGGGATCGCGAATGATCACATCGGCGCTCGCATGACCGACGCGTTGCTTCGTCCAGGCGACGGCCATGACGCGCACGGTGCCGTTGAAGGCAGGAATGTCGAAATCCACATTCGCGGATCCATCCGCCTCCACCTTCACCACGCCGGAGAACCGGGCCAGCGGCTCCTGCGTCGGCGGAGTACCGTCGAGAGCTTTCGGCTCCATGTCGCCGCCCGAACGGATCATGCCGCGTGTGCCCTGCATACCGTCAATGAGATAGCCATAGAGATCGCGGATCTCCGAGGAGAGCTGCTTCTGACCAAAGAAATAGGTGAGCGGATCGGGCGCCTCATAGCGGGTCAGATTGAGAATGCCGACATCCACTACCGCGACGGTGATGCGAGCCTCCTCGCCGGGCGCAAGCCCCGCCACCTTGATCGGTAGCGTCAGGCTGCTCCGCGGCCTGATCTTGTCCGGCGCATTGAGGTTTACCTGCAGATCGCGATTGTCCCGGTCGATCTCGAACCAAGCCGTTCCCAAAGAGCGGCCCGGCATACGCTTCGCTGCCTGATCGAGGGGGCGATGGGCCATGGCGACGATGTAAGCGCCCGGTCCCCAGGTGGCCTGCACCGGCAGGCTGACCGTCGAGCCATCGGTGGCGACATCGACGACACGGATGTCGTGCATGCGGTCGCTGACGACCGCAACCGTCGCCTTGCCCTTGAAGCGCGGGTTGAGTTGCAGCTGCATCGTCTCCCCCGCACGATAGCTCGCCTTGTCGAGGTTCATGTCGAGAAGGTCCGGCGTGTCGGCCGTCTGGTCGCCCGACCATCCGACCGTGAAGGACAGGCTGGTCTGTGCGGACTCGCCGAGATCGGGAGCGCTCACATCGAGCCTGTAGGTGCCCCACTCGACCGGAGCCGAAATGCGGGCCGGCGGCCCATCGGGTCCGACGGCGATGCGGCCGTCCGCGACGCGACGGGTGGATTTGATCGGCTCGTAGCCCCAGCGCCCATCGGAATTGTACCACTGGTAGCGGCGCTCGACCTTGTACAGGCTCCAGGCGACATTGCCGCTGGCAAGCCGCTGCCCCATCGGATCAGACAGAAGCACGTCGAAGACTGCATTCGCACCCTCGCCAAGCTGCCCGCTGAAGGCCTTGCGCACGGCCACAACAGGTCCCTTGGGCAGGATCGGCAGCGTCACGCTGCGTTCCACTGCCCGTCCACCCGCCTCGGCCACGCGCAAGGTGATCCGTGCTTCTGTGGGCCGCGGTGCTGCCATCTCCTGCACGGGAACCTGCAGGCTGAGACGGCCCTGCGCGTCGGTGGTGGCATTCTGTTCGATCTCCGTGGTCGAAGCCTCCACAGGCTCGTCGTCAAGCCCGATGACGTAGCCGTCCAATCCCCTGATGCCGCTGGAGGAAGATGCCGCCACCGAGACCTCGCCCGTGACGGCCAGATCGCTTCCCGGTGCACCGTCGAGATAGCGCGCAGCCAAGTCGATGGGAGCTGGCTGCCCAGGCCGCAGGGCATCCACCTTCGGTGTCAGGGTCAGTTCCAGGCGTTCGGGCACGTAATCTTCGACGAGGAAGCTCGCCTCTCCGACCGAGGAGCCCTTGGGATCGGTATAGGCGGATACGCGCCAGGTGCCCCGCAGAGCTCCCGGCAGGATCGGGATCGACAGGGCATGGCCTCCGAGACCCTGGTCCTGCACCACATCGCGGCGATACTCGACGCCGTCCGGGCGCCGCACCACGATCGTCAACGGCAATCCTGGAACCGCCACGCCTTTGCCGTCCCGCAGCAATGCCGTCAGCGCCACCGTTTCGCCTGTGCGATAGACGCCACGCTCGGCATAGAGAAAGGCATCCATGGTGCCTGAAACCGCGCGTCCCTTCACGCCCCGATCCGTCAGATCGAAGGCAGCGGCCCCGAGATCCAGAAAGCCGTAATCGACCCCTTCCGTCGCCACGACAAGTCCGGGAGCCAGCCCGCCTTCGCCGCGGGCGAGGCCGGGATCGAAGTTCGCGACACCCAAGGCATCGGTCTTCTTGGTTGCCAGCACCTCGTTGTTACGGGCGATCAGCCTGACCTCCACATCGGCCTGGGGCTCGGCGCTGGCGAGCGAGCGGACGAAGACCTGCACGCCGCCCTTGCCGGTGAAGGCCGTGAGGCCAAGGTCGGACACCACGAACCATTGCGTGGCGATGTTGTTCCAATCGTCAGCGCTTTCGTTGCTAATGGCCGTACCGTCATGAGGCTTCACCGTCATGACATAGACACCAGGCTGGAGTTGCCCGACCGCGTCCATGACGGGAAATGCCGTGACGACGTCTCGATTGAGATCGGATGCGGTATCGAGCGTGCCGTTCCAGATCTTGATGCCCTTGTCGCGCGCGATCTCGGCTGCGGAGAAGCGGGTGAGCTGACCGAGGAAGTCGTACGAGCGCACGGTGGGCAGCAGATTGCGGTCGCCGATGCGATAGACCTCCACATCGACCTTGGATGTGTTGACCGAGACGACCGGAATGCCCTCCTGCCCCGTGCTCGGCAGAACGTAATTGCGTCCGGTGAAGCGCGCCTGGGGCGAGCGGTCCCGAATATAGATCTCGTAATCAGCCGATTTCAGCAGGCTCTCGCCCACGGACGACGGCAGACCCTGCCGCAGCACGACGGCATAGCGCTGGCTGTGCTTGAGCCCATCGACGCAAAGCTGATGCCCCTCGGCCGACACGGCGGCATTGGCATTGCCCGAAACGGCTACGAAAGGAGCAAAGTCCACCGTCCCGGTCGCAAGCGGATCCGAAAACTGGAAGCAGACGCGGGGCGAGGCCGCGTCGGAATCGACCTTGAAGTCCGTAATCCTGAAGCCATGCTCCTCTCGCAGCTGCTCATAGGTCGCGCGCACATGGGCATCGTCCTGAATCTTCAGGCTGGCCGCATAGGCGTTCAGAGACGGGCGCCATGCCTCCCGCACCGCATAGACCTCGCCGAGGAGCGCAAGCGCCGCCGCCTCGTCTGCAGGCGTCACAGCCCGGAGATAGGCCGTATAGGCTGCCGCAGCCTGCCGTTCCTGAAGCTTGTATCGCTCGTCCCAGTTATTCCCCGGATTGACGGCGAGCGCCGCGCGAGCATAGCCGTACCAATTCACGGCATTCATGGGTTCGGCCGCGACGGCGGCAACGAACAGGTCGAGGGCCTGTCTTGGATTGCCCAGCGCCAGAGCCATGTCGCCCTCGCGCCGCAACTGCTGGGCCGGCCTGCCCGCGACCAGACGCGCGCCTTCGGTGGTCAGGGCCTGCTCCAGCCGGACAGCCTGGCTTGCCAGATCACCCTGGCTGAAGCTTTTCTGCGCCTGAGCGGAAAATGCGAAAGCCGTTAGGCCCGCGGCAATCAGAACGGCGCGCAGCAAAGACCGGAGCATAGGATATCCCTCGCGTTCACCCGTCGACCGATGCTTTGACTTTAGCATCAGGCCACCGACCCACACTAGCGCCGCACAGCAGAATTTGGGAAAATGATCCGAATTCGGAGGTTTCGCTGATGGCTCGTCCTCGCCCGCGAGCATTAACGCTGTCGTCTTTCATGCTCGCTGCCCTTCTGGTTGGCAGTCCCTCCCAACCCGTCAGGGCGCAAACGCCCTCTCCCGAGGCCATTATCGATGCTGCGCGGACTGCCTTTGAAGCGTTGGCGGAGGCAGATCGAAAGGCGATCCAGGACGCCCTGATCTGGACCGGAGACTATAGCGGCGTGGCCGATGGAGCCTTCGGCCGCCAGACCTTTGCAGCTCTCACGGCCTACCAAAGACGGGCGCAGCAACCGCCGAATGGCATTCTGACGCCTCAGGCTCGCGCCGCCTTGGGTGCCGCGGCCCAACAGGCCAGGAATGCCGCCGGGTTCACCCTGGTCGACGATGCGAATACCGGGATACGGATCGGCATCCCGACGAAACTCCTTCCGAAGCGGAGTGCGAACCCGAGCGGCGGCGGTCGCTGGCAGAGTGCGGACGAGCGGTTGACGCTCGACACGCGATCAGCACCGCCGGATGCGACCCTGCAAGCGCTCTACGACCGCAGTGTCGTTCAATCTCCGGGCCGTGTCGTGACCTACAAGGTGCTGCGTCCCGATTTCTTCGTTGTCGCGGGTGAAACGGCGGGAGGAAAATTCTATATCCGCTATAACAGCGGGCCCGAAGGCCTGCGCGGGTTCTCGATTGGCTATGACAAAGCGCTCGCGCCTCAATTCGACCGGATTGTCGTTGCCATCGCCAACAGCTTCACGCCCTTCCCCGCCCAAGCTACGCCAGTGCCGGTTTCACAGAATCCAATCCCCGCACCGCAACAGGCTCAGAACAAACTTCCAGCGTCGGTTGTGATCGGCACGGGAATTGCAATCGGCACCTCGCAGATCGTGACTATGGCGCCTATCGGGGCTTGCAAGGATGTGCAGGTGTCCGGCCTAAAACCTCGTCAGATCAGGGGCCAAGCCCCCTTCGTGCTGGACTTCGCAGAGCCGGTGAAGGCGCAGCCGCTTAAGGTCAATCGCGGGAATCTTGTTGAGGGAGCCTCTCTGCTTGTGATCGGCTTCGTCGGCGAAGGCGGGGAAGCCAGCCTCATCGCCCTGTCGGCGCGGGCCCTGGCCCCGGACCTGCTCTCAGGCCCTCTCCAGCCTGGAACGAGTGGAGCACCCGTTTTCGACCTGCATGGTGCACTGGTCGGACTGGTCGGCCCTGTTCCTACGAAACGACGGACGATCGCCGGCGTCACACCGGCTTCGAGCTATCCGGTCGTTCCTGTTACCGATCTGACCGGGACGATATGGGACCGTATCGGCCAGCAGGGTGAATCCGAGACGCAAAATCCCAAAATGGCTGATATTGGCAGAGCGGTACAGCCGGCCCTGGTGGCGATTTCATGCGGGTCATGAATTTTCAATTGCCGAAATTGATCGGCGACATGGCAGCCTACGACACACTCCCAGTCTGACCCTGCTGCTCTTAGCCCATGGACGTCAGCCGCATCAGTTCCGCCGTGCTGCCCGGTCGAAGGCCGTAAGAGCGTGGTCCACGACGGATGCCAGTTCCTCGCGGGATGCACCGTCTCGGGCCTGGATCGACAGACCGTGTAGAACGGTCACGTAGTATAAAGCCAGGGAAGCCGCATTCACATCGGACGGCAACAAGCCTTCCGCAGCAGCGTCCTCAAACTTCAGGCGCAATGTATCCTGCACGGCCCGGCGGATCTCCCGCAATTCCTGCTGGACCCGCTGGTGCTCGGGGGCACAATGGGTGGCGCCAAGAGCGATCATGCAGCCCTGTGGCTTTCCCGCCTGTGTTGCGCTCTCGATCGACGCCCACAGCATCTTGGCCAGCCCCTCTCGCAAGGAAGGGGTTTCCGTGAGGGCTTTTAAGGGGCCCGAACCCATCGTGCAGCCGAAATGGCGCACCGCTTCCAGGTACAGCGCCTCCTTGGATCCGAAGGCTGCATAGAGGCTAGGCGAGTTGATCCCCATGGCATTCGTCAGGTCGGTCAGGGACGATCCCTCGAATCCGTACTGCCAGAACACCTCCATGGCCTTCTCCAGGGCTTCCGTCCGATCGAACAAGCGAGGGCGGCCACGGGATGACATCGGATCTCCTTTTTTGTGCTGGTCACTATATAATTCGATTGACACCCACCTGCAACTCAGCCAGCATTTATGTATCGCTCACTACATAATGAGTCGAAACATGACTGGTACGACCAAACGAGTGGCCCTTGTGACAGGGGGAAGCCGCGGCATCGGAGCCGCCATCGTGCAGCGCTTGGCTGCCGATGGCATCGAGGTTGCCTTCACCTACGCCAGCAACGGCAGCGCAGCCGACGATGTTGTGACCCGGGTCTATGAGGTAGGCGGCAGGGCAAAGGCCTATGAGGCGGATTCAGGCAATCCCACTGCGATTCAGGAGGCTATCGGGCGGATTCTGACCGACTTTGGCCGCCTCGATATCCTCGTGGCCAATGCCGGGATCATGCTGGCGGGGCCGCCCGAGAACGTGACCGTGGATGCCTTCGACCGCCTGCTGGCCGTCAATGTGCGGGGCGTATTCTTCGCCGCGACAGCGGCCGCGCAGGTCATGCAGGAGGGAGGTCGTATCATCAGCATCGGCTCCTGCCTGGCGGAGCGCAGTGCGGGACCTGGCACCACGGCCTACACACTCACCAAGTCAGCCTTGGTCGGCATGACGCGCGGGTTGGCACATGACTTCGCGCCGCGGGGCATCACCGTCAATCTCGTCCATCCGGGCCCGACGGATACGGATATGAATCCTGCCAGCAGCGAACGGGCCGCCCAGCAGCGGACCAAGATCGCCCTTGCCCGGTACGGTTCGGCCGGCGAGGTGGCAGGCGCTGTCACCTACCTGGCCAGCCCGGAGGCGAGTTTCATCACGGGCGCGGCCCTCGCGGTCGATGGTGGCTTTGCGGCCTGATCCCCGGCTCCAACCGCCCCGGAATGATCCGGGGATAAAGGCGTACCGCCTGTAAGATTTCTCGATCGTCGCCCGTCCCGGACCGCACTCATCACGCCACGAGTTCAAGCGGTTGAGCGATGGCATTTCCATGAAAGGTCGAACCAATGGATCACCTGTTCAAGACAGGACAGGCAACACACGCGCAGGAGAAGCCCGCGTGGGGAGCCGTTCTTGCGATGAGCCTCGGCGTTTTCAGCCTTGTGACAGCTGAGTTCCTGCCTGCCAGCCTGCTGACCCCCATGGCCGCCGATCTAAGCGTTACCGAGGGAGCGGCCGGCCAAGCCGTGACGGCAACCGCCGTGATCGGGATGCTGACGAGCCTGCTGATCTCCGCTGCCACGAGGCGGATCGATCGCCGGATCGTGCTCTTGGCCTTCTCGTTTCTGCTGATCGCCTCGAATCTTCTCGTGGCCCTTGCCGCGAACCTGCCGCTCCTCCTCGTGGGACGCGCCCTGCTGGGTATTGCGCTCGGCGGGTTCTGGACCATGTCAGCCGCAGTCACCATGCGGCTCGTGCCGCAAGCGCAGGTCCCCAGGGCCCTGTCGATCATCTTCTGCGGCGTGTCCGCCGCAACGATCCTGGCAGCCCCGGTCGGCAGTTTCCTCGGTGGCATCATCGGATGGCGCGGGGTCTTCCTGATCGCTGCAGCCTTAGGCGCCGTGACGCTGATCGTACAATTCGCGACACTGCCTCACATGGCATCCGCCGGGATGGCACGCATGCGCACTCTGGCCGATGTGCTGATACGTCCCGGTATTGGCATTGGCATGATTGCCGCAATGCTCGTCTTCACGGGGCACTTTGCGTTCTTCACGTATATCCGCCCCTTCCTCGAGACGGTAACCGGAGTCGGGCTCAGTACAGTGTCTGCCGTTCTTCTCGGATTCGGGATAGCCAACTTCCTGGGCACTCTCCTGGCGGGGCGACTGCTGCAGCACAGCCTGCGGCTTACGCTCATGGCGATGCCGCTCCTGATAGGGGGCCTCGGGCTGAGCCTCGTGGTACTCGGTACCGAGCCTATGGCGGTCTTTGTCATGGTAGGGCTCTGGGGGCTCGCATTCGGCGCCGTGCCGGTGGCTTGGTCCACCTGGCTCACCCGGACAGTTCCCGATGAAGCAGAAACCGCGGGTGGTCTGCTGGTCGCGGCCATTCAATTGGCGATCGCCATGGGAGCCGCCGCCGGAGGCGCAATCCTGGACGTGAGTGGCGTGAGCGGAGTCTTTGCCGCCGGCAGCGCCATCCTCCTCGTGGCCGCACTGATGATCTTGTTCGGCATCCGCACTCGGACCGCCGCAGCGGTTGCCTGCCCTTGATCATTTAATACAACCATCGGCATAAGCCGAACGACCGGAAGAATCCAATGGGCATCGACTTCCACGACCCCAAGAACCAGCGCAGCTATGCCACCCGTGAGGTCCATTCCGACTGGTCGAGTATCATCCGAACGATAGTCGATCCGTCAGGCAAGCGTGTCGCCGATATAGGCTGCGGCGGCGGGATCTACACGAAGGCCTGGGCGGATTTGAACGCCGATCAGGTGATTGGCGTCGACTTTTCCGCCCAGATGGTTCGCGCGGCGACCGAGAAAACGGCAGAGTATGCGAACATAACAATCCGGATGGGAGACGCCTGTGCCACCGGGCTACCGGACGAAAGCGTCGATATCGTCTTTGCCCGCGCATTGGTTCATCACCTTCAGGATCTTGATGCCTTCTTTCGGGAAGCCCGCAGGGTTCTGGTCAAGGGCGGGATCTGCATCGCCCAGGACCGCACGCCGGATGATGTTCAATCTGCCGGCTCATCGGAACACATCCGGGGTTACTTCTTCGAGGCGTTTCCACGGCTTCTGAAGGTTGAATCGGAGCGACGCCCAAGGCAGCAATCCATTGAGAGTGCACTTCAGCGGGCGGGGCTTTCCGGTATCCGAACCAAGACCATGTGGGAGACCCGGAGAGTTTATCCCGATGCTGAGGCATTGGCGGATGATCTGCGGGGTCGCACCGGCCGCTCCATCCTGCACGAACTCAATGATGAAGAACTCGATGAGCTGATCCAGTACGTGACAGGAAAAGTCATCACTCCAAATCCGATCATCGAGAAGGATCCCTGGACCATATGGACGGGATGCAAGCCGGAGTAATGCAAAGGCGGGCGAAACGTGCCCCGGAGCCAAGAGCTGGATTCTTGAATGCAGTAAACGGTACAGCGCATCGGTGGACGCAGGCGCTCATTTGTGACCTTCACAATACCAGAATTTGCAATGACGATTGAGCCTACTCTGCTCGCGACTCAGTGCCAGCCATCCTGAAAAGCCCTCTATTCAGCTCGCCGTTGCAAAGAGATTCTGCGCCATGAACTGAACAAAGGCACGCAGTTTCGGTGATGGATAGCGACTGGACGGCCAGAGCAGTCGAAAGGGGCCGCTGTGCTCGACATACTCATCGAGTACAGTGCGCAACGTGCCGTCCTCAAGCTGCCGCTGAAGGGCATTTTCGGGCAGGCAGGCAATGCCTAATCCCTGCTCGGCCATGGCAATCAAGGGCTCGATCGTATTCGCGACGGCAGCCGCAGGCAGGAGCATGTCGACGTCCTCGCCGTTGCGCCGCAGGGGCCAGCGCTCGAGCTTGCCGCTGGTCGCATAGCGATGATGCAGGCAGGCGTGCTTGACGAGATCCTCCGGCACGCAAGGAATGCCTCTCTGCGCCAAGTAATCAGGAGAGGCGACGAGCCTTAGCCGAAACTCGCCAACCATGCGGCTCATCAAGCGGGAATCGCTCACTTCGCCTGCGCGAAGCACGACGTCGAAGCCCTCTTCGATGATATCAACGGTTCGGTCGTTGAAATCGAGATCCAATTCGATCTCAGGATAGGCGCGCATGAAGGCGCAGAGTGCGGGAACCGTGACAGGATTAAGGATCGGCAGACTGACACGAAGCTTGCCCCGTGGCGCGTCTCGGCTCTGTGCCAGCTCCATCTCCGCCGCCTCGATTTCGCTCAGAATTCGGCGGCAGCGCTCAAGGAAGAGCGCCCCCTCCTCCGTCAATGTGATGGTCCGCGTCGAACGATGAAACAGACGCACGCCAAGCCGCTCCTCAAGCCGCGTGATCGCCTTGCCAATCGCCGACGAGGAAAGGCCGAGCCGCTGTCCTGCAACGGTGAAACTCCTCGCGTCAGCAGCGCAAACGAACGCATTCAGTGATCCGACATGATCCATGCGGGCTCATCTATGGAATATTTGTCCGAAATGATCAGAACTTTAGCCTGATTATCCTGAACGAAGCAAGCAGCCATCTTCAGCGTTACAGGGCGGGTTTTACCGAACCGTCCCGTGACGATGAACGACAATGCAAGGATCGAACCCATGACGAACACCCTCTACGACTACTCACCCATCATCGATCGGCCGAGGATTGCCTGGCCGAATGGGGCGCGGGTCGCCTTTTACGTCGGCCTCAACGTGGAACATTTTGAGCTCGGCAAACCTTCGACGAGCATTTGGGAGGGCACTGCCCATCTGCGCCCTGATCCGCTGAATCACGGATGGCGCGATTACGGTGCACGGGTCGGCATCTGGCGGATGATCGAGACGTTCGACAGGCACGGCATTCGCCCGTCTGTCCTGCTCAATGCCGACGTGGTCGAGCACTATCCGCAGATTATCGAGACCGGACAGCAGCGAAACTGGGCGTGGCTCGCCCACGGCAAGACCAACTCGATGCTGCACACCGACCTCGCTCCGGACGAAGAGCGCCGCTTCCTGAAGGACGTGGTGGCGACGATTGAGAGAGCTACAGGCCAGCGTCTCAAGGGCTGGATGGGGCCCGGCCTCACTGAGACCTTCGAGACGCCGCGGATCCTGAAGGAGCTCGGTCTCTCTTACGTCCTGGACTGGACCGCCGACGATCAGCCTTTCCCGCTCAATGTGCCAGGGATGATTTCGGTCCCCTACTCGGTCGAACTCAACGACCTCATCCTGTTCGGTCCCAGAGGCTTTACCGGCGAGGAATTCTACCAGTCAGTCATTGATCAATTCGATCAGCTCTATGCGGACAGCGCTGAATCCGGGCGCGTCATGGCGCTGGCGCTCCACCCCTTCACGATGGGTCAGGCTTTTCGAGCAAAGTACTTGGATAAGGCATTGGGATACATCGCTTCCCACGATGGTGTCTGGCTGACCACCAGCGATGACATTGCCGAGCACTACCTTAGGGGTTCTGCGTGAACAACAGAGCACGGAACCGCGGAAGGTCTGCTTAGACTCGAGGAGAGTTCTTCATGGTTCCTTGAATGATCCCCTCACCGCCTCCTTTCAGGCATCGGAACGACGTGTCGGAGGATGTCGGTTAGCCGGCGGCCCGGCACGTCGTCGACTTTCCCGCTCGGGTCAACGTTGCATCCCTCCCTTTGATCCAGAACTCTACATCGCCGTCGCTGTACCGACCTCCATCCGCAGAAACAGCTTGCGGGAGCGTCGTTTCGGTTGAGGACCCGGCATAGACCAGTTTAACCGATCCCGTTGTGGTGCTCGGGGGAGAGAACACGGCCAGAAGCCTGGTTCCGTCCGCGCAAATGTAATGAACAGGCTCAGGAACTTGAGCCGCCACGCCAGTGGTAGCGCCGAGTACGAGAAGTATGGTCAATCGCGCCCAGTCACCAGGAGAAGGTATAT
>Ga0182742_1002890_pt1 | contig 17964 bp, 17 predicted proteins | sample eDN5th37CBELigMG_FD_128880 | JGI IMG/M metagenome (GOLD analysis project Ga0182742, IMG submission 128880) | Enriched Miracle-Growth compost microbial communities from Emeryville, California, USA - eDNA 5th pass 37_C BE-Lig MG (version 2)... ...
CGTTGTTTACGTTGAAAACAATAATTACTTACTGAATATAATATGTAAACAAAGAAAGAAAATAGGCTATTTTTGTATCGTTATTAACGATGGATACGGTCAAAAACCATACTGTATATAAGGGGGCTTTAGTTTAACAAGCCAATATTACAAAATGGAACTTCCTAATTTGTGGAAGTTCCATTTTTGTAATTACTATCAACATTAAACTTTAACAGCCTTAAATATAAATAATAGGATTAACAGCAAGAGCAACACCTATGGTAGTGTTGCTCTTGCACCATATAGTTTAAGTAAATTACTTTACAAACTATATAGTAATAAAAGTGCGTTCATAATATATCTAGAAAACACGCCTAAAGATTATAAACCAGTTAGCAATATTGATTAATGGAAAAGTCCCGATGTACTTTTTATCTTTTTTCGTCCTGATTAAACCACAGAGGATCTTTGTCATCAACAGAGCCATTATAATTGATTAGAATCTCATCTCCTGCTTTTATATTTGTATAAGCATAGAAGTCAAATGTGTGATTTTTAAAATTGATCTCATAAATTGCATTAGGTTCATACGAATGGTTAAACAACATTCCATAACCAAGAAGGATAGCAGAATGATTTATCCCATATTCGAAAGCGTAATCAGCGAGTATGGTTTTCTCAATGTGTTGATGCTGGTCGTTTGGATAAGAGATAACAGGTGCTTCATGTAAAAGCACTCCTTTTTTGATATCACATGTAGCAAATACCCCTCTATTGAATTCTCCATCACTAAGTGAAGATGTTTTTACCTCAATCATGTTGTTCACCTGCTTACTTTTGAATTATTCTTTCTAACTGTAACATTTATTTTAACATTGTGCTCATTTTATTTTGAAAAGACTCCCCAAGTCTACTTCGATCTTCTGGTTTAATTAATCCACATGATAGTTTAACAATATTAAGTTTAGCAATATATTCTTCTTTTTCCAATCGAATAATATTTTTTGGAAGGTCAAAAGGATGTTCTAATTAAATATTTAATGTTCCTGGATAGATAATCTGACCATTTAGCTTAATCTTAATACATCATATGAATAAGAGTTTCGTGATAATGATTTAGACAGTATCCAATTTATTTAATAACAGTCTTAAGGATTTTTTCCATATAAATTACTATTTCCGATTCAGTACCTTTATTTCCATTGCTATCAATATATTCCCAGCTAATCGAAAAATCTCCATACCCCAAGTCTTTATAACCTAATTTTTCATAAAGTCTTTTCGCTTCAGAATTCTCTATACCTACTTCTAGCCCTATGTGAGTGCTTCGTTTTTCTATTGAGAGTCTTTCTGCTTCTTGAATGACCGCTGTTGCTACTCCCATTCGTCGATAGTTATCTATTGTTAGCCCCGCTTCTAAAAAAGCCCTGCTCGTAATATCAATTTTTTCGGTAACAAAAGGATCTTGAGGACCACTCCAACGTAGTAAGAAATGACCAATAGGAATTTTATCATCCCAAGCGATTAGATATAGTCCTTCCCCCCTCTTTTGAACATCATATCGGTTGTATTGCCACATTGGATTACCGGGAGAAAACTGGGAAACAAGCAGATCTAATTGTGAATCTTCTGCTACTTTTATCTCTATGTTCAATCCTTCCTTATCCATTTACATTCCTCCAATCCGTTACTATAAAAGTTTAAGACATTAATTATTAAACTGTCAGTTAGTTCAATAACTTCCACAAAAAGTATTAATCCTTCTTAGATAAACATCCTCAATAGTTTAAGTGAGGATGTTCACAATCAACCCAATCTTCATACTAAAATCTTAACAAAAAATAACGATTTGTTGTTGGTGTTATCCAAAATTATGGCAATAATTCTTCTATAATAAGAAAGGTACCATGCACTTTATAGGGTACCTTTGAAGCAAATCCTCTTTTTTACGAACATGCGTAGTATTACGTCAAATGGAACAGCAACTTACTGAATTCAATCCTTTTTATGCTGCTGTAGCTTTCGCACATAAGTTATCTTTACATACCTAAGTGTCGTATCTAGTGAACTATGTCCTAAGAGAAATATTGGTTTTCGAACTTAAGATCATGTGGTCAGTCCATAAAAATGAAATAATAGGTAATTGTCGTTCAACATCATTCTCTCTACTTCCATTATACTACCAATTATAAATTGTTTATAGACTTCACTTTCTAACGTTCCTGACCTATACTGTTAGATACAAATCTAAAAATATAAGAGGTGTATCAGTATGAATGACAAAAAAGATGTCTTAGATAAGGGTCCTTTCTTTCATGGTACTAAAGCAGAACTAAAGATTGGAGATCTTTTAGAACCGCAACACTTCTCAAATTATCAAGAAAAAAAATCGAACTATATTTATTTCACTGCAACTTTAGATGCGGCTAAATGGGGTGCTGAATTAGCAACATCTAAATCAAAAGAAAGAATTTACATTGTAGAACCATTAGGTGATTTTGAAAATGACCCGAACTTAACGAACAAAAGATTTCCTGGCAATCCAACACGTTCCTATCGATCTAAATCGCCTTTGAAAATCATAGCTGAATTACGTTCATGGGAAAGACATTCTGATGAAGAAATTAATCATATGCTTACATCTTTACAAAAATTACGTGAACAAGGAAAAGCTGTAATTGACGATTAACCCTTTGAATCTATAAAGTTTCCGCGGGCGGCCGATGTGCTTCCTCATACGGCCATCCCGCGGATTTTTTAGCTAGTTGTTTATAGTTATGGTTATGTCCCCGCCTCATCTAAAATTCATAGAAATGCTGGCAGTATTTCCTACGCTACACTTTTTGATATTGTTTTTTTCTTCTTTCTCCATGGTTTTAAATAGGAAATGGTAAATATCTTTGTTTGTCTGAAACCATCTTAAATCATAGAACTTAACTCCTTCTTAGACATTCCATAACTAATTCTTAAATCACTAGTAGTCGTAAAAAAAAACCGAAGCTCTTTAAGAACATCGTTTTTGTACTATCTGTTTTATTTTTAAACCGATTGCCTACTCCCCCTATCGTTTGAATATACTTCGGGTTGTAAGGGGCTTCTTCTAGTCTTTCTCTTATTTTTCAAATATGGGCCGTTAATTTTTGATTTGCGACTCCAACAGTAAATTTATCATTGCATTTAAAACAAACCTTTTCTGATAGTATTACACTCATACGTCAATCACTTTGTCTGCTAGTTGCAATCATTTTTGTTGGTAAAATAAAAAGAAGGTAGGGTTACCCCACCTCATTCTTACACGTTTTCTCCTCTGTTTCTTTGTTTTTGACGTTGTTTTTTAAATTCATTATATTCCCATGAGTGTTCTTGAAGGTAGCTATAAACATACACTGTTGCATGTTTGCCTTGTGCCTCCAGGTATCGTTTGTGGAATAATGCGTCCTCTTCTTTGCTTGTGATACGGTCAACTATCTGCCCACCACCATCTTGGTAGCACACTCTGAATTCATACCCAGTGATTTTTTCCTTTTCTTCTTTTTCCTCAAGAAGTACTTCGAGTTCTTCTCGCACGATTTTCCTTATTAGTGCCTCATCCATGATGTTTTTTTCTCCCTTTCGTTTTGGCATTCATGAAGTCGATCACATTCTCTTGCTTGTGCATCTTGCGAATAATCATTTTAACAACCTTTTGCAGATCCTCGTCCAACTCGTAGATTTCAGATGGTGTTTGTTTAACTTACTCAAACATTCTTCGATAGTTTTACCCATAATGTTATCCTCTGTTTTAGTAGTATTATTTATCCTAATAATTATCGTTGGTGCTTCATTTATGTACTAATTGATTTCCACTAGAATAGGACTTTCGTGTATTTGGAAAACAAAAAATGCTATTAACAGGCAGTATCTATTAAAAATGTAAAAAGGGCCCAAAATATGCTAGCAGTGCAAAAAAACTATCATATTTTGGGCTCATAAATGTATTGTTTTTTCGATTAAAGCAGCAGGAAAACTACTTAAAAGGGATTCAACTATTCAATTAATAGAGAAATTGGTTATAGACTAATATATCTTGATAAACATCTTCATGTGGAACTCCTAATTTCTGTTAAATCCACAGTTGGGTTTTATTTTCATTTTTTTATAAACACGTCATCTTTCACATTAGTTTGAGGTATTTAAAATAAACACGTATGCACTTCAAGATCCTAGTCACTGAATAGTTACCGTTGAATAATGTATTAAATAACTTAAAGGAGAATTTTTTAATGGAAATACCTATATCCTGATTCATGCATCATTCAGACGAATCAGACCCTATGCATTCCCATCACCTTTATATAACCTCATGGGATGGAAAGGCTGTTCATGTCCATGGATTTAAAGGCGTTACCTCTTTTGATGTAGGACATAACCATAGATATGCTGGAACTACTGAAGCTGCTGCAAGTGGGGTTCAACACATCCATAGATACTTTACTTTTACTTCCTTGGTCATAATCATCAAATCCGTGGAGTTACTGGTCCAGCTATTTTCCTTCCAGACGGTGGGCACTACCACGAGTTTAGTGGAGTCACCACTGTTGATGGATCAACTCCACATCGACACAGATATAGTGGGGAAACAAGTCGTTAACTCCCATACTTTTTTCGTTCAGCTTGTTTGAGAAAGCCTTTTTTTTTCTCAACAAGCTTCTTATTATGCTTTAAACATTTTATTATATTGTTTTCCATTTCACATATTATATTATTTTTTGAAATGATAACAGATGCTCATTTACCCTTTTGGACAGGTTGAGCGACACATGTTTGCTTCGCAACTTTCTTAAACAACCTTTAAGGTAATTCAGTTCATCAAAACGTATAGTCTAATGTTTACAATTAACTCTCCAGCTATCTTATTTGATTGGTACAAACTCACTATCAAACTCAGCTATACATATGTTCGATTGGGACTTATATTTACAACTTGGAGGAATATTGTTCTAACCAACCCCTTTGCGGGAATCAGGATTGCTTTTGAAAAAGAGGATGAGGATTCTATTGGAATCATGTAAACTCCCTGTTGGGAACGGGATAGAAAAGTAGTTAACAAAGTAAAAAAAGGCCAATTAAACTTACACTTTTACACTAACAAACACTTTATGGTTGATTAATATCCACGAACAAAGAATCATGTTCTATTCAAACTTGCCTCAAATAAATCAATAATTTCTAAAAATCTTTCAGCTTCTCTAAATGTATGGTCAGCCAAAAGTGGATGAATATTACTTTTAATACGACAAGCTTCAATTAACTCTCTAGCTGTTTTCTTAAAATCTCTCAATGAAGCAACTGATACTTTATTTTGATCTAAAAATTGACTAAGTATTGGTTTTGTTTCAGATTGAGGACGCATCGAGTCCAAATCAATAGCCTGAAAAACTAATTGATCAAAATCATGACTAAATTCCCTAGCTTGTTCTACTAATTTCCTTTCAGAAGGGTCTAAAAGATGACCAATAAACTTAGCATGATCTGCCATGATTTTAAGAAAGAAAACATTCTCTTCTATTATTGAATCTGGCTTGGGTGCTAGTATTCCTTGGTTGAGTTCTTTTAATCGAGTAGCAAAGTAAGCTGCTTCTCGGCTAATGTGGTCAACTAATAAAGGATAATTATTTGACTGAATTTCACACCTCAAAGTTAAACCTAATACTTTCCTTTTATAACTCCATATAGCTGCCGCTGCTTGATAAACCTCGGTATTAAATGATTGAACGTGTCGCAATTCAGAGTTTATCGAGAACTTACTTAATTTTTCCTCTATTCGTTCAAATAGTGTGATAAACTGCTGTGCTTCATTAATTAATTGTTTTTGGTCATGTGTAAAGCCTAAGCTAAGAAATAAAGAATGTTCTTTCATAATTCTGGACCAAAATTTAATTTCATCTAATGACCGTGCAACAATGGGATTAGCCATGTCAGCCCTCCTTTTTTCATCTCCTTTCATAAGTATATTTAAGAATTCATTGTCCAATAACTAAGATCGTTTCCTTTCCTTTTTTCAATCTCCTACATATACATTATTTTCTATAACTTTTACTCTTTGAAAAAACGACTACTTTAGCGTAATCGTCTCTCAAAGATCGTGTATTTGCAGCAGTGTACTGTGCAGCAAATGAGGCATAGTTTGTTCAATAAGAAAAATAGCTGACTACATTATATTATCAGGTAGAGGCTAAGTGGTTTAACCCATGTTTATTATATATTCGCTTATATTTTTATTTATTTGTTACACAATATTATCTATAAAGATATTAGTAAAGGCGTGATATTTAATGATTAACCTTGTTCGAGTTGGATTGCTCACTCTTTCATGGATATCACTTGTTTTTTTACCGAAAAGGTCTTTTAGAAAATACCTCCCAGTTGCAAATTTGGCAGTAAGTTTAATCCTATTAACAAGTCTATTTTCTCTCCCTTTCAAACTATGGGTTGTGGAGAAAGACGGAATAAAAGAAAAGATTTTTACTGATTTAAGTCTAATTTTAGGACCTTTCTTTTGTGGTACTTTGTGGATTTTTCATTTAACCTATGGTCGTTTTGGTGCATATATACTGTTGAATATGATCATGAATTTCTTGCTCGCTTTTCCTTTATGTACAATTTTTCAGAAGTTAAAGTTATTTAAACTGGTTAATTTTAAACCGATTCATATCTTTTTTACCTATATTATTTATTCAATTGTCCTTTATGGGTATCAGATGCTCTTAACTAGACCTAAGAAACTACTATCAAAATAGAAAACAGGAAGTTGCTAAAAAGAAAAATAGCGTTAATGCCTTTTTGGATTAGCGCAAACTGCTTCGTTAGCACAATAGGAGCTTGCCGCACTGAAACTCCTTGGTCAACTTCTGCCACCCTATAGTTGTAAAAGGGACGATAACCAAATTTAAGTATTACCTTTAAAAAATTTTCTTACTGCATAATGACAATAGGTAAGGATTTGAGATTATCTCCACCTTTTCCCCTGTCCCACACCGTGCGTGCCACTTTCATAGTACACGGCGTTCCACCTTGTACCTTATCCTATTTCTAATAGACTACATGCTTTTCGGTATTGGTTTACCTTTTTCATCTGTTCAGAATCTAATTTTAATTCCTTTAGATACTTTATAATCGTTTCTCCATTTGTAGCGTGTATGAGTTTATGCACATCATTTTTGATAATTCTTAGGTTTTTGAATTCATCAGTTCCACCAAGCATTTTTGGCTTGAAATGGTGACAATGAACTTCATGTGCATGAATAAATTCATTCGTAATTTCACATTTTCCCATTTTCATTGAGTACCTTGATATTCTGTTATCTAAGTAATCCATTGTACCGTTAGGTATGTTTGATATAAGTAGTTTTTGAATTTCATAAGACACTTCAGGAGCCAAATATTTATGTATTGATTCTCGCCCTTCTTTGCTATAAAACGAACGTTTACTGCTAAAACTTTTTGCTACCTTTGTTCGTACATCAGCCAAGGGATATAAATAAATTCCACAAATTTTATAGGTTGTGTAGTTACTTTTATAGAATTTTTCATATGATGGAGGTGCATTTATAGGTCTTTCTCTAACTCCTATATTTTTAAAACGATTATATGAGGTCATTGATAAGTCGTAGGCTATTCTTTGCATATCAAGATTAACATTGGTTACATATCTGAAATAGTTGTGTATTCCTAAGATAAAGGAATTGTATAGAAGTACATTTTGAGCCGTTAGTGATTTTTGAATCTTTTTGATTAGCTCTTTTGCTTTTGTCTTTATTTCTAGTTTTTTCTTTTTTCGAATATTGGAGTTACATACCCACTTGTCACTTTTCTTGATCGCGTATAGGGTATATCCAAGAAATTCAGACTTTCCTTTTCTAATGTTAATAATTTTTGATTTCTCATGAGAAATATCTAACTTAAGCCTATCTTTTAGATATTGACGCACGGCATGATACCATTTCTTAGCCGAGTGGGGATCTCTTGCAAAGATTTTAAAATCATCTGCATATCTTACTATATATCCTTCTTTCATTTTAGAAGTGTCTCTCAATACATTACACTTGCTAAAATTATAGGCATATTTACGTTTTGTTCGGAAATTTTCCCATTGACCTGCCACCCATTGGTCTAAGTCGTTCAGCACTATGTTTGATAATAAGGGTGAAAGAATTCCACCTTGCGGTGTTCCCTTTGAAGGGATTCCTTCTCCCTTAATTGGCGTTTTGAGAATTTTATATATTATTTTAAGAAGGACTTTATCTCTAATTCCAATATTCCATAGTTGTTTAAGTAATAGCGAATGATTAACATTATCGAAAAATCCTTTTATATCAATATCCACTGAGTAATGAAGTTTATTTCTATTAACAAGCGACATGGTTCTGGATATCGCATGATGTGTGCTTCTTAAAGGTCTAAACCCATAGCTATGTTTGTAAAACTTAGCCTCACAAATAGGCTCAATGACTTGTTTTATCATTTGTTGAATCAATCTGTCTAGCATAGATGGGATTCCAAGAGGTCTTTTATCACCGTTAGGCTTAGGAATATAAACCCTTCTAACTGCTTTCGGTCTATAGTTTTTTAATTGATTCTTTATGTGTTTTACAAAGTCTTCTTTACACATAATTTTGTAGTTATCAATGATAAAGTTATCAGTACCAGCTGTTGTTGACCCCTTATTACTCTTAATCGTCCTAGATGCTAGAAGGATATTGCTTTCGGATGTGATTATGTCATATAATTTGCTGAAACTCTGACCATGCCTGCTATCTTCATATAACTTATCGAATGTTTCCTGCATGTTGTAGTATTCCCAATATCGCAAATTAGCGTTCAATCGTGGACACCCCCTAGAAGTGTGAAACCCACGTTCCTACCTGACCCTTTGAACTTCATCTAGTTAGATTATAGTTGTAAAGATTACAAGACTTGGGGGCTATCCCTCCACGTTCATTACACGCTTCAAAGGTACTGTACCCCTACTTTCACAAGGATAAAGCAATTTCAGTTCGGAAGAACTTTATATGCAACTGTCCATTAGTAGATGTTTAAATAACAGTTCCTTGCTTACCACGTTCCAATATATCTAGCTATCTCTAATAATTTTAGGTGTTTGCTTTAAGCCTATGAGATTATAGAATCATTGTTTTCTATCCCGAATTTCATACAACGAATATTTTACTTTTCGGTATCTCGTGATACATTTGTATCCTCTGTCTTTCGACAGAGTGCAGTTCTAGACCCGTACATTCGCAAATTCGTCAGTCACTATGGACATTCTCACCATGATTATTTTTTCAGCCACCCGACCTATCCATTACCTTATGAAAGAATGTCACTTAGGTATTGTTCAGCCGACTTCACCTAGTTTCATACAATTTATGGCTACTACTATATTTCGCATGTAGGAGTATCAGTGGAAATGTTTCAGCTCAACTTGACGGCTTTCATTCCATTTCTCGATAAATTAGTTGTAATCACTAAAATGAATTAGTAATCCTCCCATTTCATGGATTATCATTTATAGGGAAAACGTGTCCCACTCGTTGTACTACGCAGTAAATGGCACCATAGCTCAACAAGAAGAACTGCCACAATGACCGTTTTAATTTTAACTCTGCTCTTCATGTTTAATAGTAGGCTACTTTATAATGGTTTGACAATAACCAATTGACTTCTTTATTTCAATCTTATGCTACAAAATCATGTTTTTAAAGAAAACTCAGAATTAAGTACACAGATGCAAATAGCAATAAGTGCTTTCCATAATAAAGCTAAGGTAAAAAGGGTTTAACTAATTTTGTCCTCCCGCAAAAATTTTTGAGTCCAAGAACGGACACAAATTTTAGTATCTTCTAATAATTAACCTCTATTATTCTCCTTCTTAAGAACTTTTGTCCCTCTATTTTATTAGCAAAAAAAGTGTAAGGAACTGTTCAAAGGACAACATAAAAAAATAAGAAATGAAATTAGTTGAATGGATATTAATAGGGTAAGTTTTGTTCAACTTAAGAAAAAATATGACAAACTGACCAAAGTATAGTTTTAAAAGTAAAGCAAACTAGTATTTTTGATATTGTTTTATATCATCACGAAAGATATGATGGTAAAGGATATCCAAAAGGATTAAAAGGTGATCAAATACCGATACTAGCCTATATAGTCGCGGTAGCAGATACTTTTGATGCAATGTATTTAAACCGTTTTTATAGAGATATTGAACATATTTTTGATGAGATCAGAAGCAACAAAAGAAGTATAAACTAACCTCAAAATATTTTAGGAGTGCAACCATGAAAGATAAATTAAATTTTCTTATTACCTTACATATAGCAAGTACCATACTGTCATCAATTTTTAGTATTGTGATGCTTATTCTAACTTTAAAACATGATAAACAGGTAACTGGTGGTAGTTATAAGTAGTGGATATACTTCCACTACTTTTATCTTCGCAATTTTTTTAAAAAAACACCAAACACATCCACTCTTGTCAATTTGAATTGTCATTTTTAGACATAGAAAAATTTAGAAATAATTTATGAATTACACCTCTCCATTTAACACACTTGGGCATAATATTAGTTTTTTGGGACTTATAATTATAACTCATTAACTGTGTCTACAGACTCCAAATAATGTGGCAAATTCAGGACATTTTAACTAAGTTATTGATGACTCATAGTTCATATGTCATAATAAAACCTTACATTAATAAACAGCTTTTAACATTAAATGGTAAAGAGGCTTTAGTATGACTTCGAAACAAGAACTTACTACTAAAATTGAATATCTTAGGAAACAAATGATTGAAATTGGCCTCAAAACTGGTCTAACATCTCCTGACACAGTCCAAATTAGCCAGGAACTTGATAGACTGTTGATGACTTTGAATAAAAATAACAATTCAAGTGTATAAGTCTCAAATCCCAATTTCGCATTTTGTGTTCGAAAAGACATCCCTAAAACTGATAATTTAAAATTGTTGCAGTAAACATCACCCAAATTCCACCAAGTAATAGCCTCTTTGAACTATCACTTTTCGGAACCAGAACCACATAACCCAAGGTAAAATACATAATGCTATGGAAACCACCAACCGAGTGCAAAAACAATATGTTCAATCAAAATTTTAAATACTTTATCGTTAGCTTCATCTACAACTCTAGACTGTTATTAAGCATTTCATTTATAGTAGTTGGCGGTTTAAACATGATTTTCACTCCTATACATTTTTTAAAAAATTCCATAGGGGAATATTAACCAACTTAGTATAACCATATTTCTGACGAATACTATTATGACACCGTTTAAGTCAAATATGAAAAGACGATTACTTTGACCGTAATCGTCTTACGTAGGTAATTTTTTACAATATCGTTGTGATGTGCTGAAAAAAAAACAAGTTGAAATTACAGTCCTTGCGCAATGCTAAAACTCTTCGTAGGTTGATGCTTCACTCCGTTGTATTTATCCCTCGATTCTAGCTTGTTTTTGAAATTTCATTAACAAGTTGAGTCAGTGCCTCTTTGATTGGTGTAACTGGACGACCAAGAACTTTTTCAAAATCATTGCTTTCAACTTCTAGTGAACCATTACGAATGCTTTCTTGAATTCCTACTACAATCGGAATCACAAAATCAGGTAAACCTAAACCTTTCATAATCTCTGTATATTTTTCGTCACTAACTTGTTGTATAGGTATTTTTTTACCTAATACATTACCTAAAGTAGATGCCAATTCCTCTTGAGTTAAAAGAGGACCAGAAAGTTCATACACTGTATTTTCGTGACCGTTTCCAACAAGAACTGCAGCTGCTGCATCTGCGTAATCTTGTTGCAATGCCCAGCCTACTTTACCCTCTTTAGCAGAAGTTACCCATGGAGCTCCTGCAATTGCACCTTGAATGCTTCCGATTTCGTTTTCCAGGTACCAATTGTTACGCAAAAAAGAATATGGGATACCCGTCTTCATGATGGCTGCTTCTGTCGCAACATGAGGAGGAGCCATTAAATTTTCGCTTTCTGTTGCATTTGCTAAACTTGTGTAAGCGATAAATTTTACCCCTGCTCTCTCAGCTGCCTGAACAGCATTTGTATGCTGACGAATTCTTGTTTCATTATCACCATCCGCAGAAATTAGTAACAAGCGGTCAATCCCTGCAAAAGCAAGATCTAATGTTTCTGGTTGGTCAAAATCTCCTTGTCGAATTTCTACGCCGCGAGCACGAAGCCCTTCTGCTTTCTCTGGATTTCGAACACTTACTGCTAGATTACTTGCAGACATAGTTTCTAGTAGAGATTCTACAACCTTTGAACCTAATTTTCCTGTTGCTCCTGTAACTAATATTTTCATTTTATATTCCTCCCAAAGATATCTGTCTGTAACAATATTGATTACATGTATTTATTTTAGTTACAAGTATTCGATTTGTCAACAGGTTGAATTCTATTTATTATTTTGTAATTAATTTGGTATAATAAACTTGTAATCAAATTAATTACACGATATACAAAAAGTTAACTAACGCGATAGTTTATAAGGGTGGTGACTAAACATGTCCATCAGCAGCCGATTTGCTGTCGGAATTCATATATTGACTCTAATTGAATTAAATAAGGAAGGGGTAACATCTTCTGAATTTTTAGCTTCAAGTGTTAACACGAACGCAGCCGTTATAAGAAAGCTAATGGGAATGCTAAAAAAAGCTGGTTTAATAGAGGTACGTCCAGGGATTGCAGGGACTACTCTCGCAAAGGATTTATCTGAGATTACAATGTTCGATGTTTATAAGGCAGTGAATGTTGTACAAGAAAAAGAATTGTTTAGCATACATGAAAATCCAAATCCTGAGTGCCCTGTCGGTAGAAACATCCAGAATACAATTGAACCATTATTCACATCTGCCCAATTGGCCATGGAAAAGGTGTTAAGAAATGTTACTTTAGAAGATGTTGTAAAGGATGTTGCTACTAAAGAAAAAATTTGTTAGAAAAGGCATTCGAAAAGAATGTCTTTTCTCTTTGTTTTTCAACCAACTTCCCCATAAATCAAAGTGGATTCTTTCTTAAAGTTATTTAAAACAGAAGTTGTTTTTTGCGCAGTATATGTCAAATATGAAAAGACGATTACTTTGAACGTAATCGTCTCATTAGATAGGTGATTTTTCACAGTATATTTGTACCGCGAGACAAATGGAGCTGTTGTTATTCCGTCTTGCTTCTTCACCATTCGCCCAGTTAGCTGAATAACTGATAAACCTTTAGAATAACCCACAACATAACGATGCTCCATAACAAAATAATGAGTGAACCTACTATCCAATTTTTCGGCTTACCATTTTTCATCATTCTTTTGCTTTACCTTCACATTCTGATAGTACTTCATTAGGTATCATCTTTAATGCAATCATTATACCTAATGGGACGATAATAACATCGTCTAAATAACCAAGTACCGGAATCAAATCAGGTATCAAATCAATCGGACTAAACGCATATGCTACTACACAAGCTGTAAATTATTTAGCATACCAAGGTACATTTTCATTTTTATAAGCTAAGTAAAGTACAAAGATTTGTTGTTTCAATCTTTTCGCCCAAGCCCGTATTTTCTCCATAAAAATTTTCTCCTCATAACAATTCAAATATTTTAACATGATTCTTCAACTTTTCTGCTTCATTACTTCAACAAAACAAGGCACTAACCCTGCTAGACAGTGCCTACTCTTATTACATATTCGCACCCGTTGAACAAGACAATAAAATACCTTTTATAGTAAACTATTAGTATTTACAAAAGGAGCCTTATACTTATGAATATTTTAATTTTAGGTGCAACTGGACGAGTTGGAAGTCAAATAGTGACTTATGCCCTTCAAGACAGACATCATGTTACTGTATTAGTTCGCACTCCAGAGAAGATTCAAATAAATAATGAAAATTTAACTATTATTCAAGGGAATGTTTTAAATAAAGATGATATAGAACGTGCAATGAATGGGATTGATGTAGTTATTAGTGCACTAAATACTGATGGCACAACCACTCTATCAGAAAGTATGCCACTTATTATTGAAGCAATGGAAAACGAAGGTATAAAACGAATAATAACTATAGGAACTGCGGGTATTCTGCAAAGTAGAACCACGCCAAATCTTCTGCGTTATCAATCAAGCGAATCTAAGCGTAAGTCAACCCGTGCAGCGGAAGAACATCATAATGCTTATGATATGCTCAATCAATCAACCCTCGAATGGACGATTGTCTGTCCTACATATTTGCCGGATGGAGAAAAGGTAGGCAAATATCGAATAGAGAGAAATTTTCTACCAGAGGATGGAGTTAAAATATCCGTACCGGATACAGCAGAATTTACATTTAAACAAATAAAAGCAAGCGACTATATAAAATCACGTGTTGGTATCGCCTACTAGTAATATTTTTATACTATTTTCATAATGAAAATTCGTTATTGAAAAAGGACATGGGATACGGAAACAATCTACGCTCTTCCACTAGAGCATCTCTTTCTGTCATATCTAAACTATGAATTAGAGTCTTAAAATCATAAGAAATTATAAGTAAAAGAGATGTTGTAAAAGTATAACATGTTCCGTTTCCTGTCGCAAAACCTGAAAATGCAAGCAAAAATGTACCCCAATTTTATTGCCTATTGTATCTATCTTGGCAATTAAAATAAAATGGCTCAGTACATTTCACTTAAACTATACTGAGCCATTTTTATGTCAGTCGATAAAAAAGATGCTGATTCCCTCATCTGGGTCTGTTAAGGTTCGCTCTTTTCGGTTGTGGGGCAAGCAAAAAAATGGGTTTGCTAAATAAGCGTATAAATTTCCCTTAATTAGAAACTAGCACTGAAATTGAGCTTAAGTAGAGGGAGGAATTTCTCCTAATTGACCAAAAAAATGTGAAAGTAGGTAATTTTGCATTGCATAAGTGGAAAATTTCCCTTTATATCCCCTGGGACGAGCTCTATTCTGCATCTTAAAGGGAAAATTTCCTCTTATTTTACATATCACTGGTTACTCAATTAAGGATTAGGCTTCTTATGTTTCAAAAAAGCTATATGAGCCTCATTTAGATGCTGAAGCCTAATCAGCTTATGAAGTCTCTGTCCGTTTTTTAGTTTAACATCATAAATATCCAGGTATAACGTACTTTCTATGGATTATTTGTATAACAGTTTGCATGCTAAATTGAGGGTGAAATGGTAGGGAGACAATGGATGTAGTACCCCTACCATTTGGGGTGCATTTTCCTATGCAAATTTCCATATAAATTTCCCATAATTGGCTATCTCTTGCACTTGGCGTCTATTTTTTTAATGTCAATTAACGTTGTGGTAGTGCTTTACATGTCGCTTCTCATCCCCCGAGAGATTCTTCGGTGCTGTTGTTCGTTCCATGTTCTTCGCCTATATTCGCAAGACTCGACTTCTCTTTAGCTTTCATAGATACATTCTTTTGACGAAATGGCAGAATTTATTTTAAGTTACAATCTGTTAGTTTGCTCGCACTCTTTATAAGAGTTACTTTGTCACAGGGCTTCAACCTTAGGATTTCTCCACCAATCGCCTGTCACCTGCGTCTTAGTACTTACTCAGTTTGGAATTTCACCAATTAGCAATTAACCTCTTGCTGGGCACGTCAATATGAAAAAACGATCACTTTGCTCGTAATCGTTTCTTAAATAGGTATTTTGCACATTTATTTTAATGCACTTTCGCACTTTAAAGGATTGTCATGCACCAAATCCCCTACTTTAATATAAAAAATTTGTCGTTCATATGCTTTTTAAGGCTTTTTAAGGCTACAATTCACAAAATCTATTCAAAAGAAGGATTGTTAGGTAAGTAAATATCAATAGTTGTACCTTTGGTTAACTGACTAGATATCTCCACTGTACCACCATGATTTTCAATAATTCGAAAGCTAACCATTAAACCTAATCCTGTTCCATTTTCTTTGGTTGAGAAAAAAGGGTCTCCTAGTTTAGGAATTTGTTCCTCATCTATTCTCACTCCATCATCTATAATACAGATATTGATCATCTCATTATTGGTTACCTGTACTTTCAAAGTAATGTTTCCACCTTGGGGCACCAAATGATGAAAGAGCAGTTCTTTCACAACTACGAAATGTCTGCCTCATTAAATCATCTGTCAGCATTTGAAATAGGACTTACTTATAAGTAAGGTATTCCCACATATTTTACTTAGTGGGATAAGAGTCGTCCTTATTTTACTAATCCTTTTAGTAAGGATTAGTAAGTAAAACACCTTTATAGGATAAAACGTAAAATTGGAATAAATAGTACTGTTGTATTTTTCTTAAACAGGCAATGTCCCTCACATAAAAGGATTTGTAATCATAATTTATTGTAGAGAGGGGGGTTCGTCATGACCGGCTGGAATCGTTATAACGGAAACAACAACAGTAGACAAAATAAAGGAAATCATTCAAAAGGAAATGGGAATTCTATGAATCAGAATTTTCAAAACATCGGAATTCAAGACTTGTTAGGTGGAAAACAGTTAGAATTTGTAGCAGCTGCATTATTGTTAACCGGAAAACTCCAAGTTGATTCTGTCGAGTTATTTCGAGGATCACCAGTAATAAATGTTAACTTAGTAGGAAAGTATACAACCAAAAATAATAATAAATCAAATCCACTCTCTGATTTTCTGGATCAAAATGGTGATATGACGATAGATGATATTTTTGATGCGTTTAAAAATAAATTAGACAAAGGGTGATCATAATGAGCAATTTTGACGGTGTTCAATTCGTTGATGGATTATTACTTGTCATTTTAATTATATTATTATTATTTGGTTCTAGGGACCTTCAAGGCATAACAAATGCCCCTTGATTAGTATGAGCACCGACCAAAAGTTAGGTTGGATAAAATTAACCCACACTAATTTTCATCTAGATATAAATCAACTTCTTGCTCAACTATAGGATCATTATTTGTAGTATTCGATAAAACCTTGATATGGTACACCATGTAATCATTATTGACATGTAACTATAGAAAAGTCGGTTAAGGACTTGACTTGAAGCCACTGTGTGCATGGTTGGTTTTGTAAGGCAAAGCTGTTGTTTCATCCGGCATGTAAGTCTACCCTACTCACCACTCTAAGTAAAGTCCTATCCTTGTTTACGTTGTAAACGAAAATTTCTTACTGAATTTCCTATGTAAACAAAGTTAGAAATTTTGTTTCATTATTAACGATGAATAAGCTAAAGTAGAATTGATATATCTATTACAATTTTCATGATGAGCTTTGAATTCCCTTTATATTTTGCATTAAACCCTACTAAATTTTTCAGAGGTAACTAATTATTTATGTCGTTTGTTAACTTCAATTGTAATGAACTCCGGCAAATAGCTGGGAGTACATCCTTTTGCTACTTTTTCATCTTTGTAAAGACCCGTTTTCTCACCAAGTTTAATACAACGTGCACGATTCTTTTCATCATAAATGCCTATCCAGCCCGCGGTGAAATTCATAGCCCATTGAACTTCCGGCTCTTCCTCCGTAATAGAAGATTCCAATGCAGATAGTAAATATTCGGTGTTATCAGGCGGTGTTTGTCCAGTCCATCTCAATCTCCCTTGATAATACCAGAAAGCTCTCCTTTGAAGCGCAGAAGGACTATTTTCCCATGACTCCATCAACGCACTGTTCTTCTTGTCTTTGGTGAGCTGATTCGCCATTAACCAATCCATTAAGTTATTACGCTCATCAAACGTGTGAGTCTGCATATCCTTATCAAGCTTATTTAGCACATCTTGTGAAAGAAGTTTTTTGTCCATAATTAAGATTGCTAATAGTCTGGGCAAAAACTCTTCGGTTGACCAAAGTTCCATAGCTAGTTCGTGATCTTTTTTAATGTCCTTCGCGATTTTTCGTAAGTCGCCTAGCTTA
>Ga0182742_1002891_pt1 | contig 17963 bp, 16 predicted proteins | sample eDN5th37CBELigMG_FD_128880 | JGI IMG/M metagenome (GOLD analysis project Ga0182742, IMG submission 128880) | Enriched Miracle-Growth compost microbial communities from Emeryville, California, USA - eDNA 5th pass 37_C BE-Lig MG (version 2)... ...
AGCATCAACAGCGCGAATGTGGCGGCGAAGGCCCACCTCTTGCCGATCAGCAGCAGGCCGATGGCGATGATCGCCGCCACCAGCAGCAGGATGCTCTCGCCCCGCCCCTGCTCCACCGCTTGCGCCAGGAACCAGGCCAGCACCGCCGCTGTCAACACCGCCGCCGCCGCCACTCTCTGCCGCCGCCGATCGCCCGCCTGCCAGAAGCGGGTGAGGAACGGCACGAAGCTCAACTGCGGCGTCAGCAGCGCGGCGGCGAGCAGCAGCAGCGCATGCTCATACACCCAGTCGAACAGCACCGGCGCGATCAATGCGGTAAAGATGCCGCCCAGCGCGCCGCCCGCCGCGACCATCAGGTAGAAGAAGGTGAGCCGGTCCGGATGCGGCCGCAAAGCATAGAGCCGCCCGTGCAGCGCGACCGAAAGCACGAACAGCAGCGCCACCATGGCAAGGGCAATCGCCGGGTTTGCCTGCCCGCCGGAGATCATCGCGAAGCCGCCCACCAGCAGCAGCAGGATCGGCGCGTAGCGGGTCAGGATGCTCCCCCACATCCCCTCGCTCGAAAAGGCGACCGGGAAGCTCAGCAAATAGGCGCTGAGGGGGATAATCCACAGCAGCGGCATGGCCATCAAATCGGTGGTGAGCAGGGTCGTGGTCGAGAGCATCAGGCCGGACGGCACCGCCGCCAGCGCCAGCCACAGCAGCACGTTGCGGCGGGGCACTGGCGGCGCAGGCTCCCCGGATGCAACCCGCACCGGCTCGTCCGCCACCTTCCAGCGCGATGCCGCCGCCAGCGCCGCCAGCACGATCAGCGCGAGGTAGCCCCAGGTCCAGACGAGGCTCTGATCGGCCAGCGCCATGTCGCGCTCCAGCCAGAAGGGATAGGCGAGCAGGCCGGCGAAGCTGCCGATGTTCGAGGCGGCATAGAGCCTGTAGGGATCGCGCGCCCCCGCCACCGCCGCATACCAGCGTTGCATGAGGGAGGCCTGCGCCGACAGCAGCAGGAACACCGGCCCGATGGTTGCGGCGATCAAGGCTGGGGCCCACAGCACCTCCCATCCCGCGGCGGGCGGGGGAATGTCCGCCAGCGCCACGGGCAGCGTCAGCGCCGCCAGAGCGAGCAGGCCCAGATGCACCACCGCCTGCCGTCGAAAGCTCAGCCGCGTCAGCGCGTGGGCATAGGCATAGCCGCTCAGCAGCAGCACCTGGAACACCAGCATCGCGCTGTTCCAGACAGACGGCGCTCCCCCCAGCAGCGGCAATGCCGCCCGCGCCACCATCGGCTGCACGAGAAACAGCAGGAAGCTGCCGACAAGGACAACGAGGATAAACAGGCCGCGGCGCGCGAGACCCGCGGATCGAGGGGCTTCAGTCACCCGCCCCTAGTGCGGCGCGCCGTCGGCATTGCAAGCGGAATTGGCGGAAGCCGGGCGGGAGGCTGACGCTGGAGCACGGCCGATCGTCATTCTTCGGGGGCGCAGAGGACGATCTGCTTCATGAATCCGGCCGCAGGGTCCTCCACCCTGTCCTACCGATTTTGCAGGCTTTAGCTGGAGTCGGGTCTTTCGCTTCGCAGGAGGTCCCATTGTCAGAGCCAACCCCAACGAACTCAGCCGCGACGTCTCCGCTCTATGCCTGCTCATGCTGTGGCGCCTTCGGCGCACCGCGATACGTGTCGCCGACCGGCTTTGCCAATGGGAGCGGCCAACTCGCCCTCGTTACTCCGGACACGCCCCTGCCGGTCATGCTCATCGATGGCGGCAGCCGCGCCCCCTCTGTGCCGTTTCCCGAAAATGCCACACCGCTCGCCGGCAAGACGGCGAACTCGGCCGTTGTCGGGCCGTTCGTCACCGGGGCCGATCTCCCCATCCATCTCCAGCTGGCCGGGGTGTGGAAGGGCAAGGTCACCTTCGAGCGGTCGACCGATGGCGGCGCGACGCGCCAGGGGGTGACGATCGGCGGCAGGCCGTGGGGAAGCTTCACCACGAACGTGAACGAGCCGATCTGGCAAGAGACTGATCCCGCCGCCAGCTTCTGGCTGAACATCGTCCTCGAGAGCGGCGAAGTTTCCTACCGGCTGTCGTGACCGGCGCGCGAGGCTTCCGCAGATGCGCCGCAGCCTCGCGGGCAAAACACCGAACCTTGCCGCTGCGGCAACCTTACTTTGTCACAGGTCCAAGATGACCATGGCAACGGAGAGTCCGTGGCCCTGGCGCGGAGGAAAGTGGAGCGCGTCTGCAGATCGCTGGGCCAGTGAATTGTCCGAAAGACTAAACTCATGCTCCCAGGCGTTTCGCATCCTCAAGGGCCGAAACCAGACCCCGTTCGGCCATCGCTGCCCTTGACCAAGCCTCATGCAAGCGGGGCACCTTCAGTCTCACGAGTTCCCTATTGATAGAGATGGCCGGGCGACCAGTGTAGGCCGCTGCCTCTGAGGTGAAAGCGACTGTGGCGACCAGGTCCGCTATGGCAGCCCGGTCGACGCCCTTACCCCTGCCGAAAGAAACGATCTCAATGTTCGCGGAGCGGAAGGTGGCCATTGCCTCGTTCCACTTGGCGCCGACGAGTTCACAGGCATCACGCAGCGACACGTGGGTAATGGCAAGCGGATCACCATGCGGATCCGCCGTATCCGCTGAAAACCTAGCTAACGCGTCAGGATGAACATGGCAGGCGCGGATACTGGGTTCGCCGTCGAGCAGGTGGTATGGCAAGTTGTTCGAGACCAAAGCGTCGGCGATACGCCCCCACGGCTTTTCGCCAGGGAAGCGCAACATGGCGATCCTGAGGGGCATATGGCCGGATGGAGGACAGCCGGGCATTGCTGCGTCGCGCACGGCAACCAAGAGGGCGTCGACTGACGCCCGATCTACCTGCGGTCCGCGCAATGTGACCACGCCAGGATGATCCACGATCTTGAGCAGGTTGCTAAGTTGTCCGATGGCGTAGCCTGGCAGGTCCAAGCGCACAGCGGCGGACGCGGGACTTTCGCAGCTACGTAGCTGGATCCGCAACTCGTCGACGTCGTCGGCATCGTAGCGGGCGCGCAAGCGAAGCTTGCTGGGCAACTTTTCAAAGCGAATGGCTTCGGCCTCGCGCAGTTGCTCCAGCTCCTTCGATGAGGTCCAAAGGAAAGTATTGGCTTGCGCAGCGGTATAGTAACGTTTGCCCTTGGCGAACGGGTCGGCCGCCCGACCGTCGAGTGTCGGAAAGGCTGTGGCGAGAAGTGCCTGGCTCTCCGGTGTTCTTGCATCGCCGATCCAGCGGAGGTCCACTCGGAGGGCTTCGTATGCGCCCAGGTCGTCTCCCATCTCAGCGAGTCTGCCGTCCACCGCGGTCTGGATAGCGGTTGGCCAGTCCTTCAGCAGGCCCACGCCGGTGCACATCGCGGCAGCCCTTGCGTCGGGCGTCGCGCTCAGCAGCCCGCTTAGCGACCTGTCCACATCGGACGGCCCGAAGACAATACCGGCGCGCACTAGGATTCCCACGAGTGTGGTTCGCGAGAACGCCTGCAGCTCGCTAGAAAGGTGACATAGACCGGCTGCGGCTTCCTCGGGATTGCGAGCAACAAGCTTGGCGAACAGCCGGTAGTCATCAGCTCGATCGCAACTTAGCGGTGCTGCGGATGATGGGGGGACCAACTGTCCGCACTCTTCGCAGCGAGACACACCGCGCGTGTAGCGCCAGCCGAGTGGCCCGCAGGTAGGACAGCTGTCGACCAGCAGTTCCAGGGAGGCGGGGCAGAATGGGAGCAGGCGATTGAGCCAGGCAGAAAGATGCCGCTCGTCTACCAGCAGGGTCTTGGGGCCGATCCGCCGGCGATCGAGCTCGATCGCTGCTCGCGGCAATATCAGATCGCCCACTGCGATGAGTTCGCGCCGTCCTGTCGAAGCAAAAGCAAGTCCTTGCAGCACGGTAACATCGGTTCGCATGATCGCTGCCAGGGTCGCGAGAACATCGGAGGGGGCCCACTGCATGCTCCCCGGTCTGGGCAAGTCGATGCCCCCACCTTGCAGCGCACTTGCGATGGAACGCAGCCTCTGATCATGACAGGCCATTGCGAAGGCGCCGCTAACGCTCTCGTCTGCCATCGGATGGTAGGCGAAGCGCAGGCGCTTCAAGGCCGCTTCTTCGCTCACGCCTCTTTGGCCTTCGAGAATGGATCGCGCGACACCCACTTCAGTCTAATAGCGTAGCCCCTTGTGGCGACGCTAAGATCATGGCGTTCGATAACCGGAGAGCCCCTCCAGAGCGCGTGTTGGGCCGCCTCGCAAACGACCCGGCATACGCGCCCGACATGTCCACCGCTCACTGCAGCAAGTTGAGTGCGGATGCCGGGCCCGTCCAATCCAGCGCGCTGCTCGAGGATGTTTCCTTTTACCAGAGAGTCATCGAGCTTCTCGCAGAACTCCCGAAATAGCTTACGATCGTGGACATCTCCAACCACGTCGAGTGGCCTGAGCTGCAAAGGCGTGCCGAGGCGACAAGCGAACTTGGGATTCTTATCGAAGAAGGTGTCCGCATCCTCGTCACCCACAAGGATCAACGGAAGAATTCCGCGGTTAAGGAACGTCTTCAAGCGGTCGGTGACCTGCCGGGCATCTGTGGTCTTGCGGTCCAGGTGCTGGACCTCGTCGGCGACGATACCTTCGGTTCCAAGACGGCGGGCGAATTGCCGGATTCGATCCTCGAGATCATCCAGACTGGACCGCGCGTCGTTCCAGTGCTCGTCGCCCATCTTATAAAGAATTAGGCGAAAGTAAGAAGAGACCGAAGTGGTCTTGTTAAGCTCTATACAGATGATTTGATACGGGTTTGGCGGCAGCCCCTCTTCGGCTCGCCGTAATGCCGCAGTCGCCACGAGCAACTCGATCATGCGAGATTTCCCGGCGTTACTATACTCGGAAAGTCGGCGACCATCGATCGGTGAGCCGATAAGCGGCTGCATCGACTTCAGATAGGTGAGGAGTTGCTCTACGACGACTGCTTGAGGCTCGTGGTCGATGTAGTTGGTTTTGAAGAACGGGAGGACCGCTCCGACACGCTGGCTCCTTTCCTGGTTCGTGTAATGGGGCCGCGGGTCACCTTGCGTGGGTGCCGGCTGAACCCCGAGCGGGTCTGCCTTCTTCAAGTGTCGTCTCCGTCCGTAGCGGGATCATGAGGCTCCTCACCATCCACTTCGTCCCAGTTGATGCCTTCGTCTGGATCGTCCTCCTCGTCCTGGGAAAGCAGATGGAGATCCGAGGGCGAAGCCGGGTCCAGACCGCCCTGATCGTCTGCCATCGGGGGCTGAGAGGAGGCGTCTTCCCCATTCTCGTCCTTGCCATTGCGGCCTGCGCGGCTTTGTGACGGTCCCTGTGGGATGTCCGCCCGATCGCCACCGGCAACATCGGTCGGGATCAGGAAGTGTTCGAAGTTGGTAAGGTCAGGATCACCGTCAATATTGCGCGCGTTGGCACGGACCTCGGCGCACTCCAGCACCGCTGCGGCCTTCTTGGCGACACCATAGCTGCCCTGCTCAAGCTTCGAGAGCTCTCGCTGCAACGTTCTGCCCCGCACAAGCGCCTTTTCTTCCGCAGTCTGCGCACCGGTTGCACCGGAGATCTGGTTGTCCTTGTGGAACCTGTGCTCGTATCTGGACAGGAATTCCGTGTAGTCCGGGTCGTCCGACCAGAGGGTGACGAACTCGTTGTTAGATTCGTTCAGGACCTCCACGAAATCGAGGTTCCAGTCGTAGACGCGTAGCCAGACCTCGCAGCGAGCTGTCCCGTCAAGCCGCTTGGCGAACTCCTGCGAGGCGAGGTTCTCGGACAGCAGCCTCGTGACGCCCGTGCGATTGAACCGGTAGGTGATGTCGTCGAACACTACGCCGTCGGTCGTAAGCACGCCGATGACCGTGCGGGCGAGGTGCCGGCGCACCTCCCCCGGCTTTGTGAAGCGGACGTTGTAGGTCATGACGTGCTCGAGCATCACGTCGTTCGGAGTCCGCCACCCGATGGCTTCATGGCCCGTGGCGTTCCATTCCAGCCGGAGACCCTCATACTTCCGCGCGAAATCCCCGCGGGTGTGGTATGCTTCTGCCAGCGGATCGCGCCTGATCGACCTCTTGCGGCTGCGCGGCGACAGCACCGTTCCCGGCTCACCGTCGAGCCTTTGCTTCACGAAGCCGATGTAGTTCTCGATCGGAGACTTGTCGTCGGGGCCGAACTTCTTGGCGAGCTCCACGCGCCTGATCACGCCCGCGAGGTTACCGATGGCCGATGGCGGGATGATTGCCTTGTCGTTGTCGCCGCGGAGCAGCCCGATGCGCCCGAAGAAAAGAACGTGCATCGGGTTCTCCGCCCGCGTCTCGTCATCGAGCACCGGCGGCTCGAGCACGCCCAGGAGCGAATTCATCCCCATCTCGCTCCTGTAGGGGCCGGCGAAGGGGGTACTCGGGAATGCAAACAGAGAGTGCGCGTCGATCGTCTGGATGACCTTCAGCTTGTTGGAGGGGATGGGCATCTCGCTGGTGAACAGGCTGACCTGTTCCATCTCCATGCCGTCAATGTAGACCAGGTCGAACGGCCGCTTCACGACGGCACTCTCGCCCGAGGCGAGGAAGTGGCGGTTCGCATCGTGCGGACCCCACTTGCTGATCCAGGTCTCCATGTTCTCGCATTTGTTGATGCGGTTCACGACCGTAGTCTTGCTTGGAGCCTTGTCGCCTAGTCCCTCGACCCCTTGATCCTTGAGCATGCGCCAAGCGGTGGTGGCGAGCGCATTCGCATCCATTTTCTTAAGCGCGGTGACACCGAAGTAGAGCCCCACGCTCTGCTGGACGAGCCGGTCGGCGATCGGGGGTAGCTGTGACCGGCCCTTCTCTCGGCCACTGCGATTGCACAGTGCGCCGATGCGCTCCTCGTGCAGTTGCAGGTTGTTCATCCAGCGAATGATCGAACGGCCAGACGGACGCGGCTCCTTCTTCGGGAGGAAGTTGTCGGCAAAGGTCTCAAGAACGTCGGCGTTGCGCGGCAAGCCGCGAATGATCGCGGCGAGCGCGAGGTCATATTTGGTCACCGCTCGGGGTTGCTTCGCCAGGCATGCGCCGCGATCGAGACCCAAAAACCTGCCGCGCCACTCCGCGAGGGTTGCTTCGCTGGTTCCGAGGCTTTCCAACCTGCCGGCCGCGAATTCATCAAGGACCCATTTGACTGTTGCTCTGACGCGCACGTCCTCGCCAGCTGCGACGAGGAATTCCTCCTCGGAGCCTTCGATGACGAAGCGCAGCACGTAGTCGTCGATCTCCTCGACGAAGACGATGCGAATGCCGTCGTGCCGGAGAACTGTGCCCGGCGGGATGCGAAGCGGGCTGGCCACTAAGCCGCCTTGCGCCTGAATTGCGCCAGCAGATCCCGAAGTGCGTAAGGAGTGGCCGGCCGGGGAAGTGTTACTAGAGTGCTGTCCGAAGGCGGCTCCGACAGGTCGAAGGCCACTATCCGCCGCATGAGCATGGCGTAGAGCTTGTCCTGGGCCAAGCAACGCCGCCCTCCAAGCGCTGCAACGACGGTCCCATATGGTGCGCCGCCTCCGCATGCCATCACTGCAGCACGAACCGCACGCCCGTCACTTTCCCTGTCGAAGGTTGTGAGGCGTGCGTCCATCGCCCGCGTGTGCGCCTCCAGCATGGCGTCGGTCCGGAAGAATGCCCCCTTGATCCTGAGGAGCGGCTGGAGGCCCTTCGCTTCAAGCGCTGCATCGATCCGGTCGAGGGGCCGCCTGACTCCCGGTGCGTCGAACCACGCGTCGTCCGACTTGACCTCGCCGAACCGAACCACGTGGTCGTCAAATTCGATCGCCACGTCCGGATACTTGTGGATCAGCTTGCCGTCAGCGCGCCTGAACGTCAGATCCAGGGGCTGGAACTGGAAGTCGAGATAGCGAGGCTTCATCTCCAGAAAGTCCGCGACAGCGGGCTCGTTCGGACCTTCCAGGAACTGGAGGCGCCGGGGCTTCTCGAAAAAGCCGGCGCTCGTGCCGTAATCCTTGTCGTAGCTCATCCCGGTGCGGACGGCGCCGAGGTCCTCGGCCGCGGAAATGTCCACTAACGTCCAGGCCGCGGGGTCCTTGGAACCGTCCAAGTGCTCGGCGATGCGGTGGCGGTAGGGAACGGCCCTGACGGGGTGCCTCGGGGGGCGGCCGGACGGGCTCCAGCGCGTGAGTGCCCGGCGGACGTTCGCGTTCGCGCCACTGGTGCCTCCGCTGGTCAGTGACGAGGAGCCCGTCGAAGGAGCTGCCGCGGGAACGCTGACCCCAAGGTCGTCTGCGAGTGCGTGGTCGCCGAGAACGTCTAGCATGGTTGCCGCTCCCCGAGCGAAGAGTGCGGTCGCAGTGCGAGCGACGCGCGCAGGCGCAAACCGGTTCGTGCCCGCGTCTGATCGCCCGGTCGGGGGCGAAAAGACATGCTGCCGGCGACGCACGCGTTCTCAGAGGAACAGGGTGACCTCACGAAAGCACCGGCCTTGCCGGCAGGCGATATTGCCGCCCCTTCTGTCGCCACGGGCTCGACCGCTCAGCGCGGCCGAGCAGACGTTGCAGACGCATAACGCAGGCGGATCTTCCTTCGATCGGAGCTTTACCCGCCAGTCCTGCAATCACAGCTTTACTCCGAATTTTTATCTTTGTGATGAACACGGGCTATGTATTTGCTTGTGCCAAAAGCGCAAGAGGAAAACTTCATCCTTAAGTTGAAACCGCGCTGTGGCCCGCTATGAGGGGATATGTCGGAAGCAAATGCCTCCTTGTCCCTCGAGGATCTGGTCCCTCACGAGCTCACGGCTGTGCTGGGTGACCCCCTCCCGGACGAAGAGGCGAAGCTGTGGTTCGCGCTTTCACCGGATCAACGTAATCTGGCGCTGAAGCGCCTCTACGCGATCTCTCGCTGGCATGGAGAGCGTGCTGGATGGACTGCCGACGATGCGGCGCGTGCTGCCAAGCTCAGCCGGTCCCGGTTCTACCGAATTGCCATGCAATGGGAGGACGTAGAGCAGCGAAGTCTGCGCCTTCTAGGAGTTAAGGCGAGTGCTCCTCGCAAACGCCGCAGCCGCTACCGCGAGGAGCTTCTGGAGGCAGCTTCCGCAGAGGCCGCTCGGTTGGTCGCGGAGGACCGGGGCGCCCCACGAGCAACCAGCGAGTTGGTTCGCCAGCTCGCGGTCTGGTTGCGCCATCGGTTCGCCGATGTCCCGGGAGATGCGTCACTTCGGACCATCGTAATCGAGGCGCGGCGGCAAGCGGAGATGAGCCAGGAGGTTGGCGCCGACATTGCATTTGACGTGTGTGCCTGCTCGATTTCGGCCGGTGACGGTCGCCCCTACAAACTGTTCACCTGTCTCGACCGCGGCACGGGGCTTATACTCGGTTTCGATCTCAGCGACACCGCGCCCAGCTTGATGGGACATCGCAACGCTGCTCGAGATGCGCTCTTCCGGCTCGGAAGCGACACCGAGCCTGTCCCCTGGGCGGACTGTCTCGCACGGGTCGAGTTCGTTATCGGGGCCGACCTCGCGGAATTCCGCGACTGGGAAGTGAGCCTGCGCAGCAGGCTTCTCGGGATCAATGTCCAGGGATCGAACAACCCCCGACGGTTCGGCCGCTACCTAAAGGAACACGTCGGCACTGCCATAGGGCGCGTTCGGCTGCTGCCCTCTCTGACTCTCGGCGGGACGGCGTCTGTTACATCTTTGACTCGCGAGACATACTCATTGACCGAGGCTCTCGCCCGCGTCGAACTCGAGGTCCTGGATCACAACCGTGACGTCGGCAAGAGGTTGAGCAAACGCCCTTCCGAGCCCCCCGCTCAGACCATCAAAGCATTGCGCATAATAGCCGGGCTGCCCTAGTTCGAGGCCGGGCGCCCGCTGACCGTAGTAGTCGCGGTCGGCCTTGCTTCTCCTCCCGAACCTCAGGAGCGGTGGCTCTCGATCTCCCTGTCATGCGCGGCAAGCGCATACTTGATCGCCTGCAGCGCTTCTGCTGGACTCAAGGGAGCATCGACCTCGGAGCTGAGCAGCTTTCGTGCATCTGATCGGGGACGCCGGTACTTGATCTCGAGTGTTCCGATCCCTGCTCCGAGCATTCGCCCGAGGTCGGCCTGCGCACCCTCGTCGATGACGATCCTCCCCTCCGCCTGCTCGTGGTGCAATGCACCTGCTTCAAGCAAGCTGACATGGATAGGGCTAGAGGGGCTGAGTTCGTCCAGGATGTCGGATAGAACGGGTGGGCGCTCACGGCCAATGTCGGTTGCCCAGGCGCGGATCGCCTTAGAAGGAACTTCGAGCGCAATGATGGCCTCAGGTCGGACGAGCCGGGTATCTCCGGCTCGGAACATAGGCAGTTCGAACCAAACTCTTCCGATCAGAGTCGCAGGCCCAGCCCTTAGCGCCGGCGCCCTGTTTTGCCGGCGCACGCGCATGAGCGCCGTCCAGACGAGCTGCTCGCTCGGCGGCACGTCACCAGTTGCCGAACAGGCCCGCGCGACCTCTTCGATGACGTCCTTGGTTCGGGCCTCTGTCCCGCACGCGTCGATGGCGGCGGCGACCGTGGCCCGCAACCGATCGGAGAGACCATCTTTGCGCGGTCGCCGAGCCTGCGGATTGCTTCTGACACTGACGAGTGAAGGATCGGCGTGGATCTCCCAGCTACGAACGAGGCGTCGGAATTGCGCATCGCTCAAGCCGAGGGCGCCCGCTGCCTCTGCACGGGCTGCAGCCGAGTGATCCCCCCGGCGCAAGTAGGATCGGATTACCTCGACCCGCCTGACAGTCTCCTTCCACCGCGACGGCTTCACGGCGGACAAGTCGACGTCCTTCATTCCTATGGCATCACTGCTCATGTCGCTTTTCCCCTTTCTTCAGTGGATCGCCGAAACCTCCCAGCACTTCTTCGGACGGCCGCCCGCGAAGCGGCCCCTCCGAGACCGCGGAAGAAAAAGGCGATGGTTGTTGAATGCGCGCAGAAACGCTGGTCGAGCAGTTCGCTGCGCGCAGGTAAGTTGCCTGCCGGGCTAACGCCGTCGGACCTACGTGCGAGTTCCTGTGCTATGGTCCTGGCGCATGACACAGGACCCCGTCACGATCGGCTCTGAGGCCGTTCGCTGGATCTACCTCGCAAAGCACCAGCGCCGGATGGCGATGAGGTGCTTCGCCGTCCTTGTGGGCACGGTCGACGGCCTCGTCCACATGGCCCGGCACTCGCAGAACCCGCAGAGCGACGTTCTCTCGAATCCGAGTGCGCGCGAGCTGCTCGTAGAGCTCGTCGAGACGCTGGAGGACGGCTTGCCAGGGATATCCGACCAAATTGCAGCCGCGATGCTCATCACGCGCAAGCGGTTCGACGAGCTCCTAGCTTCGGGCGAGATAAGCCCAGCCGAACTGCTGCTGCTCCTGCGCGAGGGACTTGCTCGGGCCTACGCCGAGGCTGCCTCTACGTCCTGAGCGCTGCTGCCACTGAGGCCGGAGCGGCTTCGATATCCCCTCGGCCGCGTCACCTGGCTTCTCCGTTCATTGTGGATCGAGGACCTGCATCCTATAACGAATGACGATGCTGCGGTTGCTCTTCTCGCTCCTGATGGTGCTCGCGCTCCTCGTGGCGCCGCTGTCCATGTTGGGGGGCGGCGAGGCCATGGCTCACACAATGCCGTCGGAGCCCAGTGCAGCCGCCAGTCACTGCCCCGACATCGGCGACCATCCCAACGCGCCCGACAAGAAGTCTCCGGGCATGAGCGTAAGCTGCGCAATCGCCTGCGCCACCATGGTCGGCAACGCTCCGAGGGTTATAGACGCAGCTAAGGTCGTTCCGCAGCGGCCGGTGGCCTCCGCGCCGGCGCCTTTGCTTGGCCTCAATCTAGAGGGCGAGTTACCCCCGCCTCGTACTCATCCAGAGATCTGATCGAAAACCGACTTTCTCTGGAGTTCTGAAAATGAAGATGATTCTGACCGCGATCGCGTTTGCGATCGCCACGCCTGCTGTCGCCCAGACAGCGGCTGCTGACCCGCACGCGAACCATGCTGCTCACGCAACGCATACCCCTGTTCAGCCGGCTCCAGCCGGACAGCAAGGCTCGGGCCAGGAACGCGCTGACCCACATGCTGGGCATGCAATGGCCGATTGCTGCTGTAAGGATGGCGACGGGCAGATGGCCTGCTGCAAAGACAAGCAGGCACAGGCGAGCGGCGGTAGCTGCTGTGACGGCGAGCACGCCGAGCACGCCCAGGCCGATGCCGGCCACGCGATGAGCGGCAACGCTCATGCCGGCCACGGTTCGAACCACCTGTAACGATCGGCGGGAGGCGGCCATCGCTGCCTCCCGCAACTCGGTCGAGATGGCGCCCTGTCGCGCCGTTCGGAGGCAAGATGAATCAGAACATTGGCCGGCGCACGTTCCTCAAGGCGGGCGCCTTGGGCACGGCCGGCTTCGCAATTCCCAGCCTGATGCCCGTTTGGGCGCAGTCGGGCTCACCTGGTCTCGTGACCAAGGTCGGAACGACCCTCGCAGGCGAGGAGGTCCGGCTGCACATCGCTGAAGGGATGTTCGACGTTGATGGCCGGGGCGGCCACGCGATCACCATTAACGGCACGATCCCTGGGCCGCTGATCCGGCTGCGCGAAGGGCAGTCCGTCCGCTTGGTTGTCGAGAACTCGCTTGGCGAGGATACTTCCATTCACTGGCACGGCCTCATCCTGCCGTTCCAGATGGACGGCGTGCCGGGTGTCAGCTTCCCCGGCATCAAGGCCAGCTCGACCTTCACCTACGAGTTCCCGGTCAGGCAGTCCGGCACTTACTGGTATCACAGCCACTCGGGGCTGCAGGAGCAGGTCGGCCACTACGGCCCCATGGTCATCGACCCCGCGGGCGCTGATCCAGTCGCCCACGACCGTGAGCACGTGATTGTGCTGTCGGACTGGAGCTTCCTCCATCCGCACACGATCTTCACCCGGCTCAAGCAGAAAGGCGGTTTCTTTAACCGCCAGAAGACGACGCTGCTTGGTCGCCTTACGGGGCGCGAAGAGCCGATGTCGCAGGCTGACCGCAACATGTTTGCCCGCATGCGCATGGACCCGACCGACATCTCGGACGTGACTGAGGCCGCCTACAAGTTCCTCGTCAACGGACACAGCTTCGACGAGAACTGGACCGGCATTTTCCGCGCCGGCGAGCGGGTGCGGCTGCGGATCATCAACGCAGCCGCGCAGACGACCTTCAACTTCCGCATTCCGGGCCTGCCGATGACGGTCGTCGCAACCGACGGCATCAACGTTCGGCCGGTCGAGGTAGACGAGTTCCAGATCGGCAATGCCGAGACCTACGATGTAATCGTGCAGCCTGATGACCAGGCATACACGATCGTTTCAGAGGCGATCGACCGCTCGGGCATGGGCCGCGCAACCTTGGCGCCGCGCCTCGGGATGTTGGCGCCGGTCCCACCCCTTCGGCAGCGTCCCACGCTCAGTATGAAAGACATGGGCATGGGCGATCACGACGCGATGGCCGGGAGCCCCAGCAGCTCGGCTCAGGGCTCAATGGCAGGCATGAATCACAGCGCGCACGCCGCGTCTTCGGGCGCCGCAGCCGCCGGCAGTTCAATGCAAGGCATGGACCATAGCAACATGGCTGGAATGGACCACAGCAGCATGCCGGGCATGGGCGCTGTGGGCGCACCAGCCGCCGATCATAGCGCGCACGGCGGCATGGATATGACCAGTATGAAGCAGCGCGACCTCTCCAAGGTCCCGCCAAACGTGAAGGTGGGCGTTGGTGTCGATGCAATCGCGCCGATGCCGGTCGACCGCACAGGCGACCCGGGCATCGGGCTCGAAGACGTCGGGCACCGGGTGCTCACCTACAAGGACCTGGTGTCCCTCGAGCCGCGCATAAATCAGCGCCTGCCGACCCGCTTCCTCGAGATCCACCTGACCGGAAACATGGAACGGTTCATGTGGTCGCTGGACGGCGAGCAGCTGAGCGAGAACCCTGAGCCTTATCGCTTTGCCCGCAACGAACGGGTGCGCATGAGGCTCGTCAACGACACGATGATGACCCACCCGATGCACTTGCACGGGCACTTCTGGGAAATCGTGAACGGGCACGGCGCACACCAGCCGCTCAAGCACACCGTGAAGGTCCTGCCCGGCGGCTTCGTCGATCTCGATCTCACAGCCGATGCGCCCGGCGATTGGGCGTTCCACTGCCACCTGCTCTACCACATGCACGCGGGAATGATGCGGGTCGTCAAGGTTCGCCCGCTGGAAGGAGACGCGGCATGAAGCGGCTCTTGTTCCTCCTGGCGGCGAGCGCCCTCAGCACGCCGGCCCTAGCTCAGCACGCCGGCCACGCTGCGCCTGCCCAATCTGCCCCGGCGCAGCCCGCGCCAGCGGCAGGTGCGACCTGCACCCCCGAGCACGCGACGATGGAGCATTGCACGCCAGCAACTGCCCCCTCGGCTGAGGCTCCCGACGCGCATGCCGGCCCCAACATGCCGGGGCCGGTCGAGGCGCCTGAGGCTGCTAATCCGCATGCCGGACACCAGATGGTAGCCGAGGCATCGGCTTCAGCGGGACCGATCGGGCCGGACTTGACCGTCGGGGCCGACGGGCGTCGAGGGCCGCAGGAGGCACCACCTGCAGCTGCCTACACCGGGCCGGAACATGCGGCTGACGTTGTCTTCGACCAGTCTGCGATGGCAGACGCTCGCGCAGAACTCACGGAGATGCACGGTGGTCTCGAGACCTACAAGTTCTTGGTCGATCGCGCGGAAGTCAGGATCGCCGATGGCCACGACGGCTACGCTTGGGACGCGCAGGCCTGGTATGGCGGTGACATCAACAAGCTCTGGCTGAAGAGCGAGGGGGAAGGCGAGTTCGGCGAAGATCTCGAGCACGTCGAGGTGCAGGCACTCTACAGCCGGGCCATCGATCCCTGGTTCGACGTCCAGCTAGGTGTCCGGCACGATTTCAGCACCGGTCCGGAACGGACCTACCTCGTGGCTGGTGTGCAGGGGCTAGCTCCCTACTGGTTCGAGCTCGATGGTGCCGTTTTCCTCTCCGACCAGGGCGATCTCACTGCGCGGCTGGAAGCCGAATACGACCTCAGGATCACGCAAAGGCTAATCCTCCAGCCCAACGCCGAGGTCGAGCTTGCGCTGCAGGACGTGCCTGAACTCGGCATCGGATCGGGCCTGTCCACTGCTGAGATAGGCGCAAGGCTGCGGTATGAGATCTCGCGGCAGTTCGCCCCTTACGTGGGGGTCGAACTCGAGCAGGCCTTCGGCCGGACGCGCGATTTCAATGCGACCTCCGGACGGGACAGCAGCTCGATGAGTGCTGTCCTGGGCATTAGGACGTGGTTTTGATGTGGCCTTTTCAAAGAACCTTCGCCTCGGGATGGAAGTAGATGATCAAGCAACGCTGGCGAGGTCATCCTGTCCCAAAGACAACCGCACTATTCAGCGAGTGTGCATCGCCCAGCGATAGTTTGTTGACCATGCCTCGCAGGCTCCCATTCAGGAGAATGAAAGATGAAGATCGGGCAATCTAGCATTGCAGCTCTTGCCGCCACGGCAGCTCTTTTCGCCGCCTCGCCTGCATTTGCCCATGCAAAGCTTCTGAGGTCCACTCCGGCTGCGCAGGCCCGCGTCGCTGCGCCCAAGACCATCGCTTTGACGTTCAGCGAGAAGGTAGTTCCGGCATTCTCGACGTTCGAGCTGGTGATGGTCGGACACGACATGAAGGTCCCGGTGAAGACCACGGTGAGCCGGGACGGCAAGACGATCACCGGCACCCCTCAGGGCAGGATGATGGCGGGGCCTTACAAGATCAACTGGACCATCGCCTCCTCGGACGGGCACCGCATCAAGGGCGAGGTTCCGTTCCAGGTTCGCTAGTGTGCTCGACCAGGCGGTCATAGTTCTGCGATTTGCGCAGTATGGAGCAGCGGCGGTCCTCATGGGCCTGCCGCTGTTCTTTCTGTTCGCCTGGCGCAAGGAAACGCGGATAAGTGCACTCGCCACCCCATGGCCGCGCGCTCTTCTCGCCGTCGCTTCTGGTGGGCTGCTTGTGGCGTGCGCCATCGGCTTGTTCCTTCAGATCGCGGTCATGGCCGGCTCGCTCTCTGGAGCTTTCGAGCCGGCAGCTATGGGGGCCGTCGTCACCGGGATGGGGCTCGGCAAGAGCGCGCTGGTTCGTTCCGGCGTCGCCTTGATCGCCCTGCTGATTTCCCTGTTAGCCGGTCCCAGTCGCGGAACATGGGTTGCGCTCGGCACGCTTGGTGCAGTGGCGATCGCCTCTTTCCCCTGGATGGGACACGGGGCTGCTACTGAAGGTGCCGAAGGTTGGGCTCATCTTGCGGCCGACATCGTCCATGGCTGGGCCGCGGCCATCTGGATCGGCCCCTTGGTCGGCTTCCTGGTATTCGTGCGCGCGGCACGCCTTGCACCCGAGCTCACCGCCGTGTTGCACGGTGGGCTGCACCGCTTCTCGGGATTGGGAACGCTGCTCGTCGCCACTCTGATCGCAAGTGGGATCGTAAACTCATGGTTTCTGGTCGGCCCGGACCAGATCAGCGGGCTTTGGACCTCGGACTACGGCCGACTTTTGCTGCTCAAGATCGTCCTGTTTCTCGGCATGCTGGTGCTCGCCGCTGCCAATCGCTTCCGCCATACGCCTGCGCTTGGGCTCGAGCTTTCAACTCAACGAACCAAGCCCGTTGAGCTGGGCGCTCTGCATCGAAGTGTTCTGCTGGAAGCTCTGCTGGGTTTCGCAATCCTTGCGCTGGTGGCCTGGTTCGGCACCTTATCGCCGCCAGCAAGCGCCGGCTAAGCGGCGCGGTAGCTACCTCATCCTGACGAACGCCCGATCTTAGATGACACACGCGTTGGGCGAGTCAGGTTTAGGTGTTCGCAGGCTTTCGCAAGTCGACGTAGAAGTTCTCGTCGATCGAAGCGTCGAGAAACCGCCTCTTCCGCTCCTCCACGCGACGTTTGCAGGTGTTCACCTTAAGATCAGTGGCAGGCAGTTTCGCGTCCCTGGTGGCGTATCGGGCCGGATTATTCCTGATCCTCGCCATCATGTATCTCCCAGGAAGGTCCTGACCTGCCTGTCTGTCATCCGGCCAGCGCATCCAGCTCCATGCCGGCGCCGTTGGCCTCCGTCCTTCGTCTTATAGCACGTCGTGGCGCCGCTGGCGTTCACTTCGAACTCATACTTTGTTCCCTCTACGTTCTTTTCCCATCTGAGGCAATCCGCGTCCTTCATGAATTGCCAGTCCAGGGTAGGCCCATCGATCGGGGCCAATGCGTTCGCCACTTCCAACGCCGAGCCGAACCTTTGGTTCGGGTCCGTTTGCAGGCACTTTCGCACCACCTTGCGCAGGGCTTCGGGGATGTGCGCTGGGAAGATCGACCGGTCGGGAAACTGCCCGTTCACTACCGCCACGCGGAAGGCGTCCCGGTCGAACTCGCCCTCGGGCCAGAAACGGGCATCCTCGAACTGCCGGTAGAACTCCGCTTCTCCGTTGCACATGCGGTAAAGGAGGAGGCCGGCCTGGTATATGTCGAACGTGCGTGGGAATTCGTAACCGGAGTAGGCTTCCGGCGGCAGGATCTTCACGTAGAAAATGTCCTGCTCGGCAACGCCCCTTGAGCTCACCGGGCGGGCCAATCCGAAATCCGACAGCAGGCCCTCTCCCCGGTCGGACAACAACACGTTGTCGGGCTTTACGTCGAAGTGAACGAGGCGCTTCGAATGCACGTGCTGGAGCCCGGCGAGCACCTCGCATCCCAGAGTCACGATCTCCCGCACGGTGAGATACCGCTCCATGAGAACTGTCTTCAGCGAGCCGTGCGGATAGAACGGCATCCCGACGTAGACGGACTCGTCGTCCTCGCAAGCATAATGGATTTGGACAACATTCGGATGGGTGCTGGCATAAA